>Ga0157376_10001681_pt1 | contig 14709 bp, 19 predicted proteins | sample M45metaG_FD_121801 | JGI IMG/M metagenome (GOLD analysis project Ga0157376, IMG submission 121801) | Miscanthus rhizosphere microbial communities from Kellogg Biological Station, Michigan, USA - M4-5 metaG | ecosystem: Host-associated > Plants > Roots > Rhizosphere > Soil | place: USA: Michigan... | reverse complement strand
CCAGAGGTGACGCGATGACGCTTCTCGAATACGCGCTGAAGTTGGTCGATGACAAACTGGCCGATCTCAAAGTCGTCGAGGATCGGCTGATTACGCTGAACGCCGTGATGACGACGCCGGATCTCCAGGCCGACATTCGCCGGCTGACGATCGAATACGCCGATATGCGGTATCGCTTGCTGCAGCAGAAGGACGCCCTGCTGCACGAGGCGGCGGCGTATCACGCCGAGCGACAGGCGGTGGGGCCAGTGGTGCACTGATGCAGTACTGCGCGCAACCCGGGTGTTCGCTCCTCGTGCCCCGTGGGGCCTGTGCCCGCCATGCCGTGCGCTCCAACGTGGACGTGCGTCGCTGGTACCGCATCGCGCGGTGGTTCCGCCTACGTCAGCAGGTCTTGGTGGAGCAAGCGTATGCGTGCGCGCAGTGTGGACAGGTCACCCTCACCCTTGAGGTGGACCATATCCGCAAGCATGACGGGAATGAAGCGTTGTTCTGGAACCGTGAGAACCTGCAGGCCCTGTGTGGTGGATGTCACATCGCCAAGACCAAGGCGGGTGCATAGGTATGCACGAGATCCGTTCGAGATCCGTCGAGACCCCACGAGTCCGAATCCGGCCGAATCTGTATAAATTTGAGTCAGCGAATCGACGGGGGGGAGTCGAAAGGTTGGACGGCGTTGGCGTCCCAAACCCTGCCCGCCCCAACACGGCCTTTCCCGGTCAGAATAGGCCACGCAACCTAGGCGAAAGTGCCACGTCCCGGGCTACGTAACCTCGGCGAAGGCCACGTAACCGTGGCGAAACCCCTGGCAGACCCGCCGGCGCCCCCGCGACGGGATCCACGGGGCGGCTGGCAGGCGCCCCAGAACTTCGCGCAAGGCCCCCCAGCGCCCCCCCAGGACCCGATCGCGTTCATCAACAGCCTGACGCATACCAAGGGACCGTTCGCGCGCCAGCGGTTCACCCTGCGGCCGTGGCAGCAACGCATCGTCCGGCAACTCTTCAAGAAACGCCGGGACGGCCGGCGGCAGTACCGGACGTGCTTGCTGATGCTGCCGCGGAAGAACGGGAAGACCGAGCTCGCCGCCGCGGTGGCGCTCTACGGGCTGCTCGCGGACGGGGAGGCCGGGGCCGAGGTGTACTCGGCGGCGGCCGACCGGGACCAGGCCGGCCTGGTGTTCGGGGTCGCCGCCCAGATGATCCGGAACGACCCGCAGCTCGCGGCCGAGTGTTACATCGTCGAATCGCAGAAGCGGATTGTCCATCGCGCGAGCGGGAGTGTCTACCGGGCCATTTCGGCCGAGGCGTACAGCAAGCACGGGTTCAACGCGTCGATGGTGATTTACGACGAGCTCCACTCGGCGCCGAACCGGGAACTGTACGACGTGCTGTCGACGTCGATGGGCGCGCGCGCGCAGCCGCTGATGTTTGTGATTTCGACCGCCGGGTATGACAAACATTCGATCCTCTGGGAGCTCTACGCCCACGCCCAGAAAGTGCGCGAGTCGCCCAAGTTGGATCCGACGTTTCTGCCGGTGATCTATGAGGCGCCGAAGGACGCCGATTGGACGAGTCGCAAGGTCTGGAAGGCCGCGAACCCGGCGCTCGGGGACTTTCGCAGCCTGGAGGATTTGGAGATCCTCGCCGCGCGGGCGACAGAAATCCCCGCCCAGGAAAACAATTTTCGCCGGCTGTATCTCAACCAGTGGACCGAGCAAGCCTCGCGCTGGTTGGCGCTCACCGCCTGGGACGCGTGCCTGTCGCCGCTCGATCGCACGGCGCTCCGCGGCCGGCGGTGTTACGTCGGGATGGATTTGAGCGCGACCGAGGATCTCACCGCGCTTGTGGCCGTGTTCCCCGACGGCGAGGGCGGGTTCGACGTGCTGCCGCATTTCTTCGTGCCCGGCGAGAAGATCCCCGACCGGGTGCGGCGCGACCGCGTGCCCTACGACCAGTGGGCGCGGGACGGGTACCTGACCACGATCCCCGGGCCGACGATTGGCGACTACGCCGCGGTGCGCGAACAGATCGAGGCGTGGCGGGAAGAGTTCGCCGTCGAGATGGTCGCGACCGACCCGTGGAACGCGACGAGCCTGATCTATCGCCTCGAACAGGACGGGTGCCCGCTCGTCAAGGTCCCGCAGACGTTCGCGGGCCTGTCGGCGGCGACCAAATCCCTCGAAAAACACGTCCTCTCGCGGACGTTGCGGCACGCCGGGCACCCGGTCCTGCGGTGGAATGTCGGCAATGTGTCGGTCGAAACCGACCCGGCCGGCAATCTGAAGCCCTCGAAGAAGGCCTCGACGGAACGCATTGACGGGGTCGTCGCGCTCATTCAGGCGATCGACGCGATGGAACGGAACGTCCAGGCCCCCGAGTATGCGGTGATGGTCATCGGATGATCCGGGTGTTTGTCGCCCGCAATCAGTGGACGCCGGATGATGCCCTCGCCTTCGTCGGCTATCCGCCATTGTTCCGGCCGCATGATCCCGAGATCCCCGTCCGGGTTAGTGTCACGTTTACGTGGCATAAGGCGGAGGCCGAACGGCTGGCGTATGCCTGGAGTGCCTTCTATCGGGACGTGCAGATCGGCGGGCCGGCCTATAACGACCCGGGCGGCGCGTTCGTGCCCGGGCAATTCCTGAAACTCGGGTGCACGATCACTAGTCGCGGGTGTCCCAAAAAATGCGGCTGGTGCAATGTCCCGCGGAGCGAAGGGGCGCTCCGGGAACTCCCGATTCAACCGGGCTGGATTGTGCAAGATAACAATCTGCTCGCGTGTTCCGAACCCCATATTCGGGCCGTGTTCGCCATGTTGCGCGCCCAGAACCGCCGGGTCTATTTCAACGGGGGGCTCGACAAGCACTATCTCCAGGCGTGGCACCGTCCCTTGTTTGACGCGGTGAAGTTGGGCGAATTGTGGTTTGCGTGTGATACCGCGCACGATCTCCCGGCGCTCGAACGGGCGGCGCAGATCCTCGACGGGATCCCGCTTCGGAAGCGGCGCTGTTACACCATGATCGGATATGACAACGAGTCCGTCGTCGAGGCGGAACGCCGGATTGAACGCGTGTTTGCGCTCGGGTTTATGCCGTTCTGCCAACTCTATCAACCCCCCGAAACCCGCACGTATGAGTTGGCGTGGCGACAAGTGCGGCGGAAGTGGGCGCGGCCGGCGGCCTATATGGCCTAAACAGATTTCGCTATCCACGTCAATATATCTGACGATATAGTCCACGACCATCCGTGGACCGCGCCTATAGCCTGCTCGACATCAAGTCCGTCGCCCCGGCCGGCCGCCGGTTCAGTGGCATTGCGTCCACCCCCGAACTCGACCGCGGCGGCGATATCGTCGACCCGGCCGGCGTCACCTTCCGCAACCCCGTCACGCTCCTCTGGCACCACGATCCGCGACAACCGATCGGCACCGCGATCTTGACGGCGACCGCGCAGGGGATCCTGTTCGACGCCGAGATTCCGGAGATCGAGGAACTCGGGACGCTCAAGACGCGCGTCGACGAGGCGTGGCAATCGATCAAGGCCGGCGTGATCAGTGGCGTGTCGGTCGGTCTGCGCGTCCTGGAGGCCGGGGCCGACCGCGTCCGCGCCGGCGCGCGCCGCATCAGCAAATCCGAAATCGCCGAACTCTCGCTGGTCACAATTCCCATGAATGCAAGCGCCAGCATTCGCTTGGTGAAATCTCTGGCGCAGGAGTCTGCCATGAGCAATCCGACGATCCCCGAACGCATTCACGGTCTGGAGTCCGAGCGGGCGATCGTCGCCCAGAGCATGCTGAACACGATGACGACCGCGGAGAACGAACACCGCGATCTCACCGAGGCCGAGCAGTCGCAGCACGAGGCCTGGAGTCAGAAGGCCCAGGGGCTGCAGACCCAGATCGGGCGCTGGAAAGAGACCGAGAAGCAATTGATTGCGACGGCGACCGCCGTGCCCACCTACACCCCGCGGATCGTCTCGCCGTACGGGCATGTGTCGGTGAAATCCAATCTGCCAGCCGGCACCGCGTTTATCCGCTATCACTGTGCGCGGATCGCCGCGAAAGCAGAAGGGATCGAGCCCACGACTTGGGTCGCGCGCTTTGCGTCGCACTGGGACAACAGCACACCGGAAGTCGCGCTCGCGCTCAAGGCCGCAGTCGCGCCCGGCACGGCGACGGACGCCGTGTGGGCCGGGCCGCTCGTGAATCAGAACATCGCCAGCGACTTCATCGAACTGATGCGCGCCGCCACGATCATCGACAAGATCGGCGGGTTCAACGAGGTGCCGTTCAACACGAAGATCCCGATGCAGACCGGCGGCGGGACGTATTCGTGGGTCGGGGAAATGAAACCCAAACCCGTGACGTCGCTGACCTTTGGGAGCGTCGCGCTCGACTGGGCCAAGGTCGCCGGGATCATTGTGTTGACCCAGGAACTCGTCAAGTTGTCGAGTCCCAAGGCCGAAGAGGTCGTCCGGCGCGAAATGGTCGCCGGGATCGCGGCGTTCCTCGACGGGCAATTCATCAACCCGGCGGTCGCGGCGGTCGCCGGCGTGTCGCCGGCCAGTATCACGAACGGCGCACCGACCGCGGCGGCGACTGCCAATCCGCTCGCCGACATTCTCGGGCTGATTCAGCATTTTGTGAACAACAACATCAGCGTCGCCGGCGTCACCTTCCTGATGTCGCCGACCAACGCGCTCGCGCTGTCGTTCAAGACCGACGCGAGCGGATCGCCGGTGTTTCCGGGGATCGACATCAACGGCGGCAGTTACAAGGGGCTGAAGTTCATCACGTCGCAGACGGTCGGGAGCAACGTGATTGCGCTGCAACCCGCGTTGATTATGAAGGCCGACGACGGCGGCGTGACGATCGACGCGAGCACGGAAGCCTCGCTGCAAATGGATTCCGCGCCCGACTCGCCGGTCCTCGCGACGACGGTCACGATCTCGATGTTCCAAATGAACACAGTCGCCCTGCGCGCGGAGCGATTCATCACCTGGAAGAAGGCCAACGCGAACGCCGTGAAGTACCTCACCGCGGCGGCCTACCCGGCCCCGTCGCTGGCCGCGCAGATGGCGGACGCCCCGGAATAGTCCGGTGGGCCTCCTCACGAGTCTCGCCGCGCGCGTGACGTCCATGCTGACGGTCGCGCGCGGCGGGTGGTCGCCGATCATCCGCGAGCCCTATACCGGCGCGTGGCAATTGAATGATTCATTGCCGACGGAGAACGCGCTCGCGAACCCGAGCGTCTTCGGGGTCGTCTCGCGCATCGCCCAGGACATCGCCAAGATCGCGCCGCCGCTCTTGCTCGAACTCGACGGCGATGGGTTCTGGTTCGAGACCACGAACTCCGCGTATACGCCGGTCCTGCGCCGCCCCAATCGCTACCAGACCCCGCAGCAGTTCTACGAACAGTGGATGCTGAGCAAGTTGCTCTACGGGAATACCTACGTCCTGAAAGAGCGCGACGAGCGCGGCGTCGTGAAGGCGATCTACATCCTCGATCCCCTGAAAGTCAAACCGCTCGTCGCCCCCGACGGCAGTGTGTATTACGAACTGCAATCGAACGAACTCGCGGGGCTCCAGCAAGCGACCGAGCCCGTCGTGGTGGGCGCGGCGGATCTGATTCACGATCGGTGGAATTGTCTCTGGCATCCGCTCGTGGGCGTCTCGCCGCTCTACGCGATCGGCGGCGCGGTCACCCAGGCGCAAGCGATCCAGGCGAGCAGCACGACGTTTTTTGCGAAAGGCGGGCGGCCCGCCGGCATGCTGGTCGCGCCGACGAAACTCGATCCGGCCTCGGCCGAGCGCATCAAGTCGACGCTCGCGAACTTCAAGACCGGCGAGATCATGCTCACCGATCAGGGGATGACCTATCACGATATCGGCGGGTCCGCGGTGGACTCGGAACTGATCGCGCAACTCGGGTGGACGGAAGAAAAAATCTGCGAAGTGTTCGGGATGCCGATCAGCATTCTGAATAGCAACAAGCAACCGCCGTATGCGAACGCGGAAGCGTCACAGCTGCAGTACAAGTCGCAGTGTCTCGAACCGCATCTCGCCAGCATCGCCGCGTGCCTGGGCGACGGGCTCGAACTGCCGCTCTATCTGTCGCTCGAATTTGACGACACGCTGCTGATTTGGATGGATACCGCGACGCGCACGACCGCCGCCAAGACGGCGATCGCCGCCGGGATGTCGGTCAACGAAGTGCGCGATACGTATTACGGCCTCGGGCCCGTGCCCGGTGGCGAGATGCCGTACCTGCAGCAGCAGTACTACCCGATTAGCGAGCTCGCGGATCGCGCGGCCTCGACGCCGGTCGTGGCCCCCCTGCCCCCGGCGACCGACGCGCAACCCGAGGCGGTGACGCCGTGACGCTGGAGTTTTCGCGCGTCACGCTGCCGCCGCTCTGGACGCTCGCGCAGGCGAAGACGCATCTCCATCTCACCGACGCCGCGTATGACGCCGACGTCCAGCAGAAGCTCGACGCCGCGCAGGAAGCGATCCTGTCGTACCTGCATGTCGGCGCCGATCCGACGTGGGACGCGACGACCGCGCCGAAGGCCGTCACGCACGCGATCCTGCTCCTCACCGCGTACTACTACAGCGACCGCGGCGACGGCGACGGGGCGGATCCCTGGCCGAAGATTTACACCCTGCTCGCGGCCTACCGCGATCCGACGGTGGGGTGATGGCGATCGGGGCGTACACGCAGATCGTCACGCTCGACGAGACCGACGGCGCCGGCGGGGTCCGGCTGCTCACGCCGCCGACGTGGTACTGCACGCCGCTGCCCGAGGCCGGCGGCCTCCTCACGCTGGTCGGGCACTATCACGCCGGGATCACCACGGCGACCCGCGTCCACCTCAAGGGCCGCGTCTATCACGTCGACAGCGTCGTGAATCGCGGCGAGCGCGACTTTCAAACCCAACTGGCCTGTACGGAAGTGTTCGACTGATGGCGGCCAAGGGCGTCACCTGGACCGGGCTCACCGAATTCAAACGGGAATTACGGGCCGCCACGCCCGATCTCGTGGCCGAGGCGAACGACATTCTGGTGTCCGCGGCCGAGGTCGCGAAGGACCGGGTCTACGCGACCTATCCGCGCGGCAAGACGGGCCGGCTGCGCCGGATGCTCGTGGTCAAGCCCTCGCGGGGCTCGCGCCTGCTGGCCGGCGCGAAAGTGCAGAGTCGGGCGCCGTACGCCCATCTCTACGAACACGGGACCGTGGTGCGCCAGACCCGGCAGGGGTACAACCGCGGGTTCGTCCAGCCGCATCCGACGTTCGACCCGATCACGGCGGCGGGGCGGCGCCAGGCCCTGTACGACGTGATCAGCCTGCTCTATGCCCACGGCGCGGCGCGCGTCGCGGGCGATCCGGACACCGACTAAGGAGACACACACATGTCGATCAAGACCGGCAAATTCGGGAAAGTCAGTTGGGATCCGACGGGCGGGACGACGCTGGTCGAGATCATCTCCCTCAACGCGTGGACCCTCTCGGAAGAAACCGAGATGGAAGACGTGACGTGTTTCGGCGACACCAACCGCGTCTACGTGCCCGGCATGAAAGACCTCAAGGGCGACGTGAGCGGATTCTGGAACAGCAGCGATCTCGCGCTCTGGAAGGCGGCCGACGCCGGCACGCCCGGCACGCTGCAACTCGTCGTCAACAATCAGGAGCCCGGGTTCAAGTGGCAGGGCCTCGCGTACCTGAACGCGTCGATTGATGCGTCGCTGTCGGCGCCGACCGTCAAGGGGACCTGGGCCGCCGCGGCCTCGTGGACCGTGCCCGGCCAGATCGTCGCGACCGGCGCGACCGCCGGATTGCCGGGGACCTTCACGCCCGCCGGCGCAACCCCGCCGGCCAATCTCGCGGCGATGACCGGCATCGTCGCGTCGCCCGCGACCAACTGGACGATCGGCCAGCACGTCGAGATGGGGAACGGCAGCGACTGCAACTGGAACGGTACGGCCTGGGTCGCCGGGATCCATCCGTAAATGTTCGACGAACTCGTGGTGACCGGCGGCGAGGCGACGATCTCGTGGGCGTGGCACACCGCCGCGGTGTGCCGCTCCTGGCGCATTTACAAATCGCGCACCCGCGCGCAGTGGTCGCTCGTCGCCACGGTCACGCGCGTCGACCCGTACAAGTTGCAGCAGCGGCCGTTGCTCTTCAACGCCCCGCGTAAGGGCGGGTACTGGTGCTGGCCGGTGCAAGCGGTCACCGTGCAGGACAAGCAGATCACCGCGGCCCTCGGGCCGATGGAGGCGTAATGCCGCGCTGTCGTGTCGTCGCTCCGGACGTCGTCCGTCTGCCGCTCAGTGACGGCGACAGCGTCACGGTCAAGAAAACCCTCAACGCCGGCGAGTATCGGCAGTTGATTGTCAGCCAGTTCAAGGACACGCCGGACGGGGAGCGCGTCACGCTCGACCACCGCAAGATCGGGATGGCGAAGCTGCTCGCCTACATCGTGGGGTGGACGTTTGTCGGGTTCGACGGGCAGCCGCTGCCGTATCGCCCCGACGAGCCCGACGACATTCGGGCCGCGACGATCGACGGGCTCGATCAGGACACCTATCGCGAACTCATCGCCGTCGTGACCGCGCACGAAGAGCAGCAAGAGGCCGCCCTGGAGGCGCAAAAAAAAACCCGTATCACCGCGCCGGCCTCATGACCGACCTTGTGATCGCGCGGACGTTTCACTGGAAGTACGAGTGGGTCGCGGAGCTCCCGCGCGACGTCTATGAACTGATCGTGGCGGACCTGAAAAAGTAAATGGCGATCACCGCCCAATTCGACGCCGACTTCTCCGCGTTCAACAGCGAAGTGGGGAAGGCCGAACAGCAACTGAACCTGTTCGAGATGTCGACCGTCAAGACCGGGACGGCGATCGCCAACATGGGGACGGTGACGACGAAGACGACGCCGGGGGTGAACACCCTGACGACGAGCATGCGGCAGTTCGACGGGATCCTGGGCGCCGCGGGGATCCATATCGGGCCGGCGATTAAAGGGATCGAAGACATCGGGGCGGCCTCCGGGAAGAGCGTGGGGGAGCTCGGGAAGTTCGCGTCGGCGGGGCTCGTGGTGAGCACGGCGCTCGCCGCCTGGAGCGTCGGGCGCGGGGCGGTGAGCATCCTCAAGTGGTTCAACGTCGACCTCGACCAAGCGATCGCCAACGCGACCGCGAAGTGGCTCGGGTGGGGCGACCTCGTCGGGGCGACCGCCGGCGCGAACGCCGACGTGCTGAAGCTCGCGTCCGATCATGCGAAGCGCACGATCACGGATATCAACGAAGCCCGGGCGATCAATCAACAATGGGTCGACGACCTGAAGAAAGGTGCGAAGGAGACCGCGAAGGCCAACGAAGAGGCCGCGAAGGCCGACGAGGCGTGGGCCAAGGCGATGGACACGGTGCGGGTCGCCGCGCAGAACAATGACGCGGTGCTGAAGACCATGGCCGCGTCCACGATCGCCGCGGCGAAGGCCGCGCTCGACCACGGCGTGTCCATGGAGACCGTCGCGACCGCCTACAAGTTGACCGCGAGCCAGATCGCCGCCGTGGAGGCCGCGTTCAAGTCGGAGCAGGCGGCCGCGAAGGCCTCGGAGCAAGAACACGCGCGCATCACCGCGGAACTCAAAACCCACTGGGACGCGGTGCTGGCGATCCGCGACCAAGCGCTCGGCAAGGACGCGATCGAGAAGGCGACGCAGTGGACCGAGGCGATCTTCCTGCTCGGGAACTCCGTCCAGAAGTTGAGCCACGAACAACTCGTCGACCTCCAGAAAGTGATGGACGAGGCCATGACCGCGATGGCCCGCAATGGCAATCTCACCGCGGAGCAGGCGCTGCAGTTCAACGACTTTAGTGCCGCCGCCATGGCCGCCGCCGCCGCCCTCCAGCCCGTGGTCGACGTCACGAACGAGCTCACCGCCGCACAGACCGCGCAGGCGGCCGCCTCTGGCGCCGCCCTCGGCGCGCTGCAGCAGGTCGCCGACGCGTCGAATACGTGGGGGCTGCACCCCGGTGGGCAGGGCCCGGCCTCGTCGGGCGGGCTCAAGCAAGTCGGCGACAGCATGGGGAACCAATTTCTGGTCAACCCCAAGACCGGCGAAGTGATCCAGAAACTGGAGCGCAAGTTTGGCGACGGGTTCCTCGGCTGGGGCACGCCGGGGCCGCCGCCGACCGTCAATCTCACCGTCGAGGGCAACATCCTCGGCACGCAGAACGAACTCGCCCGGTTGATTGGCGACGCGCTCACCTACAATTACCAATCCGGCGGCAGCCGGCTGCCGGCCTGAGCATGGCGACCCTCACCGCCGGCGAGAAGGCCCGCATGTATGCCCTCGGCAAGATCATGCGGGGCGGCGCGTCGCGCGGCGGCTACGTCAGTGGCGCCGTCTTCATCGCGATCGACGGCGTGCAGGTCGGGTGGGGCGCGACGCCGCACCGTGTCCTCCTCGACTCGCTCACCATCACCGACGAACTGGACGAGACCCCGAACACCTGCGGGTTTCGTGTCAAGGACCTCGTGCCGGCGGCCGGCGCCGAAGTGATCGTCACCCGCGGATCCAAGAATGCCGCGGGGCGCCTCTACGCCGGGTTCGCGCTGACCGTGCAGCAACTCTACGTCGGCGACCGACCCGCGAACGTGCAGGCCGACGTCCGGTGCGTCGACTACACGTGGCAGTTTGGGTTCGTGCTCGTGACGAAACAGTACCGCACGCAGTCGGCGTCGGCGATCGCGGCGGATCTCGTCGCCCGGTATGCGGCGGCCAATGGGTTCACGAGCACCGCCGTTGTCCCGAACCTGCCGGTCCTCGACGAGATCACCTACACCGAGGAACCCCTCGACGCCGCCTTGACGCGTCTCGCGCGGCGGATCGGCGGCTACTGGTTCGTCGATTACCAGAAGGCCGTGCATCTCTTTCTCGACGACCCGGATCCCACGCAGGCGCCCGAACCCCTGACCCCGGCGCACAAATCCTTGCGCGCCTTTCAGACGAGCGCCGATCGGACGCAGGTGTTAACGCGCGTCTACGTGGAGGGCCGGGGCTCGAACGCGCTCGCGACGGTCGCGCCCGGCGAAACGTTGATCCCGCTCGCGGCCGTCGACATGTTCCAAGTGGGACCGGGGATCTTCGCGAAGGTGTCGCCGCAGGGATCGAGCGGCGGCGCGCAGCATCTCACCTACACCGGCGTGACCGAGGGCGGCGCCGGCGCGCTGGTCGGGTCGGGCACCGCGCCCTCGAGCCCGGTCGCGCTGACGCTGACGAGCGGCGGCGCCGTGCCGGTCGGCGAACACAATTACCTCTATACGTGGGTGTCGGCGACCGGCGAGACCGTGAACGCGCCGGGGTCGATCATCACGGTCACCGGCACCGCGCCGGCCGCCGTGGCGCCGACGGTCGCGGTCGCGGCCGGCGCGGGCTTGCCGCCGGGAACGTATCAGTACGGCGTCACGCACGTCTTGGCGAGCGGGGAAACGGCCGGCATGGGCCCCGCGGTCGCAGTGTGCACGGTGTCGGCGCCGTCGCCGCTGGCGCCGGTGATCGTGCAGCAGAGTTTCCCGGTACAGTCGACGAATCTGGGCGTGGTGGGCGACCTGGTGTACTTTCGGATCGCGTATCGAACCACGACCGCCCTCTCGCCCAGTAAGATCGGCCCCCCGACGTCGGGGTTGCAACTCTTTCAAGCCAGCGGGCTGGCGGCCGGCGTCGCCGCCGCGCTGTACATCACCATTCAGGATGTCACGGATGCCGCGGGCGCCGTGTACGCCGATATTCAATATCAGAATCAAACGACAGCCCCCGGCGTGTGGAAAACGGTGCGGACGATGAACGTCCCCGTCGCGCCGTACGGGGGCATGAAGACGACGCTCGCCCAGGTGACGACCCAACCGAATGCCGTCGATACGAACGGTTTTCCGCACGCCGCGGTGACGGTCACGGTGCAGGACGGCGGCGCGGACGTCCTGAAACGGCGTGTGTATCGGACCCCCGCCAACGGGTCGCCCTCGATCGCGTACTTGCTCCGCGAGGTCGCGGGCTCCGTGCAGACCAGTTTCGTCGACACGACGCCGGATAGCGCGTTAGGGCCGCCGGCGCCTGCGGGGCTGGGGCCGGCGCAAACCGTGCACCTCACCGGGATCGCGACGGGGCCGAAGGGATCGGGCGGCGGCCCCGCGACGATCGCCCGCAACGTCTACCGGTGGGATGGCGTGTACTGGAAGTTGCTGACAAGGATCAACGACAACACCACGACGACCTACGTCGACACGGCGGTGTTGGATGTGCCGCAGACCCAATGGCCCGCGACCGATACCTCGGGTCTCGTCGCCGACGGCGGGCAAGTGCTGGCCGGCCTCACGACGATTCCGGTGAGTGGGACCGGCGCCTTTCCGGCGACCGGCTGGGTGCTGGCGGGCAACAACCGGATCCACTACGGCGCCGTGACGGGCGACAGCCTGACCGGCATCCCGGCGACCGGCGACGGATCGATCCAGAACACGATCCCCTACGGCACGCCGATCACGCTCGCGCCGATGCTGACCGGCGTCGCCGGGATCACCGCGCCGATCGTCGCCGGCGACGAGATCTATCTGGTCGTGCAGCGTGACGACCCCGCGCGGCAAGCGACCGTCGCCGACATGGTCAACGGCGGCCCCGGCGTCCGTGAGGAGTGGGTGCAGGATCGCCGGCTGTCGATCGCGGAGGCCGGCGCCCGGGCCGACGCGACGCTGCAGATGCGCCCGCTCGAAGAGGTCACGGTGTCGTATGTCTGTCGCGACGTCCGCACCGCCGCGGGCAAGACGATCACGGTCAACCTGCCGGCGCCGACCAACGTCTGGGGCACGTTCAAGATTCAGTCGGTGACGATCAACAACTTCCGGCCGCACCCGACCCAGCACCCGACCTACACGGTGACCGCCTCCAGCCGGCGCTTCAATTTCGAGGACTGGTTGCGGCGGATGGACACGAGCGTTTAACCATGGCCATTACGCGCACGTCGATCATCGATGACGACGGCACCGGCACGACCGGCACCGTGATTGATAACGCCTGGAAACAGGAACTCTATAACCAGATTGACGCGGTGATCGGCGGCGCCTGGCTCGACGTGGCGTTCGACGTCGCCAACTTCTGGCCCGGCGTCGCGGCGTCCCATGTCTCGATGAATCGCTACACGGTTATCAATAAGACCATGCACTGGACGTTGCGACTCGCCAACGCCCCGGGGCCGACGCCCACCGGGCCCTATTTGTATTGCACGATCCCCGGCGGGTACACCCTGTTCGGCACCAATGCCGCGCTCGGGACGGTGGCCAACGCGTACGATAGCGGGACGGCGCAAACCGCGTTTGTGACGGCGGGCAGTGCCTCGACGGTCGCCATTCTCAAGAACTCGGGCGGCAACTGGACCACCGCCGGCCCGATCTACGTGGACTTCACCATCACCCTCGGGTTGGCGTGAGGCGGTCAATGGCAACGGGACAACAGCAGTACACCGAAAAACCCTACAAGGTCCTCGCGGAAGCGTACGACGCGAGCGCGGCCCCGGTGCAGGCGGGCGTCTGTGTGTGCAGCACGAATCCGCTCGGGTGGGTGAACCGGCCCCACGTGCATAGCGCGCGCGGCATGCTGGAGGTGCGCGCCGGCGACTGGGTCGTGCAGGACCTCTGGAATCACGATTGGGACGTGATGGCCGAGGACGAATTTAGCGCGCGCTTTGGCGGCGGCAACCTCGCCGACGTCACGCCGGCCAAGGAGTAATCATGCTGACCGTCTCTTTGCTGCTCGTGCTCGCGGCGTTTGTGTGTGTAATCGGCGCGGAGATGGGACGCGTCCAGTTGTGGATCGCGGTGCTGCTCTTGTGCGTCGCGCATCTGCTCGCCTTGTTGCCGGTACGCTAGCGGCGCTCCTGCTCGCGTCCTGCGGGCTGTCGCTGTCGCACACGGCGACCTTCACCGCGCCGCCGCCCCGGTGTGCCGATGGCCTGCCGGCGCTCGTCCTCCAGGCCTTGACCTGTCCGAACGGCTATTGCGGGTTTACGTGCGCGCCGGGTCGGTGGGAGGTTAGGCCGTGCCCGTAGGGTCGAGCCACGCTGGAGTCGGGCGCGTGGTGTCCAGCGTGGCGATCGCGTGGCCGCCGGCAAACCGGCGGCGGGGCGCGCCCCGGGGCGCGGCGCCGCGATCGGTCAATTCGAGCAGGGTCAAGGCGGCGGCCTGCGCCGCGGGGGGCGCGGCGGCATAGGCGAGCAGCAGCCGTTGTTCGGGACCCGAGAGCTCGGTTTTCTTGTTCACCGTGAACAATTCGCCGACGGTGAGATTGAAATACAACGCGATGTCTTCGAGGTCGCTGATCCCGAGCGGGTGCTTGCGGCGGCCGTTGAGGAAATACGACAGGTTTTGCGCGCTGAGCCCGCGGGATGGGGCGCGGCGTTGAGCACTGTAGTCGGCGATCTTGACGGCGTCGCCGTGTCGCACCAGCCCCCGGATGCGCGCCCGCACGCGCTCCTCGGTCGTGAGTGTCATCCTTCACAGATTGTAAATCATTCCGGGCCATTCTGCTAGAGGTGGCGTCTCCTTCACGTCTTGTGATCCCTGACGCGCGACCCCCTACCGCTTGGGGTCTTGACCGGTGTCGTCAATTTGTGAAGAATGCGCCATGGCTCGCACCTACCCCGATTTGGCCGCCTACTT
>Ga0157376_10001679_pt1 | contig 14710 bp, 11 predicted proteins | sample M45metaG_FD_121801 | JGI IMG/M metagenome (GOLD analysis project Ga0157376, IMG submission 121801) | Miscanthus rhizosphere microbial communities from Kellogg Biological Station, Michigan, USA - M4-5 metaG | ecosystem: Host-associated > Plants > Roots > Rhizosphere > Soil | place: USA: Michigan... | reverse complement strand
GGCCAAGACGGATGAAGAGCGGCGGCAGGTTCTAGCGAGCATTGGCCCGGTTTGGGACGGAAACGAGGTATGGCTGATCGCAGCGGGCGGAACGATGTATTTCGCTTTCCCCACGCTTTATGCCAGCGGGTTCAGTGGTTTTTATATGCCGCTGATGATTGTTTTGTGGCTTCTGATTCTTCGTGGAGCTTCCATCGAATTCCGGAATCACATTCAAAGCGCAGTGTGGGATCCGCTGTGGGATTTTCTTTTCTGCGCATCGAGTCTGTTACTGGCCGTATTCTTCGGGGCGGCGCTGGGCAATGTGGTGCGCGGCGTCCCGCTGGATGCCAGCGGTTATTTTTTCGAGCCGCTGTGGACCAATTTCCGGCTAGGGGAGGAAACTGGAATCTTGGATTGGTACACAATTCTCGTCGGTGTGCTCGCGTTGTCCGCGCTGGTGATGCATGGCGGTCTCTGGGTGCAAATGAAAACCAGTGGCCCAGTGAGTTCGCGCGCGGGAAAACTGGCTGGGCAAGCCTGGTGGGGCGTGATTGTTTTGACGACGCTAGTGACGGCGGTGACATTCAAGGTGCAACCTCAAGTGAAGGAAAATTTCACAACCTGGCCCACGGGATTTGCTTTCCCAGTGCTTGCAGTCTCGGGAATCGCCGGAGTTGTTTTCGAATTGCGAAAACGTGATGAAAGAAAAGCATTCTTCGCGTCCTGCGCCTACTTGACGGGGATGCTGGCGAGCGTCGTTTTCGGCGTATATCCGATGGTGCTGCCCGCGCGGAATACGGCGTACTCGTTGACGGTGAGAACCGCCAAAGCGGGTGACTACGGCTTGAAGATCGGTTTGGTCTGGTGGATTGTGGGAATGATCCTTGCTGCCGGATACTTCACCTGCGTCTACCGCTCCTTCGCAGGCAAAGCGGTGGTAGACAAAGACTCGCGCGGGTACGGCGACTAGGAAGTTGCCCGCGATGAAACTGCTTCTTGATCAGACCGGTCGTCTTGCGATGCGGCGGCGTAGCGTGAAATGAGAGAAGTGCTCAATCATCCTGACCACAACGAACTCATGTTCGAGCACACCGGCCCCAGAGTTGGGAAAGCCGAAGAAAGAAAGCTCGATCACCCCGCCGGAAAAGGCACCTCAGGCCGCACCAGCGAAAGAACACTGACGCGCGTCGAATCGAGGCTGTGTTACCCTGCCGGACATGCTTTCGCTGAATCGCCAGCGCTTTCTCAGACTTTTTCTCGTGCTCACCTTTCTGTTTTCTGTTCCCAGCTTAAATGCTCGAGTCACGCGCGTGGAAATTACTTCACGCGCCGATGTACTCGGAGGGAAATCCTTTGGCGATGCCGGGACCTACGAACGGATCACTGGCCGCGTATTTTTCTCCATCGCCGTCTTTAATATTCACAACCAGCGCATCGTCGACTTGGCAAACGCGGTCAATTTGCAAAATGGCGAAGTGGAATTCTCCGCCGATTTTGTCGCCATTCGCCCCAAAGATCCTGCCAAGAGCAACGGCACCATGGTGCTGGAGAATCCCAATCGCGGACACTCTCGCATTCTTTCTCTGGTGGATGGCGGTGACGAGGATCTTTCGCACAGCGCCGGCGACGCCTGGCTGCTGCGCAATCGTTTCACCGTCGCTGCACTCGGCTGGCAGTGGGATGCGACTGGACCGAATACTTTGCGTCTCTACGCACCAATCGCAAAAGACCACGGCAAGACCATCACCGGGTTGTTGCGTGGAGACATCATGCTTGCGGCTGCGGCCGACGAAATTTCACTTGGCCACGTGATGCCTGGCAGTATCGGCGGCACGGAGTATCCGGTCGCTAGTCCGGATGATCCGCGCAACACTCTCACCGTTCGCGACGCGCGCCTTGGCAAGCGTAGGGTGATTCCGCGCTCCGGTTGGCAATTTGCTAGTATGACCGACGGCAAGCTAACCCCAAACAACCGCGCCATTCATCTCACCGGAGGATTCCGGCCGGGACGAATCTACGAATATGTTTACGTTGTCACCGATCCGGTCGTTGCCGGACTTGGATTTGCGGCGATGCGCGATTTCGCTTCTTACGTGAAGCACGCCACGGACAGCGTCGCTCCTGTTTCTCGCGTGATTGGCCAAGGCATTTCACAGAATGGGCGATTCCTGCGCGACTTTCTGTATCAGGGATTCAACGCCGACGAAGAAGGCAAGACCGCTCTGGACGGCGTGCTGGCACATGTTGGCGGAGCGGGGCGCGGGAGTTTCAATTTTCGCTTTGCGCAGCCTTCCCGCGACGCGCAGCCAACCTCTTCCATATTTTTTCCGACAGATATTTTTCCGTTTACCGACGAACCGGAATCCGATCCGGTGAGCGGCGAGAAATCCGGATTGCTGGATCGCGCGAAAGCGGAAAACGTGGCACCGAAAATATTTTTCTCGCACACTTCCTACGAATATTGGGGACGCGCCGCTTCGCTGATTCACACCAGCGCCGACGCGAAACATGATGCGGTGATTGCTCCGAACGTACGCATTTATTATTTCGCTGGGCTGCAACATTACTCCGGGCCGTTTCCTCCGGCGCGCGGCGACGGAGCGCTTACCGGGCAGGAGCCGCAATCGCCGCTGCAGATCCGTTTTTTCTGGCGCGCGATGATTGCGAATATGGACGCCTGGCTTCGCGCAAATACTGAGCCGCCGATGAGTGCGTACCCGCTCATCGGAAAACATGCTTTGGTGCCGATACGAAAACTGGCGTTTCCCAAAATTCTGGGTGCGTCGTTGCCGACCGAAACCAACACCGCGTATCGCCTGGACTATGGTCCGGAATGGCGCGACGGAATTCTTTCAGTGCAGCCTCCGCGTGTTGGGAAACCGTTTCCGGTGCTGGTGCCGCAAGTGGATGCCGATGGAAATGAAATCGGTGGAATTCGCTTGCCGGAAATTTCAGTACCGCTGGCGACGTACACCGGATGGAATCTCCGCGACGCTTCGATTGGAGCGCCCACGCAACGCGTTCCGTTCCAAGGATCGTTTCTACCGTTTCCGAAGGACGCAGCCGCGCGCCAGAAAACTGGGGATCCGCGCAAATCCATTGCTGAGCGATATCCAAGCCGCGCGAGCTATTTGGAACGATTCGCGAAGGCCGCCGATGAATTGATCAAGCAGCGTTGGCTGTTGCCGGAAGATCGTGCAGCGCTTTTGCAACGCGGCGCGGATGAGTGGGAAGTGTTGACTCGCTAATTCGCTCTCATTTTTTCATCGCGGCGTTTTCGTTTATGGCTCCACAACTTTTCGACGTTCAGGCTCCGTGGCTACAACCGCATGCGTCAATGCGCGGGTGGCGGCGCAGTCGGTGGCGGCGGAACGAATTTGTCGTCGTCGACGGCAATGTTTTGCTGCACTTGTTCGGCTTGAATGGTGAAACGATTGCCGGGACGCGCGACGGTCCAGCGATATGGAATTATGATGCCGTCTGCGTGGCGATAGTCAGCGTAATCAATTTGCGTGGGGTTGTAGCCGAGCGGCGAATCGATGTAGCGGATCAAGCGGAGCAGTAGATAGGTTTTCTGATCGAAGTAAAGTTTCAGCGGCGTTTCGCCTTCTTTGGTGCCGGTGACCAACCACGTGTCGTGGCCCTCGACTTTTTCTCCGGGTTTGGTTTCCCACTTGGTGTACATAGTGTTTACGTTGGCGGCGAAGGCGAAGTCGGCGTCCATGCGCGCTCCAAGAGATTCCTGAGCGTTCATCATGTGCACGCGCCCGAAAACGGCGAGCCATCCGACTCTTCCGTTGTAGGCGGTCACGCTGTCGCCTTCCTTCATTTTCATTACCGAGACGCGCTGGTCCGGCGCTTTTGCGTAGATTTCCACCGGCATGTGCTGGTCGCCGAATGCAGTGACCGTTCCTCTGGTGACGCGGCTGGAAATCTTTTTCAGGGCATCGGCGCCGCCGACTGCGGCCAAGTATTTATCCAGCACGGATTCTGCAGCCGGACTTGCCGGCTCAGCCGTTGCGCCTCCGGCCATCATCGCTGGCGCTTTTTCGTGTTCGGCGATGATCGGAATGCTTACCGGTTTGGCCCCGCCCTGGTGGCAGGTGTAGCAGGTGACTTCGCGCTGGCCGTCGAAATTTTCCTGATTTATGGTGATCATCATCTCCATCATTTTGCGAGCGGCAACTTTGGGCTTTTTGTCGTCCTTTTCGAAGGCGTGTTCGACGTGGCAGTAATCGCATTCGACGCCGAGCGAGGCGCTGATAAATTGCATGCCAGGGATCAGCTGATCGGCCGCTATGTCTTTGAGTATCTGAATATTTTTGAATTGCTGCGAAGCGGTTTTGGGAGCCTGCGGGGCCGCGCCGGCTTGCGGCGGATTTTGCGAGTTGGCAGCGATCTTGGCGGCATGAAGGGTGACGAAGAGCGACGCAGAGACGAACAGTGATTTGCGGATTGAAACATTCATTGGACCTCTCGCGAAAATGACAGCGAAGAGTGTAGCAAAACAGGGACGAAATGGCCGGGGAGCAGTGGCCCCCCCCCCGACCGCTGAGTTGCAGGCTATGGCTTCGGCAATGGCTCGCAACCGGGAGCGGAGGGCTGCAAAGGAGACCTAGTGCGTTAGCGGATTTTTTGATGGACGGACGATGTTAGGCGGATAGGTCGCCGCGCTTGGCTAGGGCCATGATGCGGTCGGCGGCGCGGAAGGCGAGGGCCATAATGGTCATGGTGGGTTGGCCGCGGCCGGAGGTGACCAAGCTGCTTCCGTCGCAGAGGAAAAGATTTTTTACGTCGTGGGTCTGGTGATCGGCGGTGATGACAGAGGTTTGGGGATCTTGGCCCATACGGCAGGTGCCGAGGAGGTGCACGCCGAACTGTTGTTCGTCGATGGGGTAAGTCCATTTTTGCTTGGCGCCAGCAGCATCGAGCAGTTCCTTGGAGCGGTCGGCGAGCCAGTGGGCAAGTTTGAGATCGTCGGGATGGTCCTTGTAGGTAAGGCGAAGAGCGGGTAGTCCCCAAGCGTCTTTCACGTCGGAGTCCACGGAAAAGCTGTTGTCTTCGACGGGCAGCGAAGTGCCATGACCAAAAATTTCGAAAGTGCGGGTCCAGTTGTGGGCCAGAGCGGCCTTGAAATCTTTGCCCCAGCGCGGAGTGCCGGGCGGAAGGCCGCCAAGGCCGAATCCGATGGGAGTCATGTCAAACCGGGCGTCGAGTCCGCCACCGCCGTAGAAGCCGACTTTGTTTGCGTCGAGTTCATAAAAATCGTGAAGGATGCGGCTGACGGCATAGCCTTTGTAGTCGTTGGTCTGTTCTTCAAAAACGCCGACGGAAACCGCGCCGGTGTTGAACATCAAATTTTTGCCGACGTAGCCGCTGGAGTTGGCGAGGCCGTTGGGAAATTTATTGGAAGCAGAAAGCAGGAGCAGGCGCGGAGTTTCGGCGCCATTGGCAGCGAGAATGACCGCTTTGGCCTTTTGCAGATGGACATTTTTCTTGTCATCGAAATACACGGCGCCGGCGGCGTGCCCACGTTCGTCGACTTCAATCTTGTGAACGTAGCTATTGGGACGGATTTCGCATTTGCCAGATTTTTCGGCGAGAGGAATCATACTGGCGAGTGAACTAGACTTGGCACCAACTTCGCAGGCGAAAGCCAGGCAGAAACCGCAATTGATGCAGGCGCTGCGTCCAGCGCGAGGCTGAGAAAGAATGGCCATGGGCGCGGGAAAAGGATTCCAGCCAAGTTTGCGGGCTGCGCGTTCGCAGACCACGCCGTTACTTTTTACCGGCAGCGGCGGCATGGGATAGGGTTTGGAGCGCGGCGGATCAAACGGGCTGGCGCCGGCGAGACCGGAGACGCCGACTTCCCATTCAACTTTGGTGTAGTACGGCTCAAGATCGGCGTAGGAGATAGGCCAGTCGACAAGAGTGGAGCCGGCGATGGCGCCAAGTTTGCTGCGCTCCTTGAAATCGATTTCGTGGAAGCGCCAAAAGTTTGCGGTGAAATGATTGCTGGTGCCGCCGACGGCGCGGCCGTAAACCAGAGCGCGCTGAAGCTTGGCTTGGTCGTTGGGCGTCTTGCGAAAAGTATTGGGCTGCAGCTTGGGATGATTGGTGAGGAGATCTTCCTGGAGAACTTTGATTTCGTCGTGGACGAAATCTTTGGGCGTGAGGTACGGGCCTTGCTCGAGGACGACCACGCTGAAACCGTTGGTGGAAAGTTCCTTGGCAAGAACGCCGCCGGCCGCGCCGGAACCAACGATGACAAAATCGACGACCTCGGAAGTTTTGTATTTGGGCTGATCAGTGGTCATTTCTTGTCGGCTGCTTTCGCGGATGCTTCCGGGGAGACCGCGGCGACGGAGGGCTTCCAGCCGGGATAGTCTTTGTCGTAAAAACCGAAAGGAGGCTGAAATCCGTGTTGGAGGTCGCGGCCAATGACCGTCCATCCAACGCCGCTCCGATTGCCCTGGCGATCGGATTCGGGGTCGATGAGAAAGCCCGCGACAGTGTGAAAACGGAGCATTTCAAAGAGCGGTTGCGCGCTTGCGTTGGGGCGGAAGTTTGCGCGCGGACGGCGCGGCGGGATTTTCGAACCGGCTTCATCGAGCGATTCTAGAATGGCGGTCTGCTGTTCGGGCGAAGCCGCAGAAAAAGTGGCGACGCCCGGAAAGAGTTCGGCGACGCGCTTTTGCAACTGCGGAAGGCCTTCTCTATAGGTCTTCTGATCGTCCACGGAAAAAGTGACCAGGGCGCGATCAATGAAATAGACGACGCCAGCTTCGCGTGCGCCGGGAGTGCCGTCACTCGGAATGATGCAAGACGAGAGCGCTTCGATTTCCCTGGCTTCGGCGGGAGTGAAGAATTCCCATTTCTGAGTTTCGGGAAAGGCGGCGACTTTGTGGGCGTGCTCGGCGGCAGCGACTACTGACGGCCAGTGGGCGGCAGTCCAAGTTGCGCCAATGGCTGCAAAACCGCGCGACAAAAATTTCCTACGATCCAATTCAGTGATCAAGTGAGTGCCTAGAGTTAGTCTCAAAACTTTATGCCTTGCGGCGACGAAGGTCAATGCAAAAGAACCGATGTGGACAAGCGTTTTGGTGAATAGCGTCAAATTGGCAGTAGAGTTCTATGAAAAAATTCTTACGCGTTTGCGAGGGCTGTGCGGCTGCGATAGGATATCAAGAGTGCGCGCTAGTGTTGAGGCGCGACACATCCCCCCGAATAATGGCGACACTTACCGGAGCAATCGGAACCGGCAGCAAATGGTTACTGGACAGAATCGTTGGGGCAATCGCCGCGACGGGAATCAATCCCAACGTATTGACGTTCCTGGGACTCGTGGTGAATTTTGGGGCGGCGGCAAGCTTTGCGGTAGGCAAGTTTTTTATCGGTGCGGCGATTATTTTTTTCGCGGGATTCCTGGACATGCTGGACGGGCAAGTAGCACGACGGCAGAACCGGGTTACCGCGTTCGGTGCGTTTTACGATTCGACGCTGGACCGGTATGCCGATATGGCGCTGTATATGGGCTTGCTGGTGTATTACTCGGTGAGCGGGCGAACGCCATATGTGGTGTTGGCGGCGGTGGCTACGGCGGGTTCAGTGATGGTGAGTTACGCGCGGGCGCGGGCGGAATCGCTGATTCCACTTTGTAAAGTGGGATTCATGGAGCGGCCGGAGCGGCTGGTGCTGCTGATTATCGGCGGAGTTTTTAACCGCATGGGGCCGGTGCTATGGGTAATTGCGGTGATTTCGACGATTACGGTGATTCACCGGATTGTGTATACGTGGCAGGAAACGCGAGCCGGGCGTACGCTGCCGGGGATTAAAGTTAGTTTATGATCGAGGCGTTTGCGCCGTAGCTTCTACTTTTCGACTTCGACTTTTTCTTCCACGGCGTTTCCAGCGGCATTTACGAGCAACGATTCTTCCACCGGCTGCATGACCATTTCGCGGACGCGTTTGCGGAGTTCGGGGACTTCTTCCTTATTCATGCCTGACGTATCAATCGTAGCGTGCAAATAGACAGTGACTGTAGCGGGCCAGAACATCCAATGGCCGGTGCGGTGATGCTGGAACGCGCCGACGATGCTGACCGGAACGATGGGGATTTCGAGTTGCTGGGCGACACGGAACGCCCCGTCCTGAAATTCGTCGACGTGCCCAGTGCGAGTGCGCTTCCCTTCCGGAAAAACGATGAGGCTGGTGCCACCGTTGATCGCGTCGCGCGTCATGCGCCACATACGCTTGAGATCGGCGGGGCGGCGAACGTCGGGGACTGGAACATTTCCGAAGCGCTTCATCAGCCAGCCGTAAATTGGAATTTCGAAGTGCGATTCGAGCTCCCAGCCGCGGACGAATTGTGGGATGGCGCAGTAGAGAGTGAACGGATCAAAGAGATTTACGTGATTGGTGACGAAGAAGCTGGTTTTCTGCGGGTCGAATGCTGGATCGCGGACGACGCAAACTTTGGCTCCGGCGAAAAACATGATGCGTCGGCAGAAAGTACGTTGGAGCCAATCGTGTTTTTGGGGATCGAAGACAATCGCCAGTGCGATCAGCATCGGGACGGCAATTGCGAAATGCAGAAGGCTAAAGGCCCACAGCAAGGCGCTGCGTAGAACGTACCAGGCGCGCTTCATATGAAGACGTCCACGGCCGAGGAGAAGATGTCCAGGGCTTTGCACTCCAAGGAAAAGATTTCGCCGTCAATCATGACATCCACAGGGACCTGAATCTTAAATTCGACATGTTTGACGGACCTGCGGGATGCCAGCGGATGCTTCAAATGGCTGCCATCATAGAGTTTGGGCAGATTGCGGAGCAGGCCGAGACGGCCGATGGGGCCCCAGCGCACGAACTCGATGAAACCGTCGGAAGGATCGGCATTGGGAGCGATGAGCATGGAGCCGCCGGTGTATTTGCTGTTGTTAAAGGTGAGGAAGAGGCTGCGGCGTTCGTCCCATTCGGTTTCGTCGTCGCAACGAAGGACAAAAGCGCGTCGTTTGAGTTGAATGACGCGAACGAAAACTCCGAAAAGATAGCCGAGATGGCCGAGCGGTTTGAAGACGCGATTGGTGAGAGCACCGACATCAGCAGTGAAGCCGAGGCTGAGAATGTTGAAGGAAAAAATTTCGCCCCGAGCATGGGTGAGGCGGATGAGATCGACAGGACGGGTGCGATTTTCGAGGAGCGCTTTGAGAGACGCTTCGACTCCTTCGCTGGTGAAGTCGCGAAGAAACGAGTTCCCGGTACCGAGCGGAAGAAAGCCAAGGGCGACACGTTCGGCGTTGGGATTGCCGGCGAAGATGCCGTTGAGCATTTCGTGGGCAGTGCCATCGCCACCGACGGCGAGAAATTTTCGGTAACCCTGTTTATGAGCTTCGCGAGCGAGTTGCACAGCGTGGCCCTGTCCGGTAGACGCAATCACATCAATTTTCAGGCCCTTTTCACGGAGGCGCGAGAGAGCTGGTCCGGCAAGCTTGGCGGATTTGCCGCCACCGGCGGCGGGATTGACGATGGCGAGAAAACGGTCTTTGGACGCGGCCATTGGGGACTATAGCGGGAGTATAGCGCGGCCGCGGTCAAGTTTGCTGAGGCCTTCGGCAAGTTCGCTGCGTTTGATTTTGAGGGAGGCGGTGCGGGGAAAATCTTGGTCGACGAGAACGCAGCCGTGGACCCGCTTGTAATTAAGCAAACGATTGTTGCGCCGGATGATGCCCTGCTTAAGTTCATCGGTGAATTGCTGATTGTTTTCAAGATGAATGGCGATGATGAGCTGTTCGCCGACCATGGAGCGCTTGGGCCAGATGTAGTTCGCCGCGAAAACGCAAAACTCCTTGACCGGAAGGCCTTCGAATGCGGCTTCGATGTCTTCCGGGTAAATGTTCTTACCCTCTTCGGTGACGATCATGTTTTTCTTACGGCCGCTGAGGTGGAGATGGCCCTGGGGATCGAATTTTCCGAGGTCACCGGTGCGGAGCCAACCGTCCACAATGGCTGCGGCGGTGAGGTCGGGTTCATCGAGATAGCCGGACATGATGGTCTTGCTGCGGACGTAAACTTCGCCGACGCCGTCGGGGCTGGGATCGACAATTTTGACTTCCATACCGGGGAGCGGCTTGCCGACGGTGTCGGCGCGGAACGGCTTGAGATCGTTGACGGTGATGGCGGTGCCAGCTTCGGTGAGGCCGTAGCCATTGGCGACCGGAATGCCGAGATCGTAGAAAAACTCCAGGGTTTGCGGCTCGCTGAACGCGCCACCGACGATGATGGCTTGGAGTTCGCCGCCGAATGCGGCGTGCACTTCTTTGAGCAGGCGGCGGCTGAGCCAGAGGCGGGGATGGCTCTTGGTGAAGGCTTTGTTGATGCCGACCAGAAAATTGAAGACTTTGCGTTTGCCTGGCGGGAGTTCGTCGAATCTGGTTTGCAAACCCTTTTGGAGATTTTTCAGGACCAGTGGGACCAGGCTGACGTAGGTGATTTTGTACTTGGTGAAGGCTTCGCGGACGAATTCCGGGCGGAGGGTGCGGAGATGGACTACCGCGGCTCCGCAAGTGAATGGACCGAAAAATCCGACCATGAAATCGATGGCGTGATTAGTAGGAAGAATACTGAGGTAGCGGACGCCGGGCCAGAACGGATATAGCGAAGTGAGGGCGACGCATTGTTCCAGATAGTTTTCGTGGGTCATCATACAGCCCTTGGGGCGGCCGCCAGTGCCGGAGGAGTAGACAATAGAAGCGACGTCTTTGCGTTCGCGGGGGATGAAGGTTGGCGATTGTTGGGCCTTGAAATCTTCCCAGCGCCGGGCGCCGGAGAGATCGGCGCTGGGCGGAGCTTCGGTTACTAGAATCGTCTGGACGTTGGGCGCGTTGGCACGGCCGGGGGATGTGGCGAGTTGCCGCCAGATGGGATATTCGGTGATGAGAATTTTTGTACCAGAGTGCTGGAGAAGTTGCCAATGCTCGGCGGGAGTTAGTTTGTAGTCGAGAGGAACGAGGACTCCGCCGGAGTAGAAAATGGCGAAGGCAGAGATCAGCCACTTGGACTGATTGGTCATGATGATGCTCGCGCGGTCGGCGGCGGAGAAGCCGCCGTTCTGCATGGCTTTGGCCAGAGGCAGTGTACGGGCGTTGAATTCGCGATAGGTCAGCCGGTGTTTTTCGCGTTCGCGGTCGGCTTCGATGAGGCAGACTTCATCGGCGAATTGCTGCATGGCGTCTCTTAGAGCTGCGCCGACGAAGGAATACTTTGTGAGGTCAAGCATTACAGGCGGGACTGGATGCGTTCGGCTAGAGTCTTGAAATCGCTGACGCCCTGAACTTCGTAGTCGGGGAGTTCGATATTGAAATGATTTTCGATGCGCGAGAGAAGTTCGAGGGTTTGCAAGCTGTCGATGCCCAGCTTTTTGAAGAAGTCGTCCTCTGGCGCGAGTGTGCCGGGGACGAGTTTGAAGTGCGTGGTAGCGAGATCGAGCACTTCCTGGGTGGTTTGTTCGAGAGTGGCCATGACAGTAGTTAATTTAGCATTCCTGCGGCGAGAAGAAAAATTTAGTAGCGAGACATGGCTTTGGGTTATTAGAGCCGCTGACGGCGGGCTGCCTGGCACGGAGTGTAGTGAACTCCTAGCCGCTTACCGAAGCCTCCGCCCGTCCGCTTGCTACTGCCGCCAGTTCATGGATGAATTGCTCTGTCGCCAGCAAATCAAACACGGTCGACTTCGACCAGATTGTACCCGGCGGTATCTCTAGGATTTCCGCAATGACCTCGGACGCGAGCAAAGCCCGAACATCCACGGAGAGGCTGGTGCCCAAAAAGCATAGGTTCACCAGCTACGGGAGCACTTCCACCACTGCCGCAAAGAACTTCGCTGCGCCCTGATGCCCCCGACCTCCCAACCACTCACAGAAAGCGGCTTGCTTGACATAGCTAGGATGCTAACAATTTGCGCCCGAATTCAGGAAAACTCTTTTCCTGTCTCCAGTGATCGGTGGATCGGCAGAGCTAGGGCTGATGGGGCATGGGGCTCGTGTTTTCTACGAATTTTCTTAGGCCGGCCATTACGGCCGGGCGGTTCAAGAGGTCGCAGAAGATTTCGATTTCGTGGCGAAGCTCTTCGTGGGGAACCGGCTTAATGAATTTCTTGGCGGCGACCCGCGTGGTGGAGTCGAATTTGGTGACTTGCGCGGCGGTGGAGCGAGCGAGTTTGAGGGCTTCGCCTTCAGCAGCGAGTTGAGCGACCAGGCCGACAGCTTGCGCTCTGGTGGCGTTAACGCTGCGACCGGTGAGCAGGAGATCGCGAATGAAGCCGTTGCCGAGATCGCGTTTGAGGCGAGGGATGCCGCCGAAACCCGGGATGAGACCGAGGCGTAGTTCGGGGAATGCAAAGCGGGCCATTCTATCGGCGATGATGACGTCGCAGACCAGCGCGAGTTCGAGTCCGCCGCCAAAGCAGACACCGTGAACGGCGGCGACGGTGACAAAAGGGGCTTCGTCGAGCCAGTTGAGGACAGCGTGGATGCTTTCCAGAAACTCGCGAACGCCTTCGGCGCGCTCTTTTTCTTCAAGCGCGGCGGAACGATGATAGAGCTCGCGCAGATCGGCTCCGGCGGAGAAACCGCTTTTTTGCGCGCTGGAGATGATGCAGGCAGAAGTTTCTGGAGCGAGAGTTTTCGCAGCGGCGACGAATTTTTCGAGTTCGGCAAGCATGACCGTGCCGATTTCATTGGCGGGCGCGCGGTCGAGTGTCAGCTCCAACACGCCGTCAAGCCACTCCCAGCGCAGCGCTTCCCCTTTGAAGGATTTCATGCGGAGACCTTTCGGTCGTACATGGAATTGATTTCAGCATCATAGCGTTTTGCGATGGCCTCGCGCTTGATTTTGCCCATGGCGGTGAGCAGGCCGGTTTCGGCAGTGAAGGCGTCCGACAAAATCCTGAAATTGCGAATCTGGCGATAGTGCGGGAGATCGGGATTAATGGTGTCAATGGCAGACTGCACGGCGTTGGCCTCTACTTTGCCGGTGATCAGCAGGCACACGTAGCTGCGGGCGTTGCCTACGAGAACGACTTGCTCGGCGGCGGGAAGTAGCTGCGCGAGTTTGTCTTCGATGGGCTCGGGGGCAAATTTGTGGCCGGTATTGAGGACGACAAGATTCTTGATGCGGCCGATGATGCGCCAATTGCCGCGCACATTTACTTCCCCCTGATCGCCGGTGTGGAACCAACCATCGCGGAGCACGGTTGCGGTTTCTTCCGGACGATTCCAGTAGCCGGCAAAAATGTTAGGGCCGCGAACGATGATTTCATCGTTGTCGGCGAGCTGCATTTCGATGCCAGAAATGGTGGGACCTACATAGCCGGGTTCGACAGGAACACGGGGATCGTCGAGCGTGCAGAGCGCGGTGGTTTCGGTGAGTCCATAGGCTTGCAGAACGGGAATGCCGAGCATCAGGAAAAATTGCTGGGTTTCCGGAGCGAGAGGCGCGGAACCGCAGATAAGCGCGCGAAGATTGGGGCCGAAACGCTGCTTCACTTTGGCGAAGATGAGTTTGCGGCCGACAGCGAGCCACAGGGAGTCGAGAGCGCCGCCACGGCCAACGTGTTGGCGCTGCCATGCCCTTCGGGCCCGGACGTAAAGGGCACGAATCGGGACGGGTTGTTTGGCGATATTTTCTTCGACCCCGCGTTTGACGCGTTCTAGGAGTGTGGGAACATTCAGGAAATAGTGTGGAGCGGAGACCTGGATTTCGTCGGCGAGTTTGGCGAGATAGGTGGAGAGTGTAAGCACGCTTTCGCGGCAAAATGCGGAGAGCATGAGCATCCAGGAAGCGGCAAAATTCATGGGTGCATATAGGAAAATTTGGTCGGGCTCGGAAGGCAGTTTTTTCGAAGGGCCCATGAGCTGGTCGAGGCGTTCGGTGGTGCATCCGGTCATGTGATTGAGATTACCGACACTGAGGCAGACTCCTTTGGGTTCGCCCGAGCTGCCCGAGGTGTAGATAATGGTGAGCAGTTCATTGTCGGGGCGCTGGCGGAGCGGAGATGGATCGGGTGCCGCGGTTTCACCGGCGAAAAGCTGGGCGAGTACGGCGCACATCGGGAGATCCGGCCAGGCGGTAGTGAGTGCGGCGGAAGTCTCTGCGTCGCCGGTCAGGACCAGGCGGGGCTGGCAGTCTTTCAACATACTTACGAGTTCGCCGGTAGTCTGGCGGTGGTAGAGCGGTACGACCACAATGCCTTCAGCCATCAACGCGAGATCGGCGGCGATCCAGTGGATGGAATTTGCGGCGATGATGCCGCAGCGGTCACCAGCTTCCAAACACGCAGCACGCAGCCATACGCGGGCGCGTTCGATTTGAGTGAGTAGTTCCCTGCCAGTGACGGAGACGAATTGATCGCCGTGAACCTCGCGGAGGACGGTACGCTCCGGGGAGCGCTGCAATTTTTCAAAAATGTGCGGCAGAAAATTCGGCATGGAATGCTATGTCGATGCGGCCAAAGCGGCTTCGGAGACATCGTACTTTTCCGCAAGGCGGAGCAGATTCTCGCTGAGCGGCGGCAGATACTCGTCCCAAGAACGGACGCCGGCACGCAGAGGAAACTCGGGATACTGGCGGCGCATCAGGTCTTCGAAGATTACGCCCATGCGGGCCATGACCTTGAGATTGCGGACGACCGTGTTGCCGATGCCTTCACGGATAGACTCAGATTCGGCGACCAG
>Ga0157376_10001678_pt1 | contig 14711 bp, 14 predicted proteins | sample M45metaG_FD_121801 | JGI IMG/M metagenome (GOLD analysis project Ga0157376, IMG submission 121801) | Miscanthus rhizosphere microbial communities from Kellogg Biological Station, Michigan, USA - M4-5 metaG | ecosystem: Host-associated > Plants > Roots > Rhizosphere > Soil | place: USA: Michigan... | reverse complement strand
TACTGCATGAAATACCGCGTCGACCCGGGGAATGGTTCAAACGAGCAGGGCACGAACAAGTTCGCGATCGTGCAGGCCGAAGACGAGATCGCCTCGATCGGCATGGTGGTCGGCGCCGGCTGGAACGGCGCGCGCGCGTTCACGACCACGTCGGGCCCGGGCATTTCGCTGATGAACGAATTCATCGGCCTGGCCTACTTCGCCGAGATTCCGGTGACGATCATCGATGTCGCGCGCGGCGGTCCGTCGACCGGCATGCCGACCCGCACGCAACAGTCCGATGTGTTGGCCTGCGCCTACGCCTCGCACGGCGACACCAAGCATGTCGTGCTGTTTCCGGAAGATCCGTACGAGTGCTTCGAGTTCTCCGCGCTGGCGCTGGACCTGGCCGATCGCCTGCAGACGCCGATCTTCGTGCTGACTGATCTCGACATCGGCATGAACCAGCACCTGTGCAAGCCGTTCGCATGGGACGACACGCGCGTCTACGATCGCGGCAAGGTGATGACCGCCGAGGAGCTCGAGGCAGGCCGCGATTTCGGCCGCTACAAGGATGTCGATGGCGACGGCATTCCGTACCGCACTTATCCCGGCACGCATCCGAGCAAGGGCGCGTATTTCACGCGCGGCACGTCGCGCGATCCATATGCGCGCTATTCCGAGCGTGGACCGGACTACGTGTACAACATGGAACGGCTGCTCAAGAAATTCGACAGCGCCAAGGCACTGGTGCCACAGCCGGTGGTGCGTGAAGCAAAGCAGAAGACGCGCCATGGCGTGATCTATTTCGGCTCGACCAGCCCGGCGATGGACGAGGCGATCGCCGCACTGGAAGGCGAAGGCCTGCATCTGGATACGTTGCGCGTGCGCGCCTATCCGTTTCCGCAAAGCGTCGCCGATTTCATCCTGTCGCACGAGAAAGTCTTCGTCGTCGAACAGAACCGCGATGCGCAGCTGCGTGGCCTGATCGTCAACGAATTCGGCATCGATCCGGCGCGCGTGCAGCCGGTGCTGCACTACGATGGCACGCCGATCACGGCGCGTTTCATCGGCGGCCGCATTGCCGACGAATTGCAGAAACTGAAAGTGGTGCCGATCGAATCCGGCAAGACGGCACGGGGGCAGTGATGGACAATCTGGCGCAGCAATTGGCAACCTTCCTGAGCGAAGTCGCCAGCGTGCTGGTAGTGCTTGCCTGCGTCGTGCTGTACATGCGCCGCCGCTCGAGCTGGATCATGCTGGCGCTGATCGGCGAAATCGTTGCTCTGGTCTGCCGGCTCATCCTGGTGGTGGAGCCGAAGATGTACATGGAAATGGGTTTCCTGCGCGTGTTGTGGCCGCTGAGCGCATGCATTTTCGCGATCGGCCTGCTCGGCTATGCCTGGTTCGAAACCACCGATCGCGCGAACGATACTCCGCCGGAGACGCGGGCATGACCTATATCGCCAAACCCAAGCTGCATCATCCGACCCTCGGCTGCAACGCGATCGGCTTCACGCGGCGCGACTACGAAGGCAAGATTTCGACCCTGTGCGCCGGCTGCGGTCACGATTCGATTTCCGCGGCGATCATCCAGGCGTGCTGGGAACTGGACATCCAGCCGCACCTGGTGGCGAAACTCTCCGGCATCGGCTGCAGTTCGAAGACGCCGGATTATTTTCTCGGCCAGTCGCATGGTTTCAACACGGTGCATGGGCGCATGCCATCGGTGCTTACCGGCGCGAATCTGGCCAACAAGGATCTGTTGTACCTCGGCGTTTCCGGCGACGGCGACTCGGCCTCGATCGGCATCGGCCAGTTCGTGCACGCGATCCGCCGCGGCGTGAACATGGTCTACATCGTCGAGAACAACGGCGTCTATGGTCTTACCAAGGGCCAGTTTTCCGCCACCGCCGACCTCGGTTCGCAGTCGAAGAAGGGCGTCAAGAACACCGACGCGCCGCTCGACATGATCGGCCTGGCGCTGCAGCTCGGCGCGACTTTCGTCGCGCGCAGCTTTTCCGGCGACAAGGCGCAACTGGTGCCGCTGATCAAGGCAGCGATCAAGCACAAGGGTGCGGCGTTTCTCGACGTGGTAAGTCCATGTGTCGCCTTCAACAATCATCCAGGCAGCACCAAGAGCTACGAATACGTGCGCGAGCACAACGAAGCAGCAAATCGTCTCGACTTCATCGACGTGCGCGATGAAATCACGGTCGACTATGCGGCCGGCGAACTCGTCGACGTCACGCAGCACGACGGCAGCGTCATGCGCCTGCGCAAGCTGACTGCCAACTACAATCCGCACGATCGCGTCGCGGCGATGAACTACGTGCATGAGCGCCAGGCGAAAGGCGAGGTGGTGACCGGCCTGTTGTACGTCGATCCGGAAGCGCAGGATCTGCACGAGCACCTGGCGACCACCGAGACGCCGTTCAATCGGCTTGGCGCGCAGGAGCTCAGTCCCGGCGCGGCGACGCTGGCGAAGATCAACGCCTCGTTGCGCTGACTAAGGTCATGCCGACGTCTCCGATCGCGGCGCCCGTGCGCTGCGTTCCGGCGAGCGCGTGATGCGTGCCGCGTCGTTGCGCCGCTGGGTCGCGCCATGCACGCTTGTTGCATTCCTCGCCGCGCAGGGTGCCGATGCGACACTGGCAGGCGGCTGGATGCTGCTCGTGCTGGGCAGCACGCTTGCGCTGCTCTGCGGGGCGGTCGACTGGCAACGGCGACTGTCGCGCATCGAGACCGCCATTGCATTGGTGGTCGCCGCGGCTTGCGCGAGTGCGGCGTTCGGCCTGGATGCGCAACGTTCGCTGTTGATGAGCGTGCCGCTGCTGGCCAGTCTGCTGCTGTGGATATTGATCGTGCGTGCGCGCGACGCGCACCTGGCTGCCGTGGCCGCGGTGGCGGGTCTGGCTTTCGCCATTGGTGTGCAGGTGGCACTCGTCGTGATCGCAGCGGCCGCCGCCCCGCAAGCCGAGGCGAGTGAGTGGATCGCCGACGCGGGTGCGGCCTGGCTGGTCGTTCCCAACGACATCGGCTGGATCGCGTGCATCCTGCCGCTGCTTGCCGCCGTGACGTGGCGCCCGCGCACGATCCTGGTGCTCTTGCTCGGTGCCTATCTGGCACTATGCGCGTTCGTGCATTCACGCGGCGCGGCGCTGACGGCGCTTGCGACGAGCGTGGCATTCGTTGCCATGTCGCTGCATCGCCGGACAACGGAATTCGACGCCCGACGCTGGCTCGTCGCAGGGGGTCTGTCGGTGGCGGCTGCCATTGCGGTTTTTGCCGTCGCGTCGATGCGTGCGCGCCTGCAATTGTGGCAGGCGGCTTGGGGGATTTTTCTCGATCATCCGTCGAGTGGAGTCGGGCTGCACAACTTTGTGCTGGTTTACCGATCCTATTTGCCGCCGAATTACGATTTGATTGATGCGCGCATTACACCGTGGCCGCACAATCTGTTCTTGGAAGTTGCGGCGGAGTGGGGTCTAATTGGCATGGTTCCGTGGGCATTTTTAGCCGCTTGCGTGGGGCGACGCGGTTGGCGCGTGCTTGCCGCGGCTGCGCCCGCGCAATGCGCCGCATTGGCCGGATGCGTCGGATTGCTGTTGCTGGGCATGGTGGAAGCCAGTTTTTTGCGTCAATGGGTTTGGATTGTCGGAGCCGTGCTGTGTGCCTTGCTGCACGCTGACCGGGACAAGGAACAGGGAAAACAACAGCAATGAACAGTTGGACGAAAGCTGTGCACGCCGGGTTGTGCGGAGCGTTGCTCGCTGCCAGCGCGGCGGCCGCGCTTACACCCGGCTGGGCGGCCACGCTGAAGGCGCAAAGCTATGCGGGCTACGTCGACATCAAGGTCGGCCTGTCGACAGCCGATGGCGCGCGCGTCCATCATGCTTCGGCTGGCGCCAATCTTGATCTGCTGGTCTCGATGCGCAACGACGGTCCGGCCGATGCACATCGCGCGCGCGCCGTTGCCAGCGTGACTGGTGCGGCGACGCCCGCCGCCACCAGCGGATGCCAGGAAGACCCGATTGGTTTCCCGGGCTGCACGCTGGCCGACGCGTTGCCGGCGGGCGGCGCGGCGGACTACCTGATGCGGTTCGGCGTTTCGCCGCTGGCACGCGGCACGCTGAACATCGCGGTCGCGGCCGCGTCCGATGATCCGGACGTCGAACCCGGCCTGGAGATCGTGCAGTTGCAGGTGCCGGTGGATGCGCATGTCGACCTGAACACGTCGGCGCGCTGCAATCGCGCTTATCTGCCGCACGACAAGCCGGTTTCGTGCCAGGTGACGTTCCGCAACGACGGAAGCGCAGCGGCGCTGAGCCCGAACCTGCAAACCTACACGTACTTGTCGTATTTGGTGCTGACGAACTGCGCGGCAACACGGCAGGATCTGTGTCCGCTGTATGCCGGCGGATGGTCCACCCCCGTGATGATGCCGGGCGATTCCATCACGTTGACGCTGGACATGTATGCGTTTGACGGCATCATCACCGAGATATCGACGCTGTATTTCTACGCGGCACCCGGTTCGAGCAGTGAAATCGAAGACACCCCGGCCGACAATAGCGGCCAGCTGACGTTGCCGGTGCCGATCTTCCGCGACGATTTCGAAGGCGACCCGCCGCCCTTGCAATGACGGCCTTGCCCGAATGAGCGCTCCGCGTCCTGCGCGCAAGGTCTACGATCGCCACTACTTCGACAAGTGGTATCGCGATCCGCGCCACGCGGTGACGTCGCGACAGGTGCTCACGCGCAAGGTCGCGCTGGCCGTGTCGGTGGCCGAGTACTACCTCGGCCGGCGCATCGGCAATGTGCTCGACGTCGGTTGCGGCGAAGGTGTCTGGCGCGCGCCGCTGCGCCGCCTGCGACCGGATGTCGACTATCTGGGTCTCGACAGCAGCGAGTATGCGATAGCCCGCTATGGCCGCGCGCGCAATCTGCGCCTTGCCACGTTCGGTGATCTGGGCCAGTTGCGCTTCAACCGGCGTTTCGACCTGATCGTCTGCTCCGACACACTGCACTACGTGCCTTCGGCCGAACTCAAGCGTGGCCTGTACGGCATCGCCGAGATGCTCGAGGGCGTGGCCTTCCTCGAATTGTTCACCTCGCACGACGCGCCCGACGGCGACAAGCGCGGCTTCATCGGGCGCACGCCGCGCTGGTACCTGTCGACGTTTGCAAAAGCCGGGCTGCGCTCATGCGGCTCGCATTGCTATATCGGCCCGCAGTTGAAGACCTGCCTGGCGGAACTGGAAAGCCCGCTGCACGGCTGAAAGGAGTAGGCTTTGCTTTCGACAGCCAGAGGGATGCAGGCATGAGCAAGCCGTTGAGTGGACGTGTCGCACTGGTTACCGGCGCCTCTTCGGGCATCGGCGATGCAACGGCGCGCGCGCTCGCCGCCGCAGGCGCGGATGTCGCGATCGTGGCGCGGCGTCACGATCGACTGGAGTCGCTCGCCAAGGATTTGCAGAAGCAGAAGGTCAAGGTGTTCGCGCTGCCTGCCGATCTGCAGCACGAAGAGGACAATCTGCGCGTCGTCGGCGAAACGGAGGAACACTTCGGCCGCCTGGATATCCTGGTCAACAACGCCGGCGTCATGCATCTGGCACCGGTCGAGGCATCCAGTGCCGAGGACTGGCGGCGGATGCTCGAAGTGAACGTGCTGGCGCTGATGCTCACCTCGCAGGCGGCATTGCATGGCATGCGCAGCCGTGGCGGCGGACACATCGTCAACATCTCGTCGACCGCCGGACGCATTGCCAACGCCAACGCGTCTGCCTACGCGGCGACCAAGTTCGGCGTCGTGGCGTTTTCCGAATCGTTGCGCAAGGAAGTATACAAAGACAATATCCGCGTCAGCGTGATCGAGCCGGGCGCGGTGGCCACGGAATTGCGAGAGCACATCCGGCATGCGCCGACCAAGAAGGCGCTGGATGCATGGGCCGAGGGCATGCGCCAATTGCAGCCGGAAGACGTGGCGAACGCGGTGCTGTATTGCGTGACGCAACCGCCGCACGTAAACGTCAACGAGATATTGATCCGGCCGACGGATCAGGAGCGGTGATCACCGCTTCGCTCAAGGTCGCTTAGGCCTGCTCGAGTTGTTCCTTCTCCCGCCTGCGGGAGAAAGGTCTGCAGGCGGATGAGGGGAAAATTGAGAGGGCCTCGACAGCCTTCCCCTCACCCCGTGCCCTCTCTAAGCTCGGCATTCCTGCCTCGCTAAGAGACCCGTCTTCGGCCATCCATGGCCGAAGCGTTCGCAGGCGCGAGATGCGCTTCAACGCATCTCGCGAAGGCTCCTGCTCACCCCGCAAGCGGGAGAGGGGGAGTGATTGTCGCGCTGCGCGCGACGGCATTACCTCATTGAAGCGGGGCGCGAGTTGCTGCGCTGACCACCGCCGCTCCACTTGCGCGGCTGCTTGTTTGCCGCGGCATGGCCCTTGTTTGGCGCATGGTGCGGGCGGCGCGCGTGGTTCGGATTGCGCGGCTTGGCGCTCGAACCGGGACTGTCGAGATTGAGCGGACGGTCCGGCTCGTAGCCCGGCACGTTCTCGATCGCAATGTCCTGCTTGAGCATGCGGCGGATGTCGCGCAGCAGACGCGTTTCGTCATGCGTCACCAGCGACACGGCCAGGCCTTCGGCGCCCGCGCGGCCGGTGCGGCCGATGCGGTGCACGTAGTCCTCTGCGACCATCGGCAGATCGTAATTCACCACGATCGGCAGCTGGTCGATGTCGAGACCGCGCGCGGCGATGTCGGTGGCGACCAGCACGGTGATCTTGCCGCTCTTGAAATCCTTCAGCGCCTTGGTGCGCGCGCCCTGGCTCTTGTTGCCGTGGATGGCGGCAGTGCGCAGGCCTGATTTCTCGAGGAACGTGCACAGCTTGTCGGCGCCATGCTTGGTGCGGCCGAACACCAGCGTCTGGCGGCGGCTGTCGGCGGCGAGCAGGTGCAGCAACAGATCGCGCTTGCGCACGGCGTCGACCGGATGCACGCGATGCGTGACCGTGGCGGCGACACTGTTGCGCGCGGCCACCTGGATCTCGGCCGGATCGCGCATGAACTGCTGCGCGAGCTGCTTGATCTCGTCGGCAAATGTCGCCGAGAAGAGCAGCGTCTGGCGCTGGCGCGGCAGCGCCGCGAGGACGCGCTTGATCGCCGGCAGGAAGCCCATGTCGAGCATGCGGTCGGCTTCGTCGAGAATCAGCACTTCGATGCCCGACAGGTCGGCCGTGCGGCGTTCCATGTGATCGAGCAGGCGGCCGGGCGTGGCAACCAGCACATCGACGCCGCGGCGCAGCGCATCGACCTGCGGGCCCATGCCGACGCCGCCGAAGATCTGCGTGCTGCTCATGCGCAAGTGCTTGGCGTAGCCACGCAGGCTCTCGTGCACCTGGGCGGCGAGTTCACGCGTCGGCGTGAGGATCAGCGCGCGCGGCTTGCGCCGTGCACCGGCAGGCAGCACGGGCGGGTTGACGAACAGACGCTCGAGCAGCGGCAGCGCGAACGCGGCGGTCTTGCCGGTGCCGGTCTGCGCGCCGGCGAGCAGGTCGCGGCCGGCCAGCACGACCGGAATCGCGGCGGCCTGGATCGGCGTCGGGGTGGTGTATTCCTGTTCGGCAAGCGCGCGCAGGATCGCGGGCGAAAGCCCGAGGGTGTCGAATGACATTGTGGAAAACTCCAAAGTTATACAAGCCATGCCGAAACGGCATCGCTTGCAGGTAAAACCCGGAGCGTTCCCAGTGAACCGCGCCGCAGGCAATAAGCCTAGCCATCCCGTCGTGGACGGATTGATTCGGATGGGCGTCGGTACCGAGTGGTGCAGGGCGAGCGGCGCGAGAGAAACTCGCGAACGGATCGGCCGGAAGGGAAAAACGGGGTTCGACGCAGATCCCGGTCAAGAACACCGGAAGCAAGCGCGCACTCTACAGCAAAATGCTGCGCTGCGCCAGATCGCCTCCGCCGCGCACGGCGGAGGATCGCGGGAATAGTTTGCCGCTCAGCTACTTGCGCACCGCCTTGGCGGTGTCGAAATAGGTGTAGGTTTCGTTGCCGCGTTGCAGCTGCTTCACCTTGAGGTCGAAGCTATAGGTCGTCGCGCCGGTTTTCGCGCCGAGCGGCGATTCCACCGACAGCCCGGTGGCGGGCGCGGCCGGTGTAATCACCTGCGGCTTGACGGAGTACGCGGACGCGTCGACGTGCGCGCGGCCACGCAAGGCTTCGAGCAACGGCCGGCCGTCGGCCTGGGCCATCTCGATGCCGAAAATGCGCGCGATCGTGGGCGCGACGTCGACGTTGCCGCTCGGCAGCGTATCGGTCATGCCTTCGGCGAAATCCGGCCCCGCGGCAACCAACGTGTTGTGCACATCGATCGGACTGAAGCTGCCGTGCATGCCGCGGTTGGAGTGGCCGGCGGTGCCTTCGAATTCGATGCCCGGCATGCCCTGGATGATTGCGTGCTCGTCGAAGCTGTAGCCGACCACGATGTCCGGGTTGCGGCCTTCGGCATTTTCCAGACGCACGCGGCTCAGTGGCAGCGTGCCGGGAATGTCGCCGTAGCGCTCGTCGACGAAAATGGCGCCGAACTCCTCGCGGCTCTGCAGGAAACGCACCGCCTTGCGGATGCGATCCGGATCGTGGTCCGGCTGATACAGATAGTCGCTGCCGCCGTTCGCCACCACGACGAACGATTCGCGCGGCAGGAACGGATGCAGCATCGAATAGTCCGGTGTCGTGTAGGTCTTGGCGTGACTGTTCGGACAGGTGCTGGCGCCAGCCTGCCTGTCGGGGTGCAGCTGCGTGCCGTCGGCCTTGATGCCGGATAGCACCGGGTCCCAGCCGCAGCCGGCGCCGTCGTAGGCGCGGATGCCGGCCATGCTCAGCTCATGCGCCAGGCGCACGTCGCCGGACACGGAATAGCCGTGTTCGCGGTCGATTTGTCCCATTTTACCATTTTCCACTTTGCGCAGTGGGAACATGTCCAGCGGCCCGGACACGTTGCTGTGCGCGTGATCCGACACGATGATCAGATCGGTGCTTTGCTCGAGACCGAGTTCGGCCAGTTTCGCCTGCAGTTTGCCGAGCAGTTCGTCCTGTGCCTGCAGTGCCAGGTGATAGTTCGGCGAGCCGACGCCGAAGGCATGCTCGGTGCTGTCGGGATTGCGCAGCCAGACCACCGACAGATCCGGATGTTTCTTCGGCAGGATGTAGTCGAGGTACACCGACATCAGATAGCGGTTGGCCGCGGCCGGCGGCGAGCCACTGCGGTCGTCCGGATTGACGCTGACGCCATCGGCCAGCATTTGCGCGTGTCCCTGCGCGGTCGGCTCGCCGTTTTCCTCGTCGAGCTTGAACTCGCCGTCGCGGTACGCGTACGGCGTGGTATGCGGCAACGCGATATGCGCGGCCTTGAGTTCCTGCGCGAACGAGAGCGGAAACGCGGCCTTCTCATCGAGGATCAGGCTGCCGGACTTGTAGTCCTGCATGAAGGCAGGGCCCGACTTGCCGACCGCGACGGTGACAAGGCCCGCTTTCTGAGCGGCCTGGAACAACGTGCCGACCAAGAACAGATGGCGATCCTGGTTCGCATCGAGCTGCTTGAGGATGCCGTAGTCCTCGGTGAACACCGGTTCGTTGAAATCGATGTAGTCGCCGCCCGAAGTGCGCGCGGGCGCGCCGGGACGATACAGTGAGTTGCCGTAGAAACCCGTCTTGCCGGAAAACGAACCGGTCGCGAATGCGGCCGCGTTCATCATCGTAAAAGTCGGATAGCTGGAATGGTTGTCGGCGAAAAAGGTGCCACGCTTGACCAGCGCGGACAGGTGCGGCGTATCCGCTTCGCTGATCGAATCCGGCCGCATGCCGTCCCAGACGAACACGATCACGCGTCGTGCCGGATGCGCTGACGGCGCGGCCGCCGAGTTGCGGTCCGGCGCGTTTGACGCACAAGCGCCGAGCAGCAGCGTGGCGATACCCGTGGTCAGTGCGGAAACAATGCGCGACAATCCCGACATGCTCGTCATCCTGTAGTTCCGTCAATCAATCAAAGAACAGTAAATTGTGCGGGCGCGCCGTTGCATTCAGGTTACCCGAATGCCCGCGATCCCGAGGGGCGAATGTAATGCGGATCACCATCGAATTGGAACCCGGCGACGTCGAGCGCTTCCTGCAGACGCTGGCGCGCTCGCGCGAGATCGCCCGCGAGGCGGAGGAGTCCGACATCGTCGCCGCCGCCAAGCAGGCCTTGAACACGCTGCTGATCGGCAATGCGCCGGAGTACGTGCGCAAGCGCATGTGCGGCGTGCAGCGCCTGATCCTGATGCTCGAGGACGATGCCTGGGGATTGCCACCGCCGGAACGCGTGGACGTGCTCGAAGCGCTGGTCTACTTCAGCGACCCGGAAGACCTGATCCCGGATGACGTCGCCGTGATCGGGCTGCTCGACGACGCGATCGTGGTCGAATTGCTGCTGCGCCGCCAGCGCCATGTGTTGCAGGCCTATCAGGACTTCTGTGAGTATCGCGCTGCGATGGTCGATAGCGGGCCGGAAACGCGCCATGTCAATGCGGCACGGCTGGCGCGGCGCCGGGAGATGCTGCTGGCGCGCATGCGCCGCCGCGCCACACGGGTGGCGGCAAGCGCATAACGCGATAGCTGTTGCACAAGGAGGCTGAAGGTGTCGACCTGGTCGGAACTGCGGACGATGACGTCCGTGCAGCGCAACGTCGTGATTGCCGGGTTCCTGGGCTGGACGCTGGATGCGTTCGACTATTTCATTCTGATTGTCGCGGCAAAGGCCATTGCGACGGACTTTGATACGACGCGCGACAACGTGATGTTCGCCGTCACGCTGACCCTGCTGGCGCGGCCGTTCGGCGCGATCGTGTTCGGCATGCTCGCCGATCGCTACGGGCGCCGCCCGATGCTGATGCTCGACATCGCGTTGTTCTCGTTCTTCGAGCTGGCTTCGGCGTTTGCGCCGAACCTCACAGTGCTGTTCATCCTGCGGCTGCTGTTCGGCTTTGCCATGGGCGGCGAGTGGGGGCTCGGCTCTTCACTGACGATGGAGACGATTTCGGAAAAGTCTCGCGGCTTCGTTTCCGGCCTGCTGCAGGAAGGTTATGCCTGCGGCAACCTGCTTGCTGCGTTGCTGTTCTGGTTGCTGATCGATGATATCGGCTGGCGCGGCATGTTCATCGTCGGCTTCGTGCCGTCGCTGCTGGTGATCTACATCCGCGCGAAGGTGCCGGAATCGCCGGTGTGGGAGCACACGCGGAGCAAACCGGCACACTTGCGCCACCCATTGACCGCGATGCGCGGTTACTGGGGCCGCGCACTGTTCATGATCCTGCTGATGACGCTGTTCAACTGCTTCAGTCACGGCACGCAGGACCTGTATCCGCTGTTCCTGCAGGTGGAAAAGGGCTTCGGCACCGACATCACCGGCAAGCTGGCCATCATCGGGCCAATTGGCGCAATCATCGGTGGCTTGTTCTTCGGCGCGCTCTCGGAGCGCATCGGCCGCAAGCGCGCAATCGTGATTGCCGCATTGCTGTCGCTGCCGATCCTGAAACTCTGGGCGTTCAGCAACGAACCGTGGATGCTCGGTCTCGGCGCGTTCTGGCTGCAGGTGATGGTGCAGGGTGCGTGGGGCGTCGTGCCGGTGCATCTGAACGAATTGTCGCCGGATGCGGTGCGCGCGACCATGCCGGGATTGACGTACCAGATCGGCAATGCGCTTGGCGCTGCAGTGCCGTGGTTGCTGACGATGCTGGCTGAGCACAACAACAAGCAGTACGGGCTGACCATGGCGACGTTCATTGCGGTGGTCGCAGTGTTGCTGGCGATCGTCACTGCGCTGGGTCCTGAGGCAAAGGGCCAGAAGTTCGGCGCGGCCGCGGCAGAAGCGGCCTGATCGGAAATACCATGGACGCCGTCGAACTGCTGCGCTCGATCCCGATGTTCGACGGCTTGTCGGAGGAAGATCTCGCGGCGTTGTCGGCCACGCTGCGCGTGCGCGCATTCAAGGCCGGCAGCATGATCTTCAAGCTGGGCGATGCGGGAGATGCGATGTACATCGTCGCGGCCGGTGATGTGAACATCCACCTGCCCGGCGAGGACTCGCGGCGCATTTCGCTCAAGGACATCGCGCGCGGCGAATACTTCGGCGAGCTGGCGCTGTTCGACGAGGGTCCGCGCAGCGCCAGCGCGCTGGCGACCACCGACGCGAGCCTGCTCGAGTTGCAGCGCGAAACCCTGGCCAGCTATCTGGAATCGCGTCCGCGCGCGGCGATGGCGCTGCTGCGCACGATGAGCGCGCACTTGCGCCAGACCAACATGCTGTTGTCGGCGCGCGCGGCCAAGAACGTCGACGAGGAATTCGAGAAGAACCTGTCGTGGAGCGACCGTCTCGCCGACGGCGTGGCGGAACTCAATGGCAGTTGGTGGTTCATCGGATTTCTGATCCTGATGACGTTTGCGTGGTGCGTGGTCAACACTGGCCTGTTCCTGCAGGAGCCGCCTGATCCGTATCCGTACCAGTTGTTCAATCTCGCGCTCGGCATCATGGTCGGTTTGCAGGGCCCACTGATCGTGATGAGCCAGAACCGCCAGTCGCGCAAGGATCGTGCACGCGCCGAAACGGATTTCAAGGTGAACCTGAAAAACGAAGTGAACATCGAAACGCTGTTGCGCGAATTGAGCGAGTTTCGCGCCGAAGCGGCCGAGCGCGCGCCTGCAGCGGTACACACGCCGTCGCCAAAAACCTGAGCGCGGATGCTGGTGCCCGGGCACGATTTGCGGCACTCTATGCAAATCATTCGCATTCTCATCTTGGAGCGCAAGTATGCTTTCTCTACGCGCGATGCCCGTGCTGGCCGCTTTGCTTGGCCTTGCCGTCGCCACCCATGTCATCGCCGCGGATGCTCCGTCCGACAAGGCGCAAATCGAGGCGCTCAAGCGCGAGATCGCTGCGTTGAAGAAGGAGGCCTACCATCCGGAACTCGGCGAGCAGATGCTTACGCTGCAGATCCGTCACGCGCGCCTGTGGTTTGCCGGTGAAGCGCAGAACTGGCTGCTGGCCGCGTTCGAACTGCAGGAAATCAAGGAGGCGTTCGACGCCGTCGTCGAACAAAACCCCGAGCATGCGATTTTCCAGCCGCAGCGCCTGGCCGACATCCTGCCGGCGATGACCAAGGCGCCGGTCACGGCGCTGCGCGATGCGATCGATCACGGCAGCAAGGCTGAATTCGAAAAGGCCTACGATGGACTGTCGGCGGCATGCAGCGGTTGTCACAAGGTGGCCGGCAACGATTTCCTGGTCATCCAGCGGCCGACGGCGCCGTTGCTGGACAATCTGCGCACTATTCCGACCGAGAAGAAAAACTGAGCGACATCGCCTCTACATCAAGATACGCAGCGCCCCGCTGAAGTGCTCGTTCCAGTACGGCGCATCGAGGACATCCAGCCGCACCGTGCCACCGGAATTCGGCGCGTGCACGAAGCGGCCGCGGCCGACATAGATGCCGACGTGGTTGATGCGGTCGCCGTCGCCGAACAGCACGACATCGCCTGAATCCAACTGCTTGCGCTTGATGCGCGGCGCGGGCAGGGCGCTGATTTCCTGCGCCGTGCGCGGCAGCGACACGCCGGCGACGTCGCGAAACACATAGACGACAAGTCCGCTGCAATCGAAACCGCTTTCCGGCGTATTGCCGCCGTAGCGGTACGGTGTGCCGACCAGGCCGATCGCGCGGAACAGGATGTCGTTGGCATTGACGCCGCCGGGCTGATGTTCCGGCATGACGAATGGCTTGTCGTGTTTTGGCTGCATCGAGCAGGCACCGACGACGATGACGGCAGCGATCAGGACCAGCTTGCGATACATCGGCAAGACATGCATGCGGCTTACGTTCGGCCAAAGGCGCGGCCATGTCAATCGTCCGGCGGATGGCATCCGGCTGCGGGCAGGACGATCTGAAACCCGTTACCATGCGCACCCAGCGGGCGTCCGAGCGGACGCCTTTTTTCTGACGTGGCGGCCGTCGCGGCCGCAGAGTTCGAGGACGCAATGCAGATCGACAAGAACAAGGTCGTGAGTTTCCACTACAAGCTGAGCGACGATGCCGGTGCAGAGATCGAGGATTCGCGCGGCAACGAACCACTGGTCATCATGTTCGGCCACGGCAACATCATTGCCGGACTGGAGCAGGCGATGGCCGGGCACGTCGCCGGCGATCACTTCGACGTGGTCGTGCCGCCGGCGCAAGGCTACGGCGAACGCCGCGACAACTTCACGCAGCGCGTGCCGAAAAAATACTTCCGTGACGCCGACCACCTGAAACCCGGCGACACCACCGTGCTAAACACGCAGGACGGCCGCCAGCAGATGGTGCAGATCGTCAAAGTCGGCTCGAGCGTGATCGACGTGGATCTCAATCACCCGATGGCCGGCAAGACGCTGCACTTCGGCATCGAGATCACGGATGTGCGCGATGCGACCGAGGAAGAACTCGCGCACGGCCACGTGCACGGCCCGGGTGGGCATCACCACTGAGGCGAACGCTTCGCCTTCGCTCTGGGCGGCATCGCCTGTCTCGAACTTCTGAAAGGCGAAAGTTGTAGCCGTGGGACGCTTCGACTCCGGCGCAAAGCGCCGTAGCCTGTCCTGAGCTTGCCGAAGGGCTCAGCGCGAACGGATGTCGGTGAGCACGCGCTACCCAATC
>Ga0157376_10001677_pt1 | contig 14711 bp, 20 predicted proteins | sample M45metaG_FD_121801 | JGI IMG/M metagenome (GOLD analysis project Ga0157376, IMG submission 121801) | Miscanthus rhizosphere microbial communities from Kellogg Biological Station, Michigan, USA - M4-5 metaG | ecosystem: Host-associated > Plants > Roots > Rhizosphere > Soil | place: USA: Michigan... | reverse complement strand
GATACTGAATGGCCGCGCATTGCCGCGCTCTATGACCGGCTGCGCGTCGTGGCGCCCTCGCCCGTCGTCGATCTCAATCGCGCGATCGCCCACAGCATGGCCTTCGGGCCCGAAGCGGGCCTCAGGCTGGTGGACGAGATCGCCGGCGCCGACGCCCTCCGCGACTACGCGCCCTTGCCGGCGGCGAGGGGCGATTTTCTGTTCCGGGCCGGTCGATTGGACGAGGCGCGTTCAGAATTCCAGGCTGCGGCCTTGCTGACACGCAACACGCGGGAAAGGGCATTTCTCCTCGCACGGGCTGACGCCTGCGTCACACCGGCCCGTGGCTGTCCCTGACCGTGCCCATCGAGGCGACCATCACTGCGCCGATGGCGAGCCATTGCGTCGCGGTGAGCCGTTCGCTCAGGAACACGAGCCCGGCCAACGCCGCGATCGCCGGCTCCAGACTCATCAAGGTGCCAAACGTCTTCGTCGCCAGTTTCCGCAAGGCGATCATCTCGAGCGTGTACGGGAACGCGCTCGAGAGGACGGCCACGGCGAATCCCATCGGGAGCACAGCCGGCGACAGAATGCCGCCGCCGGTCAGGGCGAGGCCGAGCGGCACCGTGAAGCTCGCCGCGATCAGCATGCCCCAGGCCGATGCCGCGGGGCCATGCGCACGGCCGGCCTTCTGGCCAAAGATGATGTACAGGGCCCAGCAGAGCCCTGCCGCCAGCGCAAACGCCACCCCCACGGGATCCACCGCCCCTTCCGTCCGCGAGAGAGGGAGCAGGAACATGAGCCCCAGGACGGCCAGGGCAATCCAGAGGAAGTCGGTCCGCCGCCGCGAACCCACCAGCGCCACGGCCAGCGGCCCGGTGAACTCGAGCGCCACCGCGATGCCGAGGGGAAGCGTCCTGAGCGCCATGTAGAACACAAAGTTCATCGTCCCGAGCGCGAGGCCGTACGCGAGGATGACGCCGAGCGACGACCGCGACGGCGGCGATCGCCACGGCCGCTGAAGGATGAAGACGATCAGCGCCGACAGGCCCAGGCGAAGCGCCGTGGTCGCCGGCGCGCCGATCGCCGGGATGAGCTGCTTGGCGATCGACGCTCCGGCCTGGAACGACGCCATGGCGACGACCAGGCACACGACGGCGATAGCGGTGGAAGGGGACGAGGTCACGACGCTCATCGTACTGAAACACGGTGAATTTGACGCGCTTGTACAATCCCGTGTGACGCATGGTGATGTCCATTCCGACGGAAGCGCGCAGCCCGCTCAGGTTCCCGCCCTCCACGCTCGTTGCGCTCCTTGTTGCCGGCGCCTTCTTCATGGAAAACCTGGACGGGACCGTGATCGCAACGGCCCTGCCCCAGATGGCGCAGACGTTTGGCGTCAACCCGGTCGATCTGAACGTCGGAATGACCGCGTACATGCTCACACTGGCCGTGTTCATCCCGGTCAGCGGGTGGGTGGCGGATCGACTGGGCGCCAGAACGGTATTCGCGTCGGCGATTGGCTTGTTCACGCTGGCCTCGATTCTCTGCGGCATGAGCAGCGGTCTCCTGGAGTTCACGGCAGCCAGAGTTCTGCAGGGCATGGGCGGCGCCCTGATGGTGCCCGTCGGCAGGCTGGTTGTGCTGCGGACGACGGAGAAGAAGGACCTGGTGCGCTCGATCGCCTACATCACGTGGCCCGGATTGGCCGCGCCGGTCATCGGTCCCCCGCTCGGCGGCTTCATCACCACGTACTCCTCGTGGCGCTGGATCTTCTACTTGAACGTGCCTCTCGGTATCGTCGGCATCGCGCTCGCGCTGGTCTGGATCACGAACGCACCCGGGCACGGACGGCGATTCGACTGGCTGGGATTTGCGCTGGCCGGGTCGGCGTGCACGTCGATCATGTACTCGCTGGAGCTTCTCGGGCAGCAGAACGTCCGGTGGGCGACGGCCGGATTGTTTTTCGGGTACGGCGCGGTCGCCGGCTGGTTCAGCGTGTGGCACATGCGCCGAACGGACCACCCGCTCATCCAGTTCGACGCGCTCAAGCAGCGGACCTTTGCGGTCGTCATCTGGGGCGGATCGCTGTTCCGTCTGGCGATCAGCGTATCGCCGTTTCTTCTTCCGCTCATGTTTCAGGTGGCGTTCGGCCTGAATGCCTTTCGCTCGGGACTGCTCGTCCTGGCGATGTTCGGCGGCAACTTGTTCATGAAGCCCGCGACCACTCCCATTCTTCGAGGCTTCGGCTTCCGGCGAGTGCTGATCGTCAATGGGCTGGTCACCGCTGCGCTGATCGGATCCTTCGCCTTCCTCACTCCGAACACGCCGACGGCCATCATGATCGTCCTGCTCTTCGCGCACGGCCTGTCCCGCTCGATGCAGTTCACCAGCATCGGCACGCTGGCGTTTGTGGACGTCTCCCAGTCGCAGATGAGTTCGGCGAACAGCTTCTTTACGGTCATGACACAAATGAGCATGGGCATGGGCGTCGCGGTCGGCGCGGTGATGCTGCGGATCGCCGCCTGGCTGCGCGGCGGGCCATCGTCGGCGCCGACCCTCGCGGATTTTCACTTTGCTTTTGCCATGGTGTCGATCATCGCCGTCCTTGCTGTCGTGGACTGTCTCAGCCTGGATCGGAATGCAGGCGCCGAGGTGAGCGGGCACGGCCGCGTAGCCCGCTGAAAAGGGGCATGAAATGGCATTCCGCGTTCTGATCATCGGCGGCACGGGCCAGGTCGGAGCGGCGGTGGTGCGTGCGCTGGCTGCAGAGCCGTCCTGCGCCGAAGTCATGATGGTCAATCGCAGGGCGACTTCTCCGATCGCAGATCCTCGCGTACGACAGGTGATTCTGGATACCGCTGCGGCTCAGTTTCCGGCAGAAGTGACCACGATTGCGAAGAACATGGTCGCGCAAGGCGATCCTGTCTGGCGCATCCTGCGTTGGCGTCGGTCAAGGCAGCCTGAAGTGGAGCGAGGAGGAATTGAAGGCTCTCGAAATTGGAGTCGTCGGTGGTTTTGCCCGTGGCTGTCATGCCGGAGGTATCACGCAGTTTGCGCTGCTCTCCGCAGCGGGAAGCACCGTCAAAAGCCGGATTCGCTATGCGCGGATCATGGGGTTAAAGGAAGAGACTGTTCAAGAAATAGGCTTCAGAAGCCTGGCGATTTTCCGCCCGGGCATCATCGCAGGCAATGCCCATACGCCGGGCTATGTGGCCTGGCTGGGGCGTCTGATTCCCGGTCCATTCGGGACGATTGAGCAGGACGATATCGGACGCGCCTTTGTCGCGGCATTCGTCAGCAGCCCGGCCCCGAACGGAGTCGTTTATTTCGACAATGGGGCGATGAGACGGCGGTCTCGTGCGTACCGTCGATCTCTTCGACCGGACTAGTCGACACGCTCCCATTTCGAATCGCATCCGCCGCCGAGCGCAATTGATCGTCAGGGACCAAAGGTGAACACGAACGCGCGGAGCCCTGGATCCATCGCGACGAGCGTCAGCACGTGGCGTCCCTTCGACGCGCCGGCGACCAGTCGAAACATCCCCGAGCGGTTGATGCGCGCCACGCCGCCCGCGCCGACGTCCGCTCCCCGGGCTTCGCCGACCGGCTGCCCGTCGACCAGCACGGTGACCGCCGCGTTCCCCGATCCTCCCGGCTCCATGACCAGGTTCACCTCACCGGCCGTAAAGGGCAGAATGATCTTGCCGGTGCCCTTCCGGAGTTCCAGATACTGGGGCCCGCTGCGCCAATCGCCTTCGAGCGTGAACGTGCCTCGCTCCCGGCGAGCGGAACCGACGTACGTCTCGTTGGTGATTCCCGCGTACGACAATTGGCCGGTCCTCGCAAACGCTGCAGCCTCTGGCGTGGTCGCCGGCAATTGCGTGCCCGGCTTTGCCGCGACCAGCTGACGCCGGATTTCCTGCTCGATTTCGTCGTACCGTCCCTCCCCCACCCACCGCTTCACCAGTCTTCCCTGGCCGTCGTAGAGAAACGTGGCCGGCCAGGCGTCATTGTCAAGCGCTCGCCAGGTCGCGAAATCATTGTCGATGGCAATGGGATACGTCAGCCCATGGTCGCGAACGCCACGGTCGATGTTGCCCGCGCGCTTGCCGAACTCGAACTCCGGTGCGTGCAGGCCAACGACGACCAGGCCGGACGCGGCGTAGTCGCGATGCCATGCCTTGACATACGGAGAGGTGCGAATCCAGTTGATGCAGGTGTACTCCCACACGTCGACCAGGACGACCTTCCCGCGTAACGCTTCGGCCGTGAGCGGCGTCGAGTTCAGCCAGCGCTCCACCGTGAAGGCCGGCAGCTTGCCGGCCGCGCCGACGACGCACGATGCGGCAACGACACCAAAGAACAAAAGGGGCAGGACAGCTCTCATCGCGATTCGCGGAGCATGCCTTACACGGCTCGGGTAACGCAAACAAAGAGTGGCCTCACACTGATGAGCCTTCCCTCAACCGCAACGCTGGCGTTGATCGTGCATCGCGAGGGCCTATCTATGGCTCATCGTCGAAGCTCGAGCAGGACCAGCGCAGTAATCGGCCCTGACGTGCCTGGTCTGCGGAGGACTTATGAGTAATACGCACACGCTCGCTCCCGCTCGACAGCTTGCGGACACCAACAAGGCCCGCTTTCCCAACGAGAGCGCCGAATACCGGTCGGCTCGCAACGCGCTCCTTGTCGAGGAGATTGAGCTCCGTCGCCACATCGAGCGTGTGGCCTCGCAGCGGCGGGCGCTTCCCGCAGGCGGCGAGATCCCCCGGGACTTCGAGCTTGTTTCCGAGAAAGGTCCCATTCGCCTGTCGACGCTGTTCGGCGACAAAGATACGCTGCTGATCTACAGCATGATGTACGGCCCGCAACGCCAGGCGCCGTGCCCCATGTGCACATCGTTCCTGAGTTCCTGGAATGGCACGGCGGTCAACCTGCGCGAGCGAGTCGCGATGGCCGTCACCGGCCGATCACCGGTCGATCGGCTCCTCGCGTACCAGAAGCAACGCGGCTTCACCGACCTTCCATTCCTGTCCGATATGTCCGGCGACTACACCCGCGCCTACGTCAGCCCCGAAGACGCCGATGTCCCCGGCTTCAGCGTCTTCGCCAGGCGCGACGGAGTCGTCCGTCACTTTTACAGCGGCGAGATGAGCGGTGCGATGGCCGACCCTGGGCAAGATCCGCGTGGCGCGCCGGACGTCGATCCTCTGTGGTTGATGCTGGACCTGACACCGGAAGGCCGCGGCGCGGATTGGCATCCAGGGCTCGATTACGGGCACAAGCCAGCGGCGAGTGAACACACCGGGCAGAGTCGGTAATCCCGCAGGCGCGCATCGCGGGTTTCTGATGGCATTCTTCATGGCGGACACGAGAGCGTCTATGCTAGCGGGCCGATGAACGTCGACGTCTCGACCATCAGGGATGCGCCGGCAAGCTGAAGTTCGAGATGCGCGCGGGCATGCCGGTCCTGATCAAGCTGCCTGCGATCGACGTCATCGACGACAAGGACGGCAAGCCTGTCGCCATTCAGAACCGGATCGGCCGCCGCCCCATCGCCGCGTTCGGCAACTCCGACGGGGACCTGCAAATGCTGCAGTGGGCCACGGCGGCAGCGGTCCGCGGTTCGCCCTCTTCGTTCATCACGACGACGAGATCCGCGAGTTCGCCTACGATCGGGCGGACAAGCTCCAGCAGTTCGACAAGGGCTGGGACGAGGCCGTTGCGAAGGGCTGGACGGTTGTCAGCATGAAGAACGACTGGAAGACCGTGTTCCCACCAGTGAAGTAACTGAGGGGAGCGCTACCGTGCCGAACGCCACCAGGCTCGAATGGATCCAGTTGCAGGGCGCGGTCCGCTCCGGGCTGGTACGCAAGGACGATGTCAGGTTTCCCCTGAATTGGTACGTCGAGAAGCGGCTCTGTCCGCACAAGAAACTCCTGCTTGCGTACATCGCCGAGAACTCCGCGGACGAGTCGCGGCAATTCTTCGAGTCTCTCGATGCGTGGCAGCGATGCGCTGGCTGACCAGCCCGTCCAGCTCTTCCCGCCCCTCCCGAACAGATGTGATACGTTTCCTGCACCCGTCATGATTTCGGCGACCCGCAATGCTTTCGAGGTAACAGCGGCTCGGATAGGCGCCGTTGCAGAAGGAGGCTCCGCCGGGAGACCGCTCCGCACGCTGTGCGGCGTCCTGGCGAGCACTGTCAGCTATTACGTTGCCACGCAAATTGCGTGGACCCTGACGTTCCCCGACAGCAAAGTCTCGTTGTTTTTCCCCCCGCAGGCGGTTCTGCTGTGCATCCTGCTGGTCGTCCCCATCCGGCACTGGTGGATTTACGTACTCGCGGCCGTCAGCGTGCATTTTATGGCGACACAGCAGGCCGGCTGGCCGCCGTTGTACGCACTGAACTGCGAGGCGTTCGACGCCGTCAAATGCGTTTCGGCAGCGGCAGTGGTTCGCAGCCTCATCAAGTCTCCCCTGAACGCCATCACGCTTCGCGATGCGGTCCTCTTCGTCCTTTTCGCGGTGGTGCTCGTTCCGTTCGGGACCGCCTTCTGGGGGGCTTCCTTTACGGTCTCCTACGGTTTCGGCACTCAGTATTGGGTCGAATGGCGCAACCTGGGAATCTCGAATGCGGTGACGACCGTCGTCCTGGTGCCGGCATTTCTGCTGGGTGCGCACCACGTGTTCGCCAGGCGCCCGAGAGTCCTGTCTTCCCGGCACGTGCTGGAAGCGGCTCTCGTCGGTGGATGTACGGTGGCGCTGGGAGTGTTCGTATTCGACAGAACACCAGCGGGCCCCAACACGTCGCCGGCGCTCTTGTATACCCCGATTCCCCTGCTGATCTGGGCGGCGCTCCGTTTCGGCCTTGGTGGAATCAGTGCCTCGATGTTGATCATCACGTTCCAGGCGATCTGGGGAACCATGCGAGGGCACGGCCCGTTCCTGGCCCAGACGCCGGCCGAGAATGCGACGGCGCTGCAGTTGTTCCTTCTGGTGACCGCGACTCCGCTGATGCTGCTCGCCGTTGTCATCGAAGAGGAGAGGCGCTCGAAGGAAGCGCTGCGTGAGAGCGCGAACCTGATGGGTCTCGCCGCAGAGGCCGGAGACCTGGCCATGTGGGTGTGGGATGTGTCCGGCAACGATGTGTGGATGACCGAGCGGGGGCGCTCGCTGTTCGGCCTCGAGCCAGGTGCCCGCCTCGATTTTTCGGCGACGTTCAATCGCGTACACCCTGACGATCGCGCCGCTCGTGAGAGCGCGGTCGCCCGGGCACTCCGGACGCGAGGCGAATACGAAATGGAGTATCGCGTGCAGCAGGTGGACGGCGCGACCCGCTGGATTCATGGACGGGGCCGTTGTGTGGGGCCGGACGACGGCGACGGCCAGAAACTGTTCGGCGTGTCGATGGATGTCACGGCCCGCAAACAGGCGGAGGCGGCGGCCGCGCAAAAGCGCGCCGAACTGGAGCACGTCGCACGCGTGGCCACGCTCGGCGAGCTCACCACGACCCTGACGCACGAATTACAGCAGCCGCTCGCCGCGATTCTCACCAACACCTATGTCGGCGGACGTTTGCTCGACGCGCCCGAGCCGGATCTCCAGAAGGTGCGCCGCACGCTGGACGACATCGGCGCGGTCACCGAACGCGCAGGCGAAGTCATCGGCGGGCTGCGCGCCATGCTCAAGCGCGACCGCACGGCGGCGGGCCTGACCGACGTCGACGTGAACAACGTGATCCGCGTCGTCGAGCGCATCGCGCACGGCGACGCGAACCGCCACAAGGTCACGGTCGACCTCGACCTGTCATCCGATGTCCGCCCGGTCAAGGGCGACAGCGTCCAGCTTCAGCAGGTCGTTTTGAACCTGATGCTCAATGCCTTCAGCGCGATGGGCGGAACCCGCCTCAACGGCGCGCGCCGCCTGGTCGTGCGCACGAAGGCGATTGATCAATCCAGCGTGCTGGTCGAAGTGCAGGACAGCGGCCCGGGAATCGCGGCGGAACAGCTCGAGTCGGTCTTCGATCCCTTCGTCACCAGCAAGCCGGACGGACTGGGCATGGGCCTTTCGATTTGCCGCTCCATCATCGAACGCCACGGCGGCCGGATATCGGCCGCGAACAATCGCGACGGTGGCGCGACGTTCTCGATCACGCTGCCGGCCACCGCGCGTGAATAGGGGCAACGCGTGGTCCTGATCGTGGACGATCACGTGCCGCTCGCCGACTCGCTGGTGTCGCTGCTGGGCGCGTCGGGCTATGACGCGCAGGCCGTCCACAGCGGCGCGGAAGCGCTGGCATTCGTCCACAGCCACCCGGGGGTGGCACTGATTCTGCTCGACCTGTCCCTGCCGGACATGTCCGGCGTCGACGTGCTGCGGGCCATCCGTGTTGCCGGAGGCGGGCACTCCCCTTCCCTGCCTGTCGTGATGTTCTCGGCGAACGACGATGAGGTGATCCGCGGCGAGGTGATGCAACTCGGCGCGACCGACTTCGTCTCCAAGATCAACCCGGGCGGGCTGCTGCGCATCGTCGCGGCATACGTTCGCCCGACGTGAAGTCATGGTCTGTCTGGTACCAGACAGTCGGACCGGACGGCGTGTGACATACTCCAGCCCGCTTTCGTGAGCCTGCCGCCGCCTTGCGCGGAGTTCGGTCAAGCCCAGACTCATCGAGGCCCCCAGGGTCTGGAGCTCATTCTTGGCGAAACGTGCGAAGTCGGTCCGTCCAGCGCCGGTCGATGCCCGTCCGAAGAACAAGTTGCTCGCGTGCCTTCCCCGCGCGGACTTCGAACGCCTGCGCCCGCACCTGAAAACGGTTCCCATTAAGCCCCGGCAGGTCCTTCATCCGCTCAACGAACCGGTCCGGCAGGTGTACTTCCTCAATGGCGGCGTCGCGTCGATGACGACCGTGATGCGGGACGGCTCGATGGTGGAAATCGCCACGGTTGGCGACGAAGGCCTGGTCGGCATCACCGCCTTCTTCGGCGGCGCGATGCTGAGCGGCGAGACGATGATGCAGGTGCCGGACACCAATGCGGAAGTGATGTCCACGGCCGCGTTCACGCGCGAGCTCGCGAAAGGCGGTGCGTTCCACGAGTGCGTCCATCGCTATTCACAGGGCCTGCTGATGCTGATCATGCAGTCGACCGGCTGCATGGCGCTGCACACGGTCCATGAACGCTGCTGCCGCTCGCTCCTGATGACCCACGATCGCATCCGGGAGAACCAGTTTCACCTCAGCCACGAATTCCTGGCGATGATGCTGGGGGCGACGCGGCCTACCGTGACAATCGTGGCTGGTAGCCTGCAGAAAGCCGGGCTGATCAACTACACGCGCGGGCGCATCACCATTCTGGACCGGAAGGGCCTTGAAGACGCGTCGTGCGAGTGCTACTCGACGGTGCGCGGCCACTTCGACCGCCTCGGTTTGTAGCCCGACGTCCGGTCATCCAGTCATCACGTCGCCTGAACTGACTCCGAGATCGCCGCGGCTTCGGATCGCAAAGGACGGAAGAACGCGCGGATATCGTCCACCAGCAACTCGGGTTCCTCCATCGCGGCAAAATGTCCACCGCGGTGCATCTGCGTCCAGCGCTGGACATTGAAGAAGCGCTCGGCCCATTCCCGCGGCGGCTGTGAGATGTCCTTCGGGAAGAGCGCGAACGCCGCGGGGACGTCCGACGAACCGGTCCACTGCTTGACGGCCTCAGCCATCCACGTCAGCGGACCGCTGCTGGTGAAATCGTAATAGGGCAAGAACGCCGATCCGATCGTCTCCGTGACCCAGTAGACCATGATGTTCGCGAGCAGTTCGTCCTTCGAAAACCGCGTCTCGATCCGGCCGTCGCAATCGCTCCATCGGTGGAATTTATCCACGATCCAGGCGGCAAGCCCGGCCGGCGACTAGCGTGCCGGCTCGAACAACTCGATTGGGTTTCCGTCGGGATCCTCGATTTGGATTTGTCTCCCGCCCGGCCCGGTCAGCATCTCATTCCGAAAGCGGAGGCCCGCTTTTTTCAGCGTTTCGATGAACCCGGGAAGATCGTCGACTCGGAGCACGACCCGGTTCCATCCACCGGGCGCCTGTTCGCGGCCGTCCGGCATCGGGCGGGATCCGGACGCCTGTGGCCCGCTGATCAGGATGTCCACGTCGCCGAGCGAGACGCTGGCAAACGCCGGAAGCTGCTGGTGCTTGAGCGTGAAGCCCAGGTGTGTCGTGTAGAACGCCACCGCGCGGGCAACGTCCTTCACGAGATAGCGGACCCCATGGACACCTTTCACGAATGACTGGCCTGCCGCAGTTCCCATCTCTTCCTCCTCTCGGGCATTACATGCCTTGACACGTATATACCTGGTGTCGCATATTTAGACCATGCCGTCGGCGTTCGACATCATCGCGGAGCCAAACCGCCGCGCCATCCTGGGCCTGCTGACGTCCTCGGAGCGGTCCGTCGGCGACATCGAGCGTCAGCTTCGCATGCCGCAGCCGGCCGTGTCGAAACACCTGCGGGTCCTGCGCGAAGCCGGGTTCGTGGAATCGCGCACGGAAGCGCAGCGGCGCCTCTATCGGCTGAAGCCGGAACCGCTGATGGAGCTGGCCGCCTGGCTCGTGCCCTTCCGGCGCTTCTGGGCGGCGCACGTCGACACCCTCGAAAAACACCTGGACCGGATGGCCAAGGCGCCATCGGCCGCGAAAGGGAAGAAAGGAAAGAAAAAGACATGACTACCCGTGAGCAATACGCGCCGGGCGCCGCGTCCGGCGCCGAGATCCGAAAAGACGGGGACAACTGGACGCTCGTGCTGGTCCGCGATCTCCGCCACCCGCCCGCCAGGGTCTGGCAGGCGCTCACCGATCCCGACCATCTACGCGAGTGGGCGCCGTTTGATTCCGACCGCAACCTTGGAACTATCGGGACCGCAAAGTTGACGACGGTGGGAGCGCCGACGCCGTACGTCACCGAGGCCCGGATCAAGCGGGCTGACGCGCCGAAGGCGCTCGAATACGACTGGGGTGGAAAGGACCTCCGCTGGGAGCTCGAGCCGCTCGGCGGCGGCACGCGGCTCACGCTGTGGCACAACATCGATCGAGGATTTATCTCCATGGGCGCGGCAGGCTGGCACATCTGCTTCGACGTGCTGGACCATTTCCTCGGTGGCGATCCGATTGGGCGTATCGTCGGCCCTGACGCGATGAAGTTCGGCGGCTGGCAGCGTTTGAACGCCGACTACGCGAAGCAGTTCGGTGTCGCATGAAGAGGTCCGTGCCGGTGGAATCGGCGTCCGCGTTGATCGACGAGCGAATCAAGAAGCTCGGCGACTGGCGCGGGAAGATGCTCGCGAGGGTGCGCAAACTCATACACGAGGCCGATCCCGAGATCGTCGAAGAGTGGAAATGGATGGGGACGCCCATCTTTTCGCACGACGGTATTGTCTGCACAGGAGAAACGTACAAGAACGCCGTCAAGATGACATTTGCAAAGGGCGCGGCGCTGAAGGACCCGTCGAGACTGTTCAATTCAAGCCTCGACGGCAATGTCAGGCGCGCCATCGACATCCACGACGGGGACAAGCTCGATGAGGCGGCCTTGAAGGATCTCATCCGCGCTGCGGTCGTACTCAACGTCAATGCCAGGGGCAAGAGCAAGCCGAAGCGCAGCTAATTCTGTCTCGGCACCTGCCTTGCACTTCCTCTCGAGTGTTGACTGCCGCAACGGCAGGTCATGCGAAAGGAAACAGGCAGGAACATGTCAAAACTCATGCTCGCCACCTCGTGCTGCCTCGCGCTGCTCGGGGTGAACGTTCTCGGTCAGACGACAGGGTCCGCGCAGCCGTCTCAGCCATCGGTGCCGGCGCCACAACATCTGGCTGAGGCCGCGAGTTCGCTCGGCGGCGTTTCGGATGAGTCCCTGCGCTCAGACACGAAGAAGAACCTCGTGCAGCTCCGCAAGGATTTCGAAACGCTTTCTGCCAACTACAAGAAATCTCCGGAGAATGCGGCCGACTGGCAGCCGGCGCTGTATGACGTCGAGCGCGATCTCGTCCTGCTCGTTGGCGGAGGCGGCCTTGAACCGACCGACGCACCCAAGCCGATTCCGGGGCTGGCGGCCGAAGTGCCCGACTCGCCGGCGCGCACAGCACTGGAGGAGTTCCGCACGCACCTCGAACTGTTTTACGACGCGACCAGCGCCCATACCCAGGCGGCACAGCCCAAGGACGGTGTCGCGCCCTGAGGACGGGTGTAACGGGGGCCTTGGTCGTGACACATCCTCCATGCTGACGCCGAAGGCGTCCTGGAGGATACGACGTGATTGCGCACATCGACCAGATCGCCCCACTGAAGGGCCAACGCACCCCGGAGCAAGTCCTCGAATCGATCGTTGACGGGATCAACACGGGCAATCTCGACTCGCTGATGCCTCTCTACGAGCCGGGGGCGGCGTTCGCGGCTCAGCCCGGGACCCTCGCCCACGGCTTGCCCGGCGTCCGTGGATCGCTGGCGGCCTTCATCGCCATGAAGGGCACACTCGACCTGAAGGTGAACCGGGTTCTCGAGGCCGGCGATCTGGCCCTGGTCGCCGGGGTGTGGTCGTTCGCGGGAACGGGGCCGGATGGCGAGCCGGTGAGATTGACCGCACACAACGCGGACGTGCTGCGTCGTCAATCGGACGGCTCCTGGCGCTTCGTGATCGACAACCCCTGGGGAACGGACTAAGCACGCAGCGTGAGCGCCGGCGCGGCCCGATTGACCGCGTCGCGGGCCCGGTAGTACCGTCACGGCGGGAGACGAACCATCATCGACTGCAGTGACGGCGATCTCGCGCGCGCGGTCGCGGCCCGCGAGCCCGGGTCGGCCGAGGCAGCCGAGAGCGAATTGTATCGGCGCCTGGCCCCGCGCGTGCGGCTGTACGGCCTGCGTCATCTGCGCGACGAGGACGCGGCCCGCGATCTCGCCCAGCAGGTGATGCTCCTGACGATCGAGAAGCTCCGGAGCGGGGCGATTCGCGAGGCCGATCAGATCGCGTCGTTCGTCCTCGGCTGCAGCCGGACGATGGCGAGAGATCTGAAGCGGCGCGAGTGGCGGCGCGAGAAGCGGCGCGAAACCTTCATGGTCATGGACACCTTCGAATCTCCGGCCGAAGACAGCACGCTCGACGCCGACCACCTCGAGCGGTGCCTCGCCCGTCTCGCCGAGCGGGAACGGAGGGTCGTGATCCTGACCTTCTACGGAGAGAAGACGGCCACCGAGGTCGGTCACGAGCTCGGTGTCAAGGAAGGCAACGTGCGGGTGATTCGACACCGCGCGATCGAGCGCCTGAGGACGTGCATGATGTCCCGCGACGAGGCGGAATGATGGCGCCGTGCCAGGCTCCGATTCCCGAGGAAACCCTCCTCGACTACTGGACGCGTGACCTCGCGGACGGCGGCGAGTCGGACCGCGTCGAGGAGCATCTGTTCGCGTGCGGCGATTGCTCGGCGCGTCTGAATCGGCTGGCCGCGCTCGGGACCGGCGTGGCGGCGCTCGTGCGCCAGGGGCGGGTCGCGGGCATCATGTTCCGCGCGATGCTCAACCGCCTGCAGCGCGACGGCGTCCACGTGCGCATGTTCTGGCTGTCGCCGGGCGAAACAGTGCCGTGCGCCGTCTTTCCCGGCGACGACCTCGTCGTCACCGCTCTGAAGGCTGACTTCTCCGGCGTCGACGCCGTGACGCTGTCGATCTCGGGGCCTGACAAGTCCTCATTTGGCCAGTACGACGATGTGCCGGTGGCCGGATTGGGCGGCGAGCTGCTCTGGGCCACGCCCGCGGCGCTCGTGCAACAGATGCCATCGATGCGTTTACAGCTCACGCTGAAATCCGCCGCCTCCACCCACGCCGAGCTCGGCCGGTACGTGCTCGAACACACCGCGTAGAGACCCTCCCCCTTCCTTTTCACCGTGTCAGGAATTCGTCTTTAGCGTTCCAATATCGCGCTCCGCAACGAATCGTGAAACAGCCCAGGCGAAACGACCGGCACATCTTGTAGGCTCGTAGTCTCGATCAATCGCACGGAGGACTCGATGGCGAAGATCGACAAGCCGAACATTCTCTTGGCGTTCGTTCACCAGTGGCTCGAGAGCTTCAAGGAATTTCCGCCGAGGCAGAAGTCGGCAAGCTTCACCGTCGACCAGATCGTTGAAAGCTGATGCCCAGAGGCTGAATTCCTGGAGCTGGCTGACGCGCTAGGCAAAATCCGGCGGACTCAAGTACTGTTACAAGCTGATCTATGGAGCAAGACCACGGAAACGAGGAGCGCGCATGAGTGCTGAGGACAAGGTTCAGCGATCGATTCTTCCCATTCCGGACGTGCAGCACGTCGGAGTGACGACCTACGACGCCAAGGACCCTGACACGAAGTTTCCCCCGATCCAGCGGTTGCGCCCGCCGCATGGAGCGCCGAACGTCCTGATCGTGCTCCTCGACGATGTGGGGTTTGCCGCGTCAAGCGCATTCGGCGGCCCGATTCATACGCCGACGGCCGAGCGGCTGGCCGGCAACGGCCTCAAGTTCAATCGCTTCCATACGACGGCGCTGTGCTCGCCGACGCGGCAGGCGCTGCTGACCGGACGAAATCACCACTCCGTCAACATGGGCGGCATCTGCGAAATCGCGACCGCGGCTCCGGGCTATTCGTCGGTGCTGCCGAAGAACAAGGCGCCGCTCGCCATGACGCTCAAGCTCAACGGGTATT
>Ga0157376_10001676_pt1 | contig 14717 bp, 19 predicted proteins | sample M45metaG_FD_121801 | JGI IMG/M metagenome (GOLD analysis project Ga0157376, IMG submission 121801) | Miscanthus rhizosphere microbial communities from Kellogg Biological Station, Michigan, USA - M4-5 metaG | ecosystem: Host-associated > Plants > Roots > Rhizosphere > Soil | place: USA: Michigan... | reverse complement strand
ATATTATTTTATTCTTTGTAGTTTAAAAAAAAAGAACAAAATAATGTTTGAGTGGGGCACACTTTTTTTGAAAGAAAAGTTTTATTTTGGCTTTAGAAATTATAGTTTATAAATTACATATGTGCTTTATTTAAATATTGGGTAGTAGTGTATTGAGTTATAAAATTCACGGGGGATATAATTTTAAATTATTGTTTAGACAAATATGTGCCAGCATCTGCGGTTAAACATAAGAGTTAAGTGATTTTAATTTAGTTAGATTTTACGTAAGGATATTAAAAGTGAGGTAGTACGGTAAAATGGCAAATTTTGTATTTTATGCTTGTAATTCTTAAAGTTAAGTACAAACCAGGATTAGAGACCCTGTTATAGTAAATTAAATTTAAAGCTAAGGTATTGTAAAGTTAAAACTTAAAAGATTTGGTGGCTTTAAATATAATTAGAGGAATTTGTCCCGTAATTGATAGCCCCCAGATCTTTAGCTTAGAATAAAGTTTATATATCGTTGTTAAAAAAGTTAATTAAAAATTTAATTTAGATAATTTTATCTATTGGTATAACAAATCAAGGTTTAGCTTATGTTTAAGGGGAGGTGAATTACTTTAAATTAAATTTTAGAGGCTTAATTGATTAATTAGGTTTAAACAGGATTTATAAGTAAATTAATGGTTCGTTAAAATAAATTGAACAAAAAATTTAGAGTGCACATATTGCCCGTCGCTCTTGTTGTTAAATAAGATAAGTCGTAACAAAGTGGATTTGCTGGAAGGGGGGTCTGAAAAGTGGGGATAAGTTTGTAGAATATTTTATTTACATTAAAAAGGGCTTTATTAGGTTCCTAAGAGGTTTGGTTAAGAAATTAAAATCTGTAAAAAGATTAGTAGTACAAGGAGATTCGTAGTTATAAATATAAGAAGTTAAATTAAATTTACATATTAATAGGCTACCTTTTGTATTAGGGTTGACAGAAAATTAAAATATTAAAGGCTCCCGAATTGGTAGGATTTTCCTCTAGTTTAGGCAAAACGTAGAAAATATCTAATCTGAGGAGGGTTAAAAATTAAAGTCAATTATCAAGATATCTGGTTTTCTGGGAATAAATTTAGTTTATGGAGTTTTTGAAATTACGTAAGTTAAACTTCAAAAAACAATAATGGATAATCTTTTTTGTTTTGTACAATTGGGGTTTATGCGTTATTATTAAAGGGATTTAAAGGGTTTATTAGGGTTAAGTTAAATTTAATAAATTAGTTTGTGTATTTAATTAATAGTTTACATCTATAAGGAAGATTTAGCTGAATGAGGAGGTTGAAGGATTAATTGTTAAATTAGTAGATTAAGTTTGGGGGTACGAAATAAGCTATAGGGGACGATTAATGAATTCAACAGATAAATTCCTGGCTGTTTAACAAAAACATTTCTTTAACGGGGTTGGTGTTTAAAGTATAGTCTGCTCACTGGTTTACTAAAGAGCCGCAGTATTTTGACTGTGCAAAGGTAGCATAATCATTAGTTTCTTAATTAGAGGATGGAATGAAAGGCTGAACAGGAGGGTATTGTGTTATTTTTGAATTTTGAATTTGGAGTTTAAGTGAAAATACTTGAAAGGTTTAAAAAGACGATAAGACCCTAGAGACCTTTATTGGTGTAAACCAGGTTAATTGGGGCAATTTAATAATATAAGAAAATTATTTAAAAAACTGTTAAATATCTATTATAAGAAATAATCATTAGGTACCTTAGGGATAACAGCGTTATATATTTTGAGAGACCTTATCAATAAATTAGTTTGCGACCTCGATGTTGAATTAGGAGTAAATTTATGAGTAAAAATATGAATTTTAGGTCTGTTCGACCTATTAATCCTACATGATTTGAGTTCAGACCGGCGTGAGCCAGGTTGGTTTCTATCTTTTAATTTAATTTCTGAGAATTAGTACGAAAGGATTGTTTTCGGGTATACTTATTTAGGGTAAACACACTAATTTGGCAGAATTAAGTGCTTTAAATTTAGAATTTAAGAATATAGTCGACATTATAGTTAGTATCTGACTAAATAAAGGAGTTGGAGATTTTGGTAAGCTTTTTTTTGAGATTTTTGGGGGGCCTTGTTTTTCTAGTAGGGGTTTTGTTGAGAGTGGCTTTTATAATTTTGTTAGAGCGTAGGGTCTTGAGTTATATCCAAGTGCGTAAGGGACCAAATAGGGTAAGAGTGGCTGGCTTATTCCAATCTTTTGGCGACGCGGTTAAGTTATTTATTAAGGAGCAATCTTGGCCTATTTTTTCTAATGCGAGAGTTTATTATAGAGCCCCCATTTTGGCTATATCAATTATATTGTTAGTGTGGTTGATTTATCCGTTGTCTTTTGGGGGGCTGAATTTTTCCTTTGGTTTAGTTTTTATATTTTGTTGTTTGTCGTTAGGGGTTTATGTCCTCATAATAAGAGGTTGGTCTTCTAATTCCAACTATTCTATAATTGGGGCAGTTCGTGGGGTTTCACAAACTATTTCTTATGAAGTGAGATTGGTGTTTTTGTTGTTGTCTGTTATTATGTTAGTCAGTGGATTTGGGTCCTCAATTTTAAGGTCAAACCAAGAGTATATTTGATTTATGTGGGGGTTCATACCATTGTTATTATGTTGGGTAGTAACAATGCTGGCTGAAACTAATCGTACTCCGTTTGATTTTTCTGAGGGGGAGTCTGAGTTAGTATCTGGGTTTAATATCGAATATGGTAGAGGGGGGTTTGCTGTGTTATTTTTGGCCGAATACGGGATAATTATCTTTATGAGATATTTGACAGTTTTAATTTTTATAGGTGGTAGAAAATTTGGGGTTTTAGTAAATTTAAGGGGTTTGTTTATTTGTTTTTACTTTTTGTGGGTTCGGGGCATGTTGCCCCGGTTTCGTTATGATAGGTTAATATATTTAGTTTGAAGGGGGATTTTGCCTATTTCTATAAATTATTTTTTGCTGTACGCAGGGTTGAGACTAATTAATTAAATTAGTTTCTATAACGAGAGGCTTAATAGATTAGATGCAGGTTGGGGGGCTTGCAGCTAGATCAAACGGTCAGGGGAGAAATCAAATTTTGGGGGTACAAAGTTATTACAAGGGTGAGCTTATATTCAATATTTTCAAGATACCGACTTATGTTTAGTTAAATAACTAAATAATCTTGTCGACTAGTTTTATAGAAGAGGGTTTGATAATAAAAACAAGAAAGTACAACACGGTAATGATTTGGCCTGTTAGAATAAAGGGAATTTCGACTGGTCGGGCTCCAATTCAAGTTAGAAGAATAACTAGATTTATAATTACTCATAGTAAAGTTTTGTTGTTTGGATAAAATTGTTTCATCTTAGTCGCCGAGGTAGAAAGTGGAAGGGAGGTAAGAATTAGAATGGAAGCTACCAGAGCAATGACACCACCAAGCTTGTTCGGGATAGATCGCAAGATAGCGTAGGCAAATAGGAAATATCATTCAGGTTGGATGTGGATAGGTGTGACTAGTGGGTTGGCGGGTATAAAGTTTTCTACATCTCCTAAAATATTGGGCCAAAGAAGGATTACTAGGGACAACCCAGTTAGTATAATTAAGGCTCCTATTAGGTCTTTGACGGAGAAAAACGGGTGGAACGAGATTTTATCTAGGTTGGAGTTTATGCCTAGAGGGTTATTGGACCCGGCTTGGTGAAGAAAAATAAGGTGAACTAGTACTAGAGCAGCAACAATGAAAGGGAGGACAAAGTGGATGGTGAAAAAGCGGTTGAGAGTGGCATTATCAATGGCAAACCCCCCTCAAATTCATTGAACGGTGACTTCCCCAATGTACGGGATAGCTGATAGAAGGTTGGTGATGACAGTGGCCCCCCAAAAAGACATCTGACCCCATGGGAGAACATACCCTATAAAGGCTGTTGCTATAATTGATAAAAGCAGGATAACCCCAATATTTCACACTTCATTTAGATGAAAGGAGTAATAATATATGCCTCGTCTGATATGAAGGTAGAGGCAAATAAAAAACAAAGACGCCCCGTTAGCGTGGATGTTGCGTAGGAGTCAGCCAAAAAATACGTCTTGAGAAATGTGGATAACTCTGTCAAAAGCTATGGAGATATTTGGGCAGTAATGTATAGCTAGAAAGATCCCACTCACGATTTGGAGTCCTAAGCATACACCTAAAAGAGACCCAAAGTTTCACCAGTACGAGATGGAAGCTGGTGCTGGGAGGTCAATTAGGGAGGAGTTAATAATTTTGATAATGGGGTGAGTCTTCCGAAGGTTTGCCATTATTCTATAAAATTGACCGTATAGGAGATTTGTTAATTTTGACGATTCCTGAAACGACTAAAAGGGTAAAAATTAAGTAAACAATTAAGCACAGCAGAAATGGAGCGAATTTGATTGAATAAATGACCTCTAAAATATTTATAGGCTTGTTGTTTAGGGAACTAATGGGGTTATAGAAGCTTATAAGTAAAATGGCGAAAAGGGCAGTTGAAAGTATAGCAGAGAAAAGTGCATCTTTTTGGTTTAAAAGAAAGTTTTCGTTAGAGGCTAGTCTTGATATATAAATAAAAAGAACTATCACTCCCCCCATAAAAATTAAAAATAACACGAAAGCAAACCACGGGGTCGAATAACTCAGAGAGGAAACAAGGCATAAGAACATAGTTTGGGTTACAATGACAGCTATAAAGGATACTGGGTGGGTTATAGACTTAGTGGAGGCAGAAAGAGACACATTAACAGCGGATAGAATGAGAGTTATCCAAGAGGTAGTTTACAAAAAATATTAACTTTGGGAGTTTAAGATAATTAGTTTCTTTTGAGCTAAGTGAAAGGGTTCAATTTTGGCTTACAAGACCAATGTTTTAGATAAACTAAGTTAGCAATTTTATTTGTTTTATTTATTAGAGTTGTAATTTTGGTTGCAGGGGCAATAATGTATGGGGTGTGGCGTAAACATCTTTTGATGAGTTTGTTGAGATTAGAATACATAGTTTTGGGCTTATACTTTATGTTTCATTATTCTAGTTACGGCTACTTATTATCTTTGAGTATGGGATACTTGACTTTTTCTGCCTGTGAGGGGGCTTTGGGGCTTTCAGTGTTAGTCTCTATGAGACGAAGCCATGGGGGGGATTATTTTAAGAGCTTTCATGTATATTAATGTTAGGTATGGTTTCTTATTTGTTGGTGTGGGTGTTAGTTATACTGAGGGGTAAACTTAACTATTGGGTAGGGGTTTTGTCTGTTAGATTATTTTTTGTTGTTAGATTGTTTATAGGGCCCATCTATGTGGATTACCAGAATTGGGGGTACGAGTTAGGGTTTGACTGCTTGTCTTACGTTCTTTGGGTTTTGAGAGTTTGATTAATTGTTTTGATAACAACAGCTAGATGAAAGATTTATAAGGAGAGGGTCGGGGACTCTTATTTTTCTTTTTTGCTGAATTTTATATTGTTGTTCTTAGTTTTGACTTTTGGAGTTGCTAATCTTTTGGGGTTGTATATTTTCTTTGAGGCTTCATTGATTCCCACTCTTTTAGTGATTGTGGGTTGGGGGCATCAAACGGAACGTTTGCAGGCTGGGGTATATTTTTTATTCTATACCATGGTTTCTTCTCTCCCCCTGTTATTGGTTATTTTGCTTAATTACCAGAAATTTAATACACTGAGATTAGTCTGTGGGGCAACAGAGATTTTAAGTTTTGAGGGGCTTTGTTTGGTTGAGCTATTAAAATTATTTATGTTAACTAGAGCATTTTTGGTAAAAATGCCTCTTTTTTTTGTTCATCTTTGGCTTCCGAAAGCTCACGTTGAGGCCCCTGTTGCGGGTTCTATGATTCTAGCAGGAGTTCTGTTGAAATTAGGGGGTTACGGCTTGTGTCGGGTTATGTTTAGTTTCCCTAAGGTTTTGTTAGGGTTCAGAAATGTTATAGTCAGATTAGGGTTAGTCTCTCTAGGGGTGGTTGGGGTCATTTGTTGTCGTTTAAACGACATAAGGGCATTGGTAGCTTATTCTTCGGTAGCTCATATAGGACTGGTAGTAGCCGGGCTTTATATTGGGGGGGTTTTAGGGTTTAGAGGATCTTTAACCATAATGATTGGCCATGGGATTGCATCTTCCGGTTTGTTCATGATTTTAAACATATACTATGAGCGGACGGGGAGTCGTAGATTTTTTACTAATAAGGGGCTATTTTTAGTATTTCCTTCTTTGGCTTTATTTATGTTTATCCTGTGTGCTTGTAATATGGGGGCTCCCCCATCGGTTAACTTGTTGTCAGAATTGTATTTATTGGGGGGATTAATAGGTTATCATTGGGTTATAGCCTTGATATTGCCCCTAGGGTCTTTTTTAGGGGTGGTGTTTACAATCTTTTTGTTTAGATACAGCCAGCACGGTAAACTAGGGGGATTTTCGGTTGGTTCTTGGGGGGTTTATTTGGTTGAACTAAATAGATTAGTAATGCATGTCATCCCGTTAAATTTTTTGTTTGTTAAATTTGATATATTTTTTATGTGGTTGTGTCTTAGTAGTTTAGGGTAAAATATTAGCTTGTGGTGCTAAAGACATTGGGTCTAGGACAATAAAATATTTGAGATTTAGAGGATTAGCGGGGCTAACGATGAGATTAATTGGGGTTTTGCTGGGTTGGGTTTCTGTTGGGTTTAATGTATTTGACTTAAGATTATTTGTCGAATGGGAGTTATTTAGAGGTTATTTTTTTTCTTTTATTTTTTTGTTGCTAGTTGATTGAGTTAGATTAAGATTTAGAGGGCTAGTATTGGTTATTTCGGGTATAGTGACAGTTTACTCCGGGGAGTACATGGGGCATGAGGCGGGTATCCACCGATTTTTGATTATTTTGATTTTGTTTGTTGTGTCAATAATTTTGATAATTTTTAGTCCCAATATGGTTAGAATTTTGTTGGGATGGGATGGGTTAGGTTTGGTATCCTATTGTTTAGTGATTTATTACCAGAACATGAAATCACTTAACGCGGGTTTATTAACAATTTTATCGAATCGAGTGGGGGATGTTGCTATTTTAATTAGAATCTCGTGGTTGTTTAATTGGGGGTCGTGGAATATTTTTTTGTTAGAGTATATATATAGCCCAAGTTTAGTGTTGCTGCTTAGCCTGGTGATGCTAGCTTCTTTGACTAAAAGCGCCCAGATCCCCTTTTCGGCATGGCTGCCGGCAGCCATGGCCGCTCCTACTCCCATTTCTTCATTGGTCCACTCGTCGACTTTAGTTACAGCAGGGGTTTATCTAATAATCCGGTTTAGAGAGATGTTAGGTATTAATTGGGTGTTGTATTATTTGTCAGTGGCTACAATGATTATATCGGGGTTTGGGGCTAACTTTGAGATAGACCTCAAAAAAATTATTGCGCTGTCTACTCTAAGACAGTTAGGTGTAATGATGATATCACTATCTGTCGGGATAGTTGAGTTAGCTTATTTTCATTTATTGATGCATGCTCTGTTTAAATCTTTGTTGTTTTTATGCGCTGGGGTTTTTATTCACGGCTCTAGAGATAAGCAGGATATTCGTTCATTAGGCTGTGTTATAGAGTTAGCTCCCCTAACTAGCTTTTATTTTTTAGGGTGTTCTTTGGCGTTATGCGGGTTTCCATTTATGTCTGGGTTTTACTCGAGGGACTTAATTTTAGAGACATGGATAATGAGAGACCTTAACTTGATAAAGTTTATATTGGTTCTCTTAGCTACGGCCTTTACAGTTACCTACTCGGTTCGGCTACTTTTAGTTTTGGTAGTAAGGGCTGGGCGTTTGGGGCTAGGCGTTGTAAGCATAGAGACTTTTTTGAGTTTGGGCCCCATGAGAGTTTTGTTTGTGTTTGCTGTGGTTAGAGGGGCCGGGATGGGTTGGCTATTTATGCCTAACACTATGGTTAACTTAGGTTTGGCCTCTAAAATAATAGTTTTTGGGTTTGTTGTTGGGTTCAGATTATTAGCGGGAGGCTTTAGAGTAAGATTGCAGGTTGGGCTAGGCGTGTACTTCAGGAGCTTGATAGAAGGGGTGGTTGGGGCATTTTCGTCTTCTCTCTGGTGGTTGAGAAATTTGTTTGTTAAGTGAGGGGGGCTAATAAAGTTAGGGGGGTGGTTCCTTCGGATGGGGGACCAAGGGTGGCTGGAAAGATTGGGCCCTCAGGGAGTTTTTGATAAAATTTCTGGGGTTTCTTTATTTAGTGACCAGGTTTCATTTATAGGGTTCAGGAATTTAATGTATGTTTATTTAGGGGCTGTGCTGGTAGTGGTAATGGTTTTGGCTTATTTGAATAGCTTAAAGAGAGTTGGGCTTTGAAGAGGCCTAGGTGGGTTTCCTTTAGATAACTTTAAAATTTATTTATTTACACTATGAAAATGTGTGGGTTTGGTTAACCTATAAAGTGGGGAAGAAAACTAAGCTATTGGCTTGAATTGTGAGTTAGCAGCTCAAATTTTAAAGTTTTCTTTGTGAAGGTTGTACCTTATTTATATTAACAATATAAAACCATTGATTGGTTTTTCACAAACAAAAGTCGTGAAGACTAAAATTTAGGCCGAAACTAAATGCTTTAGCTATTTGTAATAAGAGTGGCCTTAGCTCTTTTTGAATGCAACCCAAATGTTATTTTTAACTACACTCCTAGGGGCGTATTGTTAGATGTACCATTCTAGAGCCTTTTGAGATCATTCTGCGTATAGCCCCAGAAAAAGAATTGTCAGGAAGAAGGCTATTAGGTAAGAAATGATCACTTTTTCTAAAGAAAGAAGATTGGTTACAGCGGGAAGGATGAGGGTGAGTTCTACGTCAAAGATTAAAAAAATAACTGCGACTAAGAAAAACTGGATAGAGAACGGGAGGCGAGCAGAGTTTATGGGGTCAAATCCGCACTCAAAGGGAGAGGGCTTTTCTCGCTCTGGGGACTCTTTCTTTGCGAGTAGCAGGTTAACAAAAATAAGGGCGAAAGAGATTCTTACTGCAGCTAAGAGAGTTAATAGAATTTAATCTACCTATTTTCTTAGGTCTTATTGATTGGAAGTCAGGGGTACTAGTTATACTATAGATTAGTTAGAGTTAAAGTCCTCATCAGTAGATATTAATATACAGGAACAGCCAAACTACGTCTACGAAGTGCCAATATCAGGCAGCAGCCTCGAAGCCAAAATAGTGGCCTGGGGAGAAGTGGAAACTCACACCCCGCAGAAGGCAGATGAGAAGAAAGGTGGTTCCGATTAGCACGTGCAGTCCATGAAATCCGGTAGCAACAAAAAAAGTGGAGCCATACACGGAGTCAGCAATAGAGAATGATGCTTCTACATACTCGTATGCTTGAAGAGCAGTGAAATAGACTCCGAGGGTTATGGTTAGTGCTATAGATCAGATAAATTGGGAAATATTTTTTTCAATTAGGCTATGGTGGGCTCATGTGACTGTGACCCCCGAAGATAGAAGGATAATCGTGTTGAGGAGGGGGATATAAAATGGGTTAAATGGAGACACCCCAGAGGGGGGTCAGAACAAACCGATTTCTAATCTTGGGGATAGGCTTCTGTGGAAAAAAGCTCAAAAAAATGAGAAGAAAAACAGAACCTCTGAGGTGATAAAAAGAATTATGCCTCACTTTAGCCCTTTGACAACTTTGGAGGTATGCAGCCCCTGATGAGTTGATTCCCGGGCTACGTCTCGTCATCATTGATAGGAGGTAAAAATTAGGCATACCGCCCCTAGGATAGCTAAATTTAATTCGAATAGGTTGAACCATTTCACTAGCCCAGTAGTTAAGATCAGCGCGCCTGAAGCTGCTAGGATGGGCCATGGGCTTTGATCAACTATATGGAAAATATGGGTTTTTTTAGTTAGCATAACTAGTGGGGACTAGATTCTCTTAAGTACAGGGAGGTTAATACTATAAACACATATGCTTGAATCATGGCAACAGCGGTCTCTAAGACTAGTAAAGTGATTTGAGTGATAAGAAGGGTGGCTAAAATTGAGTTACTGGCTAAGGCAGTTTGGTTACCTAAAAGAGTAAGGAGAAGGTGCCCAGCAATTATGTTGGCTGACAGCCGGATGGCTAGAGTCCCTGGGCGGATTGTGTTACTGATAGTTTCAATGATTACTATGAAGGGCATCAGTGCGGAGGGAGTTCCTTGGGGCACTAAGTGGGCAAATATAGAATTAGTAAAATTTACTCACCCTAGTAAGATAAATGAGAGCCATAGAGGTAGTGCTAGGGAAAAAGTTAAAATTATATGTCTTGTGCCTGTGAAAATAAATGGGAACAATCCCATAAAGTTATTAGAAAGGATAAATATGAATAGCCCGAAAAATATAATAGTTCTTCCATGCAGAGAGTTAATTCCTAATAGTGTTTTGATCTCGTTATGTAAGGTGGTCCTGATAGACTTGATAACTAAAAGGTTTAGGTTGGGGCTGGGCCAGTAAAAGTTAGGGAGAAAAATTAAAGGAATAAAAAGTCTGAATCAGTTGGGGCAGATGGCAATTGAAGTAGAGGGGTCAAATCTAGAAAATAGTCTTGTTATCATAACCAGGAGGGAGTTAGAGCAGAGCCACTGGCTGAGCTAGGGCTTGTAACCACTATAGGAGAAGTGACGAAGAATATTTTGATTAGTATGTAGTAGAACAGAATCACTACTAGGCCAAACAAAAGAATTCAGTTCATAGGAAGCATTTGAGGGATAAAGAAATGCGGCTGCTATTTAGACTTGACAAATCTATGTTATATTTTAACTAAGTTCTTCATCAAAAGTATTTGTTAATATACTATCTATTGGTTTAAGAGACCATTACTTACTTCAGCCATCTGATGATTTACTTAAATGTTTTAACTCATTTGATAAAGGATTTAAGGTTTACTACTTCAAGGGTGATGGGTATGAATCTGTGGTTTGCTCCACAGATTTCAGAGCATTGCCCAAAAAAAAGGCCAGAAGTTTTAGGGAGGAAGTTAATTTGATTCAGCCGGCCTGGGACAGCGTCTACTTTAACACCTATAGAAGGGAGGGCCCAGGAATGGAGAACATCAGCCGCTGTAATTAGGTTACGGACTTGTGAGTTAATGGGGATTATGGTGTGGCTGTCTGTTTCTAGAAGACGGGGGTTGTTTGCTTCGTAGGGTAGCATGTATGAGTCAAAGTCAATGGACAAAAAATCTGTGTACTCATAAGATCAGAATCATTGATGGCCTGTGGTTTTGATGGTGATAGATGGGTGGAATACTTCGTCTAACATATATAGAAGTTTAATTGATGGGAGGCCCACAAAAATTAAAATGAAAGCTGGGACTACGGTTCAAAATAACTCTAGAGGTTGGGATTCTAGAGTTTGTTTGTCTATAAGTTTGCCTGAAACGATGGAGTATATATTAAACCCAACAATTCTAGTGATTAAGATTAGAATGGTTATGGCATGGTCGTGGAACAAAATAAGTTGTTCTATAAGAGGGCTAGAAGAGTTTTGAAAATTAAGGGCTCCTCATGATGGGATTATTAAAGAAGAAACATATATTTAGGGTTTAAGTCTAACGCACTATTCTGCCACATTAACGTTATGGGCTAGTTAGTGATAGGGCTTAATTGAGAGAAGGTGTGGTCCGATGGGGGGAGGTTAAGGGCTCATTCGGTGGATAGGGAACTAGTGGAGGGGGATAAAATGTAGCGCTCCGAGGATAAAAGATCTCAGATTAAGTAAATAAATAGTAACACGGCAACCACAGAGACTTGACTGCCAATAGAAGAGATAATATTTCAGGATAGGTAAGCATCTGGGTAGTCAGAATACCGCCGAGGTATTCCATTTAGTCCTAGAAAATGTTGAGGGAAGAAGGTCATGTTTACACCAACAAACATAACACAGAATTGGGTTGAGAGGATCTTTGGATTAAACGACAAGCCAAAGAATACAGGAATTCAATGGATTAAGCCCGCTATGATAGCAAAAACAGCTCCCATGGAAAGGACATAGTGGAAGTGGGCTACTACATAGTAAGTGTCGTGTAGGATAATGTCAATAGAAGAATTTGCTAAAATTACTCCTGTTAATCCTCCCAGGGTGAAAAGGAAGATGAACCCTAAGGCTCACAGAAGTTGGGGGGCGAATTTAATGGCAGACCCGTGAAGGGTTGCTATTCATCTGAAAACCTTTACCCCGGTGGGGACAGCAATGATTATTGTGGCTGCTGTGAAATAGGCACGTGTGTCTACGTCCATTCCCACAGTAAACATGTGGTGGGCTCAGACAATAAACCCCAATACCCCGATGGCTCTTATAGCATAGATTATTCCTAGTTGTCCAAAGGTTTGTAGTTTACCTCTTTCGTGTGTGATAATATGAGAAACTATACCAAACCCAGGAAGGATGAGAATATAGACTTCTGGGTGGCCAAAGAATCAGAATAAATGTTGGTAAAGGATTGGGTCTCCACCTCCGGCTGGGTCAAAAAATGAGGTATTGATGTTACGGTCAGTGAGTAGTATAGTGATTGCTCCAGCTAAGACCGGGAGGGCTAACAGGAGAAGGACGGCAGTAATAAACACAGACCACACAAATAAAGGGGTTTGGTCTCAGGTTATTCCTGGTGTTCGTATATTGATTACAGTAGTGATGAAGTTGATTGCCCCTAAAATTGAGGAGGCCCCAGCTAGATGGAGGCTGAAAATTGATAAGTCAATTGAGGCTCCTGAGTGGGCTAGGTTAGAAGCTAGGGGTGGGTAAACTGTTCATCCTGTGCCTGCCCCTCTTTCTACTAGCCCACCAGCTAAAAGGAGGGACAGAGAAGGGGGCAGTAACCAAAATCTTATATTGTTTATTCGGGGGAAAGCTATGTCGGGGGCTCCAATTATCAGAGGAATTAATCAATTACCAAAGCCCCCTATTATGATGGGTATAACCATGAAAAAGATTATTACGAAGGCGTGGGCGGTTACTATGACGTTGTAAATTTGGTCATCCCCAATTAAAGAACCCGGGTTACCGAGTTCGACACGAATTAAAACTCTAAAGGCTGTGCCCACTATTGCGGATCAGGATCCTAAGATTAAGTAAAGAGTGCCGATATCTTTGTGGTTAGTAGAAAACATTCACTTTATAGACTAAATGGCCGATTTAGGTGTTAAACTGTAAATTTAATTAGAGACGATGATCTTTTGGTTATGGCAAAATATTCAATAATGATTAGGGGTTGCAAATTCCTAGGAGGCTAAGGCCTTTTGCTTAAAGTCTGAGGGGTAAGACCCTCAAATAAGACTTTGAAGGCCCCTAGTTTTATTAATCTTAAGACTTTACATTAATAAAACTAGGGGAAAGAAAGCGACATTCCCGATAACAGTGAGCGAGATTAGTCAGGAGACCGGAGTTGTCCAGTTAATTTTATTAGAGGAGTAAACTGAGGAGTAGAAGTTGTTAGTTATTATAACTGAGTAGATTACTTTAATATAAAAGAAAAGCGTAACTACAGATGAAGAAATCAGAAACATCAACATAAACGCTTGGGGGGCGTTTATGTTAAATAAGCCTATCACTAAAAGGATTTTTGGGAAGATTCCTGTGAACGGCGGTATGCCTCCTAGTGACAGCAAATTAATAAAGAGAATTGACCTAAACATTTTATTTGAGGTGAGGGTGTTAATTATGTTGATACTGTAGATTTTAAGATTTCATAGGGTGATAATTAGAGAGAGGGAGATGCAGGAGTATACTAAAAAGTATGAACCCCAAAGCTTAAAGTTTAAGAAGGTCGAGGAAGCTATCCACGCTAGGTGGGAGATTGAGGAGAAGGCTATAATTTTTTTTAAGGAGTTAAGGTTAAACCCCCCAAGAGGGCCGACCACTCTTGACGAGACGATAAAAATAAATAAAATAAATAAGTTGTTGGCTGAGAATAACAGGGTTAAAGGGGCAATTTTCTGTCATGTCAGAAGAATAGCTCCGTTGTTTCAGTTAATTAGTTCCATCACTTGGGGGAATCAGAAATGGGTTGGGGCCATTCCCGATTTTACTCCTAGAGCTGTCGTAATTAATCTGTTTGGGTAAAAGAAGTCTGATACGGTTAGGGATTTTAGTATAAGTAGCCCGGAAAATAGGATTATGGTAGAGGCTAAGGCTTGAGTTAAAAAATACTTAATTGAGGCCTCTGACGTAAATGGGGAATGGAACATGATCATAAGTGGGATAAAAGATATTAGGTTGATTTCTAGACTGAACCAAGCTAGTAGCCAGGATGAGGAAGATAGTGCCATTAGTGTACTGGCTGATAAGGAGAAAATGAGCAATGAAGAATAACATTTGGTGAATATTAAAATTGGAGTTCTCTCTTATTTGGGGTATGAACCCAATAGCTTATATAGCTTACAATTTTAGAATAGGGTGTCGGGCACGATAGATTTTGGAGTTTTAGGAACCAGATTGCTCTGGTTATTCTAAAAGAGAAGACAAAAATGTATAATTTATTCTATCAGAATAGCCCTTTTTCTCAGGCACTTCTCTTTATTTTCTACACAAGTCCAAAGGACTTATTTTTGAGAAATTTTATGCATGTATATATATATAAATATAGATGTATAATATATATACATATTTATATATATTAAAAATTTAAAATAAAACAAATATTATAGGTAGGTTATATAACAAAAATATATTAATTTAATTAGATGAATGAGAGAGAAAATT
>Ga0157376_10001675_pt1 | contig 14722 bp, 10 predicted proteins | sample M45metaG_FD_121801 | JGI IMG/M metagenome (GOLD analysis project Ga0157376, IMG submission 121801) | Miscanthus rhizosphere microbial communities from Kellogg Biological Station, Michigan, USA - M4-5 metaG | ecosystem: Host-associated > Plants > Roots > Rhizosphere > Soil | place: USA: Michigan... | reverse complement strand
TTCCAGCCAGAAAGCACAGAAGTAGTTGAAACCAACTCCGCTCTTTTTCGTAGCTTTTGTGCTGACCCATGCTCTGAATTATGCACCGAATCACGGTTCAACTGACGTTGCCAAGCGACTTTGCCATTAGCTGCGCCAGCACGCGATTGAGTTGGGCAGGAAACCGCAAACCGTTACCGCGCCGCGATGGCCTTCAATGTCTTAGATCGAGAAGACTCAGCGCGGGTAGCCTAGTCGTTTTTAGGGATCGAGAACGACAAGCGCACGGATTTGCCTGTGCGGTTGTTGACAGACCGCCACAGCGCCGGAATCACGGCACGTAAAGTAACACGTTCCACGGACTCTAGTTTGGACAGTGATCCAATCCGCTATCTTATTGAGTGAGCAGAAGTTCTGGGTTGAGTCCGAGTTTACCGGCAATTGATTTCGGGAGCATTGTCTTCATTCAACCGACCGTGAAAACTCCCTTCCACCCGACACGTCCGTACACAAACTAAGCCGGGAATTTCGATTGGAGACAAAACCATGTTCAGCACCTATGTTCGCCGCGTAGATTTGATCGAGAGCCTTCCGTTTCAACTAGGCAAAACACCAACCCTCCGAAAAATGATTTCACTCCAAGGCGACGCCAACACAGATGACTCAGGAGAAGCGGATATCAACCTTTTAAGCGAGTTTACGTATGCCGGCCCAGCAACCACAAGCTTGGTGCAACTCTCCGGGCCATTCTATTGGTCGTCGCTTCCATCCTTTCCTCGGGGTCTAGGTCCACAGTTCTGGCTCGCTTCCACAAGTGGGCTCAAGGTTTCAGTTTCCCAGTGCCAACTCATGGACGAGATACCACCAATACGTCCAGCGGTTCCAGCGCTTTTGACGGCTCGTGTAGAGAAGGTAGCTTTCAAACCGTTGACACTCGATTCAGATGAACGCGTGTTTTCCTGGAACCTTGATGGCCGCGATGCGCAATGGCGTTCGAGTTTCTCGCCCAGTTTCTATGGCGTTCGCTTGATAGTGCGGAGTTGGGGAGTCGATGGGCAGCCAACACCTGGCGTTCGCTTCAACTGGGAATTAGTTGGAGAAATGCGCTTTGTCGCAAAAGGTCCGGAATCTTTTACCGCGGGTGTCCCGCCAGCCCCACCGGAGCCGTAGAGTGGATCGTCTAGGGACTACGCAGGAGAACACCGAATTGCTCCTCTGCGTAGTCCCGGCTTGCTACCGCCACAAAAACTTCCCGGGCGTGGCCTGATGGCGAACCGAAACTGTCTTGAGGTCTCTAACGTCCGTCCAATCGGCGGTAATGGTTTCGGCACTTTATACGCAGGGAGCAAAACTGGGCTGCTTTACCTTTTTTCCAGTTGGCAACGAGTACGGAGGTTAGCCGAAGCTTAGGGAATGAGTTTGCAGCTTCTCACGGCGGCAGCCCCCGACCCTGCGTGCTTTTGAGGGATGCAACCGGAGACATTCGGGGACAAGCCGGTCAACTCCGGCATTGGATGGAAGCCTGTGGCAGGATCGCAGCCGAGCACGGGGAATCTCAGCTTGCGATGGATCGAGTCGCGTTCAGCGAGGCCGTGAAAGCTGAGGCTTCGGCGAAGGCCGAGTTTGTTGTCGCCCTTGCTCGGAGCAAGATGCTTGATGATTTCGGAGAACCTGACGCGGCAGATGCGGTGATAAAACCGTATTTCTTGGCGGGACTAGAAACCAGCAAAGTCGAGGAAAACACTACCTAGCAAGTACCCCACCACCCTCGGTGACTGGCTTGTGAGCGCTGCCGAATAGCCCGTCACTCCAATCTAACGACCCCGATCTAAAAGTGGTTCTCAATATCCCGAGGAATGTGGAACTGCTAATCACCGCCTGACTGATGTAGTCAGATTCCGGCTGGGAGGTGATACGAATCAGAGTCAAGGGCGGCAGCGCGGACCAGGGCGGTCCGCGCTTTCGTCTGCGGTGAAGTTAGCGGTTGCGGGTGTTGGCAAGCGCTCGAAGGATGGTGCGGGTGCTTTGGTTGATTGCCTGACGAACGTACATGGTGAGGCGAAAATAAGGACGAGAAAGAACAGATCGACGCGAAGCAGCGAATGCAATAATCCGTGAAAGCTTTCCGCTTGGAACATGTGGAGGTGCATCCAGATGAAGGCGACGACGGCGAGTATGCCAAGCACCACGACAATGATTCGGGAGAAGCGTGCTGATCTGTCTGCGTGGGATTCCGTCTCCGCACGTTTCCGTTGCCGGACACGATACCAAATTCAGGCTAGCGGTAACTGAAAAGACTGAATGCTGCGAGTCCGTACCGGCCCGTGCGAGAATTAAATTTCTATTACGCAGGTTGAGGCGCTGGTGTCTTTGCCTTCCGATCTGCGTAAACCTTACAAAGAGCATCAATGCCGGTGCTAGTAATCTTTTGCGCTAACAGCGTGGCAGCGACAATGATCCAAGCGGGTGGAGCGGCAACGACCGTGAGCAGTCCCGCCGTTGCGATTGAAGCCGCAACCTGGGGGATTGATTTGCCAGAGGTAAATTTGTCTCTGTCGGGATTCTGTTTATCGCACAGGAATTTCATCAATTCGGTCTCTGCATTCGCGTACCACCGTCTTCCCACTTCGCGTAAAAACGAATCCCCTTGCGTTGGAGACGTGTCTACAAAATCAGCTTCAAACTGAAGCTTTCTCTCGTTTCCTCCAGAAATTTTGCTGTCCTCAATACGTAATCCGAGTTCATGAAATAGGTCGGACTCATCCTTGTTCATCAGTTGTGACGCTACTTTCTCTGCCACTGCGTAATCAGGATTCTTGTTTGGTTCCATTGTTATGGTTCTCCTTGAATAGTTGAGTTGGTGTTTTTACGTCGAAACGCTGGTTTCAAACGCGTTGTTGCATCTCCGAAGTACGTGTACGCAAATGCCAGAGGATTTCCTTGATCGAGGAACTCTCTTCGTAATTTCCAAAGCACATGTCCAACACCTTGGCCCTCGAATACTGCTTTATCGGGTTCAGAAGTTGGATTGAAGTAATAATCGAAGAATTTCCGGCCCATGAGATCGCCGAACAGTGTCAACATTGGCATTTCTGTACCAATCACCCCACCGGCATTCCGGTCTAAAAATGCATCTACGAGGTTGTCAGTCATGCCCGGATAAAATTCAGCAGATTCGCAAAGATTGAGGAAGACCAAAGGCCACGTGTTCTTCTTCGGAAAAAATTCGTTGATATCACCCAAACGAAGAGTGGTGTTCTCGATTTGGATATAAGACCTATCACGTACTCGGTCTCGCATTTGTCGCGCCATACATTCCAACAATTCTGATTGATCTTGTTGCTTAGCCAAGTCGGCAATACTTCGCATCGTTTGGTAAAAACTGTTCAGAGTGTTTTCTGCAGTATGACCGTGACAATAGAAATAAAGAACGTGCGCGTCGCACTCTCTTAGGTAGGAGCGGCAATCCACAGGCTTGATGTTCAACCAGCCGAAAGCTGGATCAAAGTTCGATTTGCATGACTCAAAAAAGTCTTTTTGAGCCTGCCGAGTGGGAAAGTTGTGCAGTGCACTTGAAATGCGGAATGACTCTATCGGGACAGTGTCTATTGGTCTGGTAGTTCCCAGCCGCCTGCGAATTTGCTCGATCACGTATCTGTAGCCCCAGAACTTGGTTACGTCTATTTGTTCTTCGCAATCTTGCGGGTATAACCAAACCCACGGTAGAACAAGATCGCGGGCATCAGGGTCAGTCCACACTTGAACAATTACGCCATCATGGCTGAGTTCTTCCCTCAAAAAGCCTTCCATACGACGACCTGTCTCTGAGGAGAACATCTTCCGCCATAGCTCATGACCAACCTCTGCTAGAACTTTGAGCGCCGATTGTATTCGGCTTCGAGCTATCGCTTCATCGGCAGGCACTCCCGAGTCGCCAAGTCGATATTGGCCCGTGTAGTTTGTGAGGCCACGGTGGAAAGTTGCGAATTGCGGATCATCTATCAAAAGTCGGAAAGTTGATCGGATTCTTGCTAAGTAACTAGCGATTTCGTCTTCGCTAAACTCAACCGTTAGGGGATAAGCCGCTGCCGAGCCCGTCGAGCCACGAATGAAAAATACAAAAACGTATGAATAGTCGCTGTCCTTGTAAACAGAAATGTTGAGCTTTCTCTTTCGCGCCATGTCGAGTGCGTCGGCATTGCGAAAGAGGGAAAGTTGACGAAGATTGAGGGAAGCCCATCGTATGGGTTGAGCGCGATCCCATCCGTCTCCCTCTTCTGCAATATCCATCGCCATATCGCCACTAAACAAGAGATCATGCTCGAAGTACACCAAAACTTTGATTCTTCCCACACCGCTGCTAAGCGCTTTCAACGTAAACTCTGCATTGTTTTGAGATGGCCCGTATTCAGGCCAGTCGATGGTTGCCCAGTGTGTCTCAAGCTGGATGTTCTGGTTAGGGAGAACTAAAGCAACATCTAGCGTGATCGACGGCGGTGCATCTTTTGGGCGCGATATTTTGGATTGGCTAACTTCCGCTTCGTAACGTTCATCAGGCTCCAGTCCAATGCTAACTATGAATTTGTACGTTAGATTGCAATGTAAACCTTCCTCTTTGGATAATCTGCGGAATGGTTCATCGGTTGTATCGAAGAAGGAAAAGTTAACGTATTCTGCACGTGCCGAGGGTTCGGAAGCCGGTAAATCTCGTTTTAGGATTTTTGTAACCGGTTGAGGTGGGCGGCCGGTTGCTGGCAGTGCTTCAGTGGGAGATTGTGCTGGTTGTCGTTGGGGCATTTCGGTGAACACACGCGGCCGATCCGAGGGCGGTTGTTCAGATTTCGTTGGTGTTCCGGTCTTATCTGAAACAGGTGTCGGTTTATCTACGGGTGGGACAGGTGTTGATTCTTCCTGATCAGGTCGCGGAGGCTCTTGTGGTGGCTCAAGCCTCGGCCTTCTTGGGGGGCCCGGTGTTATCTCATCCCTAGGGGTAGTGGCTGCGTCGGAAGCGGTCTTCGGCATTGTCGGAGCCGGCGTGTCTTTGGGCTTCAGGTTATCTTCACGCGACGCTTGGGGTTTTTCGATAGGCTCGCTCGCTGTCCGCGAGATGTGCGGCACTGCCGTCTCTGTGTGTACGGCTGCTAGAGGGATGGATTTCTTAGACCTCTCCTCCTCTCTGCTTGGCTCCGTTGCAGACGGACGAGCTTCTGGACGTGAGCGACCTATGCCGCTACCGGCGACGCGCGGCGATTTTTGTATCGGCTCACTTTCCCGATACGAATACTCCTGCTCTGCCCGATACGAGTGCTCCTCCGCGTTGTTTGCCAAATCTCGATTCCTACCGCTTCTCTCGCGTTTGTACATCTTGTACAAGAAGAATCGCCAGCGATTCCGCCATATCACGGCTGCTGGTAATAAGATAGCGATGAAAAGGGCCAACCATTTAGCGAAGTGGACGTAACGAAATGGCAACAAGAAGTGGAACAGGTGAAAAGTGAGGCGATCCAGTGCGAAGACCGCAATTAGGAGTATGGCGATAGCGAGCGCAAACCAAAAATTGTCGGGAAGACGTTCGAGTAAATACGAAACACTACGCTGACGCGTCCGTGTACTGCTCAATTTATCTGATTCGATATTGGCAGGGCTATCGTAAGGGCAGGTCGAAAATCTAGTTGCGTCGTAGAAGTGCCCCCGTTCACAACGCTTCAGCTTAAGTTGTGTTGGTGTTTCGTCCTTCGGTCCGCTGGGCATTAAAGCCCCCGCACCGGTGCCCGTCCCGGTTATTTGCGGGCCGATTATACCGCTGTTCCCGCGACTTTGAAGAGATAAATCACCCTTGTTCGAGAAATGGAACATCCTAAGCAGGCCATTTGAAGTGGTGAGAACGCCTGCTTACGCCAGCCTGATATGGACGGTGATACCCGACTAGTTCCAAAAGCGACCGCGAAGGTAGAGTTTGTTCAGTTTGAAGATGGTTCGGTCTGGGGTAACAAAAACTCCGCCATCGATGCTTTCGATACTCGGGCACGAAGGTTACATTTCTTGAATGTTCTCGAACAAACTTACAACGAAGGCGGAGAGCAGAATTTTTTGGATAAACTGTCAACGACTAGCGATGTATTTTTAATCGATTTGCTGAAATCGGCTTGTCAGGAAAAAGGTGAGGGTAGCTACTTTGACTGTATTCACAACGGAATTGTCCGGCTACTCGAAATTGCGAAGAAGTATGAAATGCTAGGAAACGAGCCACCTCGTCTCTCTCAAAAAGACGTGCCGAAAAAGGAAGCCACGGGACATCCATGAGAAATTAAGGTGGCGGCTTCAGCTTTGCAGTGATCTAGATCAAGTAGCCTGAGCACTCGGCGGCGGTAGTTTGGCTTGACTTTGGGTTGCCCATGAGCGACGGCCTCCCAGTGCCGCAGCCAAGGGAACTAACGCAGACGGTCCAAGGCACATGTCAAAGGCGAGTCTCCATTTGCATCCTTTGCATATCAGGCGATCCGCTCCCGGTTTATCCCCGATTACTGGACCTTCACATTAAGTATCTGCGAAAACTGCCCGGCCGCATCCCAAGCTTTCACCGTAATGCGATGACTGCCGCTAGCCATAGCCAACGAAGTGTCGATCAGGTGAGTAAAACCAGTCGAGAACTTCAGCACGCCATCAACATAAATTAGTCCGGCGTTGACCTGACCTGAGTCACTGATTGACGCTTGAATATGAACCGGACTGGTAACTGTTCCATTATTTGTTGGCGTACATATCTTCACGGTTCGATCAATTCCTGAAAGTATGCACCCAGTCGCAATAGTGAAGTTAATTGCTTGCGCAAAGGAACCAAGACGGTCCCAAGCTTTTACTTCCATCCGGTGATCCCCCGGCGGAAGATTCAGCCGTCCACTTAAAAGGTCATCGGTGGTGGAGAACTTGGAAACGCCATCAACATAAACCTTAATGGCCTCGATGGGGATCGTGTCTCTGGTGTTAGCCAGTACTTGCACCGGGCTGCTCACCGTTGAATACAATGGCAGGCATACTTGAACGGAACGTTGCTTGTCTTGGGCACTGCACCCCCGCACCTTGGTAATATTCATGATCGTGGAAACACTGTTGCTGTCACCGGATACAGCATAATCTACTCGTCCATCCCGGTTTAAATCGCCCGCGACAATAGAAGTAGAAACTTGACCACCCGCATTCGAAGCAAGGAAAAGTGGTGGACGAAAAGTTCCGTCTGCCCTCTGAAAATTTACCGCCACATGCGTCCGGCTCTGTTCAAACGAAAAAACAGCGGTAAGAATGTCTTTCAATCCGTCCCCATTAATGTCGCCGGCCGCAGGGCTGGTAGGAGTGCCATACTGAGAGTCAGAAAATTGGCTCATGATCAGCTCATTGAAGGTCCCATCGCCTTTGCTTTGCAGGTATGTAGTGCCCAGGCACGGTGTATGGCAGCCGGAAAACGTCAACAAAATATCGTCAAGGCCATCCTGATTTACATCTGCGGTCGAAACATCTACAGGTACTGATGAATCGACAACCTTCTTTGAAATGAAATTGTTACCGCCATTGTTCATTAAGACGAAAACATCACCGATCTCGACGTCGAATCCGCCACCGGTTTCGATAAAAACAATGTCAGGCCGGCCATCATGATTGAAATCACCCACTGCGATTCGTGACAGACGACGATCATGCTCTCCTGGCGCCTCCACATCTCCTACGTCAGATATCGTGAGCTGACCGGAGAAACCCCCTTTGCCGTTTCCAAAATTGATCAGAATCTGATTTATTTGTTTCGCGTTAGGGTCGCTACTCGCGGGTTTTAACCAGCCCGTGACCACATCAAGATTGCCATCAGCGTTGAAGTCTGCGGCCGCGATGCCCAGCGGGCTGTTCCCTCCACGAAAAAACTTAGGCGCCTGAAAAGTGCCATTGCCGTTCCCCAGCAGAAGCGCGAGGCTTTGTGTACCGTCGGAGTCGTTGTTGCTGACCGCTAGGTCGACAATGTGGTCATGATTGAAGTCCCCAACTGCAATTCCCGCTGGTAACTGTCCGGCAGCAAAATCCTGGCGGCTGCGAAAAGTTCCATCCGCATTTAATAGGAGGATTGTGACGGTAAGGCTGTCCTGATTCACAGTGGCCAAATCCATGATCGAATCGTTATTAAAATCTGACCGCACCAACTTTATAGGGCCCGATCCGGTGCCCGAGTCGTGTACCGAAAAGATGAGTGATTGAGGAAAAGCCACACCCGCTAGAAGGAAGAAAATGCAGAAACTGAACCACCCACAGAAGCGACTACGCATAAGACACTCCTCACTGGAGGCGCAACTTTTGACGGTCAGCCCCGACCCTTACTGGGGGCTTAAGTGATTGAAGCGACTTTGTACTCCCGACAGGCAAGCCTAGACTGGCCGTGCAAATGATCAACCTGTCAGGGATTACAGTCCGGAGCGGTGGAGGGATTTGAAGTTCGCTGAGTGGCAAGTGCCGCCGTTACGCTTTGGTTTTGCCGTGCAAAACATCATCCTCGGCATCACGGATCATATTTGCACTTTGTCGCCATAGGCCCTCATTACCTAGGTAGAGGGGATGGGCTGCCACGCTTGCACACATCATCGTATATAGCGATACACGATAAGCTCAGGAAAACCCAATCTAATTTCCATCATCTTAATGGCCCGGAGGTGATCTACCATGAAATCCGTGCCGCAATGGTTACTGGCCATAGTCGCATCACTGCTACTGGCACCACACTCGCAAGCACAAAATCTAACAACCGGGTCCCAAGGCTGCCGAGTTAGTATTACCGACCGAACGATCACTTTTTGCGCGCCAAGCGAAGGCGTCGAATCCACACCTTTCCCATCCGAAGGCGTTGCTGCTCCGGCCGAATGGCCCGGCGTGGGATGGTCGGATCACTGGTCATTCTGGCAAGAGAACTATCCGGTGATCATGATTACTGACACGGCAGTATTTCGGTATCCCTACTATCACACCCCACGTGACACGTTCGATAAAGTCAACTTCGATAAGGCTGCGAGAGTAGTGGATGGCGTTCACAGACTAGTCGAGACGCTGGCGAACGAACCATAGATGTTGCAATTGCTGTCCACGAATCGGTGAACACACCACAACGATGAACGTACTTACGGTCCAGCCGCTAGCCTCGGTCGTTCTAACTCCTTCTCTCCCACTGCGCCCCTTTCTGAGTGGACGCCGCTTGGCCGCGGCTCGGACGGGCGTTTCGGACCGCGCCGGTTGCGCGCCAAACGAACCCCAACCGCGTTTGGCACGAACCGCGCTTTCCCTCTCCCCAGGCAGAGCTTCAGCGGACTAGTGTTGAGACTTTGGTCTCATACTATCTGACGACGGAACTGCCAGTGGATCAGACCAAAGCCAAAGTGCCCAAAGCGCACTCAACCGTTTGACGTACAAGCGATACCTGAGAAAGTGGATTCTCCCCAAATGGGGGTTGTACCCAGTCCGCGAAATGGAACCGCTTGCCATTGAGAACTGGCTGTTTGGATTGCAAAAGGCCAACGGAACGAAGGCAAAAATTAGGAACATTATGAGCGCCCTCTTCCGACACGCAATCAGCCAGGGATTTTTCGCCACGAATAGCTCTGATCCCTGAAAAGCAAAAACTCGCGCAATCTCGTTAAGTTAGTGAGGACGATGACGATCCGAGCAACACCAGCAGAACAGTCACACTAACAATCTCTCACGGTCAGACCCCTTGAAATGCAAGTGCAGAAAATGGGGCGACGGCCTTCGAGCCAGTAGTGTGTCTCAGAACAGCCTGAATCGTCCCTGAATTCTAAAAATAACCCACAGGACTGGAGCACACAAATATGAACTACATTGGTCAGCAAATAGAAACAATTACGCGAGTTCGGAAAGTATTGGCTTGCGCAACCATGATGGCTTCGATCCTTCTAGTTGCACAGCTCGCGACCGCCGAAACCTTCTCTTTCACCCCTGGCGATCCCGATGGAAAGGTCGGCGCGTTGTCCCGCCGTGCCAGTCCCGGGAAAATTGAAACTGAAACCGCCGATGATTTCGTTTTGCAACAGACGACAATCATTAATAAGGCGACCATTAAAGGATTACTCCCCACCGGCACGGACCTGAGGAAGATTAATGATGTTGAGGTGGAGGTATACCATGTCTTCCCGCTCGACTCTGCTCCTTTTTCCGGCAAAGTGCCGTCGCGCACCAACTCACCCTCAGACGTAGAAATCGACACCGCTACACGAGACGCGAGCGCGGGAACGCTCAAATTCTCGGCAACTTTGGAGAGCGCGAGCTTTTCCGTTGACAACACCGTAGTAAACAACATTAAAGTTAACGGCGGCGAGCCTGGAGTGACCCAGGAGGAGGTCGAGATTACTATTACGTTCACGTCTCCGATCATTCTGCCGGCCGGCAACTACTTCTTTCGACCCGAAGTCTTGGTGACAGGTGCCGATTTCCTGTACTTGTCCGTGCCAAGACCGATTGTGCCGCCGGGTAATGCGTTCGTGGGAGATCGGCAGGCTTGGATTCGCAATTCGAACCTGGCTCCTGATTGGCTGCGTATCGGTGCAGACATTATTGTCGATGGAGACACCTTCAATATGGCGTTCTCTCTCAATGGTGAGACTGTTCCCAACGCTGGAACACCCAAAACCGCAAACTGTAATGGCAAGACCATCTCAGCGCTGTCTAAGCAGTTTGGCACTCTTGATGATGCTACTTCGGTTCTCGGATTCTCGAGTGTGACCGCGTTGCAAGATGGCGTCGCTCTGTTTTGCAAACCATAGTTAAATTGCCGCGCCGTTAACGGAGTTCGAGAGCAGTAAGCTGAGTATTGCGATGTGCCCGGTTCCAAAAACCGGGCACTTATTTCTCTAATAAGAACTTTCACGCAAAGCAAAAGCCATCCAAGAACTCGTTGTATCTAGCGAAGGGAACTGCCTTTTCCACTAACTGCTAGCTGACACCAACCTGTCCCATGAAGCGACAAAACGCGGTCATGGGCAAGTGTCGAAACCGACGTTCGGACCCTCACGACCGCGTTACTCTGCTGTATTCACTCTCGCATGTTTCGGGCCGGACTCAATCTGGGTTCGGAGTTTTTTGTACCCGAAAGCTGGGGGCAGGTCATTACTACATGTCCATGTGCGGTCGGACCCCGCCGGTACCGTCCAAGAACCCAAAAACCTGGTCTTGAATCTGTTCCCGCTGGCGGATTCGATTACGACATGGCGCATGGCGATGCTGGCCTCTACGCAAACAGGCGCGTTGGGAACCGGAACTTCGGAGCTAAAGGTCTTTCAGGATTTCTTTGTCGACCTCGATCTTCCCGAGACCCTAACGCAGGGAGATATGGTCTCGATCCCCGTGCTGTGTACAACTACGCAAGCGATGCCGGTGACGTGGATTTGAAACTAGAACCCGGGGATTGGTTCTCGCTGGAAGGAGCGGGCGAGCGCGGCGTCTCGGTCGGTGCCGGACAAATAGGGGCGGCCCAATTCACCATCGTGGCGGAGAAGATCGGCAAATTCAAACTCGCACTCAGCGGGCGTATGAAAGGCGGCTCCCAGCGCGAAGACCAGGTGGTGCGCGAGATTGAGGTTGTGCCCAATGGAGAGGCCAAGGAGATTGTGTTCAGCGGACGGCTGGATTCGTCGGCGCGTCATACTGTGCGCTTCCCGGAAACTTCCATCCCGGACGCAAGCAAAATTTTCGTCCGGCTCTATCCCGGGCCATTGAGCCAGGTGATCGAGGGGATGGACAGCATCCTGCGCATGCCCTACGGCTGTTTCGAGCAGACTTCGTCAGCAACGTATCCGAATGTGTTGGCACTCGATTACATGAAGCGAACAAAGAAACTGACGCCGGAGATTCATGCGAAGGCCGAAGGCTTCGTCGGAACCGGCTACCAGCGACTCCTGACCTTCGAGGTTGCGGGAGGCGGATTCTCATGGTTCGGCAACGCTCCCGCCAATAAAATTCTCACTTCATATGGGCTGATGGAATTCCATGACATGGCGAAGGTTTATGACGTGGATCCGCAAGTGATTGCGCGCACCAGTGATTGGCTGGTGCGTCAGCAGCAGCCTGATGGAAGCTGGAGGCCCGACACGCAGTTCATCAACGAAGGCGCGACGAACCGTTTCAATACGGATACGGTGCGCATCACCGCATACATCGCGTGGGCGCTCGAGTTTCCGATTACAAAGGACCGGCAATTGAGAAGGCCAGGCAGTTTGTCGAGAAGCATCTCGACGGCAAGATGGACATACACGCTGGCCGTGGTTGCGAACTTCGCAGTAGAAAATGGCAAGGATTCGGAATTCGCACGGCGAGCCCTGGAGATTTTAAGAGACGCGGCAACGGAAAAGGGCGATTTCGTATGGTGGTCGGCAGACGAAACCAGTGTCTATGCAACTGGCGACAGCGCGGCCGTCGAGACGACAGGGCTCGCAGTGCAGGCGTTTCTGAAGGCTGGAGGATATACCGATATCGTAAGCAAGTCGCTTTCGTGGATCGCTTCGAAAAAGAGCGGCAACGGTAATTGGGGGACGACGCAGGCAACGATCATGGCCTTGCGTGCGCTTTTGTGGGCCTCCGAACAAAGCGGGAGCGATGCCCGCGGAACGGCCGAAGTTCTGCTCGACGGGAAGATGGTAGCGAGTTTGGAAATCAATAAGGAGAACAACGATCTGTTCCACCAGTTCGTCCTGCCGCAAACGAGCATCGATCGCGGCAACGAAATTGAGATTCGTTTTTCCGGAAAGGGCGGATTGGCCTATCAGATTGCCGGGCGCTATTTTGTTCCGTGGCAGCAGGTGACAACGCATGAGCCGCTGGCGATCGAAGTAAAGTACGATCGAACGCGGCTCGCCCAGGATGAGATCGTTACGGGGACGGCGAAAGTCCGCAATAATCTGGATAAGACTGCAAAAATGGTGATGGTAGATCTGGGAATTCCTCCCGGATTCGAATTGCTAAGCGAAGACTTGCAGAAGATGGTCGAGAAAACCGCGCGCGCAAAAAGCGGACGGCTGGAAAAATTCAGTATGACCGCAACGCAGGCGATCTTATATTTCGATTCGATTGCGCCGCGCGATTCGTTCGAGGTGCGCTACCGGCTGCGAGCGAAGTACCCAATCCACGCGCAGGCGTTCGCCTCGCGCGTGTACGAATACTACGATCCGAACATCAATGCGACTGCAACGCCTGTGCACTTTGAAGTCAGCGCACGCTGACCACGCCGCAGTCGAGAATGCAGGAAATTGAGAGTGTAGGAGCGAAAAATGGTACCGACCACCAGGCGAGAGTTTGTGCAAAGCTGCGCGTTTGTTGCGGCTTTAGGACCTTCAGGAATGAGGTCTTTCGGCAGCGGCGAATCTAAACCCTTCAATGAGGAATTTGCTACATATCAAGAGCGCCGACGAAAAGAACTGTGGGGCTTGCTTGGCGATCTCCCGTGGCAGCACCATGCATCGCCCCCGAAGGTCCTGAAAACTGAAAAACATGATGGCTATACCCTCGAACGACTAGTCCTGGACCTGAACGGCTTAGAGCCTGTTCCTGCGTTGCTCCTGGTGCCCGACAAACGCCAGTCACCAGCTCCTGGTCTTCTTTATATCCATTGGCACGGCGGGATGTATGGACTCGGCAAGGAACAACTTCTGTTAGGTGTTGATGCCCAGCCAGCCTACGCTCCGATCTGCGTTGAAAAGGGCTTGGTAACGCTCGCCATTGATAGCTGGTGCTTCGGAGAACGCAAACACGAAGACAATGGAAAATCGGGCGAGGAAGATGCGTTTAAGCTCATGTTGTGGAAAGGGCAGGTTCTCTTCGGAATGATGATGTTTGATGAATTGCGTGCCCTTGATTATCTTGCCAGCCGTCCAGAAGTCGATCCCCAACGCTTGGGTGCTCTCGGAATGTCGATGGGCGCAACTAAAGCCTGGTGGCTTGCGGCTCTTGATCCACGTGTCCGTTTATGTTTAGACATCTGCTGTCTTACGGATTATGAAGAATTGATAAAAAACCGTGCTCTCAGCGAACATGGGATTTACTACTACGTACCTTCTCTGCTGAAGCACTTCCAGACGGCGGACATCAATGAACTGATCGTGCCCCGACCTCACCTCAGTGTGAATGGGAGACGTGATCCGTTGACCCCTGCGCTTGGTGTCGAGAAAATCCGAGACCTCCTGCTCCCGCTCTATCGTAAATATGGCAGGGAGGTGGATTGCCACATCGAACTGTTCGATTCGGCCCATGTGGAACTTCCGGCGATGAGGAAACTCATTCTTGAATGGGGGGACCGTTATCTCATCGACAAAGGGCCTGCTACCCGATAGCTGCGCTTGCGGCTGGCAAACATCGGTTCACCATTCGGGCCTGGGACGCGAGCCTCAATTTCAACTCAACGATTAACTTTGAGGTGAAAGCGATGGAAAACTTCCAGTAGGTCGCATGATTTTGACGCCCTTGATAGGGGATCGCATCCCATCATACGAACCAATCAAATTTTCGGGTTGATGGTTTGCTCGGCCAGCCCCCCTTAATGCAGATTGCTTGGGGCACCCGTGGCGGCCCTCCTTCTTAACTATCTCTTCGTTTCGGTCACAGAACATTCTGGATTTGCTTCGAACCAAGTCCTCTTGGAAACTCTGGCCGACGCCACCCCACCGTTGCCATGCTTCTATCCGCACTCTGAATGGGCCGCTTAAGGGCCCGG
>Ga0157376_10001674_pt1 | contig 14724 bp, 8 predicted proteins | sample M45metaG_FD_121801 | JGI IMG/M metagenome (GOLD analysis project Ga0157376, IMG submission 121801) | Miscanthus rhizosphere microbial communities from Kellogg Biological Station, Michigan, USA - M4-5 metaG | ecosystem: Host-associated > Plants > Roots > Rhizosphere > Soil | place: USA: Michigan... | reverse complement strand
CCGCCATGGGCATCATCAACGCCGGCACCGCGGCCGGCGCCGTGGTGGCACCGCCCTTGATCGCTGCCATTCTGCTCTTGGCAAATTGGCGCTGGATTTTCTTTGCCACCGGGGCAATCGGACTGGCATGGGCAATCTGGTGGCGCTTGTCTTACACCGACCCTGAGCCCGATCCAATCGAACAAGGGAGCGCTCAACTTGAGTCGAACGGCAACCTCCAGTGGCCGGCGCTGTTGCTGATTCGAGAAACCTGGGGCCTGGTGATCGCGAAGTTCCTGAGCGATGCCGCTTGGTACTTCTATCTATTCTGGCTGCCCAAGTATCTCTATGATGCGCGTGGGTTCGACATCAAAGCCGTCGGGCAGTTCGCCTGGATTCCCTACGCCGCTGCAGGGATCGGCTGCCTCGTCGGCGGCGGCTTTTCCAGCTATTTGGTCGAACGGCGCCTGCCCCTTGGCGCCGCCAGGAAAATCGCTCTTGGGCTCAGCGCCGCCGTAATGCCCTGCGTTTTCCTCATCCCGCACGTTCCCATCTCATGGGCACTGGCCCTGTTCAGCATCGCCTATTTTGGACAGCAGTCATGGTCGACCTTGGTGATGGTGTTGCCGACCGACGTTTTTCCGCGCGCGGTGGTGGGCAGTGTTGCCGGTCTGGTTGGGTTCGGCGGGGCGATGGGCGGGATCGCCTTCGGACAACTGGTCGGATATTTGCTCGACCACGGATCCGGCTACGGCCCGGTGTTTGCAATGGCAGGCAGTCTTCATGTGATTGCATTTGTGATTATTTTGCTGATGATTCCCGTGGTCGGCCCCCTGATGGATAAGCGGCCACTTGGCCTCGAGGCAGCCGGTTGAAAATTCAAGACATTCGTACTCGTGTCGTCCGCTGGAAGGGAAAAACCGTCCCCCTTCCTGGCCATTTCTGTACCAACCCAATGGATTTGGTTGCCGATTCTGTCAACCGGGACCACACCGGATCGCCCGCATCCATGAGCACGTTCACATTTCACGAGTGGCTTATCGTGGAGGTCTTCTCTGACGACGGCCATACCGGGATCGGGAATGCCGCGCTTTCTCCCCAACTTAGCCGCGCGGTCGTGGATCTGTACCTGAAACCGATCCTGCTCGGCGCGGACCCTTGGAATCTCGAGTTCCTGTGGCAGCAGATGTACCGCAAGACGATGGCGTTTGGCCGCAAAGGGACGGCCATGGCGGCAATCAGTGCGGTCGATATCGCGCTCTGGGACCTGCTCGGGAAAAGCGCCCGTCAACCGGTCTACCGGCTTCTCGGCGGCCGAACAAAACCACGCATTCCGGTCTATGCCAGCCGGCTCTACAGCACACCGCTCGGAGAACTTGCAGCCGAGGCCTTGCGCTACAAGAACGAAGGCTATAAGGCCATGAAGTTGCGCTTCGGCTGGGGTCCGACCGACGGGGCAGCCGGCATGCAAAACAATGTTGCCCTGGTCCGTACCGTGCGCGAAGCCGTCGGAGATGGCATCGATGTAATGGCTGATGCCTACATGGGCTGGACTCTCGACTATGCAAAGCGAATGCTCCCCCTGCTCGAGCCTTTCCGTTTGCGATGGTTGGAAGAACCCGTCATTCCCGATGACATTTCCGGCTATGCAGAACTGAAATCTTACGGACGAATTCCCATTGCCGGCGGGGAACATGAATTCACCGTGTATGGATTCCGCGAGCTTTTGGACAAGCGGGCGGTCGATTACGTCCAGTTTGATACCAACCGTGTCGGAGGAATTTCGCAAGCGCGAAAGATTTGCGCACTTGCCGAAGCGCACTCGGTTCCGGTTATCCCCCATGCCGGACAGATGCACAACTATCACGTGGTGATGTCGAGTCTGAATTGTCCAATGGCGGAATATTTTCCGGTTGTCGAGGTAGAGGTGGGGAACGAATTGTTCTGGTACATCTTCGATGGTGAACCCAGGGCGCGGGACGGCTTCATAGATCTGAACGACGATTTGCCGGGCCTGGGGCTCACGATCAACGAGCAGTCGCTCAAAGATAATTTTCAAATCATGGCATGAGCACACGACTTATCCAACTGCGGAAAGGCGCCGACCGGGCAGTCGCATTGGTTGACGAGCCTCACCTGCATTTGCTGGCCGTTGCCGAGTCGATTTACACGCTGGCTAGTGAATCCCTGGAACAGCGGAGGAGACTATCGTCGCTGGCGGCAGAGAAAGCCACCGGCGAAGTATTGGATTACGACTCTGTTTACGAAGGCCGGAATGAATGGCGCATTCTGCCCGCCATCGATCATCCCCACGAGCCAGCCCGCTGCCTGGTTTCGGGAACTGGGCTGACACATCTAGGCAGCGCCCGGGATCGGCAGTCGATGCACTCTGATAACGCTCGCAGCGATGAGAATCTCACCGACAGCATGAAGATGTTCCGCTGGGGACGGGATGGCGGCCGCCCGCCCGCCGGTGAAATTGGGGTTTCGCCTGAGTGGTTCTTCAAAGGCACCGGCGCAGGCCTGCGGGCGCATGACGAGGCCCTGGAAATTCCCGAATATGCCGAAGATGGCGGCGAGGAAGCCGAGATCGCAGGCGTGTATCTTATTTCGGCCGCAGGGCAGCCCGTACGCATCGGGATGACTCAAGGGAATGAGTTTTCCGACCATGGTTTCGAAAAGCGGAACTACCTCTACCTTGCCAGTTCGAAGTTGCGTGCTTGCGCCATCGGACCAGAACTGGTGATCGATCCCGAGTTCCACTCCGTTCCGGGCCAGGTTTCCATCACTCGCGGTCAGCATTCCGTCTGGTCAAAACAAATCCGGACTGGGGAAGCAGAAATGTGCCACACCCTGCAAAACATCGAGCACCATCACTTCAAGTTCGCCGGCCACCGCCGCCCCGGCGATATTCACGTTCACTTTCTAGGCGCGGATTGCTTGAGTTTCGGTGAGGGCGTGCGCCTCTCCCCCGGTGATCTTGTCCAGATTCACTTCGAGGGATTCGGGCGACCGCTGCGAAGCAGCGTCTCAAGAGCAGATACACCATCCCAACTAGTGAGCGTCACACCTCTCGAATAACAAATCATGAAAATTCCGGTTGCAATTTTGGGATTAGGAATCATGGGCTCCGGCATGGCGCGACGGCTGGCTTCTTCTGGATTCCCGCTGAGCGTTTACAGCCGCAGCCGAGAAAAGGCGGCTCCCTTCTCAGAGCTCGGCGTTTTCGTTGCGGATTCTCCACGGCAGGCAGCCTCACGCGCCCATATCGTCATCAGCATGGTCTCCGATGACACGGCTTCACGGGAAGTGTGGATGGGTGATGCGGGCGCGCTCGCCGGTGCACCCAGCGGCTCGGTATTGATCGAGTCCAGCACGCTCACGGTTGGCTGGGTAGAGGAACTGGCCGCCGCCGCTTCCCAGCGTGATTGCCAGTTTCTGGATGCGCCGGTTACAGGAACAAAACCGCATGCCGAATCCGGACAATTGTTGTTTCTTGTCGGCGGCTCGGCCAATGCCGTCGAGAGCGCACGCCCGGTGCTGTCGGTTCTCGGGCGGGACATCGTTCATTTGGGCCCAACCGCAAGCGGCGCGCTTATGAAATTGATCAACAACTTCATGGCTGCTGTGCAAGCCGTCTCGTTCGGAGAGGCGTTGGCATTGATCCAGGCCGGGGGCCTCGATGTGGACAAAGCCTCGGCCATCCTCGGCGAAGGAGCACCGGGTAGTCCGATGGTGAAACGGGTCGCGGCCCGGGTGAGTTCGGGAGATTTCACGCCGCACTTCTTCTTGCGCCTGATGACCAAGGATCTGACCTATGCCGTCGAAGAAGCAAGGTCGCGAGGCGTCGCATTGCCGACGGCGCAAGCTGCGCTTTCGGTATTTCGACGGGCGCAAGCTGAAGGCTATTCGGAACAGGATTTCACCGCAGTAATCCAGTCACTGAAGCCCACGAAATGACTCCAGGAGAAGACGATGCCAGCAGGTGAGGTTCGCGCAGTGGGTTGCACCCTTCCAAGATTTTGGGTTTCCTGGTTTGCCGTGTGCTGTGTTCTCCTTGCCACGGCCGGGGCTCAGCAGGACAAGAAAAAATCGCCGCCGGTTCCCGGTCCCATGCTCCAGGGCGGGACCATGGAGCTCGAAACGCCCTACTTCCATTTGTTACTGGTGCGTTCCTCCCAGACCATTGCCGCTCTCAAGCCCAAATCCGATCCTGATTTCGATTTCACGCCCGGTGACTTGTTGATCGAGCGTTCGCAGAACGGATACTTCCATCTTGGCGATATCACGTTGCGTCTTCGCGCTCGAAACTCTGGACCATGGAGGAATTATTCAACCGCGACAAATCGTGCGCCCGTGACCAGCCTGCCCGCTTCTTCAGGGGTTTTGGCCGCAGCCGACCTGGCACCGACTCTGCCCTCCGATGTTCCCCTTCAAATCATTCGCACTTGGGCAGTACAAAATGACAAGCTCGTCTTGCGTTTCTCACTGAAAAATAAGTCCAACGAGGCGATCGAGATCGGGGCGCTGGGGTTTCCCATGGTTTTCAACAACGTTCTAAACGAACGCTCTCTCGAGGAAGCCCATGCGAAGTGCTCGTTCTATGATCCTTACGTGGGCCAGCAGGCGGGGTATCTTCAAGTCACACGCCTCAGTGGACACGGGCCGGCGCTTGTGGTGGTTCCCGAAGGCGACAACAAGTTTGAAGCCTATAACCCCATCCTCGATAAAGCCAATCATTTCGGCGCAGCCCCCATTTTCACCGATCCCACACCCCGCGGCATTACCTTCGAAGGCTTCAATGAATGGCTGGCTCACAGCAAGGCTTATGCGGAAAACGAATGGAAAGGTGTTCAGCAGTGGAACCAACCCACTTCGGTAACACTTGAGCCGGGGCAGGCGAAAACATACGGTGTGAAATTCCTGTTGTCCACCTCCATCCGTGATATCGAGCAGACGCTTGCGGCAAACCAGCGTCCGGTTGCCGTGGGAATTCCCGGATACATTCTTCCGAGCGATCTCGATGCCCGACTCTTCCTTAAATACCCCAAAGCGGTAAAGTCAATATCCATTGAGCCTTTGGGCGCACTGTCCTTGACCAAGCTTCTACCACCTCAAAACAAAGGTTGGGCTTCTTATTCCGTTAGAGGCAAGCAATGGGGCCGCGCGCGGGTCACGATCACCTACAACGACGGCCTGGAGCAAACCATTCATTACCTTGTGACCAAGCCCGAGCGCGAGGTGGTCGCCGATATGGGCCGATTCCTCACTACCACAGACTGGTTTGTAAATCCCAACGATCCCTTCCACCGCAGCCCCTCGCCCATGACCTACGACCGCGAGCAAAACAAGGTTGTGCTCGAGGACAGCCGCGCATGGATTGCCGGACTGGGCGATGAAGGCGGGGGTGGAGCATGGATCGCCGCCATCATGAAACAACTGGTCCAGCCGAACAAGGAGGAGATCGACAAACTTCAGCAATTCATCGACGGTGTGGTTTGGGGGGGACTGCAATACAAAGACGGCGAGCGCAAATTTGGTGTGCGCAAGAGCCTCTTCTACTACCAGCCCGACCAGTTTCCCGCCGGTTACTACCGCTCCGATTTCGACTGGACGACCTGGACCAGTTGGAACAAACAACACGCCGAGCGGGTCGACCGCTCCTACGATTATCCCCATGTCGCCGCACTGTACTGGGTGATGTACCGGCTCGCGCGCAACAATCATGGCCTGGTTTCCAATCACCCCTGGGGCTGGTATCTGAATCAGTCCTATGAAACCTCAGTGGCGATGACAAAGTTCGCTCGCGAGTATGCGGTGTTCGGGCAGATGGAAGGAACCATCTTTCTGCAGATTCTTGCCGATCTCAAACGCGAAGGCATGAACGACAAAGCCGCTGATCTTGAGACTCGGATGCGCGCCCGCGCCGATCGGTGGAAGGCCGAAGCTTATCCCTTTGGCAGCGAAATGCCCTGGGACTCCACCGGGCAAGAAGAGGTTTACGACTGGACAAAATATTTCGGCTATCGTGACAAAGCAGAAGTCACGTTGAACGCAATTCTGGGATACGATCCGGCCATTCCGCATTGGGGATACAACGGGAGTGCGCGCCGTTATTGGGATTTCATCTTTGCCGGCGAAGACCGCCGACTGGAACGCCAGCTGCATCACTATGGCTCGTCGTTAAACGCTATACCTTTACTGGCGGAATACCGGGATCATCCAGACGACACTTACTTGCTTCGGGTGGGGTACGCGGGCACGATGGGTGCAATTACCGATATCGATCAGAAAGGATTTCCCGCCGCCGCATTCCATTCCTTTCCCGATATGCTGAAGCCCGATCCAATCACTGGCGACTATGGCCCGAACTTTTTCGGCCATGCGTGGAATACGGCAACTTATTTGGTGAAGGACCCGCAGTTTGGCTGGCAGGCTTTCGGAGGGAATCTCACCACCAAAGGCAAGCTAGTCGATGTCACGCCGCTCGACTCAGCTCGCACGCGCGTTTACCTCGGGCCGCTTGGGTTGTGGCTCACACTCGAGTCTGGCACTTTCGACCGAATCCAGGTCGATTCAGCGACTGGCATGGTTCGAATTGGTTTCGCCCGATCGACCGAGTACACTTCGCAGGCGTTGCTGACCATCGAACAACCTGCAAAGATCAGCGGAGTGGGCACCTACCGTCCAAAACAGCGACTGCAAAAGGAGCGCGGTGGCTATGTCGTACCACTCACTCAAGGCGGGACCTGGATCGACCTGATGCCTTGAACTGCGTCGCCAGGTCACGCCTTCTCCCAACCCTTGTTAGCAACCCGGCCTGTGCCCTCGCGTATGGTAATGAGCTGGTCCGTGGGAATATTTTTGTAGCTTTCATGCAGTCCACTTGGCCAATACACCTCGAGGTCAACCCTGTTCACTTTGCCTAGGCCGAAGTGTAAACGCGGGTCGCTGCACGAGTAGTAGCTGGACTGGCTGACGACCGCCTGGGCCTGCCGCTTGTCAAGGTAACTCACGAGCACACGGGCACCAATGGCGCTGCGGTTTGACTTCACGCCTTCCAACTTCACTTTGATCCAATGCTGCTTCGGATCCACATCATTTCGCAGCAGGGATGGGCGCTCGTTCATGTTCATGATCAGAACATCCAAATCGCCATCGTTGTCAAAGTCGCCGAAGGCGCAACCGCGGCTGCTGTGGGGCGTACTTATTCCTGGACCGCCTTGGGTAGGTAATTCCTCAAACGTACCGTCGCCTAGGTTGCGGAACAACACGCGGGGCGTTTTGTACGGATATTGCGGAAGTTTGGCTTCCACTTCAGGGTAAACGCTGCCGGTGACAATGAGGAGGTCGGGATGACCGTCATTGTCGAAATCCGCAATGCCCGTACCCCAACTGGTATAGCGGGTTTCAACACCGACCTTCACCGATCGCGTGACGTCATCGAACTCACCTTTGCCATTGTTTCGGTAAAAGCCGTTGGTATCTCCGATGAAGTGCGTCTTGAATAAATCGAGATGGCCGTCGAGGTTGTAGTCGCCGATACCAACGCCCATTCCTGCCTGTTCCATGCCATCTTCGCTCAACGCGACCCCCCTCATGACTCCTTCTTCGCGGAAGGTGCCGTCATGATTGTTCATGAACAGCAGGCTGGGCGTTGAGTCACAGGCCACGAAAATATCGGGCCAGCCGTCCTCGTCGAAGTCTGCGACGACAACCGTCATCCCGTAGCTTTCCATCGCAGCATCGATTCCGGCCTTCTGGGTGACGTTCGAGAATGTCCCATCCCCGTTGTTGTGGTAAAGCGAATGCCGGCCGGTGGGTAATCCGCGCGGACCGCAGTTCACCGGAACGCCCTTCCAATTGCACGTGGAGTTCTCGCCCGGAACCGGCGCGTGCTTCAAGTCGAATCGAATGTAATTGGAGACGAACAGGTCAAGATGTCCGTCGCGGTCGTAGTCAAGGAAGGCACAGCCCGCTCCCCAGCGCGCCAGCCCTTCTTCCCACAGACCGGCCTGCCGGGTCACATCGGTAAAAGTGCCGTCGCCATTATTGCGGTAGAGGCGGTTCTGGCCGAAGTAGGTAACGAAGATGTCATCGAGGCCATCATTGTTGTAGTCGGCAATGCAGACCCCACTGGCCCAGCCTGCGGACTTCAAGCCGGCTTTCTCAGTGACATCGGTAAAGGTGCCGTCGCGATTGTTCTTGTACAGGCGGTTGGTGGCTTCCGGAGGGGCGCCTTCAAGGCGAGTTCCGGAAAGCAGAAAGACATCCATCCAACCGTCGTTGTCATAATCGATGAAAGCACAGCCGCAACCATTGGCTTCGAGGATGTATTTCTTGTTATCCACTCCGCCATAAATGACGGGCACATCGAGTCCGGCAGCCTCCGCGATGTCCTCGAAGCGCGCATTGTACGGTTTCCCCGAAGCAGGGGGCGCGGCCTGAGCTTTGACATCGCGAGAGGCAATGCCCTGCGGAAGTGCGGGTCGAGCGGCCGCACAAAGTGAAAACAATAGGAACGAGCGGCGAGTGACGGACATTACCCTGGGTAGCTCCTTGGATTCATCAGTAACAGAGTGTAACCCGTTCGACGAAAGCGCCTGCGCAGGGCGCTACTGCGAAGGATTCACCACAAGTTTGTAGCGATTGTTTTCTGCTTCCTGCTTTGTGGCCTCTTGGCGCGCAGCCGCCAGACGCTTGAGGAGATCAGGGATTTCCGCCTTGCGGTCGGTCTTTCGCAAAGCTACGATCAGCCGGTAGAGCGCAGTCTGGTCTTGCGGGTTGTGTTCGAGCGCGGCCCGGCATTCATCAATCGCGGCGTCGGTTTTCCCTGATTGCAAATAAAAATTTGCCAGCACGTCATGTGCGCTCGACAGGCTAGGCTCGAGAGTCACGGCTCTTCTCGCGGACTGCATTCCATGCAGAAATTCCGGAGTGCCTGCCGCGGGTGCCTTCTGCTGAATGATGGCCGATTCGAGGTACAACAGAAAGGCATCGTTGGGCGTCTTCGCCAGTTTCGATCGAACCACCTCGAGCGCCTTGTCGGGGTCGCCCTGGTGCCGCTCTTCGGCGATGAGTCCCTGAGCAATTCCGGCCGCAGAATGCTGCGGATCCAACTGCTCGCCTTTCTCAAAATCGGCCTCTGCCCGATCAAAGTCGCCAATCTGCACGTACAAAACACCACGCGCGAGGTAAAGGGGGGCCGCCGTTGGCTGCAGTTTGAGACCGGAACTCATCATTTCTATACCCGCTTGGAATGACTGGTGGGTAAATGCGACATTCGCGAAGTCCACATACAGCGGTACGCGCCGAGGATCTTTCACGATGGCAGCGTGCAGCAGTTTCACGGCCTCGGGAGTTTCGCCAAGACTCTCGTGTGCAGATGCGGCTAATTGCAGCGCCTCTACGTCGGGATCAGGACCTTCGATCAGCGGCTGCAACGTAGTCAGTGCCTCTTGCCGGCGGCCTGAGGCTAACTGCACTGTCCCGAGAGCGCGGCGGGCGCGCAGATCGTCTGGATGCGATGCGAGAAGTTGCTCGAAGACGGCAACCGCTTGGTCGTGCTGCTTCAAGCGCAGGAGGCAAGTTCCGTATTCCTGCAGAGCGCCGGGTTGCGCCGTGATCAACTGCTGGCTTTTTTCGAATTCCGCCACCGCCTCCGTGCAGTTGCCCTGCTTATAGGCCAGGGCACCCAGCATGGCATGGCTGGTCTGGTCGGAAGGACGAAGTTCTGCGATTCGTCTCAGGAGGATGATGGCTTCCTTGTCTCCCGCTTCGTATTGAATCTGAGCAGCGCCTCCAAGCGCTGGCAAATAATTGGGAGAAATCGTAAGCGCGCGATGGTAGGCGCCGAGGGCTTCCTGCGTGCGCTTCTGCCCGGACAAGGCAATGCCCTTTAAAGTCCAAAGCTGGGGATCGTTGGGTGATGACCGAAGCCCCTGCTCAGCCAGCCGCACCGCCTGATCGAGATTTCCTTGCCTTAGCGCTTTGCTGATTTCAGCGGCGGGCCCAGGAGGGGTTTGCGCGTAAGAGAAAGCACAACACCAGAGAAAAGTGCAGGTAGCTAGCAGTTTTCCAAACCGATTCATTACACCGTATTATCCCCGATCGGGGCGTACCTTTGAGATTATCCCGAATTCGCGGGATTGCCCCACCGGGGATCGGTAGAACCCTAGCCCTCGATCCTCATGTACAGCCGATAACCCTCGTCCATGATCTTTGCGAACGGACGAAGGGTTAGAGTCCCCGAGTCTGTTCGCACCAACCAATCGTCAGAAGATTGCGAAACTCGTGACGCCCCTAACAATTGCGCTTTCGTAATTCGCGAAGGAACTTCTGTGACCGCGAACAACGCAAGTGGTCCTCCGACAAGCGCCACGTTATTGGGATTCTGATCGTCGATAGGCTCGAGCCGCAGCGGCATCTCGAATTCGACCTCAATCCGGTCGCCGTCTTTCCAGCTGCGCTCAAGGGCCATGAACTTTCCAGGCTCTGCCGGAGCGTCTGCGCGCCGGCCGTTCACCGAAACATTGGTCTTAGCGCCAGCCCAAGCAGGGATCCGTACGTAAACAGCGAACCTCTCGGGACGAGCGAGAGCGAATGCCAGCTGGGTAGTCTGCGCGTGGGGATAGGTCGTCGTCTGCGTCAGCGTAACTTGGGTGTTGTTCTGCGACCACGTCACTCGTGAAGGTAGAAAAAGATTCACGTAGATTCCGTCGCTCGACTTGTAGTAGGAACTGATGCCGTAGTCGGCGGCAAGCTGCGGGTATGTGCCCGAGCAGCATGGCCACTTGTCTCTGTAGTGGACCTTCTTCGCGGAGTTGTTGTAGTCGGCGTAGTAGAAGCTGGTCCCGTCAGGCATGACCGGATGGGCTCCGGCAATGGTGTTGTACAACATGCGCTCCATGCTATCGCCATAGCGGGAATCGCGGGTCGTGCGCAGCAGGTAGCGCGTGATCTTGAAGTGCCCATAAGCTCCGCACGGGGTCTCGAAGCTGGCGTGCGTGGTGCCCAGGCTCGCATCCAGCAAGCCTTTGCCAGGGGGAACAAACGCCTCATCCGGGCCCCAGCCACCGGTGGCAAAACTCTGCTCATGAACAAACTGGAGTCCGTTCTTCGCGGCGCGGAGGTATTTCTCTTCTCCCAGCACAAAGTAGGATTGCATCGCTGAACTGAAAGCATTTACGTGGCTGTAAGCGTGCTCACCGGGAAGGACATTTTGGCCGTCGGCGAGCGGGCCAAAGTAGTCCTGCTCAATAAAGCGCACTGCCAGATCGCGGTACTCCTTCTTACCGCTTCGCCGATACGCGAGGAAGAAGTTCTCGGGCAGGGTATAGGTCTCATCCCAAGTATCCGCAACCATGCGGTGCGGCCTGGCCCGTTGTTCCGCGCGGCTCAAAGCCTTTTCCGGCAAGTAAGGCAAGGCCGCCTGGGTGGCGCGCCAATGAACGTCGAGCGCGTCCGGACATTTCGCAAACTCGTGTGCGTCAATCAAACCGCAGCTGGTTTTGTCGTAGGTGTAGGCAGGAAGGTGATACCCACGATAGAACTTGCCTTCCGCCCCAACCGTCTCTCCAAACGCACGTACCAGGCGATGCACTTTCTCTTGGGTGGCTTGCGATCCGGTGACCGCGTATGCGCGTGCCAGCCCCGACATGTACTGTCCAAAGCTGTGCCCGGGAACAAAGGCGTGAAAATTTTCCGGCGGACTGAAATCGTCGGCATTGTCATACCATCCGCCCATGTCCGGACCTGGCGCCGGAATCCCTTCGCGCTGGCGAAACGGCTTGAGCAGGGCATCTTCGTCGAGATGCAAGAACACATCGTGATTGCGATCGAACTGCTCGCGGAACGGTCCCGGTAGCAACTGTACCGAAGCGTAATCGAAGACGGAAAGCGGCGGTTCCACCGCAACCGGCACTGAACTGGCCGCTGCCCACAGCTTGCGAGCAGGATGCATGAGTGCCGCTCCGGCGGCGGCTGCTCCAGTTACTTGCATGAATTTGCGTCGCGAGGTCTTCTTCATAGGGTTCTCAGAGAGGTATCCAGTCGAGAAAAATAAGCGAATATCGGTCACTGTGCATGGTACATCTGTCTCATTGAGCTCTGGCGGACAACGATCCCCTCAGGCGTCCGGGAACCTGTGAGACGACTCACCCGCTAACCGGAATAATCCCCTGCTTCATGGCGACCGAAGCCGCTTCCGTGCGGTCGGTCACGTCGAGTTTCTGCGTGATGTTATTGATGTGGTTTCGCACCGTATGCTTGCTGATGCCAAAAGCCTGGCCAATTTCTTTGTTGGTCAGGCCTTTCGAGAGAAGTTCCAGGATCTCGAGCTCGCGTGGGCTTAGGCTCGACCGATGATTGCGTTCCGAGAGTCGGGCGGCAATGGCTGGCGGGAAATATTCTTTCCCCGCGTGAACTGCCACAATCCCGGCAACAATCTCATCGCGGGACATCTCTTTGGTCAGGTATCCACGAGCTCCGGCTTGAACCGCGCGGAAAATCTCTTCTTCAAATTCGAAGCTCGACAAAATAATTACCCGGGGTGGTGCCGAATGCTGCCGAAACAGGTGTATCGCGTCAATGCCATTGACCTTTGGCATTCGTAAGTCGAGCAACGCTACGTCCACAGAACGTCGAGCCAGGATCGCCGCCGCCTCCTCCGCGCTGGCCGCCACGCCGGAAAGCTCAAGATCCTTGTGCTTACCGAGCATGCTGCTCAAGCCGGCCCTGACGACCGGATGATCATCCACGATCAGCAGTCGAATCGGCTTCTTTGTGTTTGCCTTGTTCATTGGATCGATGCTCCCAAAGGGAATGCCAAAAACCTATCGGCCATCGTATTCGCATCAGCATGGACACGGGTACGAGCGCAGAAACAGTGGTACCGCCGCCAACCGTACTCCCAATATATAAATCACCGGAGATCTTGTCAGCGCGGTTTCGCATGCCCCGAATTCCGAATCCCAAGGTCTGCGATTCGATCAAGAAACCGCGACCATTGTCTTCAATCTTCAGCTCGATGGAGTTGGTCCCGTAAGCGAGGGAAACCTTGAGAAGGGTTGGGCTGGCGTGACGGACCGCATTCGCTAGCGCCTCCTGGCCAATACGGAACAGCGCATCCGCGATCCGGATGGGTATGCGGAATGGTTCTCCCGAACTTTCGGCCATGACCAGGATCGTGCCCCCGGCTACCATGCTTCGGGCACTTTCTTCGAGCGCCTTCAATAAACCTGCAGACTCGAGCAGTTCGGGTCGCAAGGCAGCGATGTTACGTTTGGCCTCTTCGTGACTCCGCCGCACCAGGGTTGACGCGACCTCGATCTCCTGCCGGATGGCTACCTTGTTATCAATCTCGTCCCGGATGGCCTGCAATTGAAATCCGATTCCCGCGAAGCTTTGCGCCAGGGTGTCGTGCATCTCTTGTGCCAAACGGTGGCGCTCGTCGAGCACTGCGGCAAACCTCGATCTCTCCACATAATTTTGCAGCGCCTGAGCGATCAGAATCACAATGAAGCAGGCGATGATTGCAACCACGATGTTTCTGGTGTTCCACCAGGGTGGACCCTGCAGCACTTCCACGTCATTGCCAGAGGGTAGCAGGACCGCGAAGGGTGTGAGATCGTGCGTAAATTCCGAGCTGACCGAGCAGATTCCGCGCAGCCGGAGGCGGCTCCCTTCTTTGATTCCCCGCAACGGCGCCACGCCGCTCCTGGCATTGGTGATGGCTTGGAAGGACTGATTGTCTTCATCAAAATCCAGAATCATGCCGCCATCGCGGGCCGATTCCTTCCTGATCAGGCGGCCCTCGATTTCGATATACCGCCCATCAAAGGCGCCGGTGGATGCCTGGGAAGCGTTCACCGTCATGGCGTGCAGAGGCGCATGCGACCACAGGCTGTGCACCTCGGCATTGTTCATGAGCGCACCGAACTCGTGAGGCTGGGCCTCCCCTTTCGCTTCCACCTGGTCCCCGATCTGGGGAGGCGTTTTCGCGTGAAAGTTCCGAATCTCCACTCCCGCGGTAGAGTCCTGAACGAACAAGGTAGGCACCGTAAGGGTCACAACGCCGTGGATGGTGACCTGCGTCGGCTTGTCGGGCGCGAGCGCTACAAGATTTGAAATGGGCGTTCCACCCGGGTCCACGTGGTGATCACGCATATCAAGGTACAAGGGCTCAAAATATTGTTCGCTGGTGTCATTGGTGGGATCCCCGATCGGCCCCACCTTGGTTAGCGGATTGGGGGTGGGAAGCTCGGCGTTCCCCACCATGCTGGTCAGGTCTTGCCGGGTTGCCGCGCGCACGCGAACGTTGCGCCACAGCCCTCCGGTTTGGTATGACTTCAAGCCGAAATGTCCGGAACGGATACAGTCCGGCACACGGACGGCATTGGTGGTTACCGCCCCACCCGCGGATGTGGCACTGGCAACAATGTTGCATTCGTAGGCTAGGAACCTCAGGTGGTACCACTGCTGGGCGAACACCCGCGGTACCACCCGGTTCCTTTGATATTCGATCCAGCCAAATTCCGCATGGCCAAGGATCAAGGTGTTATCCAAGTCTCGCAACCCGGCGTAGTACCCGTTGTAGGCATCAACGCCCACCTCCTCACTGTTCGCTCGAACAATCAGGCCAGCATCCCCGTACTGGCCCAGGAGCTGGACATCGGCTTCGATCAGATAATCCGCGGGGCGGATGTCGCCATACATCAGCTTGGCCCCGCGCTCGTCGGAGTTGTT
>Ga0157376_10001672_pt1 | contig 14728 bp, 14 predicted proteins | sample M45metaG_FD_121801 | JGI IMG/M metagenome (GOLD analysis project Ga0157376, IMG submission 121801) | Miscanthus rhizosphere microbial communities from Kellogg Biological Station, Michigan, USA - M4-5 metaG | ecosystem: Host-associated > Plants > Roots > Rhizosphere > Soil | place: USA: Michigan... | reverse complement strand
GCGATGCGCAAGGTGCAGGACACGATCAGCGACAACGCCGCCAACGCGGGCATCGTGCTGGGCGGACGCAAGACCGACCCACGCAAGATCGACCTGCCGTGGTGCGGTGCGATCCTGCGGCAAAACGGCGCCGTCGAGGAGACGGGCCTGGCGGCCGGTGTGCAAGGCCATCCGGCGATTGGCGTGGCCTGGCTCGCGATGAAGCTCGCGCCCTGGGGCGAATGCCTGCAGACGGGCGAAGTCGTTCTGGCCGGTTCCTTCACGCGGCCCGTCGGCGCGAAAATCGGCGACCGGTTCGACGCCGACTATGGCCCGCTCGGCCGCTTCGGATTCAATTTCGTCTAGCAAGGAAAGGCGCAGCGATGCAAACACCGATCAATCCCTTCAAGCAGGCGCTGGCCGAGAAGCGCGCCCAGATCGGCCTGTGGGTCGGCCTGGCCGATCACTACACGACCGAGATCTGCGCCGGCGCCGGCTTCGACTGGCTGCTGCTCGACGGCGAGCACGCACCCAACGACTTGCGCACTTTGCTCCAACAGGCGCAGGTCGTCGCGGGCTATCCCGGCACGCATTCGATCGCGCGGATTCCCGTCGGCCACGGCAACATCGGCACCACGCTGATCAAGCAGTACCTGGACCTCGGGTTCCAGACCCTGCTGGTGCCGATGGTCGACACGCCGCAGCAGGCCGGCGAGATCGTACGCGCCATGCGCTACCCGCCGCTGGGCATCCGCGGCATGGGCGGCGCGCGCGCGTCGCGCTGGGGCCGCATCGCCAACTACCCGAAAGAGGCGAACGGCCAGGTCTGCCTGCTGGTGCAGGCCGAGAGCCGCGCCGCGATCGACAACATCGAATCGATTGCCGCGATCGACGGCGTGGACGGCATCTTCATCGGCCCCGCCGATCTCTCCGCGGCGATGGGCCATGTGGGCGAGCTGACCCACCCCGAGGTGCAGGCGGCGATCGACAAAGCCATAGGCCGCATCGCGAAGACCGGCAAAGCCGCCGGCATCCTCACCGCCGACGAAACGCTGGCGCGCCACTACCTGTCGCTGGGTGCCACCTTCGTCGCCGTCGGCCTTGACAACAACTTGCTCGCCAAGGCGACGACCGCGCTTGCCGCCAAATTCAAGGGAGCCTGACCCTCATGAACGCCGTTATGAAACCCAGCGCCGCCACGGTGCACCCCGAGGAGTGGAAAGAGCGCGTGCAGCTCGCCGCCTGCTACCGCGTCTTCGCGATGCTCGGCTGGACCGAGATGATCTACAACCACATCACCGTGCGCCTTCCGGATAGCGTGACGGGCGGGCAAAAGCAGTTCCTCATCAACCCGTTCGGGCTGCATTACACGGAAGTGACGGCGAGCAACTTGCTCAAGATCGACCTGAAGGGCAACAAGCTGGACGACAACCCCTGGCCCGTCAACCCGGCCGGCTTCACTGTGCATTCGGCGATCCACGAAGGCATCCAGGACGCGCACTGCGTGATGCACACGCACACGACGGCAGGCGTCGCCGTGGCCTGCACGCAAGGCGGCCTCGCGCAGAACAACTTCTATTCGGCGCAGCTGCACGACATGGTGGCCTATCACGACTTCGAGGGCATCACGATCCATGCCGACGAAGCGCCGCGCCTGCTCGCCAACATGGGAACGAAACCGGTCGTGATCCTGCGCAACCACGGCCTGCTGTCCTGGGGCACGACATTGCCGCTGGCGTTCGTTCGCCTCTGGACGCTGCAACGCGCCTGCGAGATCCAGATGGCGCAGGCCGCGATGGGCCCGGCCATCACCTTGAGCGAAGCGGTCGCGCGCAAGACGACCGAGGACTCGTTCCAGTTCGATTCGCAGTTCGGCGCGGGCCGCGACGTCTTCGACGCGCTGGTGCGGCAAGTCGACCGCATCGACACCAGCTACAAAAATTGAGCCCACGATGAAGGTCTGCATCTACGGCGCCGGTGCGATCGGCGGCTGGCTCGGCGTGAAGCTGGCGCGCGCCGGCTGCGAAGTGAGCGTGGTCGCACGCGGCGCGACGCTCGAAGCCATCCGCACGCGCGGGCTGCGCCTGCACGAAGACGGCCAGACGCTCACGGCGCCGGTGCGCTGCAGCGCAAGCCCGGCGGAACTCGGGCCGCAGGACCTGGTCGTCGTCGCCGTGAAGGCGCCCGCGATGGCCGAGGTCGCCAAAGGCATCGGCCCGCTGCTCGGTCCGCGGACCGTCGTGCTCACGGCGATGAACGGCGTTCCGTGGTGGTTCTTCGAAGGCTTCGGCGGCCAGTACGCCGGCACGCGATTGAAGTCGGTCGACGCCGACGGCAGCATCGCGCAGGCCGTGCCCGCCCGGCACATCATCGGCTGCGTCGTTCACGCGAGCTGCTCGCTCGACGCGCCGGGCGAGGTGCGCCGGCACTTCGGCAACAAGCTGATCATCGGCGAGCCTTCCGGCGAGAAGACGCCCCGCGCGAAGGAACTCGCGCACCTGCTGGAGAGCGCCGGCTTCGAGACCGTGCTGTCCGACCAGATCCAGAAGGACGCCTGGTTCAAGCTGTGGGGCAATATGACGATGAACCCGATCAGCGCGATGACGGGCGCCACCACCGACCGCGTGCTCGACGACGAGCTGGTGCGCGGCTTCATCGGCAAGGTGATGCTCGAAGCCAAGGAGATCGGCGCGCGCGTCGGCATCCCGATCGAGCAGCAGCCGGAAGACCGGCACCAGGTCACGCGCAAGCTCGGTGAGTTCAAGACCTCGATGCTGCAGGACGTCGAAGCGGGCAAGGCCGTGGAGCTCGATGCGCTCGTCACCGTCGTCAAGGAGCTGGGCGAGTTGACGGGCGTCGCCACGCCGTACACCGACGTGTTGCTGGGGCTGTCGCGCCTGCATGCACGCGTCAGGAACCTGTACTAGGGCTCGATCTCCCATGTGCCGGCATCCCAGCGGTACACATGCCGGGACAAGGATTGCGAATCGTCGAAGTCGATGCTCTTCACGGCCCGCCGCAGCGCGGCGACGCCCTCCGGTCCCGCGCGCGTGATCAGCACGAGCTGCCGTTGCGGGAAGGCAGCGACGAGCGACCCTCCTTGACGCACAAGGTCGTCCCAGAAGCTGGGCGACAAGGCGAGGCACGCTGCTTCGTCTCCGCGTCCTTCCTGGATTCCGCCTTCGGAATGGAATTTCAGCGATCGCCGCCACGCGGCACGCGCATTGCTCAGCGCAAAGCCGCGAAGCTCGTCCGTACCGATGCCGTTCTTCTCGACGTCCGCCTGCGTGACGTAGCGTTGACCGTTTGCCATGTTGCGCGAATACGCGAGGCGGATGTCGCCGAAGGCCGGCTCGACGACCGGCGGAGTGCCGTCTTCCATTCCTTTGTCGACAGACAGAAGGTCGGCAGCGGCGCGCTGCGTGAGCAGGTCGAACGTGATCCTGTGGAACGGAAGCTTCTTGAACTCGAGGACTTGCGCCTCGAGTTCCGGCTGCGCGGCTTCTTCCGGCCGGCCGAAGAACGATGACCCCTTGTCGATGCGCGCGAAGGCGTCGTCGATTTTCTCGCCGTAGAGGATTTCCAGTTCGGCCCACGAGTCATCGTCAAGCAGGAAGAACGCCAGCGTGTCGCCGCCGTCGGACGCCTTGACGAAACGGATCTCGTAGTCCGGCTGCAGCGCCTGGTTCAAGGTCGCCAGCGTGATGTCCTGTTCGCCAGGCACCCCTTTCAGCGGGACCTCGGTTCGATGGCCATTAAAGAAAATGGTCAACCTATCGCCGATTCTTATCGGCTTGAGCTGGTACGCCCAGATGCACTTGGCGGCGAGCCGGATGATCTCGTCGGAGGCTTCGCGCCAATCGACCCAGAAGAGGCCGGTGATCCGCCTGCGAAAGAGTTCTTTGACGGTCGATTCATCCGGGTCTTCGATCAGCCGGGCGGCGAATTCCCTGTCCATTTCGTCTCCTGTCAGTCGCGCGACAATACACCATGACCGCCCGCATCTCCGACCTGCACATCGCACGCGAAGACGCGCTGCCGACGCCGCGCGCCTTGCGCGAAGAACTGCCTTGTGGCGATGCGCAGACGGAGCACATCGCCCGCTCGCGCGAGACGGTGCGCCGCATCCTGCGCGGCGAGGACGCCCGCTTGCTGGTGATCGCCGGGCCGTGCTCGATCCACGAGCCCGCTTCGGCGATCGAATACGCGCAGCGCCTGCATAACGCGACGGCACGCGTTGCCGACGCCTTGTTCCCCGTGATGCGCGTGTACTTCGAGAAGCCGCGCACACGCATGGGCTGGAAGGGCCTGATCTACGACCCGGGCCTGGACGGCGAAGGCGACATCGGCGAAGGTTTGCGCGCCGCGCGCCGCATCCTGCTCGAATGCGCGCGGCTGGGCGTGCCGGCGGCCTCCGAGATCCTCGACCTGGTCACGCCGCAGTACTACGCCGAGCTCCTGAGCTGGGGCGCGATCGGCGCGCGCACCGTCGAGAGCCCCTTGCACCGGCAGATGGCGTCGGCGCTGTCGGCCCCGCTCGGCTTCAAGAACGCCACCAACGGCAGCGTGGCGGTGGCGATCGACGCGATCCACGTCGCCGCGCAGCCGCATCGCTTTCCGAGCATTTCGCTCGATGGCGACGCCATCGTCGTCACGACGACCGGCAACCCCGATGCGCACCTGGTGCTGCGCGGAGCGGGCGATCGCGCCAACTACGACGCGGCGAGCGTCGCCCAGGCCGCGCAGTCGCTGGTGACCTCCGGCTTGACAGCCCGCCTCGTGATCGATTGCAGCCACGGCAACAGCGCCAAGGACTACCGGCGCCAACCGCAAGTCGCGGCCGACATCGCGCGGCAGATCGCGGCGGGCAGCACGTCGATTGCGGGTGTGATGCTGGAGAGCCACCTCATCGAAGGACGGCAGGACATCACGAACGGCCGCGCCGGATTGCGCTACGGTCAGAGCGTGACCGACGGCTGCATCGGCTGGGAGTCCACCGAGGAGGTGCTGGACGATCTGGCGCAGGCCGTGCGACAGCGCAACGCCAACAAGACTGCATGAGCTCGGCCATCCCCGCCAAGGCGATCAGCGGCAGCGCCTTCGCCACCTTGCTCCTGATCGCGCTGATGATGGGCGCGAACCACGTCGCCGCGCGCATCGCCTTCAATCACGGTGTCGACGTCGCGACGGCCGTGGTGTTCCGCAGCGGCGTGACGGCGCTGGTCATCGTCCTGCTGCTGCGCATTCAGAACGCGCGCGTCGTGTTCACCGCGCGCCACAAGCGCATGTTGCCCGTCATCGGCCTGTTGATCGGCGTGCAGAGCTTGTGCCTTTATTCGGCCGTCGCGCGGCTGCCGGTGGCGCTGGCGCTGCTGGCCTTCAACACCTACCCGATCTGGACCGCGCTGTGGGCGCGCGTGGTGTACCGGCAAAAGCCCGAGCGCGCCACGCTGATCGCGATGCCGATCATCCTCGCCGGCCTGGCGCTCGCGCTCGACGTGTTCGGCGCGGCTTCGGGCCTCGGGGCCGCCGGCCAGTGGGCGCGCATCGGCGCCGGCGTGGCGTTCGCGCTGGCGGCGGCGGGCACCTTCGGCCTTGCGCTCGTCATCACGCAGCACGAGGCGGGCGACGTCGACGGCCGCGTGCGCACCGCGACCACGATGTGCATCGCGGGCCTGGTGGCGCTCACGACCGTCGCCGTGCAAGGCGGCTTCCACTTTCCCGATGCGCCGGCCGGCTGGGGCGGCCTTGCGACGCTCACGTTCCTCTATGGCACCGCGTTCACCATCATGTTCACCGTGCTGCCGAAGCTGGGCGTCGTCGGCAACTCGGCCATCATGAACGTCGAGCCGGTGTTCGCGCTGATGCTGGCCTGGTTGATCCTCGGCCAGGCGATCGCGCCGGTGCAAGTCGGCGGCGCGTTGATCGTGGTGGGAACTGTGATGGCGCTGGGGATGCGGCGGCGCTGACCTCCGGCACGATTCAACGGCCAAAGCGTCGCCACAGTTCGAACGCCAGAAATGCCAGGAACGGCACCGCGATGGCAAGTTGCTGCCAAACAGGCATGCGCTTCATCGCCAATCGGGTCAAAGCCGGCTGGGCGACGCGCTGGCCCGGCGGCAGATGCGCGAGCAGGTAGCGCACGAGCCTGTCCTCCTCGTAGATCCAGCGACCGGGCCGCCCCGTCACGCGAGCCGTGCGGTACGGCAGCATCGTGCGGCCAATGAGCAATGCCTGAGGCGAGGCTATCACCTCGAGGACCGGTGAGCTGGCCAGCGTCCGCAGGTGACCCTGAACTTCGACCCGGCCGCCCGCCAGCACGAGCCTGCGCTGCGCCGTGCGCCATCCCTGCCACAGACCGAGCGCCATGACGGCGTAGAGTGCCAGCGCGGCAAATGCCAGTAGCACCGTGTAGGGTGCCGGCACGGCGATGGCTCGCAGGGCGCGGAGGTTACCGAAGACGATCACCGCCGGGGCCACGAAGGCGAGCACGCCCACCCCAATGACCACCGCCACCATCTGGCGGACGTACCAGCGGGCCGGCAGCAATTCGACGCGGCCGATCGGCACTTCGGCGGCGGCGGCGTACGCCGCGAAAGTCTTCGCTGCCAAGGCGGCGCCGGGCGTCTCGCTATAGCGCAGCGCCAGCGCGAATCCGATCACGAGCGTGGCGCCAAAGCAGGCCCACGCTGCGTACTTCCAGAGCACGGCATTCGCGAGCTGCGCGGCCGCATCGTGCAGCTCCTGCTGGAACGCAGGTTCGCCGAATGGCCCCAGGTAGTCGCCGTGCGCGCCGATGCGGTAGAGGGCGATGCCGTTGAAGTCGGCCACCACGGCCGCATCGCCGAGGCGATCGAGCGCAAGAGGATCCGTGTGGCCGCCGAGGTTCGCGCGCTCGCCCGGCTTGAGGCCGGCGTCCCAGGTGAGCACGTCGCCATACTTCTGCCCTTGCGCCACGGCGAGCATCCAGAGGACCGCCGGCTCGCCATTCGCGTCCGGCACGAAGGCGAAATCGGTGACCTTGCGCTGGGCGCTGCGCGATTGCGGGTGATCGGCGGAGCGCAAGGCGCGGCGCGGCGCGAAGCTCGGCGTGTCGCCGGCGATGTCGAGCCAGACGATGCGGCGGTGGTCGTTGTCGGCGACGATCAACCTGTCGCCGGCCACGCGCAGGCGATTGGGGAAGAACAGCTCGCCGGGCGGCGAATCGCGCAGGTGGCGCCCGTCCAGGCCCAGCACGCGTACGGCATGCCCGTCGGCATCGGCGACGAAGATCCGCTGGTGCGCGATGTCGACCGCCAGGTGCACCGCGCGCGAACTCTGATCGATCTTCAGCCCCGGCCCCGCGGCGACCTGCGCGCAAGGCGCGAAACGCAAGGTGTCCGGGGCGACGTCGCAGCGCACCAGCTTCGGCACGCTGTCGTCGAAAAACCAGGCCTGCAGCTTGCCGCCCGCGTCGACGGTCAAGTCCATGTCGTTGGGCTGTTCGGCGAGCGCGAGTTCGGCAAGCGGCTGGCTGGCGAGGCGTTTGCCCGACGCGTCCAGCACGTGCACGCGGTCCGCATGAAAGACGGCGAGCAGCTCGCGGCCCGCCACCGTGACGCTGCGGATCGGGCCCAGCCGATGCGCCTCCCGGTTCATCTTCATGCCGTGCAGCAGCACCGCCGCGCTGGCGGCCGCCAGCGCGAGGATGACGACCGCGATTCTTGTTTCTTTCGGGCTCATCGCTCCTCCTCTTTCCGGCGGTTATACCGGAACCGGAAAGTGGCGAGCGCCTGCGCTACTTCGACATCAGGACATGGACAGCTTGCGCGAAGGTGCGCGTGTCCGGCGCCCTGGCCTGCAGCCAGGCGGCGAGGCTGACCAGCACGATCAGCGCCACGGCGGCGTGACGCCACGTATTGCGCAGCAACGTTTCCGCCCAATCGCCGACGCGGCGCTTGCCCGAGATGCGCCGCACGATGACGCCCGCGAACACCACTTCGAACGCCGCTTCGAGCAGCAGCGGCAAGCCCCCGGTCGCGGCGAAGAGCGCGGCCACCACCAGGCCGAGGGCAAATGCCGCGACGGCAATGAGGCATCCTTCACCGCCACCGGCCGAGGCAAAGTCGGTGACGTCGAGCAAGTCGGTGGCGCCGCTCCCTTCCCCGGGCCGCGCCACGCGCAAGGTGTCGGCCCAGACACGCACGCACAGCATGAAGACCAGGTAGGAGAAGCCGAAACTGAGTGCGTAGCGCAGCGGCATACTGGCCATGCCCGTTCGCAGCAACATGTAGCTGCAGAACCAGCCGGCGAGCCAAGTGGCCAGGAAGATGAGCACCGTGTGGAAATAGATCGCGCGCAACAGCAGCCGCGATTCCACGAAGTTGCGTTTTTCCCGCTCGTAGCGCGCGCGATCCCAGTCTTCGCTCATTCCACCGTCACCGGCACCCGCAGCGCCAGTGCGCACATCAGCTCGTAGCCGAGCGTGCCGCCGGCGCGGGCCGGCTCGTCGATCGGCAGCACGGCGCCGTTGCCCGCGCGGCCCCACAGCGTGACTTCGCTGCCGATGCCGGCCTGCGGCGCCGGCGTCAGGTCTACCGTGAGCATGTCCATGCTGACGCGGCCGACGATGCGCGTGCGCACGCCTTCCACCAGCACGGGCGTGCCGGTGTTGCAGTGGCGCGGATAGCCGTCCGCGTAGCCGCACGCGACGACACCGATGCGTAGCGGCGCGTCGGCGGTGAAGTTGGAGCCGTAGCCCACGGTGTCGCCGGGCGCCAGTTGCTGCACGCCGATCAGGCGCGACGACAAGGTCATGGCGGGGCGCAGGTCCCAATGCGCGATGTCGTGATCGGGAAAATCCGGCGCGCTGCCGTACACGGCGATGCCGGGGCGCACCCATTCGCCGCGCACCGCGCTGTCCGCGCCGAAGCGCAAAGTGGCGGCACTGTTGGCCAGCGTGCGCTCGCCGGGCAGGTCGCGCGTGATGTCTTCGAAGGTGCGTAACTGCCTCTCGATGCCGCGCGGGCCGTCGGCATCGCTGAAATGCGTCATCAGCGAAATCTCGTCCACCTGCGGCAACGCATCCAGGCGCGTCCATGCGGCGCGGTATCGCTCCGGCGCGAAACCGAGCCGGTTCATGCCCGAATTCATCTTGAGGAAGACGCGATGCGGCTGGTGCGTCTTGTGCACGGCCAGCATGTCGATCTGCTCGTCGCAATGCACCGTGTGCCACAGGTTCAGGCGCGAGCACAGTTCCAGGTCGCGCGCTTCGAATACGCCTTCGAGCAGCAGCACCGGCCCCCGCCAGCCGAGGGCGCGGATTCGTTCTGCCTCTTGCAGATCGAGCAAGGCGAAACCGTCGACGCCGCGCAGGCCCTCCCACGCGCGCTCGATGCCGTGGCCGTAGGCATTGGCCTTGACTACACCCCACACCTTGGCATCGGGGGCGGCGGCACGAATGCGGGCCAGGTTGTGGCGCAGCGCTTCGGTGTGGATGGTGGCTTGGATGGGACGGGGCATGGGTGATTTTGGTGCAATGCGCCCATGGGATTTTGTCATTACCCAGCGTGATATAACCCTTTGTCGCTTGGAGACAGCCTTAAAAACAGATCCCATCAGCCCGCCTGATGCGCCCACGCCCAGCCAATGAAGCGCGGTTTCTACACCATCATGTCGGCGCAGTTCTTCTCGTCGCTGGCAGACAATGCGCTGTTCGTGGCGGCCGTGGAATTGCTCAAGGCCGACGGCGCGCCTGAATGGGAGCGCGCGGCGCTCGTGCCGATGTTCGCCCTCTTCTACGTGGTGCTCGCGCCCTTCGTCGGCGCCTTCGCCGACGCCTTGCCGAAAGGCAAGGTCATGTTCCTCAGCAACGCCGTGAAAGTCGTGGGCTGCCTGCTGATGCTGTTCGGCATGCATCCGCTCATCTCTTACGCGGTCGTCGGCCTGGGCGCGGCGGCCTACTCGCCCGCCAAGTACGGCATCCTCACCGAGCTGCTGCCCTCCTCGCAACTGGTCAAGGCCAACGGCTGGATCGAGGGCCTCACCATCGCCTCGATCATCCTGGGCATCCTGCTGGGCGGCCAGCTGGTGGGCCACGCGATTTCCGAGCGCCTGCTCTCGCTGGACGTGCCGATGTTCGACACCGCCATCGACACGCCGCCCGAAGCGGCGATCGCGGTGCTGATCCTGCTCTATGCGCTGGCGGCCTGGTTCAACACGCGCATCCCGCACACCGGTGTCGAGATGCGGCCGATGCCGGCCAATCCGCTGGAACTGGTGCCGGACTTCTGGACCTGCAACGGACGCCTTTGGCGCGACAAGCTGGGGCAGATCTCGCTGGCGACCACCACGCTGATCTGGGGCGTGAGCGGCAACCTGCGCTACATCATCCTGGCCTGGAGCGCCGCGGCCCTGAGCTACAGCACGACGCAGGCATCGTCGCTGTCGGGCGTGGTGGCGCTGGGCACGGCAGTGGGCGCCACGGTCGCGTCCTTCAAGATGCGCCTGGACGCCGCCACCAGCGTCATGCCGCTGGGCATCGTGATGGGCGTACTCGTGATCCTGATGAACTTCATCGGCAACGTGTGGGTCGCCGCGCCGTTCCTGATCCTGCTCGGCGCCATCGCCGGCTTCATGGTCGTGCCGATGAATGCCCTGCTGCAACACCGCGGCCACAACCTGATGGGCGCCGGCCGTTCCATCGCGGTGCAGAACTTCAACGAGCAGGCCTGCATCCTCGGGCTCGGAGCGCTCTACAGCCTGTCGGCCGGCATGGGCCTGTCGGCGTTCGGCGCGATCACCGGCTTCGGCCTCGTCGTCGCCGGCGTGATGGCGCTGATCCAGCGCTGGCACCGCAACAACTGCACCCAGCACCGCGAGGAAATCGAGCACCTCCTGCGCGTCGCACGCCACGACAATCTGCATGGCTAAGCCGCCGGGCACGCTGGGGCCCGCGCTGGCGCTGGTGCTCAACGCGTTCGTCTGGGGCGTCTCGTGGTGGCCGTTTCGCGAACTGCAGCATGCGGGCGTGCATCCCTTGTGGGCCACCACGCTGATCTACACCGTGTCCCTCAGCCTGTTGCTGCTGTGGAAGCCCGGCGCCGTGCGCAGCTTCGCGACGCAGCCGTTGTTGTGGGTCCTGTTGCTGGCCGCGGGCATGACCAACGTCGGCTTCAACTGGGCGGTGACCGTCGGCGACGTCGTGCGCGTGGTGCTGCTGTTCTACCTGATGCCCGCCTGGACGGTGATCCTGGCCTGGCCGATCCTCGGCGAGAAGCCGACACCGGTTTCGCTGCTGCGCCTCGCGCTTGCGCTGGCCGGCGTGGTGATCGTGCTCGACACGCGCGGCACCTGGCCGGTGCCCGAAGGCATCGCCGACTGGTTGTCGCTGGCCGGTGGCCTCAGCTTCGCCCTCACCAACATCTTGCTGCGCAAGTTGCGCGATGTGCCGGCGCCCTCGCGCATCCTCGCCATGTTCGGCGGCGGCGGCGCCACGGCGGCGGTGGCGGCGTTGATCGGCATCGCACTGGGCGTCGTCCCGCCGCTGCCCGCGCCGCAGGCCGCGTGGACCGGTGTCGGCCTGGCGCTCAGCGTGGGTTTCCTGGCGAGCAACGTCGCGCTGCAATACGGCGCCTCGCGCCTGAACGCCCATGCCGGCGCACTGATCATGTTGTCGGAAGTGGTGTTCGCGAGCCTGTCGTCGGTCGCGCTGGGCGCGGCGCAGTTGTCGCTGCGCACGCTGGTCGGCGGCGCCTTGATCCTGACGGCCGCGGTGTGGTCGGCATGGCCGTCGGCGCCGCGCGAATCCGCGGCCGTTGGCGCACAATAGCCGCATGACGACCATCTACGACTTCGAAGCGCGTGCGATCGACGGCAAGACGGTGCCGCTCAAGAAGTACCAGGGCAAGGTGCTGCTGATCGTGAACACGGCGAGCGCCTGCGGTTTCACGCCGCAGTTCGGCGGGCTGGAGGAGCTGCACCAGCAGTACGGCAAGAAGGGCCTGGTGGTGCTCGGCTTTCCGTGCAACCAGTTCGGCGCGCAGGACCCGGGCAGCAACGAGGAGATCGCGCAGTTCTGCCAGCTCAATTTCGGCGTGAGCTTCCCGATGATGGCCAAGATCGACGTCAATGGCCCCGATGCCGATCCGCTGTACCAATGGGTGACGAAGGAAGCGCCCGGCGTGCTGGGAAGCACGGCGATCAAGTGGAACTTCACGAAATTCCTGGTCGGCAAGGATGGCCAGGTGATCAAGCGCTACGCGCCGAACGACGAGCCGGCCAAGCTGGCCAAGGACATCGAGGCCGTGCTGGCCTCGTAAGCGCCGCGCTCCCTCTTCTTTTCAACTGGCCCAGCCCTGCTCGCGCGCCTGCGACTCGTTCAGGCGCGCCAGGTCGGCCAGTGTGCGGCCAGGCTCGTCGCGGAAGCGCTCGTCCAGGCGGCGCACGTAAGTGACGCGGTCGACGCGGAAGCTGCGGAAATCGTTGCGCTGTTCGCACCACGCGGCCAGCGTCCAGACCTTGCCCCAGTAGAAACAGCCGAGCGGCCGCAAGGTGCGCTCGCTGGGCTTGTCGGCGAGGTCGCGGTAATGGATGAAGATCTTCTGGCGGCCCTGCACGGCTTCGCGCAAGGTCTGCAGCGTGCGCTGCGCCGGTTCGGGCAGGCCGCCGCCGGCCGGCGCGTACACCGCCAGCGCTTCCGCGGCGACGCGCGCTTCGGCGGGCAACACGGACAGGATCTTGCCGAGCGCATCGCCGCCCGCCTGCGCGAGCGCCGGATCGAGCCACCCTTGCGATATGCGCACGGCCGCGACGAGCGCCTTCGCCTCGTCCTGCGTGAACATCATGGGCGGCAGGTCGAAGCCGGCGCCGAGCCGGTAACCTACCCCGGCCTCGCCCTCGAGCGGCACGCCTTGCACCTGCAAATCGGCGACGTCGCGGTAGATCGTGCGCTCGGACACTTCGAGGCGTTGCGCCAACCAGGCGGCCGTGGTCAGGCGCCGGCCGCGGATCAGCTGGATGATGTGGAAGAGGCGGTCGGCGCGGCGCATCGAGCCCTCAAAAATACAGCAAAGCCGGATCGGCCGCCATCGCGCCCGCGATCAGCCGCATGTCGTGCTCGCTGACGTCGAACAGCCCGAAGCGGAACTTGTAGCCCCAATGCTGCCGGTCCTCCACGAATTCGAGCTCGTCCAGCAACGGCAGGATCGGCGTTTCGCGCGCGGGCACGTAGGCCACGTCGCGCCGCCACGGCACGAAGCCGCCGCCCATGTCGACCGGGTACGCGTCGCCGGGCTGCACGATGCCGATCGAAACAAAGCTCTGGTACTTGTCCTTGCCGCCCATCGTGAGCGCGGGTGCGTAGTACGCCACGCGGTCGCCGGGCTGGACGCGCCGCACCGGCGCCGCCTTGCCGTGCGACACCTGCATGAAGCCGCCCGTGGGCTCGTCACGGCCGCGCCGCGCGTGCTCCGCGCAGGCCACCGCGATCCAATTCTTCTTCTTGCGTTCCATCTCACCTCCAGCCCGGTGCGCCGACCGGGGAGGCGTTACTGTGGACGCCCCCTCCTGACATGGTGATGTCAGGAGGAAAGCGCCGCGTCCAGGACCTCGATCCAGTGCTTCACGGGCGTTGCCGTGCCGCTTTGCAGATGGGTGATGCAGCCGATGTTGGCCGAGACGATGGCGCGCGGTGCCAGCTCGCCCAGGTGGCCGAGCTTGCGGTCGCGCAACTGGGTCGCGATCACCGGCTCCAGCACCGAATACGTACCGGCCGAACCGCAGCACAGGTGCGACTCGTTCAGGCTCAATCGGACATCGAAGCCGAGTTCGCGCATCCAGCGTTCGACGCCGCCACGCAACTGCTGGCCATGTTGCAAGGTGCAAGGTGGATGGAATGCGAGGACGCCGCGCTCGGTGCGGACTTTCCCGCGCAGCGATTCGACGAGGTCCGGCAACAGCTCGCTCAGGTCGCGCGTCAGTGCGCTGATGCGCGCGGCCTTGTCGGCATAGGCCGGATCGAGGCGGAGCAGATGGCCGTATTCCTTCACCGTGACGCCGCACCCGGATGCGTTCATCACGATGGCTTCGACGCGACCGCTCTCCACATGCGGCCACCACGCGTCGATGTTGGCGCGCATCTGCGCCTTGCCGCCTTCCTGGTCGTTCAGGTGGAACTTCACGGCGCCGCAGCAGCCGGCCTCGGGCGGCACGACGACCTGGATGCCCGCGGCGTCCAGCACGCGCGCCGTCGCGCTGTTGATGTTGGGCATCATCGAAGGCTGCACGCAGCCCGCCAGCATCAGCACCTTGCGGGCGTGTTCGCGCGCCGGCCATCGGCCCGCGTCCTGGCGCGCCGGCACCTTGCTCTTGAGTTTTTCCGGCAACACCCCGCGCACGGCCTGGCCCAGTTTCATTGCCGGGCCGAACAAGGGCGACGTCAAGCCTTCCTTCAAGGTCCAGCGCAAAGCCTGGGCGGCCGCGCCGCGCGGCACTTTCTCTTCGACGATCTTGCGGCCAATGTCGATCAGGTGCCCGTACTCGACACCGCTCGGGCAGGTACTCTCGCAATTGCGGCAGGTGAGGCACCGGTCCAGGTGCATCTGAGTCTTGCGCGTCGGCGTTTCGCCTTCGAGCATCTGCTTGATCAGGTAGATGCGCCCGCGCGGCCCGTCGAGCTCGTCGCCGAGCAGCTGGTAGGTCGGGCAGGTCGCGGTGCAGAAGCCGCAGTGCACGCACTTGCGCAGGATCGCCTCGGCCTCGCGGCCCTCGG
>Ga0157376_10001669_pt1 | contig 14739 bp, 13 predicted proteins | sample M45metaG_FD_121801 | JGI IMG/M metagenome (GOLD analysis project Ga0157376, IMG submission 121801) | Miscanthus rhizosphere microbial communities from Kellogg Biological Station, Michigan, USA - M4-5 metaG | ecosystem: Host-associated > Plants > Roots > Rhizosphere > Soil | place: USA: Michigan... | reverse complement strand
CAGGCAGCGCACTCAATACTTGCTATTTTTACTTTTTTCAAAAAACTATTTTGGGCAGTATCGTCCTTATTACCAATCCAGCTTACGCCCACCAGTCCAATGGCATCTGTATTATTACCTACGTAATCAATAACGCCCTGGCTGCTTGTGGCCGCCATAACATTTTTTCCCAACGGCTGGCCTTTTGCAAGACTGTCTGTAACATAACGCACGGTGCTGGTAGAGCTAAGTCCGTCCAGCACCACTTTATACTTGTACCCACTGGTGCCTTTTACCAGAGAACGCATATCGGACATATCAAACAAAGAATCTTTGCTGTCTTTATTTACGATGACTGATATAGCATCAAAAGCCAGCTTGCCATATACCGGCACATAGCCCAATTTGGCCTTCATCAGAACTTCTTCCTCAGCACTGAGTGGTCTTGTAACAAAGATCATACGGATGCTGTCATTGTTCAAATCCCTTAAACACGCTGCCTCCGGTTTATAATGCGCAATAATTTTTGCATTGGGCCAGGATGCCTCAAATACTTTTATCTGCGAATCAATAACCGGCTTAAAAGATTCATCGGCACTTATCTGGATGGTACCATTGGTGGTGGTTTCTACAGGTGTTTTTGAAGGCGAGCTGTTGCAGGCGCATATCAGCATGATATAACTCCCCGCAACAATACAACCTGTATTGCGAATTGATGCCCTGAAAATTTTCATTCTGAAAAATAATTTTTTTTGTAGCCGCGGTATATCCGAAATCCACCGTAAATAACACAAAGTCCTACAAATGCATAACGGAATGCAGGTGTAATGCTAAATTCAATGCCAAATCTGTCTGCAACAGCAAAAAATAAACCGAAACCCACTATAATGGCGCCCATGCCATAGTCGAGCAACGATCGCCTCACGATATAATTTCTTGCCTTTCTGTCTGTAGGATCAATATTCATTTGTAGCTCATTTAGCTTGTGGCAAGTTAAGGAAATTTAATTTTCACCCATATCAAATATTGCCAGGTTACCTGTCAACCGGCATTCAATTTTTGTTTTGAATACCGGGTTATTTTTGATCTTACACATGAAATTTCCTTTTGCAAATTACCCAATCACGGGTAAGAGATTCCACAGCCTTGTTTTGATTAGATGCTCACAAGAAACATATCCATAAAACACCATAAATTTTGTGATTAAACAAAAGATTACAACGGCGGTCTTTGCTTCATAATGACCTGTTTGTTAGTGCCGGTTAGTGTTGCAAAAGTACTGCAGCCACCAACCCGGCCGTTTCTGTGCGTAACCTTGTCTCACCCAGGGTAACCGGAATAAATTGATGCTCTAGCGCCAGCTCAATTTCATTTGTTGTAAAATCACCTTCCGGGCCAACTAATAATAGCTGGCTGCCTAATGGGTCGATTAGCTGACTGCCCAGGCTTTGTTTATTGTCTTCTATGCAATGGGCTATAAATTTCTGCTGAAAACCTTGCTGCGCCATCATCTTCTCAAATTTTACCGGTTCGTGCAATGCGGGCAACCAGGTTTGACGGCTTTGCAGCATTGCGCTGACAAGTATGTTCTTCATTCTGTCAGACCTGAAATGCTGTTTTTCTGTACGGGCGCACAGCAGCGGAAAAAAAGCCGTAATGCCAATTTCTGTGGCTTTTTCCAGGAACCATTCAAAACGAACAGGGTTTTTAACCAGTGAGATGCCAATCGCCGTCCTCCGTTCGGGTGGCGCTGTTTCTTGTATACCGGCTATGGATACACGGCATTTTTTTTTATCGGGATCGGTAATGATGGCAGTCAGCAGCTTGCCTTTTCCATCTGTGAGGTGTATTTTTTCGCCGGTGCTCATACGCAATACACCTGCTGCATGTCTGGAAATATCTTCATTCAGCACAATGTCTTTGCTGCTGGTATCTATATTTTCTATATAAAAAAAAGGAAGACTCATGGAAGAAAGGTTGAAGGTAGAAGATGTAAGGTGTAAGTTCTTTAATTACAAGAGTGCAATTTAGCATGTCAGGCCTTACGCCTTATACCCCAAACCTTATACCTCAAAAAAAAGCTCCCGCAAACGCAGGAGACTTTCGTACATACTAATCCAATTATTTATCAGAATGGCGCATCGTCATCATCCATATGGGGCAGATCATTCATTTTACTGCCTGCCTGTACATATAGTTTGGGACCATCCCCGCCCTGGCCGCCACTGTCTGGCGGGAATTTTTTATAATTTCCGCCAAAACCAGGCGCACCACCGGTTTCATCATCTTCAATAAATTTCTGGATATGCAGCAATGCCCGCAGTTTTACATTTTCCAGGCTACCGTTTCTGTGCTTGGCAATGCGTACATGGGTTTCGCCTTTATTGCTTTCGCCCATTTCATTTTGGTTGATGTCGTAGTATTCCGGCCGGTAAAGAAACATTACCATATCCGCATCCTGCTCAATGGCGCCCGATTCACGCAAATCGCTCAATTGCGGTATTTTATTTCCTTATCTTCTGGACTCTACCGCACGGCTTAGCTGGCTTAAGGCAATAATAGGTACCTGTAATTCTTTGGCCAGCCCTTTCAGGTTTCTTGAAATATTGCTGATTTCCTGTTCGCGGTTGCTGCCATTGCCGTTGCTGGTTCCGCTCATTAACTGCAGGTAGTCAATAATGATTAGGCCTACATTGTGCTTGTTTTTTAAGCGGCGGCACTTTGCCCTTAGTTCAAAAATGTTTAATGCGGCGGTATCATCTATAAATATCGGCGCTTCCGACAAACGTTGTATGCCTTTGGCGTACAATTGTTTCATTTCATGTTCTTCCAGTTTGCCGCGGGCTATTTTTTCCAGCCAAATTTCGCTTTCGGCAGAAAGTATACGCTGTACCAGCTGACCGGCGCTCATTTCAAGGCTGAAAAATGCCACCCCGGTTGGCTTTACAGGGTGCAGGGCAGCGTTACGGGCAAGATTAAGCGCAAAAGCAGTTTTACCTACCGAAGGACGGGCGGCAAGAATGATAAGATCTGTACTTTGCCAGCCATAGGTCACTTTATCAAGGGTTGGAAAGCCAGTCGGCACCCCTGTTATATCCTCATTCTTATGGCGCATGTCCTCAATGCGGGCTACTGTTTTTACCAGCACATCATCAATCTTGTCAAAATTTTTGCGCAGGTGGTTATTGGTGATTTCAAACAGTTTGCCCTCTGCCTCATCCAGTAAATCAAACACGTCTGTAGAATCTTCGTAAGAGTCGTTGATAATTTCGCCGCTGATGCGAATCAGTTCGCGTTGAATAAATTTCTGCAGAATAATACGCGCGTGGGCCTCTATATTGGCACTTGACACAACTGCGTTGGTCAACCGCGTTACAAAATAAGGACCGCCCACCGTTTCCAGTTCTTCCTTGCTCTTCAATTCTTCCACCACCGTTAAAATATCAATCGGCTGGTTTTTTTGCTGCAAACCCTGCATCACTTTAAATACCCGCTGATGGGCGTCTACGTAGAAACATTCCGGTTTCAGTATTTCGGCAACAACATCAAAAGCGCTTTTTTCAAGCATGATGGCTCCCAGTACAGCTTCCTCCAGGTCTTTTGCCTGGGGCGGCACCTTGCCGTAAACCATGGTGCTTAAATCTATTGAACTCTTGCGTCTGCTTTTGGCCCGGTCTTTATTAAGGTTAGTTAAATCCATATGATTCCAAGAAAAAAATGGGTGATGGCAATTCTGTTACATTGGTTGTTGGTTTTTCAAACCTTGGATGAATGTGGCAAAAAACCACCCTCCATTGGATATTGGGCCAATACTTGTGGGTTTTTACCGCCGCCTTATTATCAGTCAGTTGATAAATGTTACCGGTATGCCGGTTTCATGTTAAGGAATTGTTACCCGAAGTCAGGACGGCGAATATAGACCTACATTTTTTTCCATAAAAAGAATTTGTCTGTTTAAATTTATTGCCACTCCATGCACATCCATACATAGGTTAATACACAGCTTTGGCAGGTTATTCACATTTATTATTGGCTTACCCACAATTTAAAAAAATTTAGCACCGTTTTCCACATAAAAATCCCCACACACGGTGCATAAGAAAATACGGTAAAAAGTTTGGTTGCAATATGATCATTATAAGATGCAGCAGCAAGGCTGATCTCCGGCACTTTTACTATTTTTTTAATGTGAAACATGCCATAATACAGCTATCCGGCAATTTTGTAATGCTTTTTTGTATGCCTGTAAAGGGTTTCAGCCAGAAGTCGGGCTGCAATGTCCGTGGCTACTGGTAAATCCCTGTTTTTATACAGAAAACTACCTTAAAGTTGTATTTGCCTGTTAGAAAAATAGTTGGAATTTTATTGCCGTTAGCTACTAAACCTGTCTTATACCATGGCCTACAATGTAAATTTTATTACTGGTTTGCCGGTAAAACTGCCCGGGGTGCCTGCCGGTAAAAGAAAAGAAATAGCCCCGCTGCTAAATGGAAAAGGCCACCTGATTAACTACCGCCACCATTCCGTAATAATGAACAAAAAACGAAAGCTGGCCTTTTTTTCAGCTTCCAATATAAATGGTAACGACTGGAAATTGCTAAACCGTAAAGGGGGTTTTAGAAAAGACAAAAAAATAGCAGACAGCTACCAACTTGGCAACGAATTGTACAATGTCATTAAAGGTGCAGCCGGGCGGCCCAATGATTTTCAACAGGGCCATCTTACATCGTTCCAGGAAGTGATATGGGGGAAAACCGCCAGCCAGCGAATAAAAGCAGCCAGTGACACCTTCTTTTTTACCAATTGTGTACCCCAGCACGGACGCCTGAATGTTGGTTTATGGAGAAGCCTTGAACAATACGTGCTGAAAACCCAGGCTATCGATCATGAATTAAAGGTGAGCGTAATAACCGGTCCGCTGCTATCGGATCATGACCCTTATTACATACACAAAATAAATGGCGAAGCGATAAAGATTCCCTGCGTATTCTGGAAAGTAGTGTATTATCCAAATCAAAAAGGACTTAATGCAGTAGGTTTTATGATGAGCCAGACAAAGCTGTTACTAAAAGATGGCACGGTTACTTTAAAAGCAGCTGGTGTAAAAGAAATGGCAGCGCCACCTGCTGCAGACAATTTATTTATGGATTACAAATATGATTCGGTGTACCAGGTACGGGTAGAATTTATACAGGAGAAAACCGGTATCCGTTTTATGCTGAATAAAGTACATTTGCCCTACCAGGTTACTACCAAAACAAATCTGCTGTACAAAAGAATTGAAGTACCGCCATCCAGGGCAATTGCTGCAAAACAACAAGGCATATCCGTACTTGATTACAAACTTGAAGGGATAACTTTATGACCTTTTTGCCGGTTTTTATGTTACTACCGGTAAAGCCTGACTGCTGATGATAAAATTATAAATCCTGCGGTTGTTTTACATACTTGTAAATACAGCCAGTTACAACCCTCATTTATTACTACTCACGCAGCAATTTTTTGGCTGGCTAAATGGCCCGTCTGAAGCCTGTTGCATTGCATAAAATAAAAACAAATCATTGATCAGTTAACCAATAACCGGGTAGCCGAAAACGGTAACCAGAGTAGGCAAAAAAACCAAATCATTATGGCACAGCAACCAAATCCATACAAAGCGCTTACTGTATTGAAAGACAGTGCAAGAAAAGCGCCCGATGCAAAAAAAGGAAAAATTGTAAAGGCCGGCGATAGCATTGAAGTTACTTTGCGCATCCGCAGAAAAAAATCGGTTGATGCTGCGCTGAAAGAACTGGAAAAAACCGGAAAAACGTATACCAGGGAGGAATACCAGCAACAATTTGGTCTCAGCGATGCAGATGTAAAAAAAGTGAGTGATTTTGCTGATGCCAGCGAGCTTTCGGTTGTACATACCAGTTACTCACGCCGCAGCATGATGCTCAAAGGAACGGCTGAAAATATTTCCAAAGCTTTTGGCGTAACACTTCATTATTATACCGACAGGAAAAGCAAAGCTGTTTTTCACGGCAGAACAGGTACGATTAAGATTCCCAAAGCGCTGGAGGGCATAGTAGACGGTGTTTTTGGATTAGACAACCGCCCGCAGGCCACTCCAAAATTCCAGTTTAGAAAATCTAACAGCAGGGCAAGGGCGATGTCGGTTTCTTATAACCCCAACCAGCTGGCAGATGTGTATGATTTTCCTGCAGCAGATGGTTCGGGACAAACAATTGGCATACTTGAATTTGGCGGCGGCCATACATTAAAAGATCTGAAGACGTATTTTACAAAGCTTAAGCTACCAGTACCGGTTGTAAAATCTGTTTCTGTTGGAACGGGCCACAATAGCCCCGGTGGAAGCGCAGATGACGAGGTGATGCTGGATATAGAGGTAGCGGGTGCTGTTGCACCAAAGGCTACCATTGTAATGTACTATGCACCCAATTCTACCAAGGGTTTTATTGATGCCATTACCCAGGCAGTTCACGACGATGTAAATAAACCCGGCGTTATTTCTATTAGCTGGGGCGGGCCCGAAACTATCTGGACTACGCAGGCCAAAACAAATTTTAATGAAGTATGCAAAGCGGCGGCTTTACTGGGTGTTACTATTTGCCTGGCAGCAGGAGATACCGGTTCAGATGATGGCGTAGGCGATGGAAAAGTGCATGTAGACTTTCCTTCCTCTTCGCCCTATGTGCTTGCCTGCGGTGGTACCAAACTAACGGTGATAAATAATAAGCCATCTGCCGAAGTAGTATGGCATGAGTCGAATGATTCTGCTACGGGTGGTGGTGTAAGTGAATTTTTTCCTTTGCCGGATTATCAAAAAAATGCCAAAGTGCCGGTATCTGTAAACAGCACAAAATTCAAAGGGCGCGGTGTACCCGATTTGGCTGGTGTGGCAGACCCTGAAACAGGTTATAATATTTACCTGCATGGCCAAAGTTATGTTATAGGAGGAACGAGCGCAGTAGCGCCCCTGATAGCCGGTCTTATTGCCCGCATCAACCAGCTTAAAAAGAAACAGGTTGGTTTTATTCAACCCAAAATTTACCAGGCAGCCACAGCATTCCGGGATATTACTTCGGGCGACAATATCACTACTTCTACAGGCAAAGGATACACCGCTGGTAAAGGCTGGGATGGCTGTACAGGAATGGGTGTAGCAGATGGCAAAAAGCTGATGAATATTTTATAAACATTCTACCGGTCTTTCATAAAATTGAAAAACAAAAATTGCGGGTAAAAGATGCCCGCAATTTTATTTTTGCAGCATTGATGACCAACTACCCTCTTTGTGGTATTGTTTTATTTCTAACTCTTATGAATATTTGATATAAGATTGCGGGGTTTTGCCGGCGCTACATAGGCATAATCCCATAGTCTGCTGCAACAAAACAGGCCATATAAATGAATGCTTCTGTGCAAAATGCAGGATAAACAAATAAGCTTGCGGCAATACAATTGTTGTAAAATTCCGTTCCCGGTTTTTGAATACAACCAATTACCAGTTTATAAAGACGCTTACCAAACGCATTACGGCAGATAAAACATGCAATTTTATGACACTGGAACAAATAAAAGAAACCACCTGTTCTTCTTTGGCAAATGCACAAAAATTCATGGAGTTTATCAATGATACCTGCGAAAGATTTGGCATTGATACACCTGCCAGACAGCTTTGTTTTCTTGCGCAGACAGGTCATGAGAGTGGCAGCCTTTATTTTACAGAAGAACTGGCAAGCGGTCAGGCATATGAAGGTCGCAAAGGCCTGGGTAATATACAGCCTGGCGATGGCGTAAAGTTTAAAGGACGTGGCCTGATACAAATCACCGGTCGCCTGAACTATACAAAAGTGGGCAATGCCCTGGGTGTTGATTTTATCAGCAACCCAACCCTGCTTGGAGGAAAGAATATAACCGAATGCAGCGATGAACAACTTAGAAATGCGGCCATGAGTGCCGGCTGGTTCTGGAGCAACCGCAACCTGAATGCCATTGCAGACAATATCAATATTGCCAGCACCATAGAAACCGGTTCCAATCTTTCCAGTTTTATTTTGATGACAAAAAAAATAAATGGTGGTACCAATGGATTGCCCGACCGGCTTAACCGGTATAAATCCGGTCTGAAATTATTCCTGAACAGCCTGCAGCCACAAGCTGTGTTATCTTGATTTTTAGTAACCAAACATATATTTTTAAAAATTACGCAATATGAAAAAAGCCCTCCTGGTAGGTATCAATAAATACCCCGATCCCCGCAATGAATTACATGGCTGTATTAATGACATTACTGATATGGCTGATTTTATTACCAAGCAAAAACAGTTTGATACTCCCGATGTAAGGCTGCTGACCGACAGCAGGGCCACCAAAACCAGTATTGTTGACCGTCTCAACTGGCTGGTAACCGGCGCCAAGCCCGGAGATCAATTACTGTTTCATTACAGTGGTCATGGCGCACAGATGGCCACCCGCTCAGGCAGTGGCGAACTGGATGGATTGGATGAAGTAATCTGTCCTTATGATTTTGACTGGACCGACGCCACGGCATTAAAAGATAAAGAATTTGCAAAAATTTTTACGTTGTTGCCAAAAGGCGTTGATTTTATCTGGGTATCCGATTCCTGCCATTCACAGGATTTATCCCGGGGTATCAAAAAACCCATACCGGGTATATTTAAGGTAAAAACCATGATACCTCCGCCAGATATTGCCTGGAGAAACATGAGCATTGCCAGGACAGCCATACCACTGCATGAGCTGGCAAAAACGGCCAAAGAAAAAAATCTGGCCCTGATAAGTGGTTGCAAAAGCGCGCAGGAAAGCGCTGATGCCGTGTTCAATAAAAGAGCCAATGGAGCGCTTACCTATTTTTTATTAAAAGCGCTGGGCGCCAAAACTGCCAAAACCACTTCCCTTAAATCACTGGTAGACATTGTTAATAAAAGTCTGCGAAAGGTAAAATACCCGCAGGAACCGCAAATTGAAGGCAGTCCTGCACTAACTGATATGCCATTTTTCTAAATGACGCTTTCATTGCATTCAAAACCTGTAGTTAGAAGATAAACTTGCCTGAAAAACCTGTCATGATAAATAATACCCGCTTTGTGGTATTGTTTAAGCCACCGCACTTGTCCATATTTGATATAACGTTGATGCTTATATCAAAACGCTGCGTCATTGATCCGGTAAAAGACGTTCCCTGAAAAGGTGATTTAACCCTTGGGGTGTAATTTTTTCTGATGCAATTTTGGATAAGATTTTAGTTTATATAGTCCCGCCCGTAAAAACGATGTGTGTTCCATGTAGATTTACGTCGCAATCTTCTTTTAGACATTCAAGCAATCACCTCACCGGTTGTAGTTTTATTGATTTGCCAATATATCTCCGGTTGAAGTAAAAAGAAAATTATGAAGCAACTGCCTTCTTTTATTGGTTGGACTTTACTGGTAATTTCGTTGGGTATGTATTGTTATGGTATTTATTATGCCATTTTTATTCCTGACGCCGTAACTGATAGCAGTGGAAAAATCGCCGGGCTAACAATTCCAGAGCCGCTGGATACACTGGTGGCTGCCATTAGCGCCATATTACTGACCAATCTTGGAGCAGTGCTTGGAATATCGGTAACGAATCCGTCCTCTGCACTGGCAGCAAAAACTTTAATCAGCAAGAACATGGCTGAAATACCTCCTCCCCTATCCAGAAGAGATATAATACAACTCACATGCGTTATAATTTATCTTGTAGTGCTCCTGGCTTGTTTTATCAAGTGGGCAGCAAACACTTTTCAAAAACCAGCAGAGGTGAAACTGGTAGTACCATTTGTGCAACAGTATGGCAAAACTTTGATTGGGGTTATTACGGCTTATTTAGCTTTTGTGCTGGGCACGAAAAAGGTGTAGACCATCCGCCCCGCCAAAAAAATAGCAGCCAATAAAATAAAACCGGTAAGCCGAAAACGGAATTAAAGAGTAGGCGTAAAAAAAAATATTATGGCAAAGTCAATTAAAAAAACTGTCGCTAAGGCAGAAAAAAAGAAGCCAGTTGCGAGACCAAAAATTAAAAAATCATTTCTTGTTGCATTGCCAAAAGGTATTGCCGTATCTGCTACCGTTAATGTCGTTTTCAAGTCTGGGATAGGCCAGGTTACCGCTGTACTGTTTAGAAACGGTGTTTTAATTAATATGCAAAGCATCAGTACCGATGGAAACATTCAATTTAGCCAGGTGCAATCCCACGATTCAATTTCTATAAACGGTGTATGCTCTGGTGACGCTGTCATCACGATAAGCGTACCTACCAATCCCGGCACTCCGGATACTTTTAGTAAAGAAATCATTGTCGCAGGTTATATCATTCTTTAAACCCAAAAACATAAATATGAAACAATTATTACTATTGTTCATTTTCATAAATATAATAGTTACAAATTATGCACAAACAAAACCCAATCTACCATTAAGTGCAGACTCGTTAGCAACCGGAAATTACAAGGACGTCTTAGCGAGCTTTTTTCAGTTGGCCTTTAACAAATTTACCAGTAAAGAAAAAGAGCTAAAGTTTACCTCCAACCCATTTGCAGTAATGGCCAAATTGGATACCGGTCTGTTGAGATCAGCGCAATATTATAAATACAGGCATTTACGTGACCTTAACTTTTCATTTTCTGCAAAACTGGACAGTTCCTACAGATTTAATGGGTTTTCTTCAGGGTTAAAATACGCACTGATAAACCGGCGCGACGAAACTGTTTCCCGGGCATTTATACAAAACATACTCGACGATTCAAGAGTGAAAGTTATAATAACGCTGAACCAGGCCCTTGATCAATTCATCAGCACTTTAGGAAATGATACCGCCACGCAAAACAGAATACAGAAGCAAAAAGTGGGTTTTACAAGAGGAACAATGACCTATAACCAGTTGGATGAAACGCTTCGGAAAAAAATAATTCAAATTGCAAAAGACAGTAATTTGGTTTCTTTGGAACAAACAATTGAAGCAAATCCCCAGTTCAATCTTAAAAAAACTGCCGCTGACATTTACGATGAGATAAAAACAAAAATCAATAACAAATCCCTATGGACGGTTGGCATTAGCGATACTACTTATAATGATCATTTCATATTCTCTAACATTGTTCTATCATCAGAATTTGTAAAAGGAATAGACACAATGAAAAGTAAGGATATAGAACTCAACTTAAAGGCAGCTGTTCAATTGCTGGATGATTCGCTCAAAGCGGGGAGGGATTTAAAGAGAAGTATTTTTAGTTTTGAGCCGGGTTTCAATTTTGTCTGGAAAACTAAAAATACCCTCAAAAGCTTTTTTGAATTTAAATTAAGCGGAAGCTACTATCACACATTCAGCACTTTGTACAATGCCGAAAAAAGAGACAGCCTGACTTTAAACGGAACGATTCGCATCCGCATCTACGATGACATCTGGATACCCCTGGAAATAAAATACGATCCGCGGTCAGGTAATGTATTTGGGTTTCTTAATGTAAGAGCCAATTTCACTGCCCTGGGCAAAATGGCCAAAGCGTTCGCTAATTAAATTCATGTAAAACGAAAAATTAGTAGCTAACTAATAATGTCTGCTGAATTTGCCTTCAGGACAGGCCGTCGCATGTTTGGCTGTGGTTGGCATCATTTCCGCTGTTATACGGTCAAATGCAATATTCTCACCCCATTTTCTCCGGCCTTACCACTTCTCCCGGCAGCAACACCCAATCCTTTGCAAAAGGCTTCAGTAATTTGTCGGCAGCCACAGGGCCCCAGCTACCGGGCTCGTAGAACCGCAGTTGTTTGGAGGGATTCTTTTTCCAGGCATTGATGATGGGCATTACCACTTTCCAGGCGGCTTCCACCTGGTCTGCCCGCATAAATAAAGTGGCATCGCCTTCCAGTACATCCAGCAAAAGGGTTTCGTATGCTTCAGGAATATCCTGGGTATAGGCATCCTTGTACATAAAATCCATTTCTACCGGTGTTAATTTCATTTGCAACCCCGGTATCTTGCTTTCAAACAGCAGGCTAATCTCCTGTTCGGGCTGTATACTAATGATAAGGCGGTTGGGCATTACATCATCTTTGAATATTTTATAGGGTGAGTCTTTAAACTGTATCACAATTACGGAAGCCTGCCGTTGCAATGCTTTACCGGTGCGCAGGAAAAACGGCACTCCCTTCCAGCGTTTGTTATTTATAAACAGCCTGGCGGCAACAAATGTTTCGGTAACCGATTCCGGCGCCACATGTTCTTCCGCGCGGTAGGCTACCTGTGGCAGGTTGCCTATCGCCCCATCGGTATATTGTCCGCGCACTACCTCTTTAAACACTTCGCCCGTTTTGTATACTCTGATATCCTTTAACACTTTGGCCTTTACATTGCGTATAATCTCCGGCTCATATTTACCCGGGCATTCCATAGCAATTACACAAAGCAATTGCAGCAGGTGGTTCTGTATCATGTCGCGGATGGCGCCTGCACCGTCGTAGTAACCGCCACGTGCGCCTACCGTTACTGCCTCTGCCACGCTTATTTGTACATGATCTATAAACTGGTTGTTCCACAATGGCTCAAATACATGATTGGCAAAACGAAAGGCCAGTATATTTTGAACGGTTTCCTTGCCCAGGTAATGATCTATACGGTACAGCTGTTTCTCTGCGAACCGTTTCTGTAAAAAACGGTTAAGATTTTGCGCAGATGCCAGATCGGTTCCAAAAGGCTTTTCAATTACAATACGGTGCAGGTTACTATTGGAGCAGATTTTATTGTTGTACAGTCCGTCAGAAATGATTTCAATAAACCGCGGCGCTACTGCATAATAAAATATCCGCGTGCCCTGGCGCGGATGCTGGTTTTCAAAAATTTCGAGCTGCTTTTTTAAAGCCGTATAGGTGTCAGGGTTCATAAAATCGCCCTGCAGGTATTGAAGACGCGCGGCAAATTTGGCCCAGTTGGTTTCATCGGCCCTGCCATTTCTTGAAAATGAATTGACGCCGGCAAGCAAATCAGCATTAAAATCCGCTGGTTTTACCGGCAGGTAATCAACACAAAGTATATTAAACACGCCTGGCAGGTGATTGCTCAAAAACAAATTATACAAAGCAGGAATCAGTTTACGCCTGGTAAGATCTCCTTTTGCACCAAAAATAACAATGGATGCCGGATGCAGCTTTTTTTCTTTCATAATGTGTGCAAAGGTAAAAGGTTTGGGCTAAAGGTGTAAGGTTTAAGGGATAAGGCAATGCTGGCGATTATTTGGTAAGATTGTATTTGAATACCTTACACCCCATACCTCAAACCTTTTACCTTTAGCCCTATCTTTGCGAAAACTGAAACTGCAGCAATCGTATGACAATTTCTTATAATTGGCTGGGCGAAAACTTGCCGGCTATCATTGAACCGGAAAGACTAAGCAAAATTCTCACCTCACTGGGCCTGGAAGTAGAGAGCCTTGAAAAATATGAAGAATTGAAAGGCGGGCTGAAAGGCCTTATTGTTGGCGAAGTACTCGAGTGCAGCCAGCATCCCAATGCGGATAAATTAAAACTTACAAAGGTGGCAGTAGGCGCCGATCAACCGCTTCAGATTGTCTGTGGTGCTTCCAATGTAGCAGCAGGACAAAAAGTAGTGGTGGCACCCATTGGTGCAACTATCTATCCAAAAAATGGAGAGCCGGTAACCATGAAACTGGCAAAAATACGCGGACAGGAAAGCTATGGCATGATTTGCGCCGAAGATGAAATAGGACTTAGCGATAACCATGAAGGCATTATAGTGCTGCCTGCCAATATAAAACCGGGCACGCCTGCCGCCACTTATTTTCAGCCGTACACAGACTGGATATATGAGATTGGTCTTACACCCAACCGCATGGATGCCATGAGCCACCTGGGCGTTGCCAGGGATGTTTGCGCCTACCTTACCCACCACGATAAAAAAGACAGCCGGGTAAAAGCGCCTTCAGCCAATGCATTTAAACCCGACAATAATAGCCTGCCCATAACAGTTAGTATTGAAAATAAGAATGCCTGCCAGCGGTACAGCGGTGTAAGCATCAGCGGCGTTACCGTAAAAGAAAGCCCCCTGTGGCTGAAAAACAAACTAAAAGCCATTGGCCTGCGGCCCATCAATAATATTGTAGACATTACCAATTTTATACTGCATGAAACAGGTCAGCCCCTGCATGCTTTTGATACCGCTGAGATAACAGGCAGCAGCATAATTGTAAAAAACCTTCCCGAAGGCACGCCCTTTATTACACTTGATGACAAAGAAAGAAAACTTTCCAAAGAAGACCTGATAATTTGCAACAGCAAAGAACCCATGTGTATTGCCGGTGTATTTGGAGGCAGCAAAAGCGGCGTAAAAGAAACCACAAAAGACATTTTCCTGGAAAGCGCGTGGTTTAATCCTGTCGACATCCGCAAAACATCTTTCCGTCATGCACTGCGTACCGATGCCGCCATCCGTTTTGAAAAGAATACAGATATCAGCAATACCGTACAGGTGCTGAAAAGGGCTGCCCTGCTTATAAAAGAGCTGGCAGGCGGTTCTATCAGCTCTGATATTATTGATGTATATCCCGATAAAAAAGAAAAGGTACAAATACACCTTAAACACCATTACCTGAAAAAACTCAGCGGTAAAAAATACCACCAGGATACCGTGAAAGACATACTCTCTGCGCTTGGCTTTGAAGTAATAAAAGAAGGAATGGATGAAATATGGCTG
>Ga0157376_10001666_pt1 | contig 14758 bp, 11 predicted proteins | sample M45metaG_FD_121801 | JGI IMG/M metagenome (GOLD analysis project Ga0157376, IMG submission 121801) | Miscanthus rhizosphere microbial communities from Kellogg Biological Station, Michigan, USA - M4-5 metaG | ecosystem: Host-associated > Plants > Roots > Rhizosphere > Soil | place: USA: Michigan... | reverse complement strand
CTCACCGCCTTCTTAACAGCCTTCCCTGCCACAACCGAACCTCAACCACCCGGAAAACTGGTAAACCTCGGCAACCACCCCCTCCACGTCAACCGCACCGCCAAAGGCGCCCCTACCGTCGTAGTGGAGAACGGTCTCGGTGATTTCTCCATCGACTGGACTCTGGTGCAATCCGGCGTCTCCGCTTTCACTCGCATCTGCACCTACGATCGCGCCGGCTATGCCTGGAGCGATCCCGGCCCCAAACCACGCACCTTCGCACAAATTAATCTCGAACTCCACGACGCACTCGCAAAACTCGGCGAACATGGCCCGTTCATTCTCGTCGGCCACTCGTACGGCGGTCCGGTTGTCAGAAATTTTGCCGCCACCTATCCCCAAGAAGTCGCAGGAATGGTTCAAGTCGACGCCGCATTCGAAGGGATGCATGTAGGCATCGGTGGCGGAAAAACAATTCGCCTCGGCGAAGATGCCAAAGGTGCTGCGATTCCTGCACCGCATGAAGAAGTCAGCCCATCGGACCAACCAACTCTGCGCGCCAAAGATCTACCCGCCGAATTCAAAAATCTCGACGCCCTCTACAAAGTTCTTCCGCCAGAAACTCAACAGCAACATCTCTGGGCACAGCAATTGCCAGCAGTCTACGACGCGCAAAACAGCGAAACCCAATGGTCAGGAGAATATTTTGCAAAGTGGCTGAGCACATCTCAGGCAGGCGCGCTCAAAGCAATTCCGCTAATCGTTCTTACCCGTGCAGAAGGCGGATATTCCGACACCGATTCCGATACCCCCGCCGCTCAAATGGAAAAAGAGCGCTTCGAAGGCCAGAAAAATCTCACGCTACTGTCTACCAACAGCACACAACTCATCATCCACAGCGGCCACAACATGAACCTCCTAGCCCCCGCCGAAGTCGCCAGCGCCATCCAACACTTAGTCGACGCCATCCGCAACCACACCAAACTCTAAATTCGGCCGATGCAAAATATTCTGACGCCTGAGCGATCCGTGTGAGAGAAACTCCAGTTGGCTGGCGAGGATCGCCCGTGGAACAGACTGCCGTCTGCGCTCCGCGAGCTTTGCTGGAACAAGACCGCCCTGGTGTCTGCTCCTGACCGCTAGAGTCCTGGCGTCGAGGTATGTTCGTTCTCTCGATAAAGAAAATGCGTAAACCCCCGGCGTTGAATGAGGGGCGCAACAGTCTGGACTCATACTTTATGGGTACCACGGCGTCCGCCGCCGTTCCGGCCCCACACCATCCCATTTCATGCTTGCAGAACCAATACCGGTAACTCCTTTAGAATGAACACTTACGAAAAAGGAGAGGGGGTATCCATACGCACCAAAGCCTGCCAAGACTTCCAAGAGTCTCCCTCTCTCATTACCTTTACATGCTAGCTGTCAATCGCTCAGAGAACGAACTCGAGATCTATTCACCGTTCGCCAGTCGCTGGCCACCGACCAGCGCTCACTGCACCACCCTCACCGGCCCAACATCTAGCTTCTTCAACTCCGGCTCGATCTTTGCCCGGTCACCCACGCCAACCACGATCGTCGCTTCCGGATGCACATACTGTTTCGCCACACGCAGCGCATCCGCTCCGGTCACCTTGTCAATCTGCGTAGGCAGGTCGCGGTAGTACTCCACCGGCAGCCCAAACACAAACTGTTGTCCAATGGTCGTCGCAGTCGCGCCGTTCGTCTCAAAAAGTCCGACCAGCGTTTTCGAAAACGAATCTTTGGCCTTCTGCAACTCATCCGGTTTCAGTTCTTCTTCCCGAATGCGCGTCAGCTCTTTGAACAATTCCCGGGTCGCAGGGCCGGTCGCGTCGGTGCGAATCGCGCCACCCGCAAAAAACGGTCCGACTCCGCGGCGATATTGAAAGAATGACTGCGCTCCATATGTGTAGCCATGCTCCTCGCGCAAATTCATGTTGATCCGGCTGGAGAAAAGTCCTCCCAGCGCCGTATTCATCACTTCCAGCGGCACATAGTCAGGAGTGTTGCGGTTCGCTCCCAGGCTCACCAGCACCAGCGCCGTCTGCGGAGCTCCCGGCTTGTCCAGAATCGCCACCGACTTCGCCGGCATCGCCGGAGTCGTCAGCGGTTTGTTGCTGGTCGCCGTCCCGCTCCAGCTTCCGAAATACCTGGTCGCCAGTTCTTTGGCCTGGCTCATGTTCAAATCACCCGCGATCGCCAGCACTGCATTCGATGGCGTGTAGCCCTGCTTCCAAAATGCTGTTAAATCATCCTTGGTGATTGCTTTGTTCGATGCTTCCGTCCCAATCACCGAAAATCCGTAAGGACTCTTCGGAAACAACAGCTGGTTTGAAGTACGCAGCGCCAGCGTAAAGGGTTCATCATTTTCCTGCAGCACCGCCGTCACTCGCTGGCTCCGAATTCGGTCCACTTCCTTGGCGTCAAACGCCGGACGCAGCGTCACATCCGACAATAGATCCAGGCCGGCGCCGGTATTCCAGCTCAACGCCGAAAGTGTTACCGACCCGCTGCTGTAGCTCGCTTCCGAAGTGATCGAAGCTCCGATCTGGTCAGTGTCGTCGGCAAATTTCAACGCCGAGCGCGTCTTCGTCCCTTCGGTCAGCATGTTCGCGGTAAAGCTTGATAGTCCCGGCTTGTCCAACGGATTCAATTCGCTGCCGCTCACCGTGTACAGCGTCGCCGCGATCAGCGGAAGATTGTGTCGCTCTACCAGATAAATCGTCAGTCCATTAGCTAGTTGTGCTTTCTCGGGAACTGGCAAACTGAACTTCGGCACCGGTCCTGGCTTGGGTGGAGTGGCCCGCCATGTCTCATCTGCCATCGCCGCCTGGCTTTCGCCGGCCGCTTGCGCCTGCTTTTTGTTTTCTTCGTCCGAGGTCTTCGGCACGTCGTCGATCACTTTTTGTCCGGGTACGCCGTACACCACCGCGCGAGCATCTTTTCTGAAAATGGTCTGCGCCGCCTGCTTGATTTCCGCGGGCGTCACGACGTCATACCGCGCGATATCTTTTGAAAAATAATCGGGATTGCCCAAGAATTGATTGTAGTAATTCAGCCGGTTGGCCACTCCGTTGGTGCGTTCCAGCCCGCGTACCAGCGCTGTTTCCGTAACATTTTTTGCGCGTTCAACTTCCGCGGCTGTCGGCCCTTCCGCCGCCAGCTTGCTCATTTCCGCATCGATCGCCTTTTCCAGATCTTCCGGTTTCACTCCCGGCTTCGCGGTCGCCGTCAATTCCAGAACCGAGCCGAGATGGGTCTCTTCAATGCTCGTCGAAACGTCCTGTGCAATCTGCTTTTCGTACACCAGACTCTTATACAGCCGGCTGCTTTTTCCTCCGCCGAGAATTTGTGAATACAAGTCGCTTTCCGCGTCTCCTTTCGCAAATACCGGTGGCGTTATCCACCCCATATATACACGCGGCAATTCCACCTGGTCCGTCACCACCGCCCGCCTTTCCGAAGTGATCGCCGGAGTGGTCGCGCTAATCTTCGGCACTTCCGGCCCCATCGGAATCGAGCCGAAGTATTTTTCCAGCAGCGCCTTGATCGCTGACTTGTCGTAATCGCCGACGATGGCCAGGGTCGCGTTGTTCGGAGTGTAGTATTGCCGGAAAAATTCCCGCACATCTTCCAGCTTCGCCGCTTCCACATCCGCATGCGAACCGATCACCACGCCGTAGTAGGGATGCCCCTTCGGGAACAACTGGTGATACAGCCCTTCCTCCACCAAACCGTAAGGGGTGTTCTCGCCGGACTGCCGCCGTTCGTTGCGTACCACATCGCGCTGGTTGGCCAGCTTTTCAATGTCCAGTTTTCCGACCAGGTAACCCATACGGTCGCTCTCCAGCCAAAGCGCCAGCTCCAACTGGTTACTGGGTATCGTTTCGTAATAATTGGTGCGATCGAAATTGGTAGTGCCGTTGATGTCGGTGGCGCCCGCGCCTTCCAGGTACGAAAAGTGCATCTTTCCGCCCACGTGCTGCGAGCCTTCAAACATCATATGCTCGAACAAATGTGCGAACCCGGTTCTTCCCGGCCGCTCATTCGCCGGTCCCACGTGATACCAGATGTTTACCGAGACCAGTGGTAAGGTATGATCTTCGGAAAGAATCACTTCCAGACCGTTTTTCAATTTGTATTTTTCAAATGGAATTGAGGGAAGCTTTTTCGCCGGGTTCTGGGCAAAAAGCGGCGCGCCAGTTCCCATCAGCATCAGCGCGGTCACCAGCGATACGGCAAAAACGTTCTTGTTAAATCGCATCGTCGTTCCCCCAAATCCGTCGGTGCCTTAGACACCCATCCCCAACCGTCACACTCTTTCAAACGAGTTCGCAACCCTAAATGTTCCCGCCAATTTCAGCCAGGTCAGTGCAAAACTCCCAGGTTGTCCACAAAGAATTGCGTTACTCGGCTCATCAAAAAGATGCGCGCCGGCGGATCAGATACTCCATGTCCGCGACCCGGAAACGGCAGCACTTCCACGTCTTTTCCAAGCTCGATCAATTTATCCACCAGTGACAACGTGTTCGCAAAATGCACATTGTCGTCGCCGGTTCCATGCGCGATCAGCAACTTCCCTTTCAATTGTTCCGCTTTCTGGATCGGCGACGAATCTCGGTAGCTCTTATCTTGTTCCGCCGGCAATCCTAGATAGCGCTCGGTGTAAATCGTGTCGTAATAACGCCAGTCGGTTACCGGACCGCCCGCGAATCCGGCCTTGAAGTCTTCCGCATCTTCAAACATCGCGTGCAGCGTCATGTGCCCGCCATAACTCCAACCCCAAATTCCCATCCGCAAGCCATCCACCCACGGCTGGCTTTTTAACCACGCCACCCCATCCCGCTGGTCCGACAACTCCTGTGCGCCCAGCCGCAGATGAATCGCCTCTTCAAATCGATGCCCCCGCCCGGCCGATCCGCGGTTGTCCAGCGCGAAAATCAAAAACCCTTTTTGCGCCATCATCTGGTGCCACAAAAAGGTTGGCCCGCCCCACTGATTCATCACCACTTGAGCGTGTGGCCCGCCATAGGTGTAGACCAGCACCGGATATTTTTTCGCCGGATCAAAATTTGCCGGCTTGATCATCCAGGCGTTCAATTCCATTCCGTCGTGTGATTTTATTTTCAAAAATTCTATTGGCGACAAATGGTATTCCGCAAGTTCGGCCACTTTATTTTCGTTCAACGCAACACTGCCGCTGCCGCCGGCCTTGCTCACCCATTGCTGCGGCGGAGTCATGGCATTCGAAAAGCGATCCACGAAATATCCGGCGTCCGGAGAAAACTGGATCGCGTGCACGCCATCCTGCCTGGTGATTCGCGCAATGCCGTTTCCGTCCAGACCGACTCGATAAAGATGGCGTTCGATGGGAGTTTTTTCGGTGGCATCGAAATATACAATTCCTTTTGCCTCATCCACCGCTTCCACGCCGGTAACTTCCCAATCGCCCTTGGTCAACTGCGCAATCTCTTTTCCATTCAAATCGTACAAATACAAGTGGCGATAACCGCTGCGCTCGCTGGACCACAAAAATCTTTGTCCATCTTTCAGAAAATATAAATCGTCGGCAACGTTTATCCAGTTGCTGTCTTTTTCCGTCAACACCACTCCCGATATGCCACTGCCCGCCTCGGCGACAAGTAATTCCAGTCGATTTTGCCGGCGATTCAATCTCTGAATCGCTAGCCGCTTGGAATCCCGTAGCCAATCGACGCGCGGCAAGTACTGATTGGTTTCCGTTCCGGTATCCATCAATTTCGGTTCGCCGCCATTCACACTCACTGCATAAACATGGATGATCGGATTGCTTCCACCCGCGGCCGGATAGCGCTCTTCCTCCGCATCACCGTCATACGAAGTAAAATCCACCAGTGGATATTTGGAAACCTTGCGCTCGTCCATTTCCAGAAATGCAATCTTCGATGAATCGGGCGACCACCAATACGCCGTCTTGCAGTCCAGCTCTTCCGGATACACCCAGTCTAATTCCCCTTTGCGAAGGTCCTCTGTTCCGCCGGAAGTGATCGCATGTTCCTTCGCATCGGCCACCGTAATCACATAGAGGTTGTGACCGCGCACAAAACTTACAACTCTTCCGTCTGGAGAAATTTTCACGTCAGCAATCGATTCTTTTCCGGAGAGCAGCGTCCGCGTTTCTTGCGTCTTCAAATTCAACCAGCCCAGGGAGTTCGAGCCGACAAACAAAATCGCTTCGCCGTTCGACGCCCATTCATATTGAGAAGCGGCGTGCCGCCCCAATCCAGTGGCTTGGGTTTGCGGCGATTTTTCGACCGGCAGCACCGTCTCCAATTTCCCCGCACTCACCAGCAATTGTCGTCCTCCGGTGGCAGGGTCCATTCCCCACAATTCGGTCTGGGCCTCTTTGCCCTTCCCGCGACTTTCGAAAAAAGAAAGCATCTTGCCGTCGGGCGCCCACTGCACGCCATTGGTCAGACTGCCGCTCAGGCTCGGTTGTGAATAAATCCTTTTGACGGTGAGACCCCCAGAGTCGTCCTGCGCGGCCGCGCCAGTGCTGGCCAGCAGAAGTCCACACATTAGAAATGCGCCGGGCAACAAGCGGAGAGTGGCGACGCGAGCTTGAGCCGACCTTTGCGTCACGATTTCCTCCACAAGACTATGATGGCGTTTCACAAGCCAGGGTTCCACGTTAATTGCATTTTTCCGCGACATTCCACCCGGCTAGCCTCGCTCTACACGCGAGCAGGATTACCGACGTAAACTAATATCTGGTACTGCACTTACCCCGGCGGCCAGTGGAACTGGCGTCCACCGAGCAGATGCATGTGCAAATGAAAAACGGTTTGTCCGGCGCCGCTGCCAGAGTTGATTACCGTGCGGTACCCGCTACCCAGGTTTCCTTCTTTCGCCAGTTTCGCGGCTACCAGCGCAATTTTCCCCAGTACTGCCTGGTCGTCCGGCGTGGCGTCGGCCAGCGAAGCAAAATGTTTTTTGGGACAGATCAGAATGTGGGTCGGAGCCTGTGGATTGATGTCTTCGAACGCAAACACCTGAGCATCGTCATGGATCAGCTTGGCGGGAATCTGTTTCGCGGCAATTTTGCAGAACAGACAATCGGCGCTCACTGGTCACCTCCCGAAGTTGTGTCGTCCAGGCGAATCACCATGGTGTGAAACCCTTCGCGCTCGTGGAGATCGTCGGCAAATTTTTGCGCCGCCTGCTCGCCGGAAATTTTCCCGGCGCGCACGCGATAAAACGTGCCTTCGTCCAGCGCCACTTGTTGGATGGTCGAAGGCGGATATTGTGCATTCAGCCGCAAGCGCAGCCGTTCGGCATTCTCTTTTTCCTTAAACGCGCCGACCTGCACCGTAAAAAATCCACCAAACGGATCGCTGCCGGAAATCACTTCCAGCCGCACCGGAACTACTCCCGGGCCAATGGACTCAATAGCTTTCGCCGCAGCCATCGACAAATCGATAATCCGGTTGTCCACAAACGGCCCACGATCAGTGATGCGCACTACCGTCGATTTTCCGTTGGTCAGATTGGTTACTTTCACCATAGTGCCGAACGCCATGGTGCGGTGAGCGGCGGTTAATTTGTTCATGTCGTAGATTTCGCCGTTCGAGGCGCGCCGGCCATTGAATGGTTCACCATACCACGAAGCTCTTCCCTCTTCGGTGTAGGCGCCGGACGGCACGTCGGCGCCCTTCGGCGAGGAACTTCCAGTATCGGTGGAGCGCTTGGCACGTTCCGCAGTCGCCGGAGGTGTGGCGGTAGGTTGCATTGGGGGTGGAACGCTGGCCGCGACCGGCCGGCGAGCTCCACAACCAGTCACCAAGATGGCCAGCAAAAAAGTAGAAACCAGAAAAGCGTTCCGACAATGAGCGGAATGTGATTTCAGGAGAGGCAGGGAAGTCACGATGGGCCCAGTCTCACGCCGTGGGTTCCTTCTCTTGAGGTGCAGGGCGCGATTCCCGCCGCGCATCCAGCCAGCCCGCGGCTTCGGTTAGCTTTTCCGAAACTTCGCGCAGAAACTGCGCGGTGCGTTTTTCGGTCTCCGGCGCCAAGTCGTTCTCCACGAAGTTTCGCAGCCGGCCCAGCTCATCGTCCAGCTTGCGTCCAAACTCTTCAAACTTGTCCATGGCCATTCCTCAATTTTGCGCCGTCTTTTCGGAGCGTGCAAACCAATTCCGGTATTATAGGAACGCCCTCAGCGGCTCGCAAGGAGGCGACTTGCCGTTATCCTATCAGTGGCAGCAGCGCATCGATCGCTGGAAAAATGCCGTTAGCAGTTTGTTCGGCGGCAGCGGCGAAAATAATCAGCCACGCCCCAAACTTTGCCCAGCCTGCGGCTCGCTGGTCGGTATTTCCGCCACCCGCTGCCATCAGTGCGGAGCGAATCTGCGCTTCTCCCTCGCTGCTGCAAACAAAGGTCTTTCCGGCATTTTCGGCGAAGAAGCTCCGGTCACTCGCGTTCTGCTGATCGCCAACATTGCGATGTTTGGCGTCGGCTATATGGCATCGCTGGCCATGGGACAAAGCGGATTCAGCTTTACGTTCAGCGGGAACGGTGAAGCACTGTACAAACTAGGCGCCAGCTGGATGCCCGCCATTCTGTATCTTCACGAATGGTATCGCTTGGTGACTGCGTCCTTTCTGCATTTCGGATTGCTGCATCTCGGGATGAACATGATGGTCCTGCTGGACATCGGCCCGCAGGTCGAGCAGGAGTTTGGTTCTTCACGCTACCTTTTCTTCTACACCATCACCGGAATTTCAGGTTTTGCTTTGAGCGCAATACGAGGCCATTTCGCGGCCGGCGCAAGTTGTGCGCTGATGGGCATGATCGGCTTGCTGCTGGCGATGAACTCCAGGCGTGCTGGCGCACTGGCGCAAGCGCAGAAATCGCGTTTGATCTCCTGGATTACCATGACGTTCATGATCGGATTCTTTCCCGGAGTCCGCATCGACAATTGGGGACATTTCGGAGGTCTGGCCGCCGGATATCTGCTCGGCAGAATTGTTTCCGACCGCGAACCCGTCACTCCCCGCGAAAAGCAGGTGGCCATGGTTCTGGGCTGGCTCGCCGGAGCCATTATTGTCACCAGCTTTGTGTTCATGTTTATCCACTATCGCGATCCGATTCCCGGCGCCGGGTAGAAGAAACGACAAGCGATCCACACGCGATTGCTGCTCTATGCGCGTGTCTGCGCTACGCTTAGATTGGGACAAATTGTCAAATGGACCCGCACTCCATCATCGTCGTCAGCTTGCACACGCCCAAAGAGAAACTTTGGGGCGAGCTACTGTCCATCAATCCTGCGGGAATCACCATGCGCGGCGTGGACCTGAACTCCTTCGACCATTTCGTCAACCAGATTAACGGCCCGGACAGCGAACGCACGGGCTTGCCGACACTTTTTTTCCCGATGACTCGCGTCGAAAGAATCGCGCTCGATGAATCTTCGGGGTCCATCCCGTCGCTCTCTGAAGTTTTTACCCGCAAAGTCGGCCGTCCCATCGCCGAATATCTTGCACAATTCGTGTAGGGTATTCCCGCTGATTCCGCGGTTAGTGCGACAATCGCCGTAGACTGCGCTATTCTCTTCTTTCCATGCAAGGCCGGATCTGGACGGTTCCCAATCAAATTACTCTGCTGCGGCTCGGCTTCTTGCCGCTGTTCCTCATTCTTATTGTTTATGAGCACTACCGCTGGGCACTACTGATACTGGTTCTGGCCGGGCTTTCCGACGGCATTGACGGCCTGCTGGCGCGCAAGCTCAATCAAAAGTCCTCCATCGGCGCGTATCTCGATCCCATCGCCGACAAGCTGTTGCTCTCGTCTTCGTTCGTGATTCTGGCCATGGAAAGAATCACGCCGTGGTGGCTGACCATCATGGTCTTGAGCCGAGACATTTTGCTGCTGGTGGTGGCCGCGGTCATCATTCTGATTTCCGGCTATCGCCCGTTTCCGCCTAGCCTGCTCGGCAAAGCGACGACGTTTTTTCAGATTATTCTGGTGTTTGGAGTAGTACTGGCGGCAGGCTATCCCGGCCCGGAGATCGCTGAGATTAATCGCCTGCTCTCCTATCTGGTCGCCGCGCTCACTGCGATTTCTGGGTTTCACTACTCTTTCGTCACTGCGCGCCGATTGAGTTTGTAGTTCGGCGGCGAAGGATTTTCCGCGTGGAATTTGGCGCGAAATGATAAGTTGAGATTCTTCGCGCATCCTTATCGGACGCTCAGAATGACAATTTTGCTTTAGGATATGGTGGAAATACGGACCGGATTTCGACTGTAAACTGTCGATTCGACTTTTTTTTCCCACTACTCACTATTCCCTACTCACTCCCCCTTAGGTTCCCATCACTCTCACGCCGCTCAAAGGAAATAATAATTTCGGCTCGGTCAACGCCTGCACCTGCGCTACGGTCGTATGTTCCGCGATCTCCCGCAACAGCAGTCCTTCCGGCGTCACATCAATCACCGCTAATTCCGTAACAATGTGGTCCACCACTGCCACCCCGGTCAGTGGCAACGAACACTGCTTCAAAATCTTGGCTTTGCCGTCTTTCGTAGCGTGCTCCATGGCCACGAAGACGCGCTTCGCACCGGCCACCAGGTCCATCGCACCGCCCATGCCCTTCAACATTTTTCCCGGCACTGCCCAATTCGCTAAGGCGCCCTTTTCATCTACTTGTAGCGCGCCGAGCACCGTCAAATCCACATGACCGCCGCGAATCATCGCAAAGGAATCCGCCGACGAAAAATAGCAGCTGCCCCTCAACTCGCTGATGGTCTCTTTACCCGCGTTGATCAGGTCCGGATCGACGTCCGCATCCAGCGGATAGGGCCCCACTCCCAACATTCCGTTTTCGGACTGAAGAATCACTTCCATCCCCGGCGACACGTAGTTCGCGACTAACGTAGGAATGCCGATGCCGAGATTCACGTAATACCCATCGCGCAGTTCCTGCGCGATTCGCCATACGATCCGCTCCCGCTTCTGTTCGTCAGTCAGAGGCATCCGTCGATCCTTTTCGTCAAACCCAAGAAACTGGTGACCCTGAGAGCATCTATGAAGATGCCCGAAAGATCGCAACTTCAAACGCGGCAACCAAGTGCCATCATTTCGCCGTCTTCAGCCGTTCCGCACTGTCCGCCGCTCGATCCTCTTCTCGTAACGCCGGCCCTGGAAAATCGCGTTCACGTAAATGCCGGGCGTATGCACGTTGTCCGCGTCCAATGCGCCCAACTCCACCAGCTCTTCCACTTCGGCAATCACGTACTCCGCAGCAGTCGCCATCATCGGATTGAAATTGCGTGCGGTCTTCCGGTAAATCAAATTTCCCCAGCGATCGCCTTTCCACGCCTTGATAAACGCGAAGTCGCCGCGGATTCCACGCTCCATCACGTATTGCCGCCCCTCGAACTCGCGCGTCTCCTTTCCTTCCGCCACCATCGTCCCAAAACCTGTCGGCGTATAAAACGCCGGAATCCCCGCTCCACCCGCGCGAATCCGCTCCGCAAACGTGCCTTGGGGATTCAATTCCAACTGCAGCTCGCCGCTGGTCACCAGCTGTTCGAACAATTTGTTTTCGCCCACGTAGGTCGAAACCATCTTCTTCACTTGGCGCTTTTCCAGCAAATTTCCGATGCCGAATCCATCCACGCCGGCGTTGTTGGAAACGATGGTCAAATCTTTGGTGCCTTTGCGCTGCACCGCGGCAATCAGATTTTCCGGTATTCCGCACAGCCCAAATCCGCCCATCAGGATGGTCATCCCATCCCGCAGTTTCTCAATCGCGGCATCGGCTGAGGCAACACGCTTATCCATGGAGTTATCGCACCGAAAAAGTGTACTCCAGCTTGAGGCTGCGTCGAGCCTAAAGTAGGGAGACTTCTTGTGAAACTGGCAGCAACGAATCGCGAAGTGCTAATTCCGCGTGTTACAAGCTTCGCACTACGGGCAATTGACGACGTTTAGCGTTACTACTTGCCCCTGGCTGGAAGCCGGCTGCGCGGAGTCTGAAGCACCGAATTGCCCGGTAAAAGTTCCGGTCACGTTGGTGGTGCCGCTGAATGTGCCGGTCGATGTGTTCAGATTGATGGCAACCCAATGATCTGAAATGAATCCGAAGAAAATCGGCGAGATGCCTCCGGTGGTGGTGGCCGTAAAGGAATAGGGTTGGTTTACGCAAGCGGACGGGAAAGTGGATGGACTGGTAATCGTCAGTGGTTCGGCAATTTGCAAAGTGAACTGCACCCGAGCGGTCTGCGTGGGATTTCCGGAATCGGTGGCCTTGATCACAAAGGTGTAGAAGCCGTCAGCGGTGGCAATCCCAGACAACATTCCGGCGGAGCTGATGTTCCAGCCAAGCGGCAACGACCCGCCATCCAGGGTCCAGCCGACGTTGCCGGTGCCTCCAGAAGCGGCGAACTGTTGCTGGTAATTGACTCCCCGCGTTGCGCCGGGGCCGAGACTAGTCGGAGAAATTTTCAATGGCTCGATCACGCCACTCACGTTCAAGAAATATTGCATATCCGGACGCGCGTCACCCCGCCAATCGAAAACGTGCGCGTAAATTGTTTTCTGGGTATTCGCGGCGCCTGCGACTTTCAGATCCACGGCAGAGTCCACGGTGGTGACATCAATATTGTCGTTCAAGCAAGCCGACGAATACGAGGGCCCCTGGCAGGTCTGAAAGCGGTTGCCGTTTTCGTCCAACAGCTCAATCACACTGTCCAAAGGATTGGCGCCGAAACTACGATTAGCAAAAGTTTCTACGTGGATAACGCTGCCGCCGGCAGCCACCAATTTGAAGAAGTCCGTGTCGGGATTGGCGGCCGCGGCGTTAATTGGATCGATGTACGGGCTAATAGAGTAGGTCACCGGGACGTTGATGTTGGCGCTGTTGCCGATCGGCGTGGCCGTAGCGATGGAGTCATTCCGCCCAAGCCTTTGCTGAATAAGGATGAAATCGTTGGTGGTAGCCGATTGAGGCGGACTGCTGGTGTCGGTTCCCTTAATCTGAAAACTATAGTTGCCGACTTGCGACGGAGTTCCGTCGATGTACCCGGTCGAGGAGTCCAGCGAGAGCCCTGGCGGCAAATGCCCCGACGTGACCACCAGCGAATAGGGCGGTGTGCCGCCCGAAGCCGGAATCTGCGAATGATAGACAACATTTACCGGAGCTGGTGATAGCGGCACTCCGAAAATGTTCAACGGCGTCGGGGTCACTGCCAATGTAACGGATTGCGTGACAATCGCCGGAGGGCTGCCGGAATCGCTGACTTGCATCACAAAGCTGGATGTACCCAGTTGCGTCGGCGTTCCGACAATAGAACCGCCGTTGAACACCAGGCCGGGAGGCAGAGTTCCCGAAGTGAAGGAAAACGCGTACGGTTCAAAACCACCGATCACGGTGAGCGAATTGAAATACGGCTGTCCGATGAACGCGTTGGGAAGTGTCCCCAGGATTTGCAGAGCCTGCACTACGTCGAGAATCGTCTGGGCAGAATCGGATTGCACAATTGCACTGGAATCGGTGACGGATACAGTGTACGCAGTGCCACCAAATTCTATTGGCGAGCCAGCAACTGCGCCGGTCGCGGAATCAAGCGTCAAACCGGCCAGCAAAGGAGCCGACAGCGACCAATGGAACGGCGGCGTTCCGTTCACGGCGATGAAAGAGTCGGAATACAAAACACCTTTTTCCCCATCTTTCAATTTGGACTTAGTGATCGTCAGGTGGGTGTCGACGGAAATCGAGAGGTCCAGCGTAGCTGTTTGCGGCAGTGTGTAATCCGTCGCCTGCACGGTAAAGGAATATGTTCCGGCCCTCGTCGGCGTCCCGATGATGTGCGCATTGGTGTCGAACTGATCCGTCGCTAGCGTAAGTCCAGGCGGCACTTGGCCCCCAGCGATACTCCACGAAGCCACCGCGGAAGAACCTTGGCCGGACAGGGGGAGTGAATAAGGAGCACTTAGGTGAGCGGCCGGCGGAGTCACCGGATTGATAAACAGTTTGCTAAATACCGAAAAATAAAATGTTTTCGAAGCGCTGACCTTGCTGTCCGCAGCCTGGATGATGACGTTGCCGGAATTTGTCGTGGGTATGCCGGAAATGACTCCACTGGCGGAATCGAGCGCCAATCCCGCGGGGAGTTGCCCCGAAGTGATTGACCAGGTTACCGGTGTGAGGTTGCCCGTAACTTGCAAGGTCAGGCTGAACGGAACGGTCTGCACGCAGTTGACGGTAGGGGCGGTCGTTATATTCAGAACTTCGTTAGAACCACCGCCGCCACCACTTCCGCCACCGGGAGGTGGTTGGAAAGAACTTCCACTCCCTCCACAACCAGCGACGGCAACGCAAAAAAAGAGTAGCGCAAAAAAAGCGCTGTTAGCGAAGCGTGTACAGCCGATTGCCCCGCGCTTCATGCCAACGCTTTCGGCTGCCTTAGCGCGCGTGATTGTCGAAACACAAACGGATGCTGCGGCGTGATCAATCTCACTTCACCGTCTTCCAGTGAATCAAAGCGCGGCGAAGTCTGATTGAGGATGAAATTGATATTGCTGACGTTCTGCCCGGCTTGGACGGTAATCGGATCGCGCTGGCCAACGTCGTCGAATGCGGATTCAAAATGATGCCAGAATTCTTGCGCGCTGTAAGTGACCGCGGGCGGGTCTAGCGGACCGACACTGGAACCACCAGTGAAACTGGAATCGAGATTCTCGGTTTGCACAGTGTAAGTGCCGGCCGGAACAGGAATCTCG
>Ga0157376_10001662_pt1 | contig 14775 bp, 7 predicted proteins | sample M45metaG_FD_121801 | JGI IMG/M metagenome (GOLD analysis project Ga0157376, IMG submission 121801) | Miscanthus rhizosphere microbial communities from Kellogg Biological Station, Michigan, USA - M4-5 metaG | ecosystem: Host-associated > Plants > Roots > Rhizosphere > Soil | place: USA: Michigan... | reverse complement strand
TGTACGTTGCCGGGCCAACCTGCGTAACCTGGAGCGGCATCGGCTGCAAGAAGCGGGGAAGCGTATCTTCGGAGCGCTGCGGTTCGGCCGGAAGTGCGAGTGAAGGGGCGCCGTCGGGGGCGATCAACTCGACCTCTCCAATGGTCTGGGAGATTTCCGCAGTGCCGTCAGCGAGCAGGTAGCTGGCACCGGGGAAAGCGACACCCTTTTCGCTGACCCAAGTTGTGTAGACATATTCGATATGGCGCTGCCCCCACAAATAATGCTTGGCGGTCAACTCCAGTTTTACGGGAAAGCCAGATTTGGGATCGAGAAAGAGACGCTGCTCGCCTTGCGCCGTTTGCCGGGCAAGCACCGTACGGGCGAAATCGCGGTATCGTTCGGTGCCGCTGACGCGCGCTCCGCCTGCCTTCATCCAGTCGTTGATCACCAGCCACGGATTCAGGTAGCGCTGCTGCATGTCGGAGCGGGACAAACTTTGCAGTCCATTCTCCGCTGAGGAAAATGCGCGCTCGGCGTCGGTGAGCAGGACGGAATTCTGAGATTTCGCTAATGGATATGATGACTGGATGGTCGAACGCTCCACGGCGGTTCGCGGATTGAACCAAGATTCCTGCTCCTGGAAGAAATCGAGAAAGGGCGGATACATGCGGTCGGATTGGTAGTTCTGTGAAAGGGATGCAGAAGCGTGATAGTGAACCAGGATTCCGGCTGTTTGCCTGCCACCCATCACTTCCCATGCGCGCTGAAGAAGAGCCTGCGTTTCGGATGGTTGGCTGGCTTGCTGGGCGGCGGCATGGGAACAAAAACCAGCGCAAAGTCCGACGCAAAACAGGCAGGAAAGCATGAACTTCCGAATCGAATGAATAAACGAGAAATGAATGCGTCGGGCGGGAATGCGAGTAGCACTGAACATGTAACCTCACTTCGTCTAGCCGGTTATTAGACGGGGGATAAAGAATACGGCAACCGTTGCTACATCATCAAACACTCCATATTTCGGAGACATCCGGTCAGCGCGGTGGTCTCAATGGGTGGACGCAACACTCAAATCGAACTCATCTTGCATTAAGACAAAACCTAAAATCGCTTGCCAGGTTTAGATCAGCCGGGAACTCTACCCCGGCTAGATCTTGAGCGAGGATAGCCAAACAGATTATCTCTCCAGGGAAACATTGTCGAATCAACGCATTGGATGGTGTGGCATCGATCGGTTGAGTTGGCACGGCTTACCGGACAATGAGGCCCGGCGGAAAGGTCCAGCTACTACCGTTCCCCGCTCACGTTCCACACGTATAAGAAAGTGGCATCGGTTGCTGTCGCGACGCTGCGTCCAGCTTTCCGAGTTGCACGATTCAGCGCAGAGCGAACTCTTTCTTTTGATTCCGCCAATTCTGCCAGTGGAACTTTAATTGCGGAACCAGCCTTCAGGTCGTCGAGGTCTTCGAGGATAGTGGTGACAATCTGTTTGTGCTTTCCGTTTCGTCCTTGCGGCACATCCGCTTGCACCATGGTCTTGAAATGCGATTTAGTTTTAATGCGTGCCATATTACCTCCCCACCGGCGCGTTAAACAAACGTTGCGCTATCGTATCTCATCATAAACAATCCTGCAAGTAAAGAAAAGCGCCCTAAACCGTCCGGCTCTTAGAGGGTGTTCTGCTGATCCAAAGCCCATCTAAACGCCTCTATAGCACCGTTTAAATCCAAATCTCGGTTCCATTCGGTTCCCAAAAGATATGACCCGTACGGATAGAAGCCTGTTAGCGTCGAGGTGATATTAAGGAGCAATTGCCATGCGCAAGAAGCCGAGCTTTGAGCAGGTTCCGTTAGAAGTGGTTAAGAGAGTTGTTGAAGAACAGGCGAAGCACCAACAAACCCAATCGGGCAGAGAAACCACGAAGCCAGAAAAAATTGAAATGCTCGAATCGAAAACTCTTCAAGAACCAAAGGGAACGCCCGATGAGTGAACTAAGCGAATGTCTGCAGGCCCTCGATCAGAAAAGCGACCTGCTGAGCCACTTACCAATGGCGGCATACGTGGTTCAAGCCGATGGCGTAGTCGTCTGGTGCAACACGCGAGCGACCGAACTCTGGGGCCGCACACCGGCGATCGGGGACAGCGATGAGCGTTTTTGTGGCGCTCACACCCTTTACCGCGCCGATGGCTCGCACATGGCACACTGCGATACACCTGTTGCTCTAGCACTGAGCAGCGGAGCCTCCGTGCATGAAGAGGAGGTCATCATAGAGAGACCGAACGGTAGCCGCGTTCATGTATCGGTCCATATCGATCCGATCAGAGATCAAGATGGCCGAATTATCGGCGCCGTCAATTTTTTCAACGACTTGACGGAGCGGAAGCGGCAAGAAGCGGAACGTGAGCACTTTCTTCGCGAATCCGAGACGCGTGCAGCGGAGCTTCAAGAAGCACGGGATGGACTGGAATCCAAAGTCGAGCGACGCACAATCGCTCTGAGCCACCTATCTTCTCAGCTGATACGCGCGCAAGATGAGCAAAGTCGTCGCATTGCTCGTGAATTGCATGACAGCATCGGGCAATATCTAGCCGCTCTTAGAATGAGCCTGTCGCAACTCGAAAAGGCGAAGGGCGCTGACGCTTCTGAGACCTTTACCGAATTCCACCAACTTCTGGATCGGTGCGTCAACGAGACGCGCACACTATCGTATCTTTTGCATCCGCCGCTGCTCGATGAAATTGGTTTTGCGTCTGCAGCTACCAGCTACGTTGAAGAATTTGCGCGCCGTAGCGGAATAGAAATAGACATTTCGCTGGATTTGCCTAATCGAATTAAGGCTGACTCTGAACTGCTCTTGTTCCGCGTGCTACAAGAATCTCTGACGAACATTCATCGCCACTCTGGCAGTGGCCGCGCAAAGATTTGCGCACGCATCGACGGAGAAGCAGTTTGCCTAGAGATAAGGGACTACGGGCGCGGAATTCCCCGACAAGTTCTGGAGACTTTCAAGACTTGCGGAAATGGCGTTGGAATGGGCCTCGCTGGAATCCGCGAGCGACTGCGCGAAGTCGACGGCAAGCTCGATCTCTGTTCAACGACAGATGGCACAATCTTGCGAGTTAGTTTGCCGACCGCTATGCGAACAGTCATTACGCATGAATCGGCTCGGGGACGGTGAAGCTGTTTTGGGATATCTTGGGGACCAAACGCGCAATTTTGACGCGAGAGAGGGCGATTATGCCTTTTATGGGTTATAGGCTTCGCGCTACGGACGGAGAATTTAAGGGGCTTTGGCTCGCTCGGATTGTTGTCGCAACAAAGGGTGGAATAACGTCCCGGGGTATCAGTCCAAACTGGTTAGAGATTGCCCTCCATCCATGTAAGTATAGAATTAAACCGGCATTTCGAGCGGAAGAATCAGCAGCATGGTCGGGCACTGAACGAGACGCACAGACGTTCCTGTCAATTCTATCGAGTATACGATTTCCAGCAGAAATCGTTGCACCGCAGGACTCACGCTCAAATCCCACACGTAGTGTTAGCGCTAGTCAGGCAACTCACGTTCATGCGTGACCTGCGACAGCTCGGATTCCGTTTCGCGGAATCCTGAACTATGGCAGCGACGCCACGAATTGGTGCAGGCGAATTGGGATAAATGAGCTGCTGGCATACGTCTACGATGATATCGTTCACTATTCCGGACAGTTCCACTCACGCAAATCTTCGGCCTTCGTGTGAAGCCCAACGGCTACCAATTAGAACACTATCGCCAAGAATTCCGAGATATTGTGCCAGTCCTCCGTTCGTCCAAGTCACTCTAGCGAAGCGAAAAAGAAATACGATTTGTGATTCGAAGCAAGTGACTCGGTGCCTTAGGCAGCCTAACTCCCGATTCGGATTGCCGGAAACTTTAAAATTCCACACATCATAAAAAGAGCGCCCCTTTTGGAGTAGGGTTTTGCCTTCGGTTCTTCGCAATGGTTATGGAAAAACATTTACGTGGATATTGTTGGCACGAAGAGGCCATAGCACTCTTCTCTAAACATTGAGTCCTGGGGGGCGACTAATGAACGGCTGGGAGGCGCACCGCTGCACTGACTGTCTTGTCTTTTTCGATGCTGAGCTTATCCTCCTTCGGGGACAGTGGAATGGGACACGAAGCAACGCGAAGCCAGACAAGTAAAACAAGAATGATGTTGTATACGTTTGTGCATGCCCTGAAAACCAAATCGTGTTCTTGCATGATTATGGCAAAGACGGGAGGCGTTTGCGCGTGTGGCCCGAACGGCGGTCCGGCGCTAAAGGCAGTGCAAGGCAATAGCGCTTGGGCGAAAGAAAAGCGAGAAGCGCTCGCGAAATGACTGCGGAAGAACTCTGTGTGAAGGCCAGCTCAATCGACAGCAAGGCCAGCCCGGGCTTTTCTACTGACCTCGTCCAAGTACAAACCTTGTTCCGAAATGAGAAATGGCCGACACATACCGATTCAAAACCCACGGCCCCGAGTTCATGGTGGTTCATGGGCTGGCTTGGCAGCCGGTGTGCACGGCACCAGCAAGAAGTGGGCTGCAAGCGTTCGCTGGTTCGTTTCGGTGTCGCACAGGAGACTCGTACATTTGCCAGTTGCGATGGTCGTTACTCACTGGCAATTTCAAGAAATGTCGGACAAGGAGCGAGCCTACGCTGAGGTGATCCGGGCCCAAGGGGCCGAGTTTCTCGGAATGCAGCCAGGTCTTGACGGAGCATTGGTACTGTTTACCGACCCTGAGTCATGGACCACATTAGCGGTCTACGAATTGGAATTCAGCCCCCAAGCTATTTCGCAGCGCCTCCAAAGGAGTCGGCAGGCGTTCGACCTGGTTTCACAGGTTCAAGAATCACACTGCTAAAGCCGGCGCTGCAAAGAATCGCGTCTGGATCCGTTTATGGCAGATTCTCAGGCCATGGGACTATAGCCGCCCGAGAGGATTCGGTAGTTGGAGTCCGAAGAGAGTCAACTCCTTCCATGAGAAGGCCGGTTGATGTCAAGCCACGCTTTCATCTTCTTCTTTCCGTGAATCAGTTCCCATTCAGCCCAGCCGCCTCTGTCGCCATCCTTACCATCCCTACTCTTTTGTGAGCGATATTCGCTCGGCGCTGTGCGGGTGTGTTCTCGTTTCAGTAGGTGCTGCTACTTGATTAGCGTCCTCTCGTCCCACCTTTTCGGTGGGAGTCGGGCGCCAGAGCTTAGTCGCAGGCACCTCGACTCGGCAGTAACTCACTAGGCTACTGCCAGCATCGTTTTCTGACTGGCAAATTTGACAGGTTCGCGATTTCAAGAATCCAATAGCATCGAGTAATCAGCGATGAGGCTGAAAGGGAGAAAGGAATGAAGATACGCATTAAGATTATTATATTGTCAGTAATAACGTGGGTGGTGCTCCTCCCATCGGCTCTCGCTCAGAGGGTTGAAGTCACGGGGAACATTGGCTATCAGGTAAATGGCGGACTTGACCTCTCGACCTCGTTGTTTCATCGAATCGAGGTTGGGAACAGCACCAATTATGGCGCCAGCGCAGGTTACCTGTTCGGCGAACACTTCGGTGCCGAGTTCCAGTGGAATCATACGAGAGCCGATACAGTTGCCCAGCCTCTGGGAGGCGGTTCAGACATTAAGGTATTCACCCTGAACCAGAACCAATACATGGGAAATTTTCTGTATCATTTCACGCCCCATGAGGCACCTCTAAGGCCCTTTGTCTTCCTTGGCCTCGGAGCAAGCTCCCTCTCTACCAACCGGGCAGGTGTCAGCGGCGCAACCCGTTTTGCTTTTTCGGTGGGCGGCGGGGCGAAATACAACTTTAGTAAGCACTTTGGCGTGCGCGGTCAGCTCAAATACTCTCCCACTTACATCACCACTACCGATGGTGGGTATTGGTGTGACCCGTTCTGGGGTGGTTGCTGGGTCGTCGGCAACGATCACTTCCTACACGAGTTTGATATGACCGGTGGCATCACTTTCCGCTTCTAAGTCGTCCGGACTGACCGGCACACAGGCTGCGCTAGCGGCTTGTGCCTGGCCCGCCTTACAGGTTACTTAGCTCCGCGTACTTCACATTGCCGCTACGTATGGAGCGGCTGGGCCAATGAGTCTGCTAGCTCATCGGCGGCTGGAAAAATCTTGTCGGCGGCGGCTTGTGGACATTGCACAGTGACCACGAAGCACGTTTGCGGCGACAGCGTGCGGGCGTAGTGGCGTTGCCGCCACAGTGTACCTTGAACGTCGTAACGCAGTTCAGTCCACGGATAACCAGCGGAGGTTTTGCCCCGGGCCACTTCCTGCTGTCCTTCGGTGGCCATGGTGTCCAGGATCCGTTCATCCCCCCACCTGGGACCTTGTACAAAAACCAGCGTACCGTCCGGCTGCGGTCCGACAAGATCGAACCGCGTCTTGGACGCCAGTGGGGAGCGCAAGTCCAAGCCATTCGGCCAAACCGAGCGGAACAGTGGCGTCTCGATGATCCACTGGCGCGCGTCCGGTCCCTCGGCGACCTCGATGACTTCCTCGGTCTTCGTAACACCCTGGCCCAAGGCCAACTTGTTGCCCGCCTCACCCAGAATGACCTGGACCTGTTTGAACGGCCCTTGCGTGTCGCTGCCGCGGGCGGCGGCGATAACTCCCGGTGGGTTTACATTGCGCATCCAACGGAAGGTGGTGCCAACCAGGGGCACCAGGCTTAGTCCGTAGCCACACAGTCGCAAAGGACAACGCGGCAAGTCCAAAAACTCCGGGCTAGGCTGATCCATGCGGTGAAACTTAACGTTCCAATTCTCAGGCGAAGTTTTGCGCAACAGAATTTCAAAACCAGGAAAAACCGCATCCAGCCGCAGCATGGGATCGATAACCGCAAAACTGGCGTGCGCAATGTTGTCGGGAACCAGCGTGGTGTATTCAGCCGGCTCCAAGGGCGAGCCGTAGGTGAACAGGATGGAAGAACGGCCATTTTCTGTGCGCACATCGGCAATGAGGTGGAGGAGGGACGAGTGACCAGGCGCGGCCTGAATCAGCGTTTGCACCAAGGCATTCATGGGCTGCATCAGCAGTTCCGGATTGGCCAGAATGGCGGAATCCATGCCCACCGTTTCGTTTTGCTGCGCGCAGGCTGAGTCAGCGGAAACAGACCTGGTGAGAGGCTTGGCGCTTGTAGCAGGCGAGGCCGGCGTTTTCGCGGGAATGCGCGAGGTCGATAGTTTGCCACCGCGCGTACGAAGCAGCGTTGCCAGATCCTCGTGCCTGGGCAGGCTGCTGTCAAAGGCCACGTCCTTGCTGGTCCCGGTGGAAAAACGAAATGACCTGAGAGCGGCCACGGTGGCTTTGCTGGTGTCCAGTTTTTCCCTGATGGATTCCCAAGGAATAACACGATGTTGCGTGGGGAGCATCTCGATCAGGCATTGGGGGAAAATCAAGTAAGCCTGCCTGTTGTCGCCTCTGCCGGCCAGATAGTAGTAGGAGCCAAACACCGCGCCAAACGCGAGCAGCGTCAGGGCCGCACCCGCTCCCCAGCAAACGGCGGCAGGCGGAGGATTCGTGCCGAATGGATGAACCGCGCAATAAAGCAGCATGACGCCAATCCCAAACAACAGGAGAGATGTGATGGCGAGCAGGCTGCCCATCAGCGTGCCAAGGGAGGAGCGCTGCATGCTCGGTGGGAAGATCTCTTCAGGTTCACCGAGAGCTTTGACCGCCGCTGGAAGAGAGTAGGGAATCGAAGTCATGTTTCCGGGCTGGTTCGCTTTGCGGCGGCCAAGAAACTCCTTGGTTGAATTGGCAGTTCGAGGAATGGGGGATTGTACTACAGAGCAAGCCGCAGGCCTTGCGGTACTCGTTCATTTAGACTTAGCGCGGTAGCTCAGTTCACTTCCCAATACCCCAGCCACCAACTTCCGCGCCGCCGCCAGCGTCGCGCGATTGGCATGGCTTTTTTGCTTTTCCCGGGTCAGGGAGCATTGCCAGTTGCGGGCTGTAACGCGGTGCCATCTTGCCCCACCGCTTGTTCTTGTTTGCAAGACGCTCAACGAAGTCTTGACTTTGTGACGCCAGTTTTAACGAAGTTGCGGCAGAGTACATTGCGTGCATTCTGGGAGGCTGTCTCCGACGTTCGCGGCAATGGCAAGGTCCGCGTCGCTGATAAGGCAGGTTCATTATTTGTCGCGATGGACAAGGATGATTGTGATTCCTGTGGGATCTGGCTGCAGCGCCACTACTCTCTGCTGATCGCTGCGTTGAGCGAGGAAAATGTTTGGTTCGACTTGCAATTGATGAAACGCAGCCACGAACCGAGTATGGTCGGCTCGTTCCCCAACACCATTGATGGAAACGGCTGCAATGTGGGTCTGCCTGTAAATCGCCCGTTGTCCCAATTGAACTCGCGCCAAATCTAGAATCGCACTACACCTTGTGAGAAAGGCGGGTTAGAGGGATGACGCGCCGGTCCGACCCCCAGGGCCAGCAGCGCCAGGAGAACGGGTTCAGCGATGTCGATTTCGTTTTAGCACAGGGTGTGCCGCCGAATCCACGAGGGAGCGAGGCCGTCGAAACAAAAATCACTGCCCCACTACGCATCAAATGTTTTCCAATCCTTCGCCGCAAGAATTTTCCCGTTGACAACGCTCTTCTTCCAGGTGTAAACGAGTGCGCATATCTGGGGGATCTGGGCCATCGCGAGTGGGTCGATCCGGGTATTTCCTTATCCGGCTACGGGTTTTCCGCGAAGTGGGTACTTGCGGGAAAGACCGGGGCGAGTAGAAAGACGCAGTGTATTACCGCCCGAACGCCGGGTTCCTTCCCTGACCTTCTTGCTGACCACCGGTAATTTCTCTCGAGGAAAGTCTGAAAGCGGGTGCCGTTATGAAACGAATGTTGCAGCTGCGAGCGATCGGCCTGGCAGTTCTGTTTTTCACCTCCTCCGCCCCCGGTTTTGCGCAAACCGCCACTAGCGCGGTGGTCCTCGGCACGGTCTCCGATCCGCACGGCGGCGTAATTCCCGATACGAGCGTGGACCTGATCAACCCGGCGACCAACGAGACCAAGACCGTAAAAACAAACCAGAGCGGGCAGTACGTTTTTCCGAGCACCGTCCCCGGTACCTACACCCTGAGGTTCACCAAACAGGGTTTCGCCACCACCAACATCGGCAACGTTGTCGTGAACGTGGCGAAGAGCTATACCTATGACGTCCAGCTCGAAATTAAATCGGGCGCGGAAGTGGTCGAGGTCACAGCCGAGGCCCGCGCGGAGCTGCAAACGACCGATTCGGTCATAGGAAACGCCGTGGGGGGAACGGCGCTCCTGCACCTCCCGACCCTGCAGCGCGACTCCCGCGAATTGCTCACGTTGCAGCCCGGATCGACGCCTTATGAGACGTCGAACGGAGGAGGATTCGGGGACTCCGGCGGAACCGTGGCCGGCGCCAGAAGCGACCAGAACGCCTTCAACCTGGACGGCATCGACGTGACCGACAACGTCATCGCCGGTGGCGGGAATCAGGTGCCGATCATCCCGATCGGCGTCGAGAGCCTGGACGAATTCCGGGTGGGAATCACCAACAACAACGCCACGTTCGGCCGGGCTTCCGGCGGACAGATCAACCTTGTGAGCAAGAGCGGAACGAACAGGTTCCACGGCTCAGCCTACTGGTTCCACCAGAATTCGGTTTTGAACGCAAATTCCTGGGACAACAACCACACCCCCGACGGCACGGGAAATCCCTTCACTGCGAAAAAGCCGCAGCACGACAACCGCGCGGGCTTCACCTTCGGCGGGCCGCTTAGAAAGAACAACACGTTTTTCTTCGGAAATTACGAAGTACGCCGCTTTCCGCAGTCGGTTCAGATCACCCGCATCGTTCCAACAGATTCCCTCAAAGCTGGCAATCTGATCTTCAACGGCCAGACCTATAACCTCGCGACCTCGACCGCATGCGGCCCGAACGGCAACCTGCCTTGCGATCCGCGCGGCATCGGAATCAGCCCTACGATCGCGCAGCTCTGGAACATGATGCCAGAAGGCAACGACCCAAGCCTCGGCGACGGTGTCAACACCATCGGCCTGCGCGCCAATGTGGCCGAACCCTTAAAGGATGACAACGTCAACTTCCGTCTGGACCATAATTTCACGCAAAAGGTGCATTTCTTCGGCCGGTATCTGTATCACCGGAACCTTTCGCTGAACGCGAGCGGCTCCGCCGTCGGCCAGGTCGACCTGAGAGGAGGAGCTCCGATCAACACCAGCGGCTCCTTCCTCCGTGGAGACGGCTTCATTACCGGCCTCGACTGGCAGCACTCGAACACCCTTTCGAGCAGTTTCCGAGTGGGATGGATTAGGAGTCGGCAGGATTTTGCGGTGGTAAAGCCGAGCGCGTCGGCAGCGGAGCTCAACCTCCCGGGTACCCAGGTGTCGATCGGCGGCACGGACTACTCGGTGGCGCTCGCTCCGGGACTCGGCCAAACCGGACTCATCGACACGGTTATCGATGTGGACACCCAACGGGCCCGCCATCAGGCCATCTACGACAGCAACAAGCAATATGGCTACACGCTGAACTGGATCAAGGGCAAGCACGCCGTGGTCGCCGGACTGGACTTCCGTTGGCTGCCGACCATTCACGATCGCGACGACAAGGTCATCGGATCGCTTAACTCGTTGGTGGCCACGCTCGACGCGGACGTTTCGGGCTCCCTGACCATTCCCGACACCAACCGCCCGGCGCTGTCTGCCTCCGACGCTCAGCGCTGGGATAGGCTCTATGCGGCATCTCTCGGCCTGGTGAACAGCGTCGGCATCCTGGCGGTACGCGACGGCAGCCTGCAGCCGAAGCCCCTCGGCACCACCCTCGTCGCCCACGCCACACTGAGAGCGCAGAGTTTTTTCGCTCAGGATACCTGGCGCATGAAGCCAACGTTTACGGTGACGTATGGCGTTTCCTATGGCTGGCAGACCACACCGCATGAGGCGAACCGCCAGCAGACGCTCATCGCCAACCATGACCTGAACGATCAGATCATCAATGCCTTCGATTATCTCAACGAAAAGGCCGCGGCCGCGGCCAACGGCGAAATCTTCAACCCGACGCTCTCTTATGTTCCGCTCAACAACAGCGGTCGCCGGGATGTGTTTAATGTCGACTTCAGCAACGTCGCCCCGCGCGTATCCGCGGCCTGGAATCCGAGCCTGTCCGCCGGATTTCTCGGGAAGTTGTTCGGCAACCGCAAAACAGTCATTCGTGGGGGATACGGCATCGCCTATGACCGCGTCAATACTGTCCAGAGTGTGATCATCCCGATGCTCGGCGTGGGCTTTGCGCAGACCATCAACGTGAACACGCCGTCCTGCACCGCCTCGGGCACCGCCGGCACCAACTGCGGAGTCGATTCGACACCTGGCGGCTCGCTGTTTCGAGTGGGCGTCGACGGATCGATCCCGGTGCCGCCCCCGCCCGCGGCGCTGACCCCTCCTGTCGTTCCCGATCCCGATGTTCCGCTGAGCGAAATCCTGAGTTTCCAGAACGACCCCGATTTCCAGGTCGGACGCAGCCACATGGTCGATTTCACGCTGCAGAGGAGCCTCGCCAGCCAGATGATCTTTGAGATCGGCTACGTCGGGCGCTTCGGACGGCACCTTCCGAACAGCGTGAACTTCAACTCCGTTCCCTACATGTTCAAGGATAAGGCTTCTGGGCAAAACTTCGCCCAAGCTTTCGACGCTGTCGCGACCGAATTGCGTACGGGAGTCGCGCCGGGGTCCGTCACAACCCAGCCGTGGTTTGAAAACCTGATACCAAACACCTGCGCCAGCGGTACCTCCACCGCTTGCGTGGCCGCGGGGAACACCTCCTCGTTCCAGAACGACAACCTTTCGAATCTGTTTTTGAACCTTGATTTTTCCCGTCTGGGCGCAGGGGAGCAGCCGTTCACCAACCTCCAGGTCCTCGACCTCTTTACGCGCACCAGCCGCGACAGCTCCAACTACAATGCGCTGGTCGTGACCCTGCGCAACAACAACTGGCACGGCCTCTATTTCGACGTGAACTACACCTTCTCGAAGTCGCTCGACACGGTCGGAGCAGTTCAGAACGACGCGCGCTACTATTCTTCGAGCTACAACCCCCATCTGGACTACGGACCTTCGTTCTTCGACCGGCCGCACGTCTTCAATGCCGTGTTCAACTACGAGTTGCCTTTCGGCAAAGGCCGCTGGTCGAGCAGCAGCCACTCGGCGATCAATCGAATCATCGGGGGCTGGTACACGGCCGGCATCTTCCGCAAGGCCAGCGGCCTTCCGGTGCTCGCGAGTTTCAGCGGTCAGGCCTTTGGAGGAGGATCCATTTTCGCCACTCCTGCTGGCGCGATTCCGACCGTGCCGGTCAGTGCCCTCGGAGGGGGCAGCGTGCACGACACCGGCAAAGGGGCGCTCAACTATTTCAGCGATCCGGACGCCGCGGCTGCAAAGTTCCGCCCGGCGCTCATTGCGACCGACACCAACGTCGGCCGCTCGAGCGCACTACGCGGGCTGCCCTTCTGGAATCTGGACATGCGGTTCGGGAAGGTCACGCACGTGACCGAACAGGTGCGGGCGGAGTTTTCCGCCGACTTTTTCAACTTCTTCAACCACGTGAATTTCCTCGATCCGTCGTTTGATTTGACGAACCCCGCAAATTTCGGGGTCATCAACACCCAGCTGGTTCCGGCCGACCGCACCTCGGGCGCGCGCTGGATCCAGCTCGGCCTGCGAATCGATTTTTGAGCCGGTCGCTTTGGGGGGGGGGCGAATCCCTAGGGATTTTCTCCCCCGTTTTTTTTTGTGGTTTCTTTCAGCTGCCCGCGGTCGATCCGACTACCGGGATCGGCTAACTAACTCGAGGTTTCATGAAGCGTCCGACTGGCCGCAAGGAGAGACGACCGATGCTAAGCCGCTTATTTAACCCGGGAAAACTGATCTTCGCCGCAGTCCTGTTGTTCGCTGATGGCGTAGAGCTTCTGGCCCAGGAGAAACCACCTGCAGAATGGGACACGACAAAGCCGAGAGGCGCCACCCGGGAGATCGATTTTGAAACGAGCGAAGGCACCTGGATGTCGGTCGACCTGTCCCCGGACGGCAAGTGGATCGTGTTCGACCTCCTCGGCAACATCTTTCGGGTTTCAGCGGCAGGCGGTAAGGCGGAATGCCTGACCCAGGATTCGGGCATCGCCATCAACATCACTCCAAGCTATTCGCCGGATGGAAAGAGCATTGCGTTCGTTTCCGACCGCAAGGGGCAGAACAATCTCTGGGTCATGGATGCGGACGGGAAGAATCCCCGCGCGGTGTTCGCGGAAAAAGGTTTCCGCGTGTTGAGTCCGGTCTGGACTCCCGCGGGCGACTACATCATCGTACAGCGCCAAAGCACCAAGCCGGAGGAGATGGACTTCAACTGGTCGCTCGTCATGTACCACAAGGACGGAGGTTCGGGCGTGGAACTGGTTCCCTCGGACAAAGGTCCGGGCTGGCATTCCATCCCAAGGGACGGCAAGTACCTCTACTTCAATTCGTCGATGTGCCCGCCGCTTCCTTTCGGCCACACCGACCCGATGCTCGGCTGCTTCCAGATTCGAAGGATGAATCTCGGAACGCGCAAGATCGAAGATGTCACCGGGGGCCAGGCGGAGCAGCAGGACCGCGCCACCAGCGGCGGAGCCGTCGCGCCCACGATCTCACCCGACGGACGCTACCTTGCCTTCGGCCGGCGCATCCCGGACGGAACCGAGTCTTACAAAGGGCACATTTTCGGACCTCGCACCGCGCTGTGGCTCCGGGACCTCGAGACCGGGGAAGAGCGTCTCCTCATGGACCCGATCGAGCTCGACCTGGCCGAAGAGATCTCCCGGCAGATGACGATTCTTCCCGGGATGGTGTGGACAGGAGATGGCCGGTCGATTCTGCTGTCCCAAGGTGGCAAGTTCAGAAAGCTCGAAGTGAAATCGGGAAAGGTCGAGACCATCCCGTTCGTCGCCCACGTTCACCGGACCATTTCCGAAATGGCCTGGTCTCCCTTGCCCATCGAGGACGGGCCCTTCCAGCCGAAGATGATGCGCTGGCAGACGGCCTCGCCTGACGGACACCGTCTGGTGTTTCAGGCCGTCGGAAAACTGTGGATCATGGAGCTACCTGGGGGAACGCCCAAACGGCTGACGCCGGGCGCCTTCATGCCGAGCGAATTCTCGCCGTCCTGGTCACCAGATGGTTCAAGGATCGTCTTTGCGACCTGGGACGACGACGAACACGGGCAGCTCTGGACCATCCCGAATTCCGGCGGGAATCCGGCGCAGTTCACCCGCGATCCGGGCGAGTACCTTAATCCCGTCTGGAGCGCCGACGGCAAAAAACTCGTCTATTCGCGGGGCTCAGGCGCCACCTTGCGGGGACGCAACTGGGCGCGCAATGAATGGTATGATGTCGTCATTCAGCCCTTGGAAGGCGGCCAGGCCAAGACCGTCGCAAGAGTCGATGGCATGGAGTCACCCGGCCCCCACGCGCGCTTCGGCCCCGACGGCCGCATCTACTACCTCGCGCATCGCGTCGAAAAACCGGGTAGCTTCCTGTCGGTTCCCATCGCTGAATTGTTCTCGGTGCGCGAGGACGGAACCGACAGGCGGGTCCATGCCAGGTTCACGAACGCCACCGACGCCGAACTCTCTCCTGACGGCGCGCGCGTGGTCTACGAGGAAGGCGACAATGTCTACGTCGCTCCTCTGCCCCTCGCAGCCACCGGCGACCAGGCCGT
>Ga0157376_10001659_pt1 | contig 14784 bp, 14 predicted proteins | sample M45metaG_FD_121801 | JGI IMG/M metagenome (GOLD analysis project Ga0157376, IMG submission 121801) | Miscanthus rhizosphere microbial communities from Kellogg Biological Station, Michigan, USA - M4-5 metaG | ecosystem: Host-associated > Plants > Roots > Rhizosphere > Soil | place: USA: Michigan... | reverse complement strand
TCCGAGCGCGCCGCTCGCGCGCTCGAGGACGGTCACGCGGCCGGCGCGATGCCCGAGCCCCAGCCACAGCAGCGCGACGGTGAAGAGCGAGACGGCCGCCGTCAGGGCGGCGACCTGGCCGACTGCGGCGCCGGCGGCCGGCGGGGCGGCGGCGGACGCGAGCGTCAGAAAAGAGTTCATGAGCGTATGCTACATCGATCAATGACAGATTCAAGCGCTCATGTCCTCGCGCCGGGATCGGCTCATGCGAGGCGCTTCGTAGGATGTGGCGCATGAGCGAGCGGCGCGCCGGCGAGCTGACGATCGACGAGCTGGCACGCGAGACGGGCATGACGGTCCGCAACATCCGCGCGCACCAGTCGCGCGGGCTGCTGCCACCGCCCGAGGTGCGCGCGCGCACCGGCTACAACGGCGCCGAGCACGTCGCGCGGCTGCGGCTGATCCAGGACCTGCAGGCGGAGGGCTTCAATCTCAAGGCGATCGAGCGCCTCATCAGCGCCTCCGACGGCGCCAGCGAGGAGGTGCTCGCGTTCGGCCGCCAGGTGCTGACCGCGTTCGCCGACGAGGAGCCGGAGCTGACGACCGCCGAAGAGCTGGCCACGCGGCTGGGCAGCGCGGACGAGCGCGCCATCCGCCGCGCCGAGAAGCTCGGGCTGATCCGGCCGCTGGGCGACGGGCGCTACGAGGTGCCGAGCCCGACGCTGCTGCGCGCGGGGGAGGCGCTGGCCGCGATGGGCGTGCCGCCGATGCACGCGCTCGCGGTGGCGGAGCAGATCCAGCGCCACACGCGCGCGATCGCCGACCAGTTCGTGCGCCTGTTCGTCGAGGACGTCGCCGGCGGCGAGCTCGACCCGGCGAAGCGCTCGCCGCAGGAGTGGGCGCTGCTGAGCGACGCGCTCGCGCGCCTGCGCCCGCTCGCGAGCGAGGCGGTGGGCGCCGCGTTCCGGCAGACGATGTCCGCCGCGGTCGAGCGCCAGCTGCAGAAGACGCTCAAGGCCTGATCGCGCCGCCCGCAGCGAGGGCGAGCGCGCCCCGTCCACGGACGGTAATGTGGAGCGATGGGGGTGGCGGACGATCCGCGCGTCTACGACGCGATCCAGTTCCTGGCCGGGCGGCATGTGATCGACCGGCGCGTGCGGCGCATCCTCGCGCACGCCGCGGGCGCGACCGTCCTCGACGTCGGCGCCGGTACCGGCACGATCGCCGGGCTGCTGCCGGCCGGCGCGGAGTACTGGGCGCTCGACAACGATCCGGCCAAGCTGGAGCGCCTCGCGCGCAAGGTGCCGGACGCACGCCGGCTGCTGCGCTCCGCCGTCGACACCGGGCTCGAGGACGCCGCCGCCGACTGGACCGTCTGCATCGACGTCGCGCACCATCTCGACGACGAGCAGCTGCCGCGCTTCGTGGACGAGCTGGCGCGCGTCACGCGCGGGCGGCTCGTGTTCGTCGACCCGCTGTGGTCGCAGCGGCCGAGCCTCGGGCGCGTGCTGTGGCGCTATGACCGCGGCGCGCATCCGCGCACGCGCGAGCGGCTGCTGAGCGCGCTGCAGGCGCGCTTCGACGTCGAGTCGGTCGAGCGCTTCCGCGCGATCCACAGATACGTCCTGTGCGTCTGCCGGCCGCGCCCGGCGGACGCGCCCGCGGCCGCCGCGTAGCGCTCAGGCGAAGCGCGGCAGCGGCCGGCCGCCGTTGTCGCCGACGATCATGCGCTCGTACATCCGGCGCGCGCGCTCCGGCCGGCTGGCGGCGAGGTCGCGCAGCTCGCGCGGGTCGCGCCGGTGGTCGAACAGCTGCGGGTCGGCGTTCTGGTTGTCGCCCATGTACGACCAGCGGCGGTCGCGCGCGAAGACGATCGAGCTGTAGGCGCCGGTGACGTACTCGCGCCGCTCGAGCTTGCGCTTCCCGCGCGCGCCGTCGAGCAGCGGCAGCAGGTTCTGGCCGTCCATGAAGTCCGGTCTGCGGACCGTGCCCGCACGCAGCAGCGTGGTGGCGACGTCCTGCGTCTGCGTGAAGTAGTCCGTCGTGCGGCCCGCGCCGCGGCCGTCGGGCGAGCGGATCATCAGCGGCACGTGGATCAGCTCCGGATGGCACTGCGTCGCCATCTTCGCGACGTAGCCGCGCTCGCCGAGCAGGAAGCCGTGGTCGGACAGGAACAGGATCAGCGTCTCGCGCTCGAGCCTCAGCTCGTGCAGCCGCTGCATGAAGTTGCCGAACCAGTGGTCGCTCATCGACAGCTCGGCGCGGTAGAGCGCCTTCATCTGCGCGACGTCGGCCGGCGCGAGCCCGTTCGTCGCGGTCGTGCCGTTGAGCACCGTGCCCGGATCCCAGGCGCGCTGCACGTCGCCGCCATGCAGCTTCACGTACGTGTCCGGCGGATCCCACGGCTCGTGCGGGTCGAAGCAGTCGAGCATCAGCGCGAACGGCTTCTTCTGTCTGTTCGCCTCCTCCAGCAGCCGCATCCCCGCGGTGAAGACCTTCGCCGGCAGGTAGTCGGCCTCGGATCTGCGGCCGAGCTGGTTCGCGAGGTACTGGCGCATCTTCTGGCCGGAGCTCGAGTCGAGGATCTTCGGGGGGACGTGGCGCGCCAGCTCCGCGTCGGAGATCAGGCTCGCCGGCTTCGTGACGGTGCCGGTCTGGCCGGGGATCGGCACGTAGCGGTGCAGCGCCTGCTGGAAGGGCTTCTGGGAGGGCACGAGCACCCATGGCGTGTCGACCGCGAGCGCGGTGAACCAGCCGGCCGCGCGCAGCGTGGTGACGAGGTTCTGCACGGGGATGTCCTGCCAGCCGGGCGTGCCCGGCATGTCCGGCGGCGGCCCGCTCCAGTCGGCGAACGGGAAGATCCGCCGGCCGCCGTAGATCGTCGCGCGCGCCGGACCGGTCGGGAACGCCTCCGGGTAGGCGTGGGTGAAGCGCAGGCTCTCGCGCGCGAGCGCGTCGAGGTTCGGCGTGTGCGCGTTGCGCCGGCCGTAGGAGCCGAGGTGATCCGCGCGGATCGAGTCGACGACCACCAGCAGCAGGTTGGGCGCCTCGCCCCGCTTGACCTTTCTCACCCGCGCGGCACGGATCGCCGCCGAGGTCTCGGCACGCGCCTGCGCGGCCGAGGGGGCGGTGGCGGCGGTCGTCGTGCGCGCCCCCGTCGGCGAGCCGCCGTCCGAGTCCCCGCAACCGGCGGCCGCCACGGCGCCGAGCCCGGCGGCGCCCAGCCCGGCCCGGCGCAGCAGCTCACGACGATCGATCGGCCCCGACACGGCCGCGCACCTTAGCGAGCGTGCGCCGCCGGCCTGCGTCAGCCCACGCGCGATGCGCGCGGATCCGCCGGCAGCGGCGTCAGCGACGCCTCGATCTGCTCGCGCAGGTGCTCCAGCTTCGGCGGCAGCGACAGTCTGCGGCCGATCTCCTCCGCCGGCTCGTCGGCGGAGAAGCCGGGGCCGCGCGTGGCGATCTCGAACAGCACCCCGCTCGGCTCGCGCGAGTAGACGCTTCTGAAGTAGAAGCGGTCGACGAGCCCGGAGGTGTGGCGGCCGGCCGCGCGGTAGCGCTCGTCCCACGCCTCGATGTCGTCGTCCTCGGCGGTCCAGGCGATGTGGTGGACGGTGCCGGCGCCGCCGACGCCCTGCTCCGCGGGCGCCTGGTCGTAGCCGTAGAAGCCGCCGCGGCGCGGTCCGCGCGAGACCCACCGGGTCGCGTCGGTCCCGCCTCCGTCGAGCGGCTCGAAGCCGAGCACGTCGCGCAGCAGCGCGGTGCTCTGGGCCGGATCGGCGCTGTAGGCGCGCACGCCCGCGAAGCCACGCAGCGCGTGCTCGGCGGGGATGTCGGGTGCGGCGGCGGTCAGCGGCTCGTCGTCCGAGTCGTCGACGAGCAGCTCGAGCCCCAGCCCCTCGGGATCGGCGAAGCGCAGCGCGTCGCCGTCGCGCGAGACCGCGAGCCCCTCGCCCTCCAGCCGCGCCGCCCAGAAGCTCAACGCGGCGGCGTCCGCGACGCGGAACGAGATGCGGTGGATCATGCCGGCGCCGTCGCGCCCGGGCCGCGCGTTCGGGTACTCGAAGAACGTCAGGTCGGCGCCGGGCGACCCTCTGTCGTCGGCGTAGAAGAGGTGGTAGACGGTCGGGTCGTCCTGGTTGACCGTCTTCTTCGCCAGGCGCAGGCCGAGCACGCGCACGTAGAAGTCGACGTTGCGCGGCGCGCCGCCGGTGATGCACGTGATGTGGTGGATGCCGTCGAGCTGCACCGCGTCCCTCCTGAAGTAGTTGACTGTGCAACGAGTCTAGCCGGGCGTGCAACTTGCGCGCCGTTCGGGAACGTATTCCCTCCATACCCGTCGTCCTGCTCACCGGAGCCACCGGATACGTCGGTGGTCACCTGCTCCCGCTGTTGGCGGCCGACGCGGCCGGCACCGCCGAGCTGCGCGCGCTCGTGCGGGCGCCCGAGCGGGCGCCCGCGGAGGTGCGCCCGTACGCGGTGCGCGGCGACGCGCTCAGCGGGGACGGGCTCGCCGCGGCGCTCGACGGCGTCGAGGTCGCCTACTACCTGATCCACTCGATGGCCGGTCGCGGCGGCGGTTCGTTCGCCGAGCGCGACCGTCAGGCCGCCGAGACGTTCGGCGCCGCCGCCGAGCGGGCCGGCGTGCGGCGCCTGATCTACCTCGGCGGCCTCTCCGGCGGGGCGGACGCCGAGGCGTCCTCCGCGCACCTGCGCAGCCGCGAGCAGGTGGCGGAGATCCTCGCCCGTCACGCGCCGCAGTTCGTGCACGTGCGCGCGGCGATGATCCTCGGCCCCGGCGGCGCCTCGTTCGAGATGCTGCGCGCGCTCGTGCGGCGGCTGCCGGCGATGGTCTGCCCGCGCTGGATCGACACGCGCACGCAGCCGATCGCGCTCGACGACGTCGTACGGGCGCTCCACGCGCTGCGCGACCGGGACGACGTGGTCGGCGACGTCGAGCTGGGCGGCGCGGAGGTCTTGAGCTACCGCGCGATGATGGAGCGCACGGCGCGGGCGATGGGCCGCCGACCGCCGCTGGTGGTGCGCGTGCCGGTGCTGACGCCGCGCCTCTCCTCCTGGTGGGTGATGCTCGTGACGCCGGTCGACAACGGGCTCGTGCGCCCGCTCGTCGACGGCCTGCGCGAGGAGATGGTCGTGCGCAACCCGCCCCCGGCGGGGATCAACGACGCGCCGCTGGGCTTCGACGCCGCGGTACGCGCCGCGCTCGCCGAGCGCTGATACGCTCGGCCGGTCGACCCAGGGGGACGCATGGGGGAGAAGGTCAAGGCCGCGGTCATCGGCCCCGGCAACATCGGCACCGACCTGCTGATGAAGCTGCAGCGCAGCGCGTCGATCGAGACGGCGCTGATGGTCGGCATCTACGCCGAATCGCCCGGGCTCGAGCGCGCCCGCGAGCTGGGCGTCGAGGCGAGCGCGGACGGCGTCGAGGCCGTGCTCGCGCGCGACGACGTGCCGCTCGTGTTCGAGGCGACGGGCGCGAAGGCGCACCTCGCCAACGCGCCGCGGCTGCGCGCGGCCGGCAAGGTCGTCGTCGACCTCACGCCCGCGGCGGTCGGCCCGTACGTCGTGCCGGAGGTCAACCTCGACCGCCACCTCGCGGCCGACAACGTGAACCTCGTCACCTGCGGCGGGCAGGCGACGATCCCGATGATGCACGCGATCGACCGCGTCGCCGACGTCGCCTACGGCGAGATCGTCGCGACGATCGCGAGCGCCTCCGCCGGCCCGGGCACGCGTCAGAACATCGACGAGTTCACCGTCACGACGGCGCGCGGGCTGGAGCTCGTGGGCGGGGCGGACGAGGCGAAGGCGATCATCATCCTCAACCCCGCCGAGCCACCGATCCTGATGCGCGACACCGTCTTCGCGCACGTCCGCGAGCCGGACGCGACGGCGATCGAGGCCTCGGTCGCGGCGATGGCGGAGGCGATCCGCGCCTACGTCCCCGGCTACCGCCTGAAGCTGTGCGACGTCGACGGCGACCTCGTCACCGTGCTGCTGGAGGTCGAGGGCGCAGGCGACTTCCTGCCGCGCTACGCCGGCAACCTCGACGTGATGACCGCCGCCGCCGCGCGCGTGGGGGAGCAGCTCGCGCGGCGCATGCTCGCCGCCGCCGACACGCGCCGGGACGCGCTCCACCTTCGATGACCCGCGTGACGCTCGTCGACTCGTCGCTGCGCGACGGCATGCACTCGGTCGGGCACGCGTTCACGCCGCAGCAGGTCGCGGCCGTCGCGGCCGGGCTCGAGGCCGCCGGGATCGACGCGATCGAGGTCTCGCACGGCGACGGCGTCGGCGGCTCCTCGATCCAGTACGGCCGCTCGGCGCACCCCGACGAGGCGTTGATCGAGGCGGCCGCGAGCGTCGTCGAGCGCGCGCGCATCGCGGCGCTGCTGCTGCCGGGGATCGGCACGTTGGAGCAGCTCAAGCGGGCGCAGGCGCTCGGCGCCTCGATCGCCCGCGTCGCGACGCACTGCACCGAGGCCGACATCGCCCAGCAGCACCTCGAATGGGCGGCCGGCAACGGCATGCTGGCGGTCGGCTTCCTGATGATGAGCCACATGCTCGAGCCGGCGGCGCTGGCCGGGCAGGCTGCGCTGATGGCCTCCTACGGCGCGCGCGTCGTCTACGTCGTCGACTCGGCCGGCGCGCTGGTGCCCGCAAGCGCGGCGGTGCGCGTCCGCGCGCTGCGCCGGGCGCTGCCCGCGGACGTGGAGATCGGCTTCCACGCGCACAACAATCTCGGCTGCGGCGTCGGCAACGCGCTGGCGGCGGTCGACGCGGGCGCGACGTGGCTCGACGGCTCGCTGCGCGGCCTCGGCGCGGGCGCCGGCAACGCACAGCTCGAGGTGCTCGCGGCGGCGCTCGAGCGCTCCGGCCACGAGTCGGGCGCCGCGCTGTTCCCGCTGATGGACGTCGCGGAGGACGTCGTCGCGCCGCTGATGCCGCGGGCCCAGGTGATCGACAAGACGGCGCTGTCGCTCGGCTACGCCGGCGTCTACTCCTCGTTCCTGCTGCACGCCGAGCGCGCCGGCGCGAAGTTCGGCGTCGAGCCGCGCGCGGTGCTGATGGAGCTCGGCCGCCGCCGCATCGTCGGCGGCCAGGAGGACATGATCATCGACGCCGCCGCGGAGCTCGCGGCCAGGCGCGCCCTCGCCTGAGCCGCGGGTTCGGTCGCCGCTCAGCCGCGGTCGACCAGCTCGACCACGTCGATGCCGCGCTCGTCCTTGACGTGCGCCGCGGGCTGGAAGCCGGCCCGCTCGAGCGCGGTCATCTCCTCGGCGAACGTGAACATGCTCGCGACGAACAGCTTGTCGCCGCCTTCGCGGCGCAGCACCGCGATCGTCCTGGCGAGCTGCTGCTTCGTCGGCATCGACTCGATGCTCGCGTAGGGGGAGACGTTCACGCGGCCGGTGTCGTAGGCGATGCGATGGCCGAGCGGCATCAGCAGCGCGACCTTCTCGCCCGGCTGCGTGCGTTCGGCGACGAACGCGGCGGCCTTGTGCTGCTTGAAGAGCGCCACCGGCGCCTCGTCGCGGATGCGCTCGAGCTGCGACCACGGGGCCGGCGTCTGCGCGAGCGAGCAGACGGCGATGCCGAAGCCGAACAGCACCGCCAGCTCCGCGGGCGCCGGGCGGCGCCATCCGCGCGCCGCCAGCGCGCGCCCGGTGGGGATCGTCAGCAGCACGAGCGCGAGCATCCACGGCGAGAACAGGTCGATCAGCACCTGCGGGTGGGAGCGCCCGGCGAAGTAGGCGCCGGCGACGAGCCCGAAGACGCCGCTCCAGGCGAGTGACGCCGTCAGCACGACGTCCTGCGCCCCGCGCGCGACGCGCACCGCCGCGAGCGCGAGCGCCGCCGCGAACGTCACGTAGACGGCGAGGAATATGCCGAACCTCGGCATCGGCACGAGCGCCCAGCCGCCCACGCCGTACAGTCTCGAGAACTCGAGCGTCCAGCCGAGGTGCGGCAGCGATCCGGAGCGCACGAGCGTGAGCAGCACCACCAGCGCGAGCGCGCCGGCGAGCCCGCCGGCCGCCTCGGCCGCCAGCCGCGTCGCGGCGGCGCGCGTGCGCGGCGGGCGCACGGCCACCAGCGCGACCGCGAGCGCCGCGACGGCGCCCGCGCCGAACTCGGGGTTGTTGAGCAGCACGAGCCCCGCGAGCAGGAACAGCACCCACGGCCGACGCGGCGCCGCGCCGTCGACGTGGCGCGCGAGCAGCCACACGAGCAGATAGGGGCCGCCGTAGCGGATCGGCCACAGGCTGAACAGGTTCGCCGGCCCGTAGCGATCCTCGAGCGGGCCGATCTTCATGAAGAAGCCGGTCGCCAGGAACGGCGCGTAGAGCGCGAGCGCGACGAGCGAGGAGCGCACGATCCGTCGCAGCAGCGCGTAGACGGCGAGCAGCGCGAGCCCGCTGGCGGTCGTCATCGTGACGGTGAAGACGCCGAGCGAGGCGCCGAGCAGCGCCATCGCGGCGGCGGCGCCGTAGGGGACGAGCTGGCCGTACTGCGCGTGGAAGTCGACCAGCGGCGTGCGGCCGTTGAGGATCGCGAACGGCTCGTCCATCGACCATAGGATGTGACCGGCCACGCCGCTCGCCGTGTTCGCGAGCGAGCCGTCGGCGTCGACCGCGGTGAGCAGCCACGCCGCCGTCAGCAGCACGGCGACGACGAGCGCGCCGATGCGGCGGGCCTGCGTCTCCTGCGCGAGACGCCGCGCGCCGTCGGCCACGCGCTCGCGGCGCAGCAGCGCCGGCAGCAGCGCCGGCAGCGCGAGCGCGACGGCGAGCGTCGCCGGCGTGAAGTAGCGCACGTGCGCTTCCCACTGCGGGCGGTACGCGCTTATGAGCACGTCGTACTGGGCGAGCACGCACAGCGCGAGGAAGCCGACGAGCAGCAGCTGCGCCGCGAGCACCGCCCCGCGCGCGAGCTGCGCCTCGAGGCGCAGCGGCCTGCGCGCGCTCAGCAGGATCGCGGCGACCAGCGCGACGGGCCCGAGCAGCGACATCAGGAAGCGTCCGTGCTCCTGCGGCTCCGGCACCGCGCCGGCGGTCGGCCAGAAGGTTTCGGATCCCGGTCCGAGGAACGCGTCGCCGAGCGGCGGGCCGAGCAACGCGACGAGCGCGACGGTCAGCAGCGCGCACGCCGGCGCGGCCAGCCACGCGACCTCCGCCGGCCGCAGGGTCGCCGCGACCGCGCGCGTGGCGGATCCGGCTCTGACGTCGATCGTGCTCACTCCGCCGTCCCCCTCGGCGTCCCCAGATCGATACTAAAAATAAGTCTATAGAGGCCGTGCCTGGTAGAGTTCACTCACTCATCGCGCTCGGCGTTGGGGGAACCGTGCCGAGGCGATCGTTCAACCGGACACGGTGAATCATGTCTGCGCACGCGCACGACGGCGATGGCGAGCGCCCGCTCGTCTCGGTCGTCGTTCCCGTCTTCAACGAGCAGGAGGGGCTCGCCGAGCTGCAGCGCCGAATCGACGCGGCGCTCGGCGGCGTCGACGGCGGTCACGAGGTCGTCTACGTCGATGACGGCTCCGTCGACGCCTCGGCGGCGCTGCTCGAAACGCTCGCGCGCGAACGCGACGACGTGGTGCTCGTGCGGCTGTCGCGCAACTTCGGCATGGAGATCGCGATGTCGGCCGGCATGGACCATGCGCGCGGGGACTACGTCGCGCTGCTGCACGCCGACCTGCAGGACCCGCCCGAGCTGATCGTCGAGATGCTCGTGCGCGCGCGCAACGGTGCCGACGTCGTGTACGCGCGGCGTGTCGGGCGCGACGAGAGCCTGCTCAAGCGCACGCTCGCGACCGGCTTCTACCGCGTGATGGAGCGGATCGCGCGCACCCCCTACCAGGGCCAGGCGGGCGACTTCCGCCTGATGTCGCGGCGCGTCGTCGACGCGGTGCGCACGATGCCCGAGCGACGCCGCTTCCTGCGCGGGATGGTCGCGTGGGTCGGCTACGAGCAGGTGCCGGTCGAGTACCGCCGCGCCGGGCGCCATGCCGGCCGCGGGGCCTCCTACCCGGCGCTGATACGGCTTGCGCTCGAGGCGATCACGTCCTTCTCCGACGTGCCGCTGCGGCTCGCGAGCTACCTCGGCGTCACGCTGTCGCTCTGCAGCGCGCTGCTGGCGACGGTCGTGCTGGCGCTCACGGCGACGGGCGCGGTCGTCGCGTCGGTGCAGACGTGGATCCTGATCGCGGTGCTGTTCCTCGGCGGCGCGCAGCTCGTGAGCGTCGGGATCATCGGCCGCTATCTCGCGCGCGTGCACGACCAGGCGCTCGCGCGCCCGCTGTACCTCGTCGACCGCGTCGTGACGCGCAGGAGGCGCGAGCGTGCCGCTGTCGCGTGACATGCTGAGCTGGACTGCGCGCATGCTGCGCTGGGTGATCGGCCCCCGTGGCTGACGCCACGCGCTGACGCGCTACGCGCCGTCGCGGCAGTCGCCGCAGGCGCCGTGCAGGACGACGTCGTGGTCGGCCACCGCGAAGCTGACGCTGCGCGCGACGCGCTCGATCGCCCGCTCGAGCGCCGGGTCCTCGAACGGGGCGATGCGGCCGCAGCTGTCGCACACGAGGTGGTGGTGGTGCTCGCCGTCGGGCCGGTGGCGCTCGTAGCGCGCGACGCCCTGGCCGACGTCGATGCGCTGCACGAGCCGCAGCTCGCTCAGCAGCTCGAGGATGCGGTAGACGCTCGCGCGCCCGACGCTGCGACCCTGCGCGCGCAGGCCGTCGTCGATCTCCTGCGCGGTCAGGGCGCAGTCGTGGCGGTCGAGCAGCTCGACGACGGCGTTGCGGGCGCCGCCGCGGCGGTAGCCCGCCTCGGCGAGCGTCACGAGCGTGTGCTCGCGCCACGTCGGCTGTCTCGTCGGCGCCATCGGCTCGATCGTAGCGGCCAGATGCAAATTAGACTCATTCCCATTAGGATCGACGGCGAGGCCGTTCCGACCGTCTCGCCGTCTCCGACCGTGCTCGAGCCCTTCCAGCTTCCCTTCGTCCAACGCGCGCTCGTCGAGCTGCTGCTGCTGAGCGTGCTCGCGGGGACGCTCGGCTGCTGGATCGTGCTGCGCGGGCTCGCGTTCGCGGCGCACGGCGCCGCGGCGGCGGCCTTCCCCGGCCTCGTGCTCGCCGACGGCCTCGGCTTCGCCGCGTCGCTCGGAGGCTTCGGCGCGGCGCTGCTGTTCGCGCTCGCGGTCGGCCGCCTCGGCATGCACCGGCGCGAGGCGCACGACGCGCGCACCGCGCTCGCGCTCGTCGCGGCGCTCGCGGTCGGGGTCGTGCTCGCCTCCGACGTCTTCCACTCCGCTGCGTCGGTCGAGTCGCTGCTGTTCGGCAGCCTGCTGGCGATCGACCCCGGCGACGTGCGGCTCGCCGCCGCGGCGGCGCTGCTCGCGCTGGTCGCGACGCGGCTGCTCGGCGCCCGCTGGCTCGCGACCGGCTTCGACCCCGCGGCGGCGCGTGCGCTCGGCGTGCGCTCGTCGCTCCCGGACGTCCTGCTGCTGGCGCTCGTCGCGTTCGGCGCGGTCGCGACGTTGAGCGCGGTCGGCGCGCTGCTCGCGAGCGCCCTGCTCGTCGTGCCGGCCGCGACCACGCGCCTCGTGCGCGAGCGCGTCGGCAGCTGGCAGCTCGCGACCGCGGCGCTCGCCGCCGCCGAGGGCGTCCTCGGCGTCTGGCTCGCGGTGCAGCTCAACGCGCCGCCGGGCGCGACGATCGCCGTCGTCGCCGGCGCGGCGTTCGCGCTCGTCGCGCTGCTGCCGCGGACGGCGGAGGCGTCCGCGTGAGCGCGCTCGTCAGCGCCGACGCGCTCGCGGTCGGGTACGGCGGCGCGCCCGTGCTGCGCGACGTCGGCTTCGCGCTGCAGGCCGGCGAGCGGATCGGCGTGCTCGGTCCCAACGGCGGCGGCAAGACGACGCTCTTCCGCGCGCTGCTGGGCGAGCTGCGCCCGGCGGGCGGCAGCCTCGAGGTGCGGGCCCGCTGCGCGAGCGTCCCGCAGACCGAGCGCTCGCGGCTCGACTTCCCCGTCAGCGCGCTCGACGTCGCGCTGATGGGGACGATTCCGGGGCGCGCCTGGTGGCGGCGGCCGAGCCGCGCCGATCGCACCGCCGCGCGCGCGGCGCTCGCGCGCGTCGGGCTCGCCGACCGCGCCGAGCGCACCTACGGGGAGCTGTCCGGTGGGCAGCGCCAGCGCGTGCTGATCGCGCGGGCGCTCGTGCAGGACGCGCGCGTGCTGCTGCTCGACGAGCCCTTCAGCGGCCTCGACGCGGCGAGCGGAGCGCGCCTTGAGGCGCTGCTGCTGGAGCTCGCGGGCGAGGGACGCGGCGTGCTGATCGCCACGCACGACCTCGAGCAGGCGCGCCGCTGGGATCGCGTGCTGTGCCTGAACGGCCGCCAGATCGCGTTCGGCGACCCGGCGAAGGCGCTCTCGCACGACGTGCTCGCGGCGACCTACGGCGGCGCGATCGTGCGCTTGCCGCCCGCCGACCCGGACCCGACCGCGCCCTACGAGGTGATCCTGCCGCCGCACCACCATCACCACGACCACGAGGCGACGTAGGTGCCGGTGCCCGCGACGATCCTCGACGTGCTCGCCGACCCGTTCGCGCAGGGGCTGATGCAGCGTGCGCTGCTGGAGGTCTTGCTGCTCGCGACGGTCGGCGGGACGCTCGGCTGCTGGGTCGTGCTCGGCGGCCTCTCCTACGGCGCCGAGTCGCTCGCGCACGGGATGCTGCCCGGGCTCGTGCTGGCCGCGCTCGCCGGCGCGCCGCTGCTGCTCGGCGGGGCGGCGGGGATCCTCGTCGCCGCGCTGGCGATCGCGCTCGCCGGGCGCGTCCCGGGCGCCGAGCGGATCGGCCGCGACGGCGCCGTCGCCGTGGTCGTCACGACGCTGCTGGGGCTCGGCGCGCTGCTGGCGCTCTCGCCCGCGACGCCGGTGGGCGTCCAGGGGCTGCTGTTCGGCGACGTGCTGGCGACCTCGCGCGCGGACCTGCTCGCCGGCGCCGCGCTCGCCGCCGGCGTGCTGCTCGCGCTGCGCGCCTCGCACTGGCGGCTGCTCGCGAGCGGCTTCGACCGCGGCGGCGCGCGCGCGCTCGGCGTCGGCCCGGCGGCGATCGACGCGCTGCTGCTGATCCTGCTCGCGCTCGCCGTGCTGGTGGCGGTGCAGGGGCTCGGCAACCTGCTCGTCGTCGCCGTGCTGGTCGCGCCCGCGGCGGCGGCGCGCCTGCTCACGCGCCGGCTCGCGCCGATGATGGCGCTCGCCGTCGCGCTGGGCGCGCTCGCCGGCGTCGGCGGCCTCTATCTCTCCTATTACGCGCGCATCGCGGCCGGCGCGTCGATCGCCGGGCTGCTCGTCGCCGCCTGGCTGCTCGCGCGCGCGTTCGCGTGGGCGTCATCGTTCCGTAAGGGGGACGGCGCCGCGGCAGGCTAGATTCAGGGCATGCGCTTCCTCACCCGCAAGACCGACATGGTGGACCGCGACCGTGCGCTGGCCGGTCGCGAGCAGGCGATCCCGACGTCGAGCACGCACGAGGTGCTCGGCACGCCGATTCATCCCCCGTTCCCGGAGGGGCTCGAGACGGCCGTCTTCGGGCTCGGCTGCTTCTGGGGCGCCGAGCGGATCTTCTGGCAGGCGCCGGGCGTCTACGCGACCGCGGTCGGATACGCGGGCGGCTTCACGCCCAACCCGACGTACGAGGAGGTCTGCTCGGCGCAGACCGGCCACACGGAGGCGGTGCTCGTCGTGTTCGACCCGACGAGAACCTCCTACGACGCGCTGCTGAAGCTGTTCTGGGAGGGGCATGACCCGACGCAGGGCATGCGGCAGGGCAACGACGTCGGCACGCAGTACCGCTCCGCGATCTACTGGACGAGCGAGGCCCAGCGCGACGTCGCGCTCGCCTCGCGCGACGCCTACCAGGCGATGCTGACGCAGGCCGGCCACGGCGAGATCACGACCGAGATCGCGCCGCTGGCGCCGGACGGCTTCTACTGGGCCGAGGACTACCACCAGCAGTACCTCGCCAAGAACCCGTTCGGCTACTGCGGGCTCGGCGGCACCGGCGTCAGCTGCCCGGTCGGGCTGGGCGCGCGCGAGCCGGCCGGCTGAGGCGCCGCGGACGGCGTCAGCCGACGCGCCGCCACGCGCGCATGATCGCCAGCAGCAGCGGCGTCACGCCCGCCAGCGAGCTGTGCAGCACGGCGCGCGTTGCGTCGCGCGCGGCCGGCCGCCACGCGCTCGGGTCCGACAGGTGCATCGCGACCATGCCGGCGACGAGCACCGCGTGCCGCTCGCCGTGCGGCAGCCCGCGCGCGCCCGCGAGCGCGCGCGCCGTCAGCTCCCGCAGACGCGACGCCGTCGCGGCCGCCGAGGCGTACTGCGCGACGAAGCTCAGCTCGCCGCTGGCCTCGTCGTGCGCGCCGTCGGCGAGGCTGTCCAGCAGCGTGCTGAGCGCCTCAACGGACGGGAAGTAGCAGCGCCGCGTCCGCTCCGCGCTCACGGCCGAGGTGGCGGGATCGGCTGCCGCCGCGAGCAGCGCCAGCACGGCGAGCGGCGAGCTGCCCGCGGCCGCCAGCTCGAACCAGCTCGCGTCGCCGCCTTCGCCGGACTGCGCGCGCGCCCAGCGCCGCAGTTGCGGCTCGCGCTGCTGCTGCGGGCCGTCCTTGATCCCCTGCACCTCGTTGCGCGCCGCCTCGCGCCGGGCCGCTTCGCGGACGTGCGCGAACGAGGGCAGCTGCTCGCAGCCCGCGCGGCAGGTGCCGACGAGCGCCGCGAGGTATCCGCC
>Ga0157376_10001655_pt1 | contig 14797 bp, 11 predicted proteins | sample M45metaG_FD_121801 | JGI IMG/M metagenome (GOLD analysis project Ga0157376, IMG submission 121801) | Miscanthus rhizosphere microbial communities from Kellogg Biological Station, Michigan, USA - M4-5 metaG | ecosystem: Host-associated > Plants > Roots > Rhizosphere > Soil | place: USA: Michigan... | reverse complement strand
CAACGCGATCCTGCACCAGTGGAGCGCGCAATGGGTGGATGCGATCACCCGCTGGCTCTCCTCCATCGACCTCACCTTTGGCCGCTGCTTTTTCTGGGGCGTGCTTGGCAGCTTTGCGCTCGCGCTGCTGCGCCCGGCCTTTGCCTCCACCCGCGGGCGCTTCTGGGTGCGCCCGATGCTTCGTGCCGAAACCGTGGCTGAACTCTGCATCGCCTGGTGGCGGAGCGGGTTGTTGCTGGCGATGCTCAACGGCATTTTCTTCGTCGAAAACACCACCGACGCGCTCTACCTGTGGAATCACTTCGCGCTCCCCCAAGGTGTCAGCTTCAGCAGTTATGTGCATGAGGGGGTGAACAGCCTGATCGTCGCCGTGCTGCTCTCCGCGGTCGTGCTGGCGTTCGTCTTCCAGCAAGCCACCGTGATCAGTGCCACCCGCTGGCTCAAGCTGCTCGGCCTTCTTTGGATCGTGCAAAACATGATCCTCATCGCCAGTGTCATCCTGCGGCTCAAGCGTTACGTCGATGCCTACCAGCTCACCGAGGAGCGGCTGGGAGTCGTGCTCTTTCTGCTCCTCGTGCTGGCCGGCTTCTGCCTGCTCGCCGCCTACCTTGCCCGTGAAAAGCCCTTCTCCTGGCTGCTGTTCTGGAATGCCACGGCCGTTTTTTTCCTCTTCTTTAGCCTCCAGTTTATGGACACCCCTCGGTGGGTCGCCGAATACAACGTAGCCTGCTGGCAGCGCGATGCGAACCGCACGCTCGATCTGAACTATCTGGAATCCCTCGGCCCCTCCGGCTGGACGTCGCTCATCACCGTGGCCCAGCTTCGCAACCGCCCGGAATCGGACGATGCCGCGAGCCGGCTGGGCAAAATCGAAACGTCTGAACGCGAATCGCAAGCCTCCCGCAACTGGCGGTCCTGGGAGTGGCATCGTGCCGCCAGCCTGGGCGAACTTTTCGGCGGTTGGGAGAAGGCACTCCATTGAAAACTATGCCTGCGGACGCCCGTGGTGGACGGGGCAAAAGGCGAAAAGATTCCCGATTTTTTTGCCTTGCCGCAGGCGGTTTCTTCTTCATATTGCCTGTCTCGCTTCCGCGGGGGTATAGCTCAGTTGGTAGAGCGTCTCGTTCGCAATGAGAAGGCCAGGGGTTCGAATCCCCTTACCTCCACCACTTTTTCGTAAGTGTTTGAAAATCAGGCAAGTCTCTGTCAGGCTGGCAGTTAAGAAGACATGGTGCTACACAAAACTGCTACACAACCACCGCCTGACATCGTGCCCAAAATCCGTTATTGTCAGCTTCGTAATGGGGTGTGGCAATTTCGTTTGAGAGTCCCGGGAGATTTGAAAGATGACGTGGGAAATAAGGGTGAGATTTTTTTCTCACTTGAAACATCAGACTCCAGAGAAGCCGAAATTTTAGGAAGTGAAGCTGCGGCCAAGTATAAGCGGCAATTCAAGGAACTGCGGTCTAAAAAAACAGGCGATCAACAACCAAAAACACGGGAAAAATTCCTACGCATTCTATCCAGAGAGCAAGCTGTGGAGCTCGCAAGACGCTGGCTCATTCGAGCGGAAAGTGCAGAAGAGGAGTCGCAAGAGGCAGAACGAGCAGCGATCCAAAACTTTGAGGGTGTTGATCCGAAGAGCGATGAAGACGATGAGATTCTCGCCGACATCAGCTACAGGATAGCAGCAATCACACAGGAAGCACCGAATTGGGTTGCTCCTACAGACTACGATGATGGCAGAAAGTTCGTGGATGCTTACCTCGCTGAGGAAGGGTTCACCGTTGATAAGGACTCGTATGAGTTACTACGGAAGGCGCTACAAAAGGCGCGGGTGGAAAATTTGAAGCGAAGCAGTAACCGTGTGGCGCGGAAAGAATTTCAGGTTCACGATCAAATGTTTGATAACGTTACCGCCTATACACCTCAAACAGCGGGAAGGAGATTGGTAACAATTTCGGAATTTTCGCAAATGTATTTTGCGGAACATGAGAGGGTAAGTGCGCTCAAAACCCTAGCTGCTTGCAAAGTTCACCTTCGCTTTCTCGGCGATTTATTAGGTGCAAATACTCCCATTCAGGACATCAAAAGAGAGCAAGCTCAATTCGTGGGGGACGCTCTCTACAAGCTTCCGAGCAACGCCACAAAGAAGTATCGTGGGCAAAGTCCACTTGACCTTATCAAGCAATCGTTCCCAAAAAGTGAAAGGCTTGCATCGAATTCGAGAAGAAATTACTTCGCCAACATTTTTGCAGCTTTTGAGTATGCCGTTAGCACGCACTTGCTCGATTCCAACCCCTTCAATGACCGCTGGTTCAAGCAGCGATTTTTTGAAAAACAGCCTCACAAGGAAGAGGAGTCGGAAGTTATTTGTTACACATCCGATGACTTAAAGAAAGTATTTGCGACTCCCCTTTACACCGGCTGCAAAAATGATGGCAGAGGATTTTCTATCCCGGGGCCGAATGTCCCACGTCGCGCTCGCTTTTGGGTGCCCTTAATCGGCCTTTTTCAAGGTTTCCGTGAACATGAAATCTGCCAACTCAATACGAATGATTTGAGAAAGGAGGAGGGCATTTGGGTTTTTGCAATTCGTGTTTCTGAAGAGAATCGTTTCAAAAATGCCCCCACCGTCCGCGTTACGCCATTTCATCCAGAGTTACACAAATTGGGTTTTCTCGATTACATCGAAGAGCGACAGAAGGATATAAAATCGAACAAGTTTTTCCCTGAAATTACACCGGGAAGTTTAGGTTCATATTCCGATCATTTTTCCAAGTGGTATGCCCGATTTATCAGAAAGATTTTTCCTTCCGAACCACGTCCTAATTTTCATAGTTTTCGGCACACTTTCAGAGATGCCTTGCGTCGAGCTGGTGTCATTGAGGAACGAGTGAGTATGCTCGGTGGCTGGAGCCGACAGGGTCAACAGGCCAAATATGGCAGATCAAAAATTCTGCCCGAGCTAGCGGAAGAAATCGCAAAAGTTCAATTTCCAGAACTCGATCTGTCACATCTCTACATTCAGAAATGAGTGAAACCGGTTTCACGAGTTTCAAATGGGAGAGGGGCGCTTTTTATTTCTGCGGGAAACGATCTTTGTGTCTGGGAATTCAGGTGCCAACAACTGCCAAACCTCGATGTGGTAAGGGGCGGCGAGCCGCTGGAGTGTTGAGAGTCTCAGCTCCTGTTTACGTCCGCCCTCAACCGCCTGATAGTATTTGTAGGACATTCCTGCGAGTTCCGCGAAAGCCTCTTGCGTGAGTCCATGCGCTGCCCTCAAAGCTCGAAGGCGTTCGGTCAGTTGCCGGAGAATCTTGCTGCGCACGACAAGCAGAATCTGCTTGTCGGTCAAATTCAAACACCCTAACAACGGTAGTGTTTGCAATATGGATACGGTGAACTCCTCTCTTTGGTATTACTTGGCGGAAGGCAATCAACCGAATGGACCGGTCGGACTAGAGCGCATTCAAAGCCTGCTCCAGAGCGGGATTTTGAATGCTGATTCGCTGGTGTGGAAAGAGGGAATGGAAGGATGGAAACCCTTGGCGCAGACTGAGCTTGCCGCACTTTTGCGTGGTGGCCAGTCCATGGAACATCATAAGTCGCGGGGCAGGTGGGACACGTCGGTGAAGCTTGAGCATCTGCCGACCATCGCTCTTTTGCTAATTCTCTTCCCTTTTGGAGTGGTGAAGCTTTGGCGGGAGAACAAATTCAAGCTTGGCGAAAAAGCATTGTTGTCCTTCATGTTTGGACTTTTCTTTCTCATTATGTGCGATCTGCTTTTGCAGGGCAGGGAGGGAATGCAGCATTTCAGCAGCCACAATTCAATCGACGATCCTGTTGCTGCTATCGCAAATTCAAGTCCCACGTCCTCCCCTTTGCCTATCCAGCGTTTCGCGGTAGAAGCCAGCAGCTCGGCAAGAGGCAACTGGGTTGCGTTTTCGGACGAAGATGGCCCCGCACAGGTCATGGCAATTCGAGAGCAAGAACTGCCGCAGGACATTTTGAAAAGCAGCGTCAACGAGTTGATCGAAAAGCTTTCGGGAGAGAACCGCTTTTTGAAATTTTCGAGTGACGTAACGGTTCAACTGATTGGCTACAGCAACCGCGCTTCTGGATATGCAGAGGTCGCAGTAGAAAACTCGGATGGTTCAGCAGGGCGACATCTTTGGATCAGCAAAAACCAGTTGCTCGAATATGTGAAGACCGAGCCGGGTTCAATTGTATTTCGTGGCTCCAATGCGCGAGCTTTCGGGGACAACAATGAAATTTTGATCGCTTCACTCTCGGATGCCGTGGAAGCTTTCTACGAGGGAAGCGTCTCAGAAGCAGATATATCGAAATTCATATTCATGGCAGGGGCTCAGCGAAACGACGACAGTGTAGTGGAGCCCGAGAAGGTGACGGGCGACTATGTGATTTATCAAGCTGACTTCACGAACGCTTTGTCAGGGCGTCACGTCGTTGATTTTGCAATGCCCAGATCGAATGGGAACGACGATCCTTTAGGCAGCGGGCCGGTTAAGATTTCCGGCAGCGCAATGTTCACAACGGAAACGGGAGTGGTGCGGCGTGTGCCTGTCGTGGTGGTGATCGAAAATAGCGGACGCGCCGATGTTCCATGAATGACGTTTGGTATTATTCCACCGGTGAAGCAGTGCCAGCCGGGCCTGTAAGCCTTGAAGAACTGAAGGGACTCGCCAGTTCTGGTTTCATAAATAGTGAAACCTACGTGATTCCTGAAGGCGCAGAGGAATGGATAACTTATGGATCAATTTTAAGGCAGTTCGTGCCGCCCATCCCGCCACAGCTCCCGCCTGTGCCACAATACGCTTCAGAGAAAAAACTCGGGAAGGCTGCTCGTTTCTTGGGAGGCGGTTGTTTGGGAGCGTTTACGGGGTCGGTTCCGTTCACTATTGGGATTTTGCTGTGTATGACCGTAGTGCTTGCTCCTATCGGCATTGTGCTCATCCTCATCGGAATGTTCATGCCTGTGGCGAGTATTGTAACCGCTCCTCGCACTATTATAAGCGGACACTGTCCATATTGTGGGCATGGCCCCACCAGCAGACCTGCTCCAAGAACAGGCCGAACAGGAGGGTTCTTTTGTTGGGCCTGTTTTAAGCGGGTCTTAATACGCAACAATCAATTTACCCGCGTAGATTGACGGTGCATTCGTTTGGCACAAATGGCACAGAAAACGGCATTTTCATTTTCGTCCCTTTTTGCCGTTGGTGTATGTGGCGCTGGTCAATTCAAAGATGCCCGAGCTGCTCTAGTCCGCCGCATCTGCTTCCCGCAACATGAGCAAATGCTACTTCTGGGAGGGAGCCCATAGCCTCGATCTGCAAGGCGGGTGCTTGCACAGAAAATGATGGCTCTCGTATTTCCCTTCCTCACAAGTTCAATGAGCTTTTCCTCAATGAAATCGAAGAAGATGCTTTTGCCTTCCTCAAAGGCGTTACGAAACCTGGGCAGCTCCATCCAGTTGTAATAAGTCCGTCTCCCCACGCTGGCACGTCGTGCGGCGTCTGAAATATTGCCGCCATTTGCGAGGTAGGCGCGGATGAAACGGATTTGTTCTTCTGATAGGTCTTGGACATCTGGCATGTCAATCATTCCGCCGCCTTACTATTTCGCCTCAAAAAAAGTCAAGCTCTCAAAAGAGGATGCTTCCGCTCCGAAAGTGTATTCAAAAAATGGTTTAGCGGAAAGGTGGCAATGGCACACTGGTGGACGAATCAAAATAGTGCGAAATCGTGTAACCATGAAAACACTTGATTATTTGGTTACAGTAACTATTCTTTCCTCATGCAAGAAGCCAAGGCCAAGACACCAGTAGCAATTTTAGTCCGCGTCTCTACTAACCGCCAAGAGACAGACAGACAGGTTTCAGAGTTGGTGTCTCATGCCGAAAAAAAGGGCTACGAAGTCGTTGAGGTTTGCAAAGAGGTGATTTCCGGGCGTGCAGGGGAGGAGGAGCGGCATGGGCTGAAACGTGCAGAAGAGTTGGCCGCCAGTGGTAGTATCAAAAAAGTCCTCGTTCATGAGGTATCGCGATTGGGCCGGAAGAACAGTGTTACACATCGTTTTGTTGAAACTCTGGAAGAACACCGTGTCTCTCTCTACTGGCATGCGCAGCAGATTGAAACTTTGCTCGATAGTGGGAAAAGAAACCCCGCTGCGTCCATCATGCTCGCCCTATTGTCTGAAATGGCACGCAACGAGGTGGAAGTTTTGAGAGAGCGCATCATGTCCGGCCTTCAAGAGGCTCGCCGCAAAGGTGTCAGGCTTGGTCGTCCTACAGGCAGTCTTGAAAACGAAGCATTTCTTCAAATGCACAAGGACATCATCCGCCAACTTAAAGCTGGTAAATCGGTGAGAGATACTGCTAAAATCACTGGCAAAGGTAGTTCCACCGTTCAACGGGTGAAAAAAGCAGCGGGTATGGAAAACCCGAAATTTGTGAAACCGGTTTCACAAAAAGGCAAAAAAGCGGTGACGCTCTAGTAGAGTAGGGGCAAGGTGTAAAAGAAGGATGAGTCTCCCACCGTATTTGCATACATTTTCACTGAATAGCAGAGTTCAGATCATAGAGGGCAAGCAGGATAAGATAGAACTAGAAGTCACAGGTTTGAGTGCGCTTTGTTCAAATGACAGAGCAGCGAGACGCATTCTAAAACATTTGGGGCCACCGCCTCTCCGCCGCAACATCGGGCGTTCCGCAAAGGCATACGTATTTGAGCCAAACTACGGCTATCTTTTTCTGCCTCCGAATAGGAACATAGTAGGGCAGACGGTGGAAATCAGGAGTGACCCTATTGTGTTGGTCAGGGATGATGAAGCGACGACACAATCCGAACCCCTTTTCAAAGGAAACTGCATCTGGCGTATCTCGCTGCACGAAGGTCAACGCCGCCTTGAGGGCACGCTTTGGCTTTGGCTCAACCCAACCCGATACATGCGTTTGAGAAGTGGTGCTGCGAGCCTTCCCGAGGCAATTTTGGCAAGAGTTGATCCGCCAGAGCCGCCTCACGGCGAAATGTCATTCGTGCGTAAGGCAACCAACTGGCTGCCGCTTTGGGGCCGACTCTTTCACAACATCTCGCAGGTAGGCTGGAGCACATACTTGAGCCGTTATCTCAATCACACTGAAAACGCACTGAGCAGTGAATTTGCCCGCGTCTGCGAGCTGCAACAGTGCCCATCCACCTTTACGCCAATCTACAATCTCAAGAGCGTTGAAACCTATTGGGAATGGATGGCCGAAAATCCACTCACTGTTGTTAATGTCTTGGAAAATTACCTACGAACTTTCACGCCTCGCAGGTTCAGGCGTCGAAATTTCCTCGATAGCGAATACTGGGACAACATGCTTGTGATTCAAGCGACTGTGAGAGATGGCGTGACGCTGAAAATCTACGCCAAGACGAATTTGCGTATCCGCATTGAAGTCACACACAAGCTCTACGGAAAACGCCCCTTTCGGATGCCGCCGCTCGTTATTGATGGCGAGACCATAAACACCGGCAGTTCGCACGTATTCACGAGCAAACCCGATATGCTTGAGTTTATCAGCCGTTTGCGAGATTCTGCCGCCGACGTTGTGAATGAATTTTTGCGCCATGCCTCGCGAAGTGATTTTATCCCGGCATCGAACATTTCCGGGGCGCTGGCTATTGCCCGCGTCATTGGTGCGGTCGGCGATCAACAGCTTGCGGAAACGATTCTTGATTGCCTCGTCAATCGTGGCGTAGTGGTCACTCGCGAATGGTCGGAAGCAGGCCGAGAGGCGATCCGTGCTCTATGCCGCCAAGGCATCCTTCAAACAGCAGTCAGCAGAGGCGCGTCCAGTGCCAGCAGAGACCTGTATCGCCCCACGCCCCCCTATACCCCGGCTTTTAGGCTGCTTCGAGAGTATGGCGGTTTGTTGTTGATGAATGTTCGCCGAAGGGAGAGACCGTCTCTCCCAACCGAGTGAAACCGGTTTCACTTCGCTCCTAAAAGGCGTTTCTGCAAAGACTTGATGTAATCTTCGTTGTGGTTCTACATCTCAATGTATGAGGCGTGATTTCCGAACATTTGAGAGCTTGGCAAAAGAAGTTGAAACGCGCAGCAGGGTTGTGGATTTCCTACAGAATCATGGCTTCACCAGCATCACCGAGGAGTCTGAAGTTTCAGGCACTGCTATCATGCAAACCATTCAAGCCACAAACGTCTCTGGCGAGAAGATTTCAATGGCAGTGAGGCTATGCTGGAGGGAGAGGGAAAGAAAATCGAGCCATCGGTATTCTGCCTTTCAGTTGTTACACAAAATAAAAGACAATGATGCCGAGGGTTCAGTCGAAGCAAAGATTGCTTTAGAATTGGGGCGGGGAAAAACGCATTGGCTCGTGGTGGAGCGTGATGACGATGGGATCACTGGAGCGATGCTTATTCCGCTTAACGAAATGCCAGCGATTTGGAGGCATCAACGGCAAGTCTATGATCATTTACTTCAAACTAAACAGCTAGGCCGCAGGAGGACTAATCCAGCTCTCAATGGAAACAGTCCCACATTGTATCTGAGGGATGATCGTGCACCGAGCGTTGCGGAGCATCTTGCTGTGTATCCGCTGGTTTTAAGATACGAAGGAGGTTTCGCCCCAAAGCCGATAAACGACGATTCACTCGATGACCTGTCCGGCGAAAATTATCACCTGCTTGGTAGTGATAATCCTAAGCGTTCTTTGAGGGTGGTCTCCGGTGTGAAGCGTGATCCAAAAGTGCGTGCTAAGGTGATGGAATTAGCAAAATGCAGATGCGAGTTATGTAGGCTTAAACGCTCATTTGCTGGATTTTTTGATGTGCACCACATTTTTGGCGTCGAAGTTAGTGACCGTGTGGAAAACTGCGTTGCGCTTTGCCCCAATTGCCATCGCGAAGCGCATTTTTCACCGATGCACGAAACAATCAACGCACAACTGTTGCATATTGCGAAGCAGCGATGCTCGTAACTTGGAGAGTTGATTTACTCGAATAAAGCATTCCATTTCTCATCAAATGTCAGAAACATCCCGCTTTAAGATAACTGCCGATGATGTTCGCGCCTATGACTGGCAATCACCGATTGCGGCAGCTTCGGACAAACTATGCTCTCTCTATTCGTCGGCCTATGCTGATCTTTCACGCAAGTTGAAAGAGCAAGGTGACGAGCGAGGGGATCGAGTATTTTGGTTTTTGTCGGTAGTTTGTTCGTTTCATCCGAACTACGACAAGAAAGGTAATCCGTATGGGCCTTTTTGGACGGAAGGCAATAAACGCGCTTTGATGGCAGAAGATTTAGTCTCAGAGGATTTAGATGTTCTGGCAGCAATTTTACCAGATGCGCATGATCCAGAACTACGTGCACGAATCGCCGACGTGTTATGGGAGTGTCGCAAGGATCACCGCTCAGCTCAAATTGCCATTGAAGCTTATCTTGAAACGGGGGAGGTGACAGCTCCAGAAGACATATGGGCACCCTTCGGAGAACGGTTGGAGAGGGCGTTGCAACTTGCTGCGAAAATTGGTTTTGGAAATGATAAACACCGAGAGATTGTCGCAATTGTTGAAGACCTCATTGTAAAGTTTCAGCCTGACCTTAAAGCAGGGCTGTCATGCGCTCGGTTGATGAGGCTGCTTATTGTTCATCGTGCCGGTGATCCAGGCAAGTATGCCGCGATTTCTGAGAGTCTGGCGCAAAGTTACAGAGACCTTGGTGATTTTCGCTTTGCACGGAGATATTACGAGCTTGGAGCATTATGGCAGCGAAAGGCAAAAGAACCAGACAAGGCAAATAACCTGCTGCTTGCGGCAGCGGAGACACGCGTTAGTGAGGCTGATGCATATGTCACCGGTGAGCATAAGAATTACAGCGCCGCCGCTCAGTGCTTGTCGGAAGCGGTGAGGAGTATGCGGGATGCCGGAGGGAGTAAAGAACGCATTGATGATTTGCACAGAAAACTTACGGAGTTACAAAAGCTCTCGCTCGTGGAATTCCAAACGAGTAGCATAGATATGGAGGCTATTCCAGATTTCACAGAAGGTCGAAAGGCAGCTATTCAAGCCTCGGTGGAGAGCGTCTCCGGCCTTCCTTTTGACAAGGCTGTATTTCACCTGGCTTCCATGTTTGACCCTGTTGACCCTTCTGAATTGCGCAAGAAAACAGAGAATCTCATCGCTGAATACCCGTTGCCATATCTCTTTGGCAGTATTGCCGTAAGCAGTTCAGGAAAACAAACTGCAACTGCTCCTTCCGTCGCCGTCGGCCCAGATGATGAGAAAGAGAAGGCTATGCAGAAAGAGATGCTTGAACAAGCCAGAGTTATTCACTGGCCACTGTTGGTCGATTTTTACATTGAACCCACCCGAATTCAAATTGTGAAAGAGCATGGAATACGGCTAAGTGACCTCTCATTTCTGGTCTCCCACAACCCATTCATACCACAGGGGCACGAAGGGCTTTTCGCGCGTGGAATACAAGCAGGATTTGAAGGTGATTGGGCCGTCTCAATGCACTTATTGATACCCCAGATTGAAAACTCAATAAGGTGGGTGCTGGAGAGAAACGGAGAAATCGTTTCGACGTTAGAGCAAGACGGCACTCAAAAGGAGCGTGATCTAGGGTGGCTGCTTACGTGCGACAAAATGAAAGAAATTTTTGGAGAGCGACTCACGTTTTCACTGAGAGGGTTACTTATCGAAAAATTCGGTCACAATTTTCGCAATATTGTTGCTCATGGGCTGGTTGATGAAGGCGGTTTTTTTTCTCATGTTTCCGTCCATATTTGGTGGCTTGCGATTAGACTGTGCGCAGCGCCATTGATCATGAAAAAGTAGTGAGCCGCAGTCCCTCTGACTCGAAGACTTTAGGATATGATTCGGTGGATTTTTCTCTCAATAGTTTTACTGGGGCTTTGTGTGGCATCAGCCATTTTTGGAAAAGCCAGTAATTACGGAAGTTTTGAAGCAACCCTGATAGGTGTGAACATCACGGTCTCGATTTTAGCGATCAATTTTTCTTTCGTCGCCTACCAAAATTCTGAATACAGACAGTTTCAGCGTGGCCTCTCATCGAATCTGCTTCTAGGCTGCTTATGCGTGCTGATCTGCGGCATGTCGCCAGCAATGAGCCTTGTGTTTTTTCCACGCTACGTAGGCATTATCAGCATCGCGGCTTTGCCTTTGATCGCCTTGTTTTCGGTGGGTTTGGTGGGATTGGCAAAATGGGAGGCGTCTCCGAGTGCTTTGATCCGGCATCTTCGCGGAAAAAGGCGGCAACGCAGGGCTCTGCGAAAATTTGGCAGTGAGATTAAAGAGAATAAAAGCATCTGGGAAAACTACGAACTCATTTCCATCAAAGACATGCCGATGCACGAGTGGAATTGGATACCGTTGCCTCCTGTTCATTGGAGTGATCCATTTAGCACTTTAGGTACTATTGGATGCATGGCGGCAAAGGGAGGAAAAGTTGATAGTCTTGTCCAAGTAACTGACACATTGCTCAATGCGCTCGACCTCGGAGCCATTCTTTTGAAGAAAAGAAAAGATGTGCCTAGAGAAGTTCTTAGCATCATAAAATCGCAACTCGAAAAATTGGTAATCGCAGCGGAAACAGCAGATGAGACCGGTTATGCTTCTGCACGATTCTTGGATGCGTGTGCGGCCTATCTGGGGCGAAAATCAACCGAAAAATGGCCCAGCGCAGACCTGTGTTTTTTTGTGGCAGCTTTAATGGTGAAAATGGGTGAGAGATGGCTGAAAAAGGGACATCCTTCTATTGCAAAAACTCCGTTGATTGTTGTTCGCCTCCTTTGCTTGAAAGGCGTGGATCGTAGTTTGAAAGAGGATCAAAGCTTAGATCATGTGGACTCTCTTTTCTGGGTTCACAATATCAACGGACTCGCACAAATGTTAAAGCCTCTTGGGAGTCATGCGATTGAGGTTGGTGCGAGTGATTATCTGTATCGAGTTTTCGATGCTTATGGATGGCTGGGGTGTTCGTGCGTGAAAGCCAATGAGCGTGATATAGCTGCCACTTGCATTCGGGCTCTAGCACAATTGGGGAGAGAAGCCCGTTCCAAAAAGCTCGAATGCCATTCCGAAAGGTGCGCGATAAGACCGGAAGATCACGCAAAGGAACGAATTGAATGGATCACGAGTTGGATTCTTCAAGCTCCAGAGCAGACGAAGAAAGGATGGCTTGAACTTTGTTCACAAGGTTTGTCGCGATTAACGGGTAATGTCGTCAAACTAGGATTTTCTGAAAGAGAGGGAAAGCCAATCATCGAATTCGGCAATTCAGAAGAGCCTCACAAAGAAATGTTCGACTCAAATGGAGTGTGTCGAGAGCTTGATTATTCCGAGCACGACATGCTGAAGGACTTTGAGCTATACGGCATAATGGGGAGTGTATTGATGCAAGGGCCGTTCGTTCCGTTTCAAAAGTCAGAATGAAAAAGCAGTTGGTGGGGATGAATTGTATCAAGTTCAGCGAGGCCACTGCTGGAAACAGTTTTTTCGGTGACCAATAATCCTCCTTCGAGCACTAGAAACACTTGCGCAAGTGCTACACATGGATGATACACAAAACAGGCATTTTGCTCTTCGCGAAGGCTGATTTACAGAGACATACGAAAAAGCAGAGAGTTTCCCCTTACCTCCACCACCATTCGTTCGCCATAAAAACTTGGCGTGAAATCGGGGAGAAACTAAAGCTGTCTTGATGAAGGGATTCCATCCGAACCAGCAAAAACGGCGGGTGAAGCTTTCCAAGACCGCAATCTTTTTGCTCATCACCTTGCTTTTGCTTCCCGGATTGAGTGTTTTTCGAATTGCGAGGGCTTTCGATGCCCGATTGGTTTATGGCTATTTTGCGGTCGTCTCTGGAATCACCTTCTGGCTCTACTGGCATGACAAGCGACGGGCTCAAGGCGATGGCTGGCGCACGCCAGAATCAACTCTGCACTTCCTGGAAGTAATCGGTGGCTGGCCGGCGGCTTTTGTGGCGCAACGTTCATTTCGTCACAAAATCGCCAAGCGCCGTTATCAAATGGCTTATTGGGGAATCGTCGCTTTCCATGAAATCATCTGTTTCGACTTTCTGAATCACTGGCATTATCTGCGATCGACGTTGGCCTTGCTTGGAGCGTGAGGATGAGTGTCGTATTTTTTTCCCATCCGGGATTGAGGTGCCACGCGATGAATTAGGTGTGATCGTTTCGACAGAAAAGGATGCTTCGATTCCCCCGGCTCGAGATCCCGAAGCACCCCGATCGCGACCGGATCTTGCGGCCTTGTTGAAAGGGCCTTTCGCGGTGCAGTCGCTCGCGCTGACTGTGATTATGCTTCTGGCCGTATTTGCCGCGCTCTACTTTGCGCGGCCGGTGGTGATGCCGCTGGTTTTTGCCATGTTGCTCAGCTACCTGCTGGGGCCGGTGGTTCGCGCGGGAGTGCGCTTTCACCTTCCGGCACCGGTGACGGCGGCGCTCACCGTCCTGGCGGGAGTGGCGGCCATGGTGATTACGGTTACGCAATTGGCAGAGCCGGCGGCTGGTTGGTTGCAGAAGGCACCCTACAGCATTCACCAGATTCAGGATCGCTTGCACCCGATCAAGAGTTCGTTGGAAAAGGTGCAGGCGGCCACGGCGGAAGTGGAGAAGGCGACTGCGAACTCCAAAACATCGTCGCCGCCCTTGGTGGAAATGAATTCACACCCCATTTCCAACTTGCTGATGACGCAGACGCCCGAGGTTTTGGCGACGCTGGTGAGCACAATCATCCTGCTGTATTTCCTCCTCGCGTCGAATGGACTTTTTTTGCGGAAGCTCATCAAGGTCACGCCCCGCTTGAGTGACAAGAAGCGAGCGGTGGAAATCGCTCACGAGGTTGAGGCGTGCATTTCGCGTTATCTCGGCACGGTGACGCTGGTGAATCTCGGGCTGGGAACTTGCGTGGCGATTGCGATGACGCTACTGCATCTCCCCAATCCCATTTTCTGGGGCGTGCTGGTGGCGTTCCTGCATTTTGTGCCGTTTCTCGGGGCGATTGTTGGGCTGATCTCGATGACGCTGGCTTCGATCCTTTGTTTTAATGACCTCGGCCACGCGTTGCTTTGCCCGGGGGTTTATCTGATCTTTGCCGTCCTAGAAGCGCAGGTAATCACGCCCACGGTGCTGGGGCGGTCGCTGACGCTGAATCCGGTGGCCATTTTAATCGCCCTCATTTTCTGGAGCTGGATTTGGGGGATTCCTGGTGCGCTCCTGGCGGTGCCAATCCTCGCGGCCTTCAAGATTTTTTGCGATCACGTGGAGCCGCTGGCCGCCCTTGGTGAGTTTTTGAGCGAATAGCAATCTCACTCCATCTTGCTGTCGCTACGAGAAGTTGGGCGGGAGCGCCTCCCAAAAGCCGCCATGATTAGACCGCCGAGAATAAACGACGTCCCCGTCGGTTCAGGGACAGCAGCGATTTGATCGACCGCGACGGTGTTTATGGAAGTTCCGGCGTCGAGGACGTTGCCGGAAGCATGGTAGGTAATCGTGTTGCCGCCGCCGAGGATTTCCAGCCGGGTCACATTGGACATGGTGTCGGCAAATACGCCGGTGCCGCCGCTGGCTGTGACGTGGGTAAAATTCGCAGCGGTCAGTGCATAGTTCAGGTTCGTCCAGTCGGTGCCGGCCGTGAGATTGGTAATGGTTTGCGCGGCGGAATAAACCCCGCCCCCGGGACCATCAAATGCAATTCGCAGCCCGAGCGGGTTCCCCGACTGGTT
>Ga0157376_10001653_pt1 | contig 14799 bp, 16 predicted proteins | sample M45metaG_FD_121801 | JGI IMG/M metagenome (GOLD analysis project Ga0157376, IMG submission 121801) | Miscanthus rhizosphere microbial communities from Kellogg Biological Station, Michigan, USA - M4-5 metaG | ecosystem: Host-associated > Plants > Roots > Rhizosphere > Soil | place: USA: Michigan... | reverse complement strand
TGTGGGCGCGAGTGTGAGTGTTTTCAATAATATGATCACGAACTATATCTACAACCAGCGGCTGCAGAACACCGAGGGCGGCGATTCATTGGGCGGCAACCCGCCGGTTCCCGTCTACAAGTTCCAGCAGGGCAAGGCGCAGTTGTATGGCGGGGAGTTCAGCCTGGATATCCATCCCGTGCGGGGACTGCATTTCGAGAATACGGTCTCGTTGGTCTATGCCTTGAACAAGGGCATCGATGCAAAGCTGAGGACGGATAGTAACAGATACCTGCCGTTCATTCCCCCGGTGCACGGGCTTTCCGAGCTGCGACTGGACTGGGGCGCGAAGTCAAGTCACCTGGTGGATGGGTTCGTGAAGGTGCAGGTCGCGTGGTATGCGAGCCAGAACCGCGCCTATCTGGCCGACAATACCGAGACCGCGACGGCGGGCTATGCGTTGTTCAATGCGGGTGTCGGTGCCGGGATCACCAATGCGAAGGGGAAAAAGGTGTGTAATGTCTACCTGATGGGGAACAATCTTTTCGATCTCGCATATTTCGATCACATGAGCCGGCTGAAGTATTTTCTGTATTCGGGAGAGGATACGAATCCCGCGCATGGGATCCATAATATGGGGCGGAACCTGGTTTTGAAAGTTGATTTTCCGCTGGAGTTCTAAGAAATGCAAAAGCCCGGCAAGTCGCCGGGCTTTTTTGTTTATAAGAGGGTCAGGTGTTCTAGTGTTTCTCTCCACCACCGCCGTCCTGGGGCTTCTTGCAGCAGGTGGGAAGGCGTTTGTAAGCATCGGGTTCGGCAGTGACGTCGTCGGCATCATAGCCGACATTGGCGATAAGGGCCTTTATATTCTCGACATTGGTTCTTTCTTTTATATAGGTCACGGTGGCCGTTTTCTTTTTATAGTCGACATTGATCTTCAGGATCCCGTCTTCGTGGTCCATGTAACGTTCGATGCGGTTCTTGCACTGATCGCATTGGACGGTCGGGGTCTTGATGACTACGGTTGCCTGGGTCTTTCCTTGTTGGGCGAAGGTGGTTGTGGTGAGGCCGAAGATAAGGGCGAAAAGGAAGTGGATTTTTTTCATTGTATTGGCTTTGCTTTCTAAATATACGGAAATTTTGATTCCAAAGTTGTTTGCGCGCAATTTAGACGCCTGTCCACGCCGCCGGGTCGCTGCTCCATTTCAACAGGACGCTTTCCTCCTGCGGGGTGACGAGTCCCTTTTCCATGGCCAGGCTGATAAGGGTAGGGTAGTTCGAAAGCGAAATATACGGGACGCCGGCTTTTTCGAAGGCCTGTTGGGCGGCCGGGAAACCATAGTTGAAGATCGAAACCAGCCCGACGACCTCCATTCCCTCGGCGCGGAGAATGTCTACCACCTGCAGGCTGCTCTTACCGGTAGAGATAAGGTCTTCGATGACGACGGTAGGCATGCCCTTCTGGTAGTGCCCTTCTATCTGCTGGCCGAGCCCATGTTCCTTCGGTTTGCTGCGGACATATACATAGGGCAGCTTGAGCTGATCGGCCGCCATGGCGCCCCAGGCGATTCCGGCCGTCGCGACGCCTGCCAGCAGGGCGGCTTCGGGGAACTGGGCGAAGATGACATTGCAGAGTTCGGATTTTACGAAGTCGCGGACATAGGGGAAGCCGAGAACCTTGCGGTTATCGCAATAGATAGGGCTTTTCCAACCCGAGGACCAGGTGAATGGTTGCTGGACGCTGAGCCGGATAGCCTGTACCTGGAGAAGCTTTTCGGCTACTGCCCGTTCGTTCGTGGTGATGATCTTTTCTGCCATGACGCGAAAGTAGGTAAATTAGCGGTATGTACATCAAGATCTACTTCAACGACAAGCCCCTGTTCCTCTGTAATGAGATGACATCCGAAATAAAAGAGTACGCCCATCACGACGACGCCATCCTCATCGACGAATTCTCGCATCCGGCGGTAAACTCGATGATCCATGAGATGCGGCTGCCAAAGGTGCATGCGGGCATCTTCGTTCATTCCGATCTCGAGGTGTTGCGGAAGGCCTTCTGGAAGAAATTTACGCTGGTGAAGGCCGGAGGAGGATTAGTCCGAAGCGGGGAGGGGAAGTATCTGTTCATGTTCCGGCGTGGGGTATGGGATCTGCCGAAAGGGAAACTCGACCCGGGCGAATCGATCGAACAATGCGCGGTGAGGGAGGTGATGGAGGAGACAGGGGTTAGCGGCGTCGCCCTGGAGTCACCGTTGCTCATCACCTATCACACCTATGACGAAAGCGGCAAGCACATCCTCAAGGAAACCCATTGGTTCAGGATGACGGCGCCGGCGTCCGGCGACCTGAAACCGCAGCTCGAAGAGCAGATCACGGAATTGCGTTGGGTCGCCCCTGAGGGAATGGGCGAACTCCTTAAACATACCTTCCCTTCCATCAAAGATGTTATCCGCAAGGCAGGGGAGTAAAGCGTGTGGATGGCCGTCGGGGGATTTTGACAGGACCTATTGCTCCTTCTTTACGATCGCGACGGTAAGACGGCTGACGCAAACCAGTTTCTCCCGGTCGTCATAGATCTTGATTTCCCAGACATGCGTGGTTTTTCCGGTGTGGAGCGGTGTTGCAATCCCGGTAACGATGCCCTCACGAACCCCGCGAAGATGGTTCGCATTGATTTCGATGCCCACACAGAGGTACTTGCTGCTATCGATCACAAGATGGGCCCCGATGCTCCCCAACGTCTCGGCAAGGACGACCGATGCACCGCCATGCAGGAGGCCATAGGGCTGTTTCGTGCGATGATCCACCGGCATGGTCGCCTTGAGATAGTCATCGCCTATTTCCGTAAAAATAATACCGAGATGGTCGGCCATGGTATTCTTGCCGAAGGGCTGGATCTCGGCCGGTGTTACAGCAGGATTGAACCAGATGGGCATGATTATGATTTTATGATGAATGCAGGTCGATGGGGTGGGGGCGTCAATACGTACGCCGATGCGGCGTCAGGGGCTTGCCGGTAAGGTCGAGACCTGCGATGGATCGCTGAACCACCGTGGGCAGGAACTGCGAAACATCACCTCCGTTCTTGAACACATCCCTGACAAGCGTCGATGCCACCGAAGTATATTGCGGCAGACACGTCAGGAACACCGTCTCGATATTCGTGTCGAGGGTTCGGTTCATATCCGCGATGGCCTTCTCATATTCGAAGTCGCTGACATACCGGATGCCGCGGAGGATGAACCGGGCGCCAACCTGCTGACAGGCGCGGATGGTAAGACCCTCGTAGACGACGGCCTCGACTTTGGGGTTGTCTTTGTAGATCTCGCGTATCCAGCCGAGACGCTGCTCTTCGGAGAACATGGGCGCTTTGTTGGCGTTGCGGCCGATGCCGATGAAAAGTTTGTCGAAGAGCGGCAGGGACCTGTCGATGATGTCCTGGTGACCGATCGTGATCGGATCGAATGTTCCCGGGAAGAGGCCGATACGTTGCATAGGCAAGAGCGATTAGGTTGTTTATTTATATCTGCCGAGGCCCGACGCCTCTGACAAGAGGCCTCCGGGGCCTCTATTGAGCCCTCCCGGCCAGGAGATAAAGGACGGCCATACGCACGGCGACGCCGTTTTCCACCTGGTGGAGGATGATCGACTGTTTACTGTCCGCGGCATCGCTGTCCAGCTCCACGCCCCGGTTGATAGGCCCGGGGTGCATGATCACGATCTCCTTGCTCAGGCTGTCGAGCAGCCGCTTGTTGACCCCATAAGCGAGACTGTATTCGCGCAGCGAGGAGAAGAGCGGCTGGTTCTGGCGCTCGAGCTGGATGCGGAGGATATTGGCGACATCGCACCATTCGAGGGCCTTGCGGAGGGAATACTCCACACGGACGTCGAAGGCGTCGCGGATATGGACGGGGATAAGCGTGGGCGGACCCGCAATCGTTACTTCGGCGCCCATTTTTTTCAGCAGGTAGATATTGCTGAGGGCGACGCGGGAGTGCATGATATCACCGACAATGGCCACTTTTTTTCCCGCCAGGCCGCCCAGTTTTTCCCGGATGGAAAAGGCGTCGAGCAACGCCTGGGTGGGGTGCTCATTGATCCCGTCGCCGGCATTGACGATAGCCGCCGGGATATGTTTTGCGAGGAAATGAGGGGCGCCGCTCGCACTATGCCGCATGACGACCATATCCACTTTCATGGAGAGGATATTGTTCACGGTATCGAGCAGGGTCTCACCCTTGGCGGCGGAAGAGCCGGAGGCCGTGAAGTTGATGGTGTCGGCGGAAAGGCGCTTTTCTGCGAGTTCGAAGGAGATGCGGGTCCGGGTGGAGTTTTCGTAAAAGAGGTTGACGATAGTGACGTCGCGGAGAGTCGGGACTTTCTTGATCGGTCGCTGCAAAACTTCTTTAAATTGCGTGGCTGTGTCTAAAATGAGTTGAATATCAGCCGGTTGGAGGTCTCTAATGCCAAGTAGATGTTTTGTGCTCAGTTGCATTAGAATGCAAAATTAGGGTATTTTTTAATTGATGGTGTGTTGTTTTTGCGATGTGGCGGTCAGAGCAGCGCCACCTCGTCCTTGCCGTCCTTTTCATTCCAGTAAACCTTCACCTTTTGCGTGATGATCGAGTCGATGGGCCGGCCTACATAGTCGGCCTGGATAGGCAACTGGCGGCTGAAGCGGCGGTCGACCAGCACGCAGAGCTCGACCTTTGCGGGTCGGCCAAAATCAAGCAGCGCGTCGAGGGCCGCACGAATAGTACGACCGGTCCATAGAACGTCGTCGATCAGAACTACGTCTTTGTTCTCGATGGAGAAGGGGATCTCGGTTTGGTTGAGTTCATGAAGACCCTTGCGGACATCGTCCCGGTAGAACGTGATATCGAGCTTGCCATATTTGATGACCTCGGGTTTGACTTCTGCGGCGAGCTGACGGATGATCCGGTCGGAAAAATAGATGCCGCGGGGTTGGATGCCGATGAGTACGGTATTCTGGAGGTCAAGATGGTTCTCGAGCAGCTGGTTGGCCAGGCGTTGGATGGTAAGGGCCAGCTGTTGCTCGTTGAGGATGATCTTCATGCCGCCAAAAATAGGAAAAAACCCCGCCGGCCCAGCCGGCCCCCGGAAAATAAAAACCCGGCACGAAGGCCGGGTCAGTTATGGAGAAATAGTTTTCTTTACTTGCCACCGCCGAATGTATAGATCGCGGAGAGGCCGAGATGGCTGAGGGTACCACCTGTAACGGAAGTTCCGTCATAGCTGAGAACGAACTGAACAGGGTTGGCATTGTAGCCTACCTGGGGACGATACTCGAATCCACCGGAGCCGCTGCTTACGCCTTGGTAGGAGGCAGTGTAGTGGCCATAGCCGATCTGAGCGCCAACAAAGAATTGTTCGCTGGGGTAGTAACGGGCACCTACGAGAACAGGAATGTGACCGTAGTTGATCTTGTACGTTCCGCCAAGGCCGTTGTCAAAGGATTTACCGATAAAGTAGGTATAACCCGATGTTGCGACGCCGGTGAGGTTTTCGGAGAAAGCATATTCACCCTGGACCTCGCCACCGATACCGAAGGTAGTTGCGGTATTGAGGTCACCGAGAGGAAGACCGAGGTGAAGACCAACGCCGAACTTGAAGTCGCCGGCAGCCATTTGGGCTTTGGAAGTTAAAACAGACGCGCAGAGGACAGTGAGAGCCAAAACAAGTTTTTTCATACTGATGTGTTTTTATTGGTTGAGGGCAAAAGTACCCGTGCACCCGGAATAGGCAAATACCACTAAGTGGGTATTTTTATCAATGAATAAGGGCCGCCCTTATTAGAACGACCCTTACCTAACGATCTTTCGTTAAAATTATTATCTCCTTCTGGCGCTATTGAAGAGTTGATATGTCAGACCGAGCTGGACCACGCTATTCCGGATCGAGCCATTCTGTTGCGTGACATCGAGGTTTTCGATGTTCGAGATGCCGAGATTGTAGCGGAAATCGATACCCACAGGGCTCATCGGGATCTTGTAACCAAAGCCGAATACCCAGGCAAAGTCGGCGGACTTGTACAGGTCTTTGTTCTCATAACTGTTGCCTTGTACATGTTCGTGAGCGCTTACCAGGAAGCCTACCTGGGGACCGGTTTCGATATAGAGACCCTGGCGGCTCGTCCATTTAAGAAGGACCGGAATGTTGATGTAGTTGGCGTGATAGTTATCGCTGACGCCGTTTACCCGATAGCCAGCACCCTGACCCGAGTAAACAACTTCCGGCTGGATGCCGAATCCCGGAGCAACGGCGAAGCGCAGGTAAACACCCGCATTTACGTTGCCCATAACCCTGCTATCGCCGGCGTCGCTTCCTACCTGCGTAGCGAGGTTCAAACCTCCCTTTACTCCAAACTGCACCTGTGCGTGCGCGGTTGCGAAAGAGGCCGCTGCAAGAAGGACCAATGCTAGTTTTTTCATAATCAAATTATTATTTGTTTGTACCGCTTGCAAAGAGCATGCCCGACTTGGTTAAAAGGGGCCAAATACGTCTCTATCAATATTTTATTGTGTCGGTTGATTGAAATGTGACAAAAGGTTATCCTCAAACGTTGCACATCGTTTGACATTTGCTAAGTTTTTTATTGCGGTCTTCTTTGTTACACAAAATTGGGTATAATTGTAGTAGTAAACCCCAATACCCCTTATGATAACTGTAAGCGATCTCAATTGCAAGGAAGAGAATTACACCTGGTGGCTGAACATTATGCCTGATGAAATGCCCCGCCTGAACATCCTCCCCAAAGAAGTAAGAGCCCGACTGGATTATTCCCCTGCCTCCCTCGATGTGTTGGAAACGTATATACGTACCAATTACACAATAGAGGAAATGAAGGACCGGCGGAACAAATTTGCCCGGGATATCTTCACCCGTTATGTGGGCGAAACCTTGCGGAAGAGTTCACCTGATCTTTATTGGAGCTTCGACTCCGAGAATGACGAAAGCCCTTTTTATGGGGTACCAGTACTGTTGACATTAGGACAGGAAGATCTGGTGCCTCCAATGCCCCCCGGTTTGTGGGTCCTGGCATTGATCGAAAAGGAAGGAGGCTTCCTGCGTGAACAGTTAAAGCCAAGGCCCACGAAGAAGGCTGCGTAAAAAATCAAAACCCGGGTTGCTGACCCGGGTTTTTTATGAATGTTATTCCGCAAGGAAGGGATATCGATAATCCGTTGGGGGTACAAAAGTTTCCTTAATGGTCCTTGCGCTCAACCAGCGATAAAGGTTGAGCATCGATCCGGCCTTATCGTTAGTTCCCGAAGCGCGGGCCCCGCCAAATGGCTGTTGACCGACCACGGCGCCGGTGGGTTTGTCGTTGATATAAAAGTTACCCGCGGCATTCCGAAGCCGATCGGTCGCGAGCACCACGGCTGCACGATCTCGCGCAATGATGGATCCCGTGAGCGCATACGGCGATGTCGAGTCGACAAGTTCCAGGGTCTTTTCAAACTCCCCCGAAGGATAAACATAGATCGTAAGGACGGGGCCGAAGATCTCTTCGCACATGGTGACGAACTTCGGGTCCTTGGCTTCGATGACGGTGGGTTCGATGAACCAGCCTTTCGATTTGTCGCCATTACCGCCGACAAGAATGCTCGCCTTGTCGGGCGCGGCTTTCACCTTGTCGAGATAGCCGGTGATCTTGGTGAAGCTCCTTTCGTCGATGACCGCGTTGACGAAATTGGAAAAGTCTTCGACCGTGCCCACCTTGAAACTCTTAACCCCATCCACCAGCTTTTGTTTTACCGCGGCTGCGATGTTCTCTGGGATGTAGGCCCGGGAAGCGGCCGAGCATTTCTGTCCCTGGTATTCGAAGGCGCCCCGCAGCAGGGCTGTAGCGACCACATCCGGAGCGGCGCTTTCGTGAGCCAGTACAAAGTCCTTGCCACCCGTCTCGCCGACAATGCGGGGATAAGTGCGGTAGTGACTGATGTTCTCGCCGATCGTCTTATAGATATGGTTGAAGGCCGCCGTGCTTCCCGTAAAGTGGATGCCGGCAAAGTCCCGGTGAGCAAAGCATACCTTTCCGAGGACGGGGCCGTCGACATAGATCAGATTGATAACGCCATCAGGCAGACCGGCCTCTTTCAGGATGCGCATGAACATCTGCGCGGAGAACACCTGGGTATAGGCCGGTTTCCAGACGACGGTATTGCCGCAGAGGGCTGCGGAGGTCGGCAGGTTCCCGCCGATCGCCGTAAAGTTGAACGGCGTGATGGCCAGGACAAACCCTTCGAGCGGGCGCCATTCCGTGCGATTGTGAACGCCGGAGCTGCTGACGGGTTGCTGGCGGTAGATCTCGCTCAGGAAATGAACGTTCCAGCGCAAAAAATCGATCAATTCGCAGGCGGCATCGATCTCCGCCTGAAACGCATTCTTGCTCTGACCCAGCATGGTCGTCCCGTTCATATACGGGCGATATTTCGTGGCGATAAGATCGGCCGCTTTGAGGAAGATATGGGCGCGGTCCTCCCAGGGGAGGTTGGCCCATTTTGCCTTTGCCTTGAGTGCGGCGTCGATGGCCTGTTGGACATGCGACTCGTCGCCTTCGTGGAAATAGCCGATGGTATGGGCCGTTTCGTGGGGGGGGCGAAGCGCGATCTTTTTACCGGTGCGTACCTCTTTGTCGCCGATGTACATAGGGATGTCATGCTCGGCGCCCTTGAGTTCCTTGAGCGTTTTTTTCAGAAGCTCCCGTTCCCTGGTCCCGGGAGCATAGCTGAGGACGGGCTCGTTGCCCGGCGCAGGGTAATGAAATGTTCCGATACTCATGTGTGTGTCTCTATTTTTAAGATGTTGTTTCCTTTTCAGACATCAGGTACGCCTTTATGAATCCATCCAGTTCGCCATCCATCACCGGTTGCACATTGCCGACCTCGAAGTCCGTGCGATGGTCCTTGATCATCTTGTAGGGATGAAAGACATAGCTCCGGATCTGGGAACCCCATTCGATCTTCTTCTTGGTCGAGTTGGTGGCATTCTTCAGGGCTTCGCGTTTGCGAAGCTCTTCTTCATAGAGCCGGCTCTTGAGCATTTTGAGGGCCTTTTCCCGGTTCTCCCCCTGGGTACGGGCCTGCTGGCACTCGACGATGATGCCGCTGGGAAGGTGTTTGAGGCGCACCGCGGTTTCGACCTTGTTGACGTTCTGGCCGCCCTTGCCGCCACTTCGGTAGAATTCCCATTCCAGATCGGCCGGGCTCACTTCGATCTCGATGCTATCGTCGACCAGCGGGTAGACGAAGACCGAGGCAAAGGAGGTATGGCGCCTGGCGTTGGAGTCAAACGGCGAAATGCGCACCAGCCGATGAACCCCGCTTTCGGCCTTGAGAAATCCATAAGCGAACGGGCCGTCGAACTGGAGGGTTGCGCTCTTGATACCGGCGCCTTCCCCATCCTGCAGGTCGAGCTCCGTGACCGACCAGCCTTGTTTTTCGCCATACATGCGATACATCCGTAAGAGCATCTCCGCCCAGTCCTGGCTTTCCGTTCCACCCGCTCCGGAGTTGATCTGCATCACTCCGGGCAGTTCGTCCTCGGGTTGGTTCAGCGTGCTCTTGAACTCCACTTCTTCTATCTGGGCCAGGGCCTTCTCATAGGCCTCGCGCGTCTCTTCTTCGGTGGCTTCGGCTGCCTTCCAGAAATCGAAGAGCACGGCGAAGTCTTCCACAGCACCGCTGACGGAATCATAGAGCTTGACCCAGTATTCGTTCAGCTTGATGTTCTTGAGAATTTCGGTCGCACGCTTGTTGTCGTCCCAGAAGCCGGGGCTTAACGAGAGCTGCTTTTCTTCATTGATCTTGTATTGACGGTTGTCGACGTCAAAGAAACCTCCTCAGGACGGAAACACGGTCCCTCATAGACTTGATCTGTTCTTGTGTCATGGTAGTCAATACTTTGGGTGGTTAGTTGATCCCAAAGTGTGCGCAAAGTTAAGGATTGTTGCCGGGTTTTGATTCGCGGATATTATCCGCGGCTGATCGTTTTATTGCCGCGGAAATGTGGATAACAATGTGCGCAACCTGTGCGTACTAATTGAACTAAAAATTTGGAATCGGGGGATGTCGTGATGTATCTTCAAAACACAATCGGGAAGCGGAAATCAATCAACCGAAAGAAGTTTTCCGAGAGAAGTCTAAGCCCAGGACGGGGCGATTTACCCAAAAAGAAAAGCTTAATCCAGATCTGACAAGGAAGCAATCCAAATCAGGTGGAAGGATTGTATCAAATCCGAAAAAAGGAACGGAATCCTGTATGGAAGAGGAGGTCAAATCCAAATTCGAACAAGGGCCGATCCGGAAGCGGGCGAGGTATGTATTCTAAAGCCGGACAAAGAAGAAGATCCAAATCAGGTCGTTAAAGATCGAGCCGATCGAATGGGGAAACGAACCAAATAGGGTATAAAACAACTCAAAAACTAGGAAGTGAAACCTGAGTTTTGACCGACAAGGGTGGAGCAACCTACAAAAGCATCGGGTCAGTAGGTATGGAGACTTCGGTCGAAATACTGAGAAGGCTTGGTGCTTTTTGTTTTTGTATAGTTCAGCGGTGATGTTGACCGTTAGTCGTATATTAGGGAATGATCTTCCAACATCTCCGCAGCGCGTGGAGGGGACTCCGCCGCGACAAGCTCTTCAGCATTATTTCCATCGGGTGCCTGGCCATCGGAATGGCCGTTTCCATGACGATCTTATTGTACGTCCTTCACGAGCACAGCTACGAGAAATGGCAGGCGAATGCCCGGCGCATCTACACGGTGGGCGCGACGATCCATTTCGGGGAAGGGGCAATGAATGTCGAACAGATGAGCTACGCCATGGGCCCGGTGATAAAGCAGAACGATCCCGAAGTGGAGGACTATCTCCGGCTGAACTCCCCATGGATGGCGGCTGTCGTGACCAACCCGGCAAAACCGGACCTGGCGTACAGCGAAAAGGGAAAATTTGTCTATGCCGACAGCAATTTCTACCAGTTCTTCAGTCTGCGCCTGAAGCGGGGCGATCCCGCGCGGGTGCTGGCGCGGCCCTTCACGGTAGTCGTGACAGAGGAGACGGCGAAGCGATTCTTCGGGGACACCGATCCCATCGGAAAAACGCTGCGGCTGGACGGGAAGTATGATTTCGAAGTGACAGGAGTTGCTGCCAACCCGCCGTCGAACACCGATCTGCAATATGAACTTATCGCCTCGATGGCCAGCACGGCCAATATGCCCAACATTGGCGAGATGGAAAAGGATGCCTCCGTCAACGCGGGCGCATTCAAGACCTGGTTCCGGCTGCGCGAAGGAGGAACAAAGACCCATGTGGAACAGACGATCGCCCGGCTGGTGCCTGCACAGAAGGACCAGAAAGCAAAAGATGAATTCTCCCTGACAGCACTGACGGAATATCATTTACACAGAAATTTCGGGGACAGCAGCAATACGACCTACCTCTCCATCTTCCCGGTCGTGGCCGGGCTGATCCTGCTCCTGGCGCTGGTCAACTATATGAGTCTGGCGACGGCGCGTTCGATCTCACGGGCGAAGGAAGTAGGAGTGAGGAAAGTGCTTGGAGCGGGTAGGGGCCGGCTTGCAGGGCAGTTCTATGTGGAGAGCGCTTTGTATGCGATCTTATCGTTCCTGGCCGGCGGGTTTTTATTTGTAATAGCGCGGCGCCTCTTTTTCGGGATGTTGCATATGGAGATCGACAGCAGCTTTTTGCTCTCACGGGAGATGCTGGCGGGCGCAGGGGCGTTGCTCGTCGCGGTGGTCCTGGTGGCAGGCAGCTATCCCTCCTTCGTGCTCTCGGCGTTCCGGCCGGTGGCCGTGTTATATGGAAGATTATCGACAGGCTCCGGCGGGGCACGGGTGCGGAAAGGTTTTATCGTTCTCCAGTTCACGATCTCGATGGTGCTGGTGCTCTGCAGCCTCCTGATCGCAAAAGAACTTTACTATATCCGCCATACGGAGACCGGTCTCGACCGCGAGAACGTGGTGATGGTCCCGTTTGGGGCTGGCATGGACCACTATGCGGCGTTCAAACGCGAGGTGGAGGCGATCCCGGGCGTACGCGATGCGGCGACAAGCACCTATCAGCTGTATAGCGGCACCGATGGTTGGAGCGTGACGGTGCCGGCCTCCAAAAAAACGACGAATGTTGGTGCGATGTCGGTGGACGATCACTTCATCCCGATGCTGGGTTTGCAATGGAGCCGCCGGCCGCTGCGGGAAGAAGATGTCACAAAGAACGGGACGGTGATCATCAACGAAAGCGCCGTGGAGAAACTGGGACTGACGGGCGACCCCCTGGGTCAATATCTGCATGTGGGCGGCGACAATCTGGCGATAGCCGGCGTGTTGAAGAATTTCAACTACGAGGGCATGCGGATGGCGATCGGCGCGATGATGTTCTTTGTGGCAAAGGACACGGCCTCGCATTGGGGAAGGGGAGCCCTGCTGGCGAAGATCGGCGGGCAGGTGAATGCGCCGGGTGTCATGGAAAAGGTGAGGCAGACCTACAAAAAATTCAATCCATCCGGCGTGTACGAATTCCGTTTTGCCGATGACGCCTTCGATGCTCAATACAAGGCCGAGGACCGGCTGGCGGGACTGATGGGGCTGTTCACGGCGATCACGATCGTGATCGCCTGTATGGGGCTGTTCGCGCAGGCGACCTTTGCGGCGCAGCGGCGGGTAAAGGAGATCGGCATCCGGAAGGTGCTGGGAGCGTCCGTGGCATCGATCAGCGGCCTGTTGTCGCGGGATTTTCTGCGCCCGGTGTTGCTGGCGATCGGGATCGCCTGCCCGGTGGCGTGGTGGTTGATGGATAAATGGCTGCAGGATTTTGCCTACCGGACAACAGTATCGTGGTGGATCTTCGTGGCGGCGGGCCTGGTGCTGTTGGGCATCGCGCTGGCGACAGTGCTGTTCCGAAGCCTGCGGGCGGCGCGCGCGAACCCGGTGAAGAATTTGCGGGAGCAATAGGCGGAGACAGCCGGACAGGCAATTATAGGCCGCAAAACGAATCGTATAAGTTTATAAAACGAAACGTATAACTTTTGAGGTTGTTCGAAAATCGCAAAAACCGGCTAAAAGCAGACGCCCGACCATTGTGGTCGGGCGCTACCTTTTGGGGGCGAAATCTCCCAGGCTTCCACTTGCCAGACCCGCGAAAAACTACCCAAAATTGACGATCTCATCCTCCTGCATCCAGCGATAAATTTTACAGGCTGATCTCAGTTCCTGGCACAAAAACGGAAATAGGTAAGGGGCTTCAGGGTCCAATCTGTGTGATCGATTGAGGTCGGACAACACTTGTAAAACGATGCGGCCAGCAATGTCGGGATCACCGATGAGGACATAAGCCAAAATTGACAACTCTTCCCCATACTCGAGGACTACTTCTTTCAGGACGGTCATGATTGTGATACAGTTTATGGTTTGGGTAAAAGCCAAATTACCCCTACCGTCTCTTTCTTACGCTTGTGGTAATAGATCACTACAGCGCGCTAAATGTTTAAATTTTCTTCGATTACAAGTTTCCATTGATTTTTGCCAATTTATCCCCTAAGGGGCATAAAAATGCCCTCCGCTAGCTGTGGGAGGGCATATATAATCCGGTCATAGAAATGCCGGGTTATTGGTGAACGAGATATTGAATATAAGATTATTTTTCAATAACATAGCGTCCAAAAAAAACCCGCGCCTTTCAGCGCGGGGTGCTCTAACCAGATGCTTTAGCCATTTAAACCTTATCCTATTAGCTTCAAGATAGGTATTTTTTCATTTTGTGGCAATAAAATCCCACAAAAGTCCTTTTAGGTCATTAAAATGTCCCCGGCAATCTAGTTACCGCGCTCCCGGAGGCAAAGTTGGACCCCATCTAACCGCTTCTGTGGTAATTGGTTGCCACAAAAAATATAGGGGAGTAGATGACCTTTCGCTCATGGATGGCCAAACCAAGAAACAAATAATGACCGCTTTTGGAGAGAATTTAAAAAAGGTAAGATTGCAAAAGAACCTCAGCCTCCGTGATTTAGCGGCGGCTGCCGACATGGAACACAAACACATTGACGGCATTGAAAAGGCTACCATAAACCCCACCTTAACAACCATCTTTGCCCTTGCTTTTGCTCTTGAAGTCGACCCGACGGCCCTCACCTCAATAGGCGTCTCACCCTCATAAAACAAAAGAGCCCCGCCGGGATCGGCGGGGCGGTTCCTGCTGCAAGAGTCGTCACCGACCATTGTTCATTTAGGATGCCGGGGTCTCGTTCGTTTCCGAACCGGTGGCGGGTACGAGGCCATTGACTGCATCGGCGAGGGTGGCGATCTTTTGATCGACCAGATCGGCAGCCGCCTGAAGGGCGGGAGACACGTTGTCCGTCCCGATCTTTCCTACCTGGGCCGTAATGCCATCCAATTGGGTTGACTGATTTGCTAACTGCTGTGCAAGTTGTTCCTGCGTTTTCATAATCTGCGAGAGTTTTTGACTGTTTAAAAATTGAAGTTCGAAAAGCTGTTGTATCAATTGCCTGCGGGAAGGGCGGCGTTTGATATGAAATATATTACACATGGTTACTCTTATTTACGAACCTATGAGCTAATCTTATTGCGATACCGGTGTAACTGGATAAAGTCTCTTTCGGTGCTTGGTACAATAGGATTCACGGTAATCGACATAGTTGATGTGTTGCTAAGCCCATTTGAATCGGTCGCAGACAACTGAAAGACGTACGTACCCGCTATCAGACCCGTAACCGAAGTGGACAAACTTGCGGGAGACGTTATTACAGCCGAATTAGGGCCGC
>Ga0157376_10001647_pt1 | contig 14829 bp, 15 predicted proteins | sample M45metaG_FD_121801 | JGI IMG/M metagenome (GOLD analysis project Ga0157376, IMG submission 121801) | Miscanthus rhizosphere microbial communities from Kellogg Biological Station, Michigan, USA - M4-5 metaG | ecosystem: Host-associated > Plants > Roots > Rhizosphere > Soil | place: USA: Michigan... | reverse complement strand
GACGCGGCGTGGACTACGCCGAGTCGCGCAACTACCAGCCCGGCGACGACATCCGCCAGATGGACTGGCGCGTCACCGCGCGCACCGGCCGTCCGCACACCAAACTGTTCCAGGAGGAGCGCGAGCGCAATACCCTGCTCGTCATTTCGCACAATCCGAGCATGCGCTTCGGCACGCGCGTGCGCTTCAAGTCGGTGCAGGCCGCGCGCCTCGCCGCGCTGATCGCCTGGTCGACGACGATGAGCGGCGATCGCGTCGGCGCCGTCGGCTACGGTCCCGCGCTCAATGCCGAAATCAAACCCGGCGGTGGTTCGCGCGGCGCCTTGCGCGTCCTGCGCGCCCTGCACGAATGGGATGCGATCGCCGCACCGGGACGCCTGGTCGTGCCGTTGTCGCGCGCCCTGCAGCGCGCGCAGCGCCTGGCGCGCCCCGGCAGTCGCGTGATCCTGCTCGGCGACGGCTTCGACTGCGATGCCGCGACTGAACCGGCGCTCTCGTTGCTGGCTCGTCACTGCGACGTCGGCGCCGTGCTGCTCAGCGATCCGCTCGAACATGAGGCGCCGCCGCCAGCGCGTTATGCGTTGCACAGCGAACAGGGCCAGGTCCTGCTGGACTTTTCCACGGCCACCACGCGCAAGCGCTGGACCGAACTGTTTGAAGCCCGCCGCGCCCACTGGATCGACATGCTGCGGCGGCGCTCGCTGCGTTGGACGATGCTCGACACACACGCCGAGCCGGAAGTGGCGCTGCGCACGCTGCTCGGCCAGGCGGTGCGCGGTCGGGGTGCTGCATGAATCCGGCGAACGCCGCGCCGGCCGGACCCGTTCTGCGCGACATTCACTTGCCGCCCGCGCCGGGCTGGTTTCCACCGGCGCCCGGCTGGTGGCTGTTGGCCGCGGTCGTCATGGCTGTTTGCATTTGTATATTCGTCTACGCGCGCCGCACGTATCGCCAGCGTCACTACCGCCGCGCGCTGATGGCGGAACTGGATCGCTGCATCGGTCAGGCCCATGGCGATCCTTCAGCGCTTGCCGCGGCGCTATCGCGCTTCCTGCGCCGGCTGTCGCGGCAAACCATGCCGGCCGCCGCCACGCTCGCCGGAGAACGCTGGCTCGAACATCTGGATGCATGTGCGGCAACGAACGAATTTACGTCCGGCGTCGGGCGCATATTGATCGAGGCGCCCTATCGTGCGGCACCCGTTTACGATACGGCCGCGCTGATCGCTCTGGTGCGACGCTGGGTTCGCGGCATGCTCGACCGGCAGGTTGCCCATGCTTGAGTGGGCCTGGCCATGGTTGCTGGTCGCGCTGCCTCTGCCGTGGCTGGTCGCGCGCCTGTGGCAACCGGCGCACACGCAGGCGAGCGCCGCGTTGCACCTGCCGTACGCGCTCGAAGGACTCGATGCGGCGACCGGCGCGAACCCGGTGTCGCGTTGGCGGCGCGTGCTGGCAATCCTCGCCTGGTGTGCGCTGATCGTCGCTGCTGCACGTCCGCAATGGGTCGGCGAGGCGGTTGCACTGCCGCGCAGTGGCTGCGACTTGCTGCTGGCGGTCGACGCCTCGGGCAGCATGAGCATCCAGGACATGGCGATCGGCGGCCGCGCCACGACGCGCTACAGCGCGGTCAAGGCGATTGCCGGTGATTTCATCAAGCGCCGTGTGGGCGATCGGGTCGGCTTGATCGTGTTCGGCACCCAAGCGTATCTCCTGAAGCCGTTGACGTTCGATCGCGACACGGTGTTCAAACAGCTCGACGAATCGGCGATCGGCTTGCCCGGCAAGGAAACGGCGATCGGCGACGCGGTCGGTCTGGCGATCAAGCGGCTGCGCGAGAGGCCGCTCGACCGGCGCGTGCTGATCCTGCTGACGGATGGCGTCAATGATGCCGGCGAACTCGATCCGCGCAAGGCGATCGATCTGGCCGTGTCGGAACAAGTGAAAATCTATACTATTGGCATCGGCGCCGACTCGATGCGCGTCGACGGCTTCTTCGGCAGCCAGGTCGTCAATCCGTCGGCCGACATCGACGAGAAGATGTTGACGACGATGGCCGACAAGACCGGCGGCCGCTTCTTCCGCGCGCGCAACACGGCCGAACTCGCGAAGATCTATGGCGAGATCGATCGCCTCGAACCGAGCGCCGACGCGCAACAGCAATTCCGTCCAGTTGACGAAATCTTCTACTGGCCGTTGTCCGCTGCGGCCTTGCTCGCTCTTCTGACGTTGCTGGCGCTGCCGGCTCCGCGTGCGCTGACGAAGGGCGCTGCACGCGCGCACGGAGCCACGCGATGAGCTGGCTTGGCGATTTCCATTTCCTGCGCCCGTGGTGGCTGCTCGCACTCATCGCGCTGCCGCTGCTGTGGCGCCTGCTGCGCCAGGGCGATGCCGGCGCAGAGGCCTGGCGCGGCGCGGTCGATGCGCATCTGCTCGAACATCTGCTCGTGCGCGGCAAGGCCGAGCGCGGTGCGTCGCCGCACTGGCTCGTCGCGGGCGCGTGGTTGCTCGGCTGCGTCGCACTGGCCGGGCCGGCGTGGGAACGCTTGCCGCAACCGCTCTACCAGAATCGCGCCGCGCGCGTGATCGCGCTGGAACTCGCGCCGAGCATGCTCGCGCAGGACGTCAAGCCGAGCCGCGTCGAGCGCGCGCGCTACAAGATCGCCGACATCCTGCGCCGCAGCGGCGACGCGCAGACCGCATTGATCGCCTATGCCGGTGACGCGTTCGTCGTCGCGCCGCTGACCGACGACTCGAACACGGTGGCCAACCTGGTCGATGCGCTCGAGCCGAGCATCATGCCGGCCAGCGGTAACGACACCGGCCGCGCGATCGACCTTGGCGTGAAACTCATACATCAGGCCGGTTTGCGCGACGGCGAGATCGTCCTTGTCGCCGACACAGCCGGCAAGGACGCGATCGAGGCGGCCACGCGGGCGCACGCAGCCAGCGTGCGCGTATCCGTGCTCGGCGTCGGCACGATGCAGGGCGCGCCGATCTCGATGACCGGCGGCGGTTTCCTCAAGGACTCGGCCGGCAACATTTCGATGCCCAGGCTCGATGCCGGCGCGCTGGCCGCGGTCGCGACCGCTGGCGGCGGGCGTTACGCCACTTACAGCAGCGACGCGCAGGATCTGGACAGCGTGCTCGACGACCTGCGCCCGCGCGCGGCAGGCGACGCAATCGCGGTCGACGCGCAGACTTCGCGCTTTCTCGACCGTGGTCCGTGGCTGCTGCTGTTGCTCGTGCCGCTTGCTGCGCTCGGCTTCCGGCGTGGCTGGCTGATGCTGCTGCCGCTGCTCGTGCTCGCGCAACCGCAGCGCGCCGAGGCGATGACCTGGGCTGATCTGTGGTCGCGCCCGGACCAGCAGGCGCAGGCCGCGCTCGACGCCGGCGACGCCAAGGAAGCGCAGGCGCTCGCGCGCGATCCGCAGCTGCGTGGCAGCGCCGCCTACCGCGCCAGCGATTACGCCGCCGCCGCGCAGGATTTCGACCGGCCGGACAATGCCAACGCGCAATACAATCTCGGCAACGCGCTGGCCAAGCAGAACAAGTTTCCCGAAGCGATCGCCGCATACGACCGCGCGCTGAAACAGAGTCCGCAACTGCCGGATGCCGCCGAAAACCGCAAGGCGGTCGAAGACTGGATGAAGAAGCAGCAACAGCAGCAGAAGCAGCAGGGCAACGATCATCACACCGGCAACAATAACGACCAGAACCAGCAGAGCTCGGGCGGCGCCGACGAGTCGCAGCAGCCGCAGGACGACAAGGATCAGCAGTCCGGCTCCAACGACGAGAAGTCGGACCAGGAAAACGCCGACCAGTCCGGCGACCAGCAAAGTGGCGAACAGCAGGGCAAGTCGCAGAACGGCAAGGAGCAGAACGGCGAGCAGGGCAAGCCGCAGGGCGGCGACGACGACGAAGACAGCCAAAAGTCTGGCAAGGCGCAGTCGTCCGGCGACGACAAGTCTGGCAAAGGTCAGGCGAAGGTGCAGCCGGAATCGCAGGCGGCGGAACAGAAGGCGCAGCAGGAGTTCGCGCAATCGATGGACCAAGCGCTGAAGAACGGCGCCGAGTCCAAGGACAGCAAGCCGGTGCGCCTCGGCGCACAGGAAGCCGGCACGCACAACGAAAAACAGCAGGCGGTCGAGCAATGGCTGCAGCGCGTGCCCGATGATCCGGGCGGATTGCTGCGGCGCAAGTTTCAGCTCGAAGCGCTGCGCCGCCAGAAAGGCGGAGAAATTCCCGGAGACAACCCATGAACGCCCGATTGTTGCGCATCGCCGGACTGCTCGGCTTTGTCGCATTGTGCATTTGTGAAAGCGTGGCCGCGGCGCCCGAGGCGCGCGCCTGGCTCGACCGCAACAGCATGCACATCGGCGAGACGGTGACGCTGAACGTCGAGGTTTCCGGCGACACCGGCGCGAAGCAGCCGGACTTTTCGGTACTGCAGAATGATTTCGAGATGCTCGGCACACAGAGCCAGACCTCGATGAGCATCGTCAACGGCGAATCGAACTCCAAGCTGCTGTGGGCCGTGGGGTTGCAGCCCAAGCGCGCTGGCGCACTGACGATCCCGGCGTTTGGAATCGGCGGCGCGAAGACCCAGGCGATAGCGTTGAATGTGTTGCCCGCCCAGGCCGGCGCCGTCGGCAAGGCCGGCGACGATGTCTTCGTCGATGCCGAAGCGACGCCGCGGTCGCCGTATGTGCAGCAGGAAGTGCGCCTGACCGTGAAGTTGTTCTACGCGTTGAACCTGACCGATGGAAATCTCGACGATCCGAAAGTCGAAGGCCTGGTCGTGCGCAAGCTCGGCCAGGACAGCAACTACTCGGCCGAGGTCGACCACCGTCGCTATCGCGTGGTCGAACGCCACTACGCGATCACTGCCGAAAAGAGCGGTGCGCTCGAGATTCCGGCGATCGCATTTCGCGGCCATGCTTTCGGTCCCGGCGACCTGAACAGTTTTTTCAGCCGCGGACAAGGCATCTCGGCGCAGTCCGAACCGATCACGCTGGACGTGCGCGCGCGCCCGCCGGATTCCGGCAACGACGTATGGCTGCCCGCGCAGTCGCTGACCTTGAGCGCCGAGGGCGCCGATGCCGATTCCTCCGTCCACGTTGGCGAACCGCTGACTCTGACCTTGCGCCTCAAGGCGCAGGGCCTGGGCTTCGAGCAACTGCCGGAACTGAAGCTGCCGAAGATCGACGGCGCCGACATTTATCCGGACAAGGAAACTACACAGAACCGCGACGATGGCAGTTGGCAATACGGCACGCGCGAGCGCAAGTTCGCGATCGTGCCGTCGCGCGCCGGCACGCTGCAAATTCCGGCGCTCAGCATCGCCTGGTGGGACACCGCAAAGGATCACGCGGCAATCAGCGAAGTTCCGGCGTTGAGCATTCCGGTCGCACCGGCGCAGGGCTCCGGGGCGCCGGAGCCGGCGCGGCCGGTCGCGTCGACCCCGTCCAGCGCGGCTCCGGCCAATGCAATCCCGGCATTGGCTCCAATCACGTCGACGTCGGACCTTGAGTTGCGTCAATGGCGTCTGATCGCGTTCGCGGCAATCGTGCTGTGGCTCGTCACAGCGGTCGGCGCGATCATCTGGGCGCTCGCGCGACGGCGGGCGCGGGTGCGAGTGGGCGCTGCGCAAGACCAGCCATCGCATTCCGCCGGTGGCAGCGAATTCCGTGCCGCCTGCACGCGCGGCGACTTGCCGGCTGCTGGGCGCGCGCTGCTGACCTGGGCGCGCCGCGAACGGCCGGCGTTGCGCAACCTCGGCGAACTGGCACGCGCCGTCACCGATGCGAATCAGTCGGCCGTGCTCGGAGAACTCGAACGCGCGCTGTACGCGGGCGAGTCGGCTGCAACGGATGCATCGTTCGCGACGCGCCTCTCGCAAGCGTTCCGTTCCGGCTTCGCCTTCGTCAATGTTCGCGGCAAGCACGCCGACGAGCCGGTATTGGCCGAACTGTATCCGTTCAAGATCTAACCGGAATGTTCGGGCAAGCCTGATCCTGTCGCCGTGACCCGGTCGGCCTGATTCCTGCGACTCTGCGCATCGGCGCGCCCGGAGGGCCAGGCGCCTCGTGTACCATCCAGCGCGACGGCTTCTCCACGAGGATCACGCATGAAACTTTCCCTGCCGGCACGCGTGCTGATCGGCTTCGTTGGCGGATCGGTGGCAGGCGCCGCGGCATTCTGGTGGACGCAGCATGGCGGCGAGGCCGGTGTCGTCTCGGTCATCGTCGATTCGATCGCGCAGCCGGCCGGCCAGCTGTTCCTGAAATTCCTCAAGATGCTGGTGCTGCCGCTGATGTTCTCGGCGCTCGTCGTCGGCGTGACCGAGATCGGCGACATCGCCAGCCTCGGCCGGATCGGTTGGCGCATGCTGTTCTACACGGCGCTGCTGACCAGCATCGCGATCGGCGTCGGCCTGCTCGTCATCAACCTCGTGCAGCCCGGCGTCGGTTTCGATCCGGCGATCCGCGACAGCCTGCTCGCCGCGAACACGCAGGCGGCGCATGAAATCACGGCGACCAAGCCGACTCTGTCCGGCGTGCAGATCATCATGGGCATCGTGCCGGACAATCCGATCAAGGCGGCGGCGAACGGCGATTTTCTTGCCGTGATGTTCTTCGCCGTGATGCTCGGCATCGCGCTGGTGCTGAAGCAGACGCCGGCGACCGCGACCTTCAAGGACACGGTCCAGGGCTTGCTCGACCTCGTCATGAAGCTGATGGAGCTGATCATCCGCCTGACGCCGTATGCGGTCGCCGCGTTGATGTTCTCGCTGACGGCGCGCTTCGGCACCGACATCCTCGGCCGGCTCGGCGTCTACGCATTCTGCGTCGTGCTTGCGATCGCGATCCACATGTTCGTCGTGCTGCCCTTGTGGGTGCGCTATGTCGGCGGCATGAACGTGCTGTACTTCTTTCGCGGCAGCGAAGCGGCGATCATTACCGCGTTCTCGACCGCCTCGTCGACCGGCACATTGCCGACGACGCTGAAAGTCGCCGAGGAAAACCTCAAGCTGCCGCCGCAGATCGCGCGCTTCGTGCTGACGATCGGCGCCAGCGCGAACCATCACGGCACCGCGCTGTTCGAAGGACTGACGACGCTGTTCCTCGCGCAATGCTTCGGTGTCGATCTCGGCATCGGCCAGCAGATCATCGTGCTCGGCCTGTGCATCGTCGGCTCGATCGGCACTGCCGGCGTGCCAGCTGGATCGCTGCCTGTCATCGCCGTGATCCTCGGCTATCTGCACCTGCCGCCGGAAGGCATCGGCATCATTCTTGGCGTCGACCGCTTCCTCGACATGTGCCGCACGGCGCTGAACGTGACCGGCGATCTGGCGACCGCGGTCGTCGTGTCGAAACCCGAAATGGCTGCGCGCGCTGCAGCCGGCGCGTGACGCCGCGAGCCGGCAGATGCTACTTGGCCGCCGTCTTCGGCGCCGCCATCATCGGCCCGTCGATCCAGCGGCTGATCTTCCAGCTTGCGTCGGGCTGGCGGCGCCAGACTTCGTAGCTGCGGAACGTGCTGACCTTGTCGGCGCCGGCATTCTGCTTCGTCGTCTGCGTCCACGTGTCGCGCACGACGGCGAGCGATCCGTCGACGATGACCTCGTTGATCGTCAATGCGTAGGTCGTGTCAGGCGCCTTGATCGGCAGCTTCGCATACGCCGCTTCGCGTTCGTAGGTGTCGTCCGGACCCTCCGGCGCCCAACCGATCAGATCCGGCGCCCAGACCGCCGCGGCGGTCTTGTAGTCGCCGCGGTTGGCCGCTTCGACCCAATCGGCCAGCGCCGCCCGGATTTGCTTTTCGGCCGCTGCGTTGTCGATCGCAGGGTCGGCGCCGGCAAGGCCCGAAATGGCCAGCAGTGCGACGCCGAACAACGTGGAAGTCTTCATGGACTCTCCAGCTGAGTGATCGTCGTTCAAGGATAACGGGCTACCCGCGTTCCGAAATATGCCGGAAGTACGCGCCGCCTGCGAACAGCGGGCCTCTTTGAAACCCCTCTCCCGTCGGGAGAGGGGTAGGGGTGAGGGTCGGGTCCGGCACAACGTCGATGCATGGCCCCACTGCGCGGGGCAGAACCTGCACTCAATGAAGTGCGGCATACTTCGAGCCGAATCGGTCCGGTCCAACGCGGGGAAAACGCATGGTCGTCGTCGTGTTGCTCGTGTCGCTCGCCGTACTCGCGACGGCGTTCGTCGCATTGCTCATCCATGTCGCCAGGCAGCGCGGGCAGCTGCGAACGAGCGCCGAAGCGATCGCCCTCGGCGCTGTGACGAACTTCTTCGACACGCTCGGCATCGGCTCGTTCGCGCCGACGACAGCCTGGCTGAAATTGCGCAAGCTGATTCCGGACAGCTTCTTGCCGGCGACATTGAACAGCGGCCATGCGCTGCCGACGATCGCGCAAGCACTGATCTTCATCAATCTCGTGCGCGTCGACCCGATCCTGCTCGCCGCGTGCATCGCAGCCGCGGTACTCGGCGCGACGCTCGGTGCCCCACTGGTCGTGCGCCTGCCGGTGCGCGCCGTGCAGGGCATTGTCGGCGTCGCGCTGCTGGTCGCGGCTGTGCTCTACGCGCTGGCCAACCTCGGCCTGCTGCCGGCTGGCGGCGACGCGCTGGAGTTGTCGCAGCCGCTGTTCGCGATCGCGGTCGCGGTGCATTTCCTGCTCGGCGCGTTGATGACGTTCGGCATCGGCCTGTACGCGCCGTCACTGATATTGCTGAGCCTGCTCGGCCTGAATCCGGCCGCCGCATTTCCGATCATGATGGGCGCGTGCGCCTTCTTGATGCCGGTCAGCGGTTTTCGCTTCGTGCGCAGCGAGCGCATCGATCTGCGCGTCGTGATTGGCTTGGCGGTCGGCGGCATCCCCGCGGTGCTGCTGGCTGCGTATGTCGTCAAGTCGCTGCCGCTGGCTGGGTTGCGCTGGGGTGTCGTCGTCGTGGTTCTCTACGCTGCGGCATTGCTGTTGCGCGCCGCACTCCAGCCGCTGCAGGCGGCCTCGACAGTAGAAACTACCGTGGCCGTGGCGCAAAAAACGCAATAGCGCCATACGGCATCGGTAGGATTGCGCATTGCCGAAAGGAGAACGTAACTTAGTCAGGATTGACGCTGGAAACGCCTCGCAAGCGCAGATTGACGACAGGCGAAGCGAACAGCCCACCAACCGGGAGGCTGCGGCAATGAACGCAAGATCCGGGATTCTCCTGACGGCACTGTGCCTGATTCCTGTCGAACATGCGGTGTCGACAGTATGCAAGCCGGCAGTTCTCGGCGGCGCTCGCGTACGGATGGACAGTTGCTATGACGGCTCCTGCGGTGTCTACCAGGTCGGGGCCGATGGCATGACCGACCTTGGTTTTGGAGGGTCCCTGCCTGATGTGATCTCCTTCGAGTTCTATTCGCAGGCCACGGGAACGTTCAACCTGGCCGTCGGCAACGACAGCAACTTTGCAACCTGCACGCAATGCGTCCTGATCTATCAGGACTATCAGAACCTGCTCGGTTCGCAGGTCCCGCAGAAGACTTTCTTCCAGACCGGAGGCATGCTCATCATCGATATGAACACGGTCCCGGGGCTTGCCGACGATGTCGGGCTGTCGTGGAGCAACCTCACGCTGGCGCAGGTGACGATCGATCCGGACACGTTCACGTCGGCCCTCGTGCCGAATGGAGACTGCTACACCGTTGTCGATTCCGATGTGGTGTTTCGCAACGGATTTGAAGCGCCATGATTCGGCAGACGATCCGTCGACCTGAACCATGCAGCTGGGCGCTTGCGCAATTACTGTGAGGCAAGCGCGGCGAGCTTGAGCACCGTGTTCCAGTTGCGCGCCGTGCCGGCAACGCCGAGCTTGCGCTCGATCAACGCATTCGTGAGCTTCGAACGGCCGACGCCTTCGGGATAAATCAGGTAAGCGTCGCGGCCGGCGACGTGGATCGTCTCCGGCCCCTTGTAGCCATCACGCCAGGTATTGATCGCTGCGGCCGTCGGTGCGCCTTTGAGCGCCATCAGAACCAGATGTGCCGGATCGCGCTGCGCGGCCTCCACAAATGGATTGCGCAAGATGAGCGCGCCCCATTCGGCCGCGCTGCGCAGCATGAATGCGACCGGGATGCCGAAGCGGCGTTGCGCCTGCGCTTCGAGCTCTGCTTCGAACGCCGTCGGTGACGTTTGTGCCTTCAGCGTGAACACCGCGTTGCCACTCTGCAGCAGCGTGCGTGGATTGCCGCAGCCGAGTTCGGCGAGCATCGTGCGCAATTCCGCCATCGCTACGCTGCGGCCGCCGACGTTGACGGCCCGGAGCAGGGCGATGCAACAGCTGCCGCGGCTTGCCGTGGTTTTCGCTTTCTTTGTGCTCATCGAAGCATTCCGGGCTTACTCTCTGCGAAGCTTCCGCCCCGGTAGTGTATGGGCTGCCTCCCTCCTCTTGACATCTACCTATCAGTAGGTAGATATTTTGGCCCCGACCGAAGAGAGTGCTACGAACATGACGCCTGAACTCTACTGGCTGACACTGACAGTCCTGCTCACCGCGTTCATGTGGGTGCCGTACGTGCTCGACCGCATGGTGGTTCGCGGCATCGTGCCGACTGTCACCGATCGCGGACCCGAGGGCACTGGACCGCAGTCGGTCTGGGCGAAGCGCGCGATCCGCGCGCATCAGAACGCGATCGAGAACCTCGTCCTGTTCGCTCCGGCAGTCCTGATCGCGCACGAGTTGAATATCTCCACACCGCTAACACGCGCGGCTGCGGCCGCGTACTTTGCCGCGCGCCTGCTGCATTTCATCGTCTACACGGCCGGCATTCCGACGATGCGCACGCTGATGTTTGCGGCTGGCTGGGCCGCACAGCTGTGCATCCTTGCCAGCATCCTGGGCTGGATGTAGAGACCGATCATGAGCGACACCGAACGCCCGATCCTGCTCATCTCCGGTGCTGGCGAAGGCTTGGCTGCATCGATCGCCACGACGTTTGCCCAAAGTGGATACGACGTCGTCGGTCTCGCGCGCAGCGATCGTATCGCGCAGCACCTGATGCGCCTGGTGCGCGAGGCCGGCGGCGCGTACATCCATGCCGCGTGCGACCTGACCCGACCGGAACAGGTTGGCGAGGCGCTGCGTCCTTACCTCGGGCGCATCAGCGTGCTCGTGCACAACGCCGCTGCGTTCGTCATGAAGCCGTTTGCCGAAACGACGGCGGCCGAATTCGAGCAGGCTTGGCGCGCGGCCAATCTCGGCGCTTTCGTCACGAGCCAGATCGTGCTGCCGCACATGGTCGCGCGCGGGACCGGCACGTTGATCTTCAGCGGCGCGACAGCCGCCCTGCGCGGCGGCGCGAAGTTCGCCGCCTTCGCGTCGGCCAAGTTTGCGCAGCGCGGGCTGGCGCAGGCGCTGGCCCGCGAGTATGGGCCGCAAGGCATCCACGTCGCGCATGTCGTCATCGACGGAATGATCGATGCGGCGACGACGGACCGGCTCGCCGGACCGGGGTCGCAACGCATGGACCCCGAGGCGATCGCGCGCGCCTACTTGTATCTGGCCAGCCAGCATCCGTCGGCATGGACGCATGAGCTGGACCTGCGTCCGTCCTCGGAACGATTCTGACGCTGCCGCCATGCGCGTGAATGCCGATTTCACCCAGCGCGTCGTCATCCAGACGAACGACCTGCCGTGGCTTGCATCGCCTCAACCCGGCGTCGATCGGCGCATGCTCGACCGCATCGGCGACGAAGTCGCGCGCGCCACGTCACTCGTGCGCTATGCGCCGGCCAGCGTCTTCGAACCGCATGTTCATGGGCTCGGCGAAGAGTTCTTCGTGCTCGACGGCATTTTCTCCGACGAGCACGGCGACTACCCGGTTGGCACCTACGTGCGCAATCCACCGGGCAGCTACCACGCTCCGCGCACCGAGCCCGGCTGCGTCATTCTGGTCAAGCTGCGCCAGATGGCGCCGACCGAGAACGCACGCATCGTGATCGATACGGAAAAAGCAGCGTGGGGGCGAGGCGACGCCGAGGGACATCGGCGCCTGGATTTGTATATGAATCGCGACAATGGCGAGCATGTGACGATCGAGCGCCTCGATGCGGCCACGGTCTTGCCGGAGCAGGCTTGTCCTGGCGGCGAGGAGATTTTCGTTCTGTCTGGAAGCCTGGATGACGGGCAGGGTGAACTTCATTCCGGCACCTGGATTCGCAATCCGCCCGGCTATCGACGCAGCCTGAAATCCGCGGGCGGCGCAGTTTACTGGGCCAAGCGCGGCCATCTGGATGCGGTGCGGTGAGAAGGACCAGCGCGGCGACGCCGAAAGAAAAACCGATATCGGCGACTGGCGAACAGATCCTCGACGTCGCCGAGACGCTGATCCAGACACGCAGCTATAGCGCTTTCAGCTACCAGGACATCGCCGACGCACTCGGCATCCGCAAAGCCAGCATCCACTACCATTTCGCGACCAAGGCCGACCTCGGCGTCGCGGTCGTCGAACGCTACACCGACCGCTTCGGCAGCGCGCTGGCGGCCTTGGGCGAGCAGCCATCCAGATCGTCCACGCAACTGCTCGACTTCTATTGCGAGCCCTACATGCAATTTGCACAAACGACCGATCGCGTCTGCCTGTGCGGTGCGCTGGCCGCGGAAACGATGGCGCTGCCGCCGCAGATCCGCGAGCGCGTCGCCGGATTCTTCAAGGACCATCAGATCTGGCTGGCGCGGATTCTCGAGCGCGGCGTGCAGCGCGGCGAGTTCAAACTGTCCGCACCCCCGGCGCGCACGGCACGCATGATCTTCGGCGCCTTGCAGGGCGCGCTGATCGTCAAGCGCACGACCGGCGACATGGCACAGCTCAAAGACGTCATCCTTGCGCTGAAGGCGCAGCTTGCGCCCGATCGAGGGGCGAAGACGGCACGGGCGGTCAAGAGGCGCTGGGTTCGTCAGTAGTTGCGCGTGTCGCTGCGCTAGCCACAGCCTTGCGCGCTGCGGCCGGGACGCTCCGCGCAGGGTACCTTGCCGCTGTCGCTGTCCGGCGCGTAGGTCGGATCGAGCGCGGTGACAACCGCCCTGACACCGGCTTTGATATACGGCACGGAGTCCGCCTTGAACGGGGCATCTGTCTTGTGGTGATAGTCCGACTGCGCGACGAGCTTTCCATCTGCGGCCGCGTAGACATACATGTCGGCCTGGTAGCCCACCTTCGGTGGAACGAAGCCGCCCATGCCGGTGTTCTCGCTCGTGTAGCTCGGCGTGACGAGCGGCGCGAAGCGCACGACGACCCGGTAGTCGACGCCGGCTTCGGTCTTGGCGCGCTGCGCGGCCGGCACGCCGGCGTTGGCGTCGAACGCAGGAGTGGTTGCCAGCCCCGCGATCGCGATGTGGCGCTCATTCGCCCACAATGAGAAATATTTCGACGGCACCCAGCACAACTCCGTCTCTGCCGCCACCTGGCCGGCGCAGGAATAGTAAAGACTGAAGCGTGGCGCGCCGCTGGCGTCGAACAGGTGCAGTTTTTCCAGTGCGCCGCCGCTGTTCGATGCGGTCGTTGCGCAACCGGCGAGCAGCAACGCGGCGAGACCGAGCGTCGCAGAACGACCGGCACGATGCAGATGCGTCATGGCCTGGCAGACACAGAGTCGGACGACATCGCTTCCGTCGCGTGCGCGCGTCCGACATTCGCGACGACCGCCAGCACGATGACCAGCGCGAGATAGATCAGCGCGAAGCGGATCCACGACCACGGCGGCATTTTCCGGCGCGCCAGTAACCAACAGATCAGCGCGGCGATGCCGGTATTGGCGAACACGCGGCCGATGGCTTCGCCCGCACCATCGGGCGAGCCCGGCGCTCCGACCAATGCGAACAGCGCCGCGACGATCAAGGCAAGTGCGGCAAACCAGCAGACGAGGGCCTGTTTGGCGACGAGTGGCATGGTCGGATCCCCTGAAAGTCCAGTAGACATTGCAGGAGAAACGCAGAAAGGGCGCGAAAGCGAAGCAATTTCGCTGTTCTCGTAGGTTGGCTTGAACGAAGTGAAACCCAACGCCAAGGTCAGATCGGAGCTGTTGGGTATCGCTGCGCTCAACCCAACCTACGGCCTGCCAGGTTCTCGTACTCTTCAGCTACTAGCGCCAGTGCAACGAGAGAGCTATTCACTGCGAAAGGCTTCCTGGTCTCATGCGGACCTGCGTTCATGTTACCCGCACTTGCTATAGCCGCAATTCAGGCAAGTCGCGCACCCATCCATCATGATGACGGCGTTGTTGTGGCACTTGTGGCACATCGTGGCGCCTGAGGGAAATGCGCTTGAGGTTGGCGCTGACTCTTCCGCATCGGCGGGCGAGGCGGATTTGCGCGCCGACTCGCCGAATGCGCCAGCGAGATCGTTGCTCAACCCGCTCAGCGGCTCTTCGGGCTTCGCTACTGCGCGGGGTTCAGACTTTTTTTTTGCGGTGTCCTTGTTCGCGCGCGCTTCATAAGCGGCGCGCTTCTCGGCGATCAACTTGCGCTGTTCGGGATCGAGTTCGGGATCGAGCAGCAGGCCGATCATCTTCAGGTGCGTCTCGATGATCGCGCCGAGTTCGGCGACGATCGACGGCATGTAGACGCCGCCGGCCTTGAAATAGCCGCCGCGCGGATCGAACACGGCTTTGAGTTCCTCGACCAGGAAGGTCACGTCGCCGCCCTTGCGGAACACGGCCGACATGATTCTCGTCAGCGCCACGATCCACTGGAAGTGGTCCATGTTCTTCGAGTTGATGAAGATCTCGAACGGGCGGCGCATTTCGTATTCGGTGCCCTGGTTCAGCACGATG
>Ga0157376_10001645_pt1 | contig 14834 bp, 7 predicted proteins | sample M45metaG_FD_121801 | JGI IMG/M metagenome (GOLD analysis project Ga0157376, IMG submission 121801) | Miscanthus rhizosphere microbial communities from Kellogg Biological Station, Michigan, USA - M4-5 metaG | ecosystem: Host-associated > Plants > Roots > Rhizosphere > Soil | place: USA: Michigan... | reverse complement strand
CCGCGACGCAGGCCGGCGTCGTCATCGGGACGGCGGCGTACATGTCCCCCGAGCAGGCGCGCGGGCGATCCGTGGACAAGCGCGCCGACATCTGGGCCTTCGGCGCGGTGCTGTACGAGATGCTTTCCGGGCGCAAGGCGTTCGAGGGCGAGACCGTGTCGGACACGCTCGCGGCGGTGCTGCGCGCCGACATCGACTGGGATGCCCTGCCGCGCGAGACGCCGGCTTCCGTCCGCCGCGTCCTGCGCCGCTGCCTCGACCGCGATCCGAAGACCCGCTTTCGCGACGTCGCCGATGCGCGCATCGAGATGGACGCGGCCCCCGAGCCCGCCGCCATGGCCGCGCCGGGAGCCCCGGCGCAGGCGCGTCGCGGGCCGTGGATCGCGACGTTGCTCGCCCTGGGGCTGTTGGCCGGCCTCGGCTGGTGGATGGCGCTGCGCCCCCGCCCGGTCGTCGCGGCGACCGCTGTCCGCTACGCCGTGACGCTTCCGGCGGCCGATCAGCTCCCGTTCGACGACATGCCGATCCTCGACCTGTCGAGGGATGGAAAGACGTTGGTGTTCGTCTCGACCCGCGAGGGGCGGTCGCAGCTGTCCCTCCGCGCGCGCGACCGCATCGAGCCGAGCCCGGTCGAGGGCACGGAAGGGGCGTCGTCCCCGTTCTTCTCTCCGGACGGGCAGTGGATCGGATTCTTCGCGGAGGGCAAGCTGAAGAAGGTCCCCGCGGAGGGAGGCGTTGCCATCACGCTGGCCGACGCGCCGAACAATCGGGGCGGTGTCTGGCTCGCGGACGATGCGATCGTGTACGCGCCGGACTACACCTCGGGGCTCATGCGGATCTCCTCGCGAGGCGGAAAGCCCGAGATCCTGACCTCGCTCGACGCGGCGCGCGGGGAGCGCACGCACCGCTGGCCGACATACGCGCGCGGAGACGGCTCCGTGCTCTTCACGATCGGCATGTTGAACGGCCCGGGCAACTACGACGATGCGCGCATCGCCGTCTGGGAACCCGCGACGCGGAAGGCGCGGGTCGTGTACGAGGGCGGCAGCATGGCCCGTTTCGCGCCCCCGAACCATCTCGTCTTCGTGCGCTCCGAAACGCTGCTGGCTCTGCCCATCGACGCGAGCCGACTCGCGGCCACCGGGGACCCGATCGCCTTGAGCGACCGTGTGAGCGGCGACCCCTCGAGCGGAATCGCGTACGCGGCGGTCGCCGCGGACGGAACGTTCGCGTACGTGCCGGGCAGCGGGCCGGCGGCGGTGCGGTCGATCGTCGTCACGGATCGGGCGGGGAAGGCGCGGACCGTTCCCGGTCCTCCGCGTGCCTACAACTACCCGCGCTTTTCGCCCGACGGCAAGCGCATCGTGGTCTCGATCGGTCCCGGTCACGGCCACTCCGACGACATCTGGACGGTGGACGTCGAAACCGGCGCCCTGGCGCGGCTGACGTTCGGAGACGGGAAGAGCGGCAACTACTACCCGGCGTGGTCCAGCGACGGTCGGCGCATCGCGTACAGCACGGATCGCGCGCACCAGGGAATCTACCTGAAGAATGCGGACGGCACGGGGGAGGAGGAGCCGCTCCTGCCCGATGCTCACCCGGATCTGCCCTCGGACGCTTCGCTGGATGGCACGAGGCTTCTCATCACGAGGGGCTTTCCGACCACGGAGATCCTCATGGTTTCGATGGCCGATCGAAAAGTGACGCCCTTCGAGCCGCTCGGCTCCTGTCCGGTGTTCTCGCCGGACGGTCGCTGGGTCGCCTACACTTTGGAGAACGCCGGAGCCCATGTGCAGATCGTCGTGAAGCCCGCATCCGGCCCGGGCGGCATGGTGCAGATCACCTCCGATGCGGGCGCCTTTCCGGTCTGGACGAAGAACGGCCTGTATTTCCTGACCGAAAAGAAGGTCATGGTGGCCGACGTGCAGACACAGCCCGCCTTCAAAGTGGGGCCGCTGCGCGAGCTGTTCGACATGACCTTCGACCGGGGCTCGGGCCCCCTCCGCGACTACGACGTGAGCCGGGACGGGCAGGCGTTCGTGTTCATGACGGAAACATCGGGTCGGGTCTGGAAACGGGTCGACGTGGTGCTGGACTGGGCGAAGGACCTCGCGCGGCTGGCTCCTCCGGGAAAGAAGTAGTGTTGGGAAAACTGCAACGTGGAGATCGGATGACATGACGCTCGCCGCGGGAACGAAGCTCGGCCCCTACGAGATCCTTGCGCCGATCGGCGCAGGGGGGATGGGCGAGGTCTACAAGGCGCGCGACGCGCGTCTCGAGCGGACCGTCGCGGTCAAGGTCCTGCCGCCGCACCTGTCGTCGAGTCCGGAGCTGCGCCAGCGCTTCGAGCGCGAGGCCAAGACGATCTCGCAGATCTCGCATCCGCATATCTGCGCGCTCTACGACGTCAACCGCGAAGGCGAGACCGAGTACCTCGTCATGGAGTACCTCGAAGGCGAGACGCTCGCGGACCGGCTCGGCAAGGGACCGCTGCCGGCGGAGCAGCTCTTGAAGTACGGGATCGAGATCGCCGACGCGCTCGACAAGGCGCACCGGCAGGGGATCGTGCACCGGGATCTGAAGCCCGGCAACGTGATGATCACGAAGTCGGGGGTGAAGCTCCTCGACTTCGGCCTTGCGAAGTTCCAGGCGCCGGGCCGGGACGTGTCGTCGGGCGTCTCGCGCCTGGCGACCGAGATGCAGGCGAGCCAGCCGCTGACCGAGCGCGGCACGGTGCTCGGCACGTTCCAGTACATGGCGCCCGAGCAGCTCGAGGGCAAGGATGCCGACTCGCGGAGCGACATCTTCTCCTTCGGCGCCGTGCTGTACGAGATGGCGACGGGCAAGAAGGCGTTCTCGGGCTCGAGCCAGGCCTCGCTCATCGGCGCAATCCTGCGCGACGACCCGCCGGCGATCTCCGAGATCTCGCCGATGATCCCGCCCGCGCTGAACCGCGTCGTCAAGACCTGCCTCTCCAAGGACCCGGAGGACCGGTTCCAGACGGCGCACGATGCGAAGCTCCAGCTCCAGTGGGTCGTCGAGGGCGGCTCGCAGGCGGGCGTCGCCGCTCCGGTCGTTGCGCGGCGCAAGAACCGCGAGAAGCTCGCGTGGGCGGTCGCGGCCGCGGCCATCGCGGCGGCGGGGCTCGCGGCGGTCGGCTACCTGCGCCGCGCGCCGGCAGCCGCCCAGAAAGTCAGCGCCTTCGTCCTGCCCGCCGAGAAGTCGGAGTTCGACTTCACGCAGGCCGGCTGCGGATCTCTCACGGTCTCGCCCGACGGACGGTACGCGACGTTTGCGGGCAAGGACTCCGATGGCAAGCTGGTCCTGTGGCTCCGTTCGCTCGGCGAGCTCGTCGCCAGGCCGATCGCCGGCACGCAGGGCGCCACCTTTCCGTTCTGGTCGCCCGACAGCCGCTTCCTCGCGTTCTTCGCCGACGGCAAGCTCCAGAAGGTCGACGTTTCCGGGGCGCCGCCGCTGCCGATCTGCGACGCGGCCAATGGCCGAAGCGGTTCCTGGAGCCGGGAAGGCGTCATCCTTTTTTCGCCGGACTCGACGACCGGCCTCGTCCGGGTGCCCGCGGCGGGCGGCGCGCCGAAGCCGGCGACGACGCTCGATACCTCCCGCGGCGAAACGACGCACCGCTGGGCGACGTTTCTGCCGGATGGGCGTCACTTTCTCTACATGGCGGGCGCGCATTCCGCCGGCACGAAGAGCGAGTCCAACGCGATCTACATGGGAGCGCTCGACTCGAGCGAGAAGACCCTGGTCCTGCAGGCGCGCTCGAACGTCGCCTACGCGTCCGGGTACCTCCTCTACGTGCGCGACCGCATCCTGCTCGCGCAGCGCTTCGATCCATCGTCGCGGCGCCTCGTCGGGGAGGCCGTACCCGTGACCGACGGGGTGCAGTACGACCCCGCGTTCTTCCGCGGCGTGTTCGCGGCCTCGGAGAACGGCGTCCTCGTGTACGCCCTCGGCGCATCGGGAGCCGTGGCGACGCGTCTCACGTGGATGGATCGAACCGGAAAGGCTCTGGGGGAGCCGTTCGGCGAGCCCGCGGAGTACTCCAACCTGTCGATCTCGGACGACGGAAAGCGCATCGCGGCCGGGATCAACGATCCGGCGACCGGGGCCGGCTCCATCTGGCTGATGGACGAGCGCGGCGGCCGCACACGGCTGACGTTTGGCGAAGTCGCGGAGGCGCCGGTCCTCTCGCACGACGGCAGCCGCGTCGCCTTCGAGAAGCTGAGCAAGCAGGGCGCCGACGAGATCCACGTCAAGCTGGTGGGCGGCTCCGGCCAGGACGAGACGGTTTTTCACGGAGACCGGCCCGGCGTCCCGAACGACTTTTCTCCGGATGGCCGCTACCTCGCGGTGCAGCTGCGCAAGCGCGCGGGCGTGAGCACCGGGGAAGACATCTGGATCGTCCCGAACTTCGGCGACCGCAAGCCGTTCCCGCTTCTCGCTTCCGAATTCGAAGAAACCGGGGGCAGCTTCTCGCCGGATGGAAAGTGGTTCTGTTACACGTCGAACGAGTCGGGTCGCGGCGAGCTCGATGTCGTCCCGTTCCCCGGTCCGGGCGGCAAGTTTCAGGTTTCGACGGGCGGCTCCCAGGGAGGCGGCTTCTTCAAGGGCGGCAGGGAGATTCTCTATGGGACGCTCGACAACGAGATCGTCTCCGTCGAAGTGAAAGAGGGCGCGTCGGGTCTCGAGTTCGGGTCCCCGAAGTTGCTCTTCAAACTTCCGCCCGTCTCGGCGCTTGCGATCACGCCCGACGGCGAGCGCATTCTCGCCGCGCTCCTGCCGCAGGTCACCGCGACATCGCGCGTCGCGCTGGTGACGGGCTGGACGGCCGGGCTCGAAAAGAAGTGAGGATCGGGTGAACAAAGGAGACGGAACCTTGAAAAAGAGACTCGTGGCGCTCCTGGCGATCGGAATGGCGTGGTCGCTCGCCGCGCCGGCGCAGGACAGGCCCGCCGACAAGCCTGCCGACAAACCTGCCGCCGACGCCCCGAAAAAGGAGCCGCCCAAGCCCGAACAGTCCGTGACGCAACACTCGATCGTCATGGGCGGCGTGCCGATCGCGTACACGGCGACGGCCGGCACCCTCATCGTCCGCAACGGCAAGGACGAGCCGTGGGCGAGCATGAGCTACGTCGCCTACGTCAAGAAGGACGCGGCGCCCGCGCGGCGGCCGATCCTGTTCGCGTTCAACGGCGGGCCGGGGTCTTCGTCGATGTGGCTCCACATGGGCGCCCTCGGGCCGCGGCGTGTCGTGGTGTCCGACGTCGCCCCCACGCCGCCGCCCCCGTACCAGGTCGTGGACAACGCCTACGGGGTGCTGGACAAGACCGACCTCGTGATGATCGACCCCGTCGGCACGGGCCTCTCCAAGGCCGTCGGCGAGGCGAAGGACAAGGATTTCTGGGGCGCGGATCCGGACATCGAGTCCGTCGCGCGCTTCATCCGCCAGTACGTGGGCGACAACGGCCGCTGGAACTCGCCCAAGTACCTGCTCGGCGAAAGCTACGGCACCACGCGCGGCCCCGGCATCGTCGACTGGCTGCAGGGCAAGGGCATGGCCTTCAACGGCATCGTTCTCGTGTCGGTCGCGATGGACCTCGGCGCCATCTTCGACTACAGCGCCAACGACCGGCCGTTTCCGCTCATGCTTCCGGCGTTTGCCGCGGTGTCCGCGTACCACAAGGTGCTCCCGAGTCCTCCGGCCAACCTCGAGACGTTTCTTGCCGAGGTCCGCCAGTACGCGGTCAACGAGTATGCGAGCGCACTGCTGGCGGGAGATTCGCTCACGCCGGCGCGCCGCGCGACGGTCGTCCAGAAGCTGCACGAGTACACGGGCCTTTCCGAGGAGTACCTCGACAAGGCCAACCTGCGCGTCGGCACGGGCAAGTACACCCAGGAGATCCTGCGGCAGAAGGGCGTCACGGTCGGCCGCCTCGATGCGCGCTTCCTCGGCCCGACGCTCGACATCCTGGCGAAGGAGGCCGGCTACGACCCGCAGGCGGCGGCCATCACGGCGGCCTACACCGCGGCCTTTCTCGCCTACTACAACGACGAGCTCAAGTTCGGACAGGGCAAGACGTACCAGGGGACCAACTACGAGGTGGGCGCCGCCTGGGACTTCAAGCACAAGATTCCGGGGGATGAGTTCGGGCAACCGATCATCGACGCGGTTCCGGACCTCGCCCGCGCGATGACGCTCAACCCGAACCTGCGCGTCCTCGTGCAGAACGGGGACTACGACCTCGCGACGCCGACCTTCGCGACCCAGGTGCAGTTGGACGCCCTGCACGTCACGCCGGATCTGCGCAAGAATGTCACGCTGAAGACGTACCCGGCGGGGCACATGATGTACGTCAACGAGCCGTCGCTGAAAGCATTCAAGGCGGACATCGCGGAATTCATCGATCGGACGTCGAAACAGCCCTGATCCGGCCGGGAAGGCCACCCCGCGTGCGGGGCGGTGTCGGGGGGGAAGCGACCGAGGGCCGCTTAGGCTGCACGCTCCGCCTGCCGGTCCGAGGGGGCGCCGACCCCCCCCACGCGGCTCAAAGCCCTGCGAGGTCCTCGCGTCCCCGCCCGGCTTGCACCGACTCGACTGGGGCTATACTTCCCGAAAACTGGGGATAGGGAAGGCACCATGAGAAGCCCTGAGGTGGCCCCCCCTGCCGTCTTCTTGCCGACGGCGAGTTCTCCCCCTGCCCGCGCTTCTCGAGACCTCGCGTAGCTCCGCAAGCCATGAAGCGAGTACAGCGCCCGTTCACCTGGCTCGTGCTCGTGAGCGTCGCTTGGGCGTCCCTCATCGACTGTCCGTTCGCGCTCGATCTCATCGAGGATGGGTTCGAGTTCGAAAGCGCGGGACCGCCGCATTTCGCCCAAGCGCGGCCACCCGAACAAAACGATCCGCTCGCGTCGCGTTTGGCGTACCGCATTCTGCTGGCCACCCTGCAGAAGATGCCCGCGACTGTCGAGCCGGCTCAGCACGTTTGCGTGGCGCTCGCCACCGTCGTGGCAAGTGTTCTCGACGTTCTCACCGACTCCTCCCGTCCCCGGTCTCCGCCCGGCGCCTGATCTCTCACGCATCTCAAGATTCTCGCGGACGCGAAGAAGGCCCGGGCCGACGGCCCGAGCCCGGGTCGATGGCGCTACGTGGTGTGACGAAGGCCGGAGGGACCAATGTCAACTCAGATGGGTGGAAGGCCGAAAGCCGACGCTGCAAGCGGGGCCCCGCGCCTCCAAAAAAAGCCGAAGACGCCGGCTCCCCGAGAGAAGGCAACACACCTCGCACCCGTCGATGCGCGCGGACGAGTGAGAATCGCGGTCGCCGCTCAACCCGCTCTCTTCCGGGAGATCCTGTCCAATCAGCTCGATCGTGAGTCAACGCTCGTCTTGATCGGTCGAGTCGCGAGCGAGGACCAGATCGAGGAGCTGCTCGTCCGGGAGCCGCTTCCGATGGTCCTGGTGTTCGACTACGAAGGGCTTGGTCCCAACGCGGAGAGCGCGGTGCATCGCATTCGTCACGCTGCGCCTGCGACGCGGATTCTCGTTCTGGCGTCCCGCTCGGGCGCCGAGACGGTGCAGCGGGTCCTGCGTGCCGGCGCTTCGGGCCTGGTTGGGAAGCACCTCGAGTTCAAGTCGCTCGTCCGCGCGATTCACGCGCTGGCTTTGGGGGAGGTCTGGGCGGATCGCCGGGCCACGTCCGCGGTCCTGGAGGACTTGACCGAGACCTCCGACCGGGCGGTGGCCGACCTGACCCGTCGGGAGGTCGAGATCGCCGAGGGCTGCAGCCGAGGGCTTCGGAACAAAGAGATCGCATCCCGCTTGAACATCAGCGAAAAGACCGTCAAGGGGCACCTGAACAACATCTTCCGAAAGCTTCGCGTGGACAATCGGCTCGAGCTCGCGCTTCAGGTTCTCCAGCTCCCCGAGCCACAGTCCTAGGTGTCCGTTCTAAACAGGCTGTTCACGGAGGCGCCGAGCCGGGGTATCGAGAGTCGTTCCAAGGGCGCGAGCCTGACGCGCGACCTCATCCGCTCCGGTGATAGAGGCGAAGGAGGCAATTTCCATGAGCTCCCCGAAACGTTCCGTTTCGTTTTCGCTCGGAGCCACTGCGGTCGGCGTGCTCGCCCTCGTGCTCTTCGGCGGCGCGGCTTTGGCGGCGACGCGCAACGTCGAAGTCGGTCAAGGGGGTGGCTTGAACTTCGTCGACGCGGTGAGCCACACCAGCACGTCCAACATCAACGTCGGCGACACGGTGATGTGGACCTGGGACGGCGGCTTCCACTCGACGACCTCGGGAACGTGCAGCGGAGGCTGCAGCCGGGACGGTATCTGGGATTCCGGCGAACAGGGGACGCCGTTCTCGTTCTCACAAACGTTCAACGCCGCCGGCACGTTCCCTTACTACTGTACGGTTCACGGCGCCAGCATGACGGGCACCGTGGTTGTCTCGCAGGCCGGGACGCCTCCCGTCGCCAACTTCACATGCTCGCCCTCGGCTCCGGTGATGGGAGCTACGGTGAGCTTCACGGACACGTCCAGCGGGGCCCCCACGTCCTGGAGCTGGAACTTCGGCGACCCCGCGTCCGGCTCGAGCAACACGGCGACGGTTCAGAACCCGACGCACGTTTTCCAGGCGGCGGACACCTACACCGTTTCGCTGACCGCCGCCAACGCGAGCGGCTCGAACACGGCCACGCGGCCGGTGACCGTCTCGGCCGGAGGCGGAGTCCCGTGCGCTCAGAACGACCAAACCCTGTGCTTGAACGGCGGCCGCTTCGAGGTGACGGCCGATTGGACGAAGGCGGACTCCTCCTCGGGCCGCGGGACCGGCGTGAAGCTGACGGACGACTCCGGCTACTTCTGGTTCTTCGCCAACACCAATGTCGAACTCGTCGCGAAAGTCCTGAACGCCTGCTCCTTCGCAGACGCCTACTGGGTGTTCTCGGCAGGCCTCACCGACGTCGGCGTGAGCCTGACGGCCAGGGACACGCAGACGGGTGTCGTGTACTCGTACGTCAATCCGACGGGCACGGTCTACGTGACCCAGGCCGCCACATCCGCCTTCCCGACGTCCTGCCCCTAACAGGGCGCGGCACAAAACGGATGTCGAGGAGCACACCATAGGCGACGCAACCCCGCGGCGTTGCGGCGGGGGCCGAAGGTGCCGACGACGCATCCCGACCGGCCGGTCTCCTCGATCGGCTCATCGCCGACGCCGCGCCCGATGATCTGGATGGGGCCCGAGCGCTCGCTCCGCCGGGACCCGTGACAGCCCCTTCGCGTACCTTCCGGCCTTGGGCCCGCGGCACTCCGGCAGGCGGGGAGGTCAGCGTCAGGACTTCGTAAATCCCTAACACGGGTCCTGATCGACACCAACCAAAGTCCCGGGACCTCTTCTCAGGCCCAGTCGGGCCCGAAGTCCTAGAGCGTTGCAAATGATGCAGACGTATCTTGACGCTCCATTTCCAAAGGCCCTTGCGAAAAAAAAGAATCGTCCCGCGCGTTTCCTCGAAAGGAGGGGCTACTCCATGAAGGCCGCCACGTCTCGGTCGCATCGCAGGTTTTTCACTTCCCTCTTTCCGCTATTGTTTCTGATCCCGGCCGTAGCGGGAACGCCCGCGATCGCCGAACTGCCCTGCTACGACGCCTCGGGCGCCGTCACGCCTTGCGAGGGCCCCGGGGGCATCCGATACAACGGACACCGGACGCAGCCCCCCCGGGTCCGAGCCGACAGCCTCGCGGCGGCGGGCATTCCACAGGACTACTTCACGACGCCTGGCTTCCTCATCGAGCCCGAGAGTCCCTACGATTCGCTCCGGAGCGTTCCCACGTGGAACGAGATCGAGCAGATCCTCGATAATCCGTACGCCTTCACGTACGACCTCGTCACACCCGGGAACTTCGACGGGTATCCGTCCTACCGGTCTTCGATCACACGCCGTCCGGCATTCTCGACGCTCGGCGCGACGTTGGACAGCCCCGGTCCGGCCTTGCCCGGCTTCCTGCTTCACCCGCTGAACTACAACCCGGCGAACGGCGAAGAGATGCGGCTCTTGAATCCCGGTTACCCGGGCGGAACGTTCAGCGTCCCCGATGAGCTCTTCCTGGATCTCGTTACGGACCCCACCGGGAATACCTGGGCCTGGACCTTCCGAGACGTGGACGTCTCCCCAGGCGAGGACCGTGTCGAAGAAACCGAGATCGACTACAACGGTCCGGTGAAGCCGGACCTACCCCTGTGCGTTACGAACCTGGAGCTCGTTCCCCCCGAGGGCACGACCCTGTGTGGATACGATCCGGGCGAGCCGAACTATTTCGGCTTCGGAGTCAACAACGCCACCGGCTACTCGACCCCGTCGGTTCCCGGCGTTCTGCTGCCCCAGTCCTTCATTCCCTCGAGCGGTCGACTCTTCGATCCGACGAGAGGAACGATCGAGAAGCGCAATCCGGGCAACGGCGTCGGCGGACTCCGCAAACCGTCGCTGCGCGTGCCCGAGGTCGGGGGCAGTCCGAACAACCCGAACTATCTGACCAACACGAACGCGAACGCCACCAAGCCCTCGAACGAGAACGACTACGTTCGGGATCGAAAAGCCGCGATGAGGCTGGGCAAGTCCCTCTTCTGGGACATGCAGGTCGGCAGCGATGGCGTTCAGTCGTGCGGCACGTGCCATTTCACGGGCACGGGTGTCGATACCCGCACCAAGAACCAGATCAACCCCAACCATCTGGGCGGGGACCTCAACATCGAGCTTCACGGACTCAACGCGGCCAACCAGGAACTGACCCCGGCGGACTTCCCCTTCCACAAGGTGTCCAATCGCGAGGAGGCGGGTGACCCGGCGTGTACGTCGCCGCTGATCGCGAACGTCACCAACGTCACGCCGGCTCTCGACCACCCCGTTTCGGGAAATTTCCCGGTCTGCGATTCCGCAAACATCGTGAGCGACCTCAACGACGTCTCGTCTTCGATGGGCGTCGTGTTCAACAAGTTCAGCGACATTGCCCCGATCGGGGCGTTCCAGGCGGCGGACAATGGGGTCAAGGCCGTCATGCCCGACCTGCGGACGGCGGGGGGCAACGAGATCGACCCGATTCCGGTTTTCCAGGGCTTCCGCCGGGTCGAGCCCCGCAACACGCCCACGATGCAGGCCGCCGGATTCAACTTCGACAACTTCTGGGATGGGCGGGCCCGCCATGACTTCAACGGCGGCAGCGTCTTCGGCGCCTCCGACCCCCAGAAGCACGTTTTCGTCAACAATCCCCCGAATCTGACGGCGACCCGGCAGGTCATCAAGTTCTCCAGCATCGGCTCGCTGGCGACAGGGCCGGGGCTCTCCGAGTTCGAGATGTCATTCCTGGGACGCAACTGGTCGAAGATCGGCAAGAAGCTGCTGCAGGCGGGAATCACCCCTCTGGCCAACCAGCTCGTGGCCAAGACGGACAGCGTGCTGGGTCCCTACTCCAATCAGGGCGGCGCGTCGAGCGCCTGCACGAGCCTGGCCGTCGAGGACCGCTCCGGAAGCTGGACCGGCACGAACGTGGACGGCAAGCCGGGCCTCTGCATCAGCTACCAGGGTTTGATCCGCCAGGCCTTCTATCCTCGTCTCTGGCAGAACACGTCCAAGCATCTCAACGGCTGTTACACCGACGGCAACGCCGCGTTGCATCCGAATCAGTGCGGCACCGGAATCTATCCGGCGGCCTCGATCGCCACTCTCGATCCGGACGGCGTCGTCCGCAGCCACAACAACGACCCCTTCGATCAATTCGTGCTCTCGATCGCCAACGGCGCGGTCAACGCCGCCGACACGAATCAGTTCACCCAGATGGAGGGCAACTTCAGCCTCTTCTGGGGGCTGGGTGTCGACCTCTGGGTACAGATCCTGGTTCCGGACCAGACCCCATTCGACCAGTTCCTCGAGAAGAATCCGGATGCGTTCATGAGCCTGGGCGACACGTCCGAAGTCCTGCTCGTAGACGATCTGGTCAACTGCACGACCCCGGGTCAGCGAAACGTGACTGTGCCGGGTTCGCCGGGTTACCCGATGGGAGATTGCTTCACCGAGTACGGCAATTTCAAACGCGATCCTGGCCTCTTCGCCCACACCGGTGCGACGGGAGAGGGCGGTGGGGGCGGCACGTTTACGCCGGCCGGAGGCACCCGCCAGCCGGGCGCTCCGGACCCGTTGCTCGGAGCCGACATTTTCTTCGCGTCCAACCTCTCGCTCAAGAACCCCACATTCCGGAGCGGACGGTGCGGTGCGTGCCACAACCTGCCGACGTTGACCGATAACACCATGCCCTTCACGTTCAAGGCCCAACTGCCCGACTTTGCGTCGGAGTTCTCGGCGACGAATCCCGGCGTAGAACTGTTGACCGAGCCGCTCGGACGAAGCCGCGTGATCACGGGTTTCCTGCTCGAGTCCGAGATTTCCGAGAACGGCCAGGACGCCGTCGAGCGCCGGTTCATCAACCAGAGCATCATCCCCAACCCGGTCGACGGCATCGCCTACCCCGACGGGGTCTTCCACCCGGAGAACAACTACATCGGAGCGGGTCAGGCCTTCATCGACAATGGCGTCTATAACCTCGGCGTCCGCCCGATTTCGAACGACATCGGCCGCGGTGGCACGGACGCCTTCGGATGGCCGTTGTCACTGGCCACGATGCTGCTCAAGAACCTCGGAGGCACGGGTTTCCAGCCCGGCACGGCCATGGCTACCTTCGATCCGAGTCTGGGACCCGAAGGAGGCCTCTTCGAGGAATCCGCCCAGGATCAGCAGATCAACCCGGGTGGAACCGACGAACCCGTCAACCCGCAGCTGCCGCCTTACCTGGCGCCCTTCATGAATGGGATCACCGTCGGGGATGCCCAACCGGAGCTGGACGAACCGGTCGCGGGAGTCAACACCCTGACCGACGTCGCCATGCTGGAGGGCTTCGGCGACAACCTGGGACCGATCAATCCCGCGGCCGTCAAGAACGAGGGTCTCAACATGAGCGAGTCCGAGCTGGAAGGGACCTGGCCCACGCCCAACCGCGTGCTCAAGGACGGCGCTTTCAAGGCGCCTCAGCTGCGGGACGTCGAGCTCACGGGACCGTATTTCCATAACGGCGGCCAGTTGACGCTGCGCCAGGTGGTGGATTTCTACACCCGGGGCGGCGACTTCCCGATGACGAATGCCGCGCACCGGGACTTCCTCCTGGTCAACCTGAAAGTCGAAGCCCAATCGAATCTCAACGAGGACGAGCTGAAATCCCTGGTGGACTTCCTGCTGGAGCTCACCGATGAGCGGGCCGCGTACGACAAGGCGCCCTTCGATCATCCCCAGGTCATCATTCCCGTGGACGGCCTCGCGCCCGACAACACGGCCAGCCGGTCCGTGTTGCTCGCGAATCCGATGTTTCGAGACGTGCCCGCGGTCGGCGCCTCGGGTCAGGGGACCCGTGAGCTGGGCTTCCTGGGGGTCGAAAGGGGAGATCGAAACAACCCGAATTGCAACCCGGCTGTCGGTCCGATTAGTCACTACTGCCACTGAGCGAGTCTCGCGTTATGGCTACCCTGCCCATCACTCCCCGAATTCGGGGGTGATGGGCAGGACTTTGTGAGGCGTTGGCATGACCAGAGGCGTCGGCACACAGACGCGCACGGCGGAAGCGTCCATTCTCGTACTGGCTATCGCCGGCGCCTTCTCCTCCTTCGAAGTCGCTCGGGCCGAAGAACCGACGAAAGGGCCCGATCTCGACCGCATCGAGATTTCCTTCAAGCTCGATCCCCGCCTCGTGTCCGGCGTCTACGGGGGAGGGGAGCGATGGGTCGCGCCGCCGAAATTTGTGGGAGCCTCCGCCCAGGACACGGTCGAGGCCCGCGCCGAAGGCTTCGTGGCGAACGGTTCCCCGATGAGGATCCACCCGGAGTGGATCTCGTCGGACCCCGAGATGGTGACCGTGTTGCCGAAGGAAGGCGACCGGGTCACGATCGTCGTGAACCGCGCGGGAGAGAGCAGACTCAAGGTCGTGTCCGGGCGAGTCTCCAGGGAGTTCGTCGTCCATGCCAGGTCGGTGGGCAAGACGATCCAGATCGAGATCGCTCAGCCGCCTCCCACCCGGGACGTTCCGCCGGCTGTCTCTCCGCACCAGGTCTCCAGCGCGTCGCCTCCTCCGGCTGCCGAGAAAGGCCTCGATCTCGGCGAGAGAAATCGGCTCGAAGGCGCGACGTTTCTCGCCGACAACGAGAAGAGGGAAGGTGTGGTGACCCTGCCGAGCGGGCTGCAATACGAGATCGTCAAGGCCGCCGACGGAAGGAAGCCGACGGTGAACGATCTGGTCGTCTGTCATTACCGGGGAACTTTCATCGACGGCACGGAATTCACCAGCACCTACAAGCTCAAGAGGCCGGCGAGCCTTCCTGTTGGAAAACTCGCCCTTCCAGGTTGGATCGAGGCCCTGCAGCTGATGCCCCTGGGCTCGAAGTGGAGGCTCTTCCTGCCTTCCCAACTGGCTTACGGGGAACGTGGAAGTCGGTCCACCCGAAAGAGTCGGGCCGTCGGGCCCAACGCGACCCTCGTCTTCGAGATGGAGCTCCTCGCGATCAAAGCGCGGGGCACGGCGAAAGGGGGGGCGCTGGTGGTCAGGGCCCCGGGGTCGGGAGAATGACCGTGAGGGTCGTGTTGGCGCTCATGGTGGCCGCCGTCGCCGCTCCGGTTCAAGCTCAAAAGACGGCTACGGTGTCGCCCACGCCGTCACGGACGCAGCCAGCCGCTCCGGCGCCCGGAAACGTCTCCGACGAGAAGGCGCTCTACGCTCTCGGT
>Ga0157376_10001643_pt1 | contig 14843 bp, 15 predicted proteins | sample M45metaG_FD_121801 | JGI IMG/M metagenome (GOLD analysis project Ga0157376, IMG submission 121801) | Miscanthus rhizosphere microbial communities from Kellogg Biological Station, Michigan, USA - M4-5 metaG | ecosystem: Host-associated > Plants > Roots > Rhizosphere > Soil | place: USA: Michigan... | reverse complement strand
TGGAGGATATTGAAAAAGAAACCGTGGATTTCCAGCCGAATTTCGACGATTCCCTGACAGAACCTACTGTGTTGCCTTCCCGAATCCCGCAACTGCTCATCAACGGCGCCAGCGGTATTGCCGTAGGGATGGCTACCAATATTCTGCCCCACAACCTTGCCGAATCTATTGACGGATGTGTTGCCTATATCGATAAAAAAGATATTACGATAGAAGAAATCATGCACTTTGTAAAAGCGCCCGATTTCCCGACAGGAGGTGTGATCTTTGGAATGGAAGGAGTAAAAGCCGCCATGCATACGGGTCGCGGCAGGGTAGTACTCCGTGGCAAACTGCATGTGGATACCAAAGTAAGCGGCCGCGAACAAATTATTATTACAGAAACCCCCTACCAGGTAAACCGGGACGGTTTATGCGACCGGATCGGTCAGCTGGTCAATGAAAAAACCATCGAGGGTATCACGCATGTAAATAATGAATCCAACGAAAAAGAGGGAACAAGAATCGTCATTGATCTCAGAAGGGATGCGGTAGCCAATGTGGTCATTAACCAGCTATACAAACATACCGAACTGCAAACCTCTTACGGTATCAACAACGTTGCCCTGGTGAAAGGCCGGCCACGCACATTGAATATCCGCGAGATGATTGTTGAGTTTGTGGAATTCCGGCATGAAGTCGTGATCCGCAGGACTCAGTTTGAATTGCGGGAAGCCGAGAAGCGTGCCCATATTCTGCAGGGTTATCTGATCGCGCTCGATCACCTGGATGAAGTCATCGCGCTGATCCGTTCATCTTCCACACCGGATCTGGCTAAAGAAAACCTGATCAATGCAGGCTGGGGTCTCAGCGAAATTCAGGCCAAAGCCATACTGGAACTGCGTTTACAGCGCCTGACCGGCATGGAAAGAGATAAAATCCGCAACGAATTTGATGAACTTCAAAAACAAATTGCCTATCTCCGGGACCTGTTACAGGACGAATCTAAACGCTTCGCCCTGATACGTAAAGAGCTCCTGGAAATAAAAGAAAAATTTGGAGACGCACGGAAAACGGAGATCACTTATCTGGATGATGAAGTTCAGATCAAGGATCTGATCAAGGAAGAAGATGTTGTAATCACCATTTCGCATAACGGATATATTAAAAGAACTTCGGCTACTGAATACCGTCAGCAACGACGGGGTGGCAGGGGATTGAGCGGCGGTAAGGCGCGGGTGGAGGATTATATAGAACATCTCTTTGTTGCCAGTTCCCACCATACGCTCCTGTTCTTTACTGAAAAAGGAAAATGTTTCTGGCTGAATGTCTACCAGATTCCGGAGGGTGATCGTGTGAGCAAGGGCAGGGCGATACAAAACCTTATTCAGATACCTCTTGATGATAAGATAAAAGCCATCATAGATGTAAAAGATATCAAGGATAATGAGTTCCTGAATAGTCATTTTATCGTACTGTGTACCAAGAGGGGCGTTATCAAAAAAACGCTGCTGGAAGATTTCAGCCGTCCGCGGCAAAGTGGTGTGAACGCCATCACAATCCTGGAAAATGACCAGCTGCTGAATGCCCGTTTAACTGATGGAAACTGTGAGATCATGATGGCTGTTAAATCCGGCCGTGCCATACGATTCCCGGAAGGGAATGTAAGGCCTACGGGAAGAGGTGCGATCGGCGTGAGCGGCATAGAAGTGGATGATAATCTGGATGAGGTGATTGGCATGATATGTGTCAATAAGGACGATAAATCCAAAACGGTTCTGGTGGTGAGTGAAAATGGTTATGGTAAACGTACTGTGATCGAAGAATACCGTGTCACAAACCGTGGGGGAAAAGGAATCAAAACCATCCAGGTAACTGATAAAACAGGAAAACTGGTTGGTATTCTGGATGTGACTGAAAAAGAAGATCTGATGATCACCTGTAAATCGGGCATTACGATACGTATGCCGGTTAATGGGATCAGTGAACTGGGGCGCGCTACTCAGGGCGTCAAATTGATCCGGCTGGATGAAGGCGACGGTATAGCCGCGATTACACAACTTGACGAAGAATCTACCATTGAGGAGGTAAAAGAAGGGGAAGGCCCGGTTTTGGATATATTACCTCCTGAACCAGATGCTGAATAATGTCATCAGAAAACTTCAAATAAAAAATCTCATGAAACGGATCTTTCTAAGCCTGTTAATGGCGTTTGTCATTTCCGGATTGTTTGCCCAATCCATCGACAAAGCAAAAGAATTACTGAGAGCAAATAAAGTCGCTGAAGCCAAGGAAGAAATTGACAAAGCGATGGCCGTTGAAAAAAATCAGAAGAATGCAGAGGGCTGGTACTACAAGGTGAAGATTTACAATGCCGTTGCTGTAAATGAACAGCTGAAAACGCAATATCCGGACGCCCTGATTCAGTCGCTGGACGCCCTGAAGAAATATACGCAGTACGATGATAAAAAACAGGTCCTGCTGGCAGCAGACGGATATAAGCCGGTGAATGAAATCTACCAGGGACTGTTCCAACAGGGAGCGACCAATTACAATGCTCAAAAATATAAGGAATCGCTGACTGATTTCACGGCCGCCATCAGTGCCATTGGTTTTATGTATAAAGAAGGGTGGATCAAACAGAGCATGGATACCACATCTCTACTGTATGCGGGTATTTCTGCTGAAAAAACCAATAAAAGGGATACAGCACTGATATATTATAAAATCATTGCCGATTCCGGAATAACCAATATCGGCGGCAATGACATGGCTGAAATTTATAAATGGCTGGCAGATTATTATTCACGTAAAGACGACAAGGCAATGGCAGCCCATTATACAGCCCTGGGCAGATCCAAATATCCAAAAGATATTTTTTATGTGGAACTTCAGTTGGATGCCCTGCGCAAATCCGGCCCGAAGGATTCTCTTTTTGCCAAGTATGAAGAAATCAATAAAGATTTTCCGGACAGCGCCATATATTATTTCAATTACGGACTGGAACTCTACCAGTATGCATCGGATACGAGTTCCGGAAAACAAGTGGCTAATGCAAGTGAGTACATAAAAAAAGCACAGGAAAAACTAACTACGAGTTTGAAACTGAATCCCAATTACGCTCAGACTTCGCTTGTTTTGGGACAAATCCTGTACAATCAGGGAGTTGAATTTCAGGTTTTGGGAAAACCCAAAGGCAATACGACACCGGCTGAGTTGAAACAGCGGCAGGATTACAGGGCAGAGTCTACTAAAAAATTCAACGAAGCCATTCCTTATCTGGAGAAAGTTGATCAGCTGCTGGGTGGTGCGGGGAAATTAAAGAAGGCTGATAAAGTGGCACTCAGGGATGCGTATGATATGCTGGTAACAATTTATGAGTCCAGAAAGGACACTGCTAAAATTGCGTTCTGGACCGATAAGTACAATAATGTAGACAAGGTTCACTAATACAGTTTATAAAGATTCCATGCAGCGGGGTAATTCCGGTTGCATGGATTTTTTTTTACCGCAGTGCGAAATGCAGGTTGGCATTCATCACAAGCTGTTTTTGATTAAATGCATAAGCGGGTTCAATGCCGATGCCGATAACACGTGTCAGCGGAACCACATATCTGAATCCCGTCTGTAATTCTACATAAGACAGATTTACTATGCCCGGCGCGGCAATCAGATAGAGATGATTCGATAGTTTATACTGACCTTTCACGTAAAAACTAAGTAAGACCTGCTTCTGGGAAGAGCTGGTTTTATTTTCCGGGCTGGAATTCCCGGCCCATACCATACTGGTACCGATAAAATAACTGAATCTACCGGCATCTTTTTTCCAGGAGCCCGCTTCTACACCAAATCCCATTCCATGTCCGGTTTGAAATACCTGGTAAACGGTTAGTGAAGGAAAAGACGGGATGCAACACGAATTGCAGCTCTGACTTTTTAATGCATTGAACTGAAGACAGCAAATGATCATCATCAAAAGCAGTCCCGTTTTGTTTTTAATTTTTCGGGAACAATGGAAAAATAAATTCTCCGGAAGGGTAAACGTTTTCATAACTGATTAATTTAAAAGAGGTCGCTAAAGGAAACGAACGGCGGTCTTTTATTGGGATGGATCAGTTAAACAAGGATCGCGGAAAGATGAAAATGGAGATCAGAGGATGATGGGGAGAGTTAAATATACTTTGCGATTTCCGGTTTTAAAAGCGTTTTGTATTTTTTTTCCTAAACTACGGTTTTGGGAAACTGTACTAAATTGGGAAATTACCCGTTTAAAAGCATGGGTAGCCACCCGGAGATATTCAAAACCACTGCATTGGCCATTACCGAAGAGCATACGCCAGCCCCGAGATTCAAATTCAAACCGCAATTATCCGGACTTCGCTTCTGCGCCGTTTTATTCGTGGTAGTTTACCATTTTTCTGCTTTTTTAATGGACCTGAAATGGCACTACGACCTGGGTTCCCTTATTGTGTTCTTTTTTGTTTTAAGCAGTTACCTGATAACCCGCATTTTGATAGACGCGAAAAAAAAGGCCCACGTAAAGGGAATGCCTGTCTGGAAAGTGGGAGTGGCCTTTCTTACACGCAGGACCCTGCGCATTTTTCCGGCCTGTTACCTGTATCTGATCATACTGATGCTATTCCCTGTGGAGGGGCGTGAGGTGAGAGAACATCCCGGGGTATATTTTGGGTATATGTACAATGTCTGGGTCTTCATTACAGGGTCCTGGGGCCCTTATACGGTTCATTTATGGACGCTGGCTGCTGAGGAGCAGTTTTACATTATCTGGCCCTGGATTGTTCTGTTTATACCTACACGACACCTGGCAAAGGTATTCGGGCTGATGGTTTTGGCAGGAGTTGTATTCCGGATTGGGATGCTTACCCTGGCTCCCCAATACGGGCAGTTTCCGATGCTGGTGCTGACGCCAGCCTGTATAGATAATTTTGCAGCGGGCGCCCTGCTCGCTTACCTGCACTATTCAGGCCGGGAAAACAATCCCTGGCTGAAATGGGCCAGTCTGATGGCGATTCCCTTCTGGATCTTTCTGATAATGACTAAACACCACCGCCTTTTCATTGGGCTCGACAGGGTATTTATTTCATTGTTTTCTGTTACGGTTATTGATATCGCCAACAGAGGATACAAAGGATTTGCCGGGAAATTTTTAGAGAACAGGCTCGTACAGTATCTATCCAAAATTAGTTATGGAATTTACTTGTATCACCTCATCGCCACTTTGTTTTTCTGGAAATTATTCGGGGTTGTACAGGAGGTCATTAGCAGGAAAGGATATGATCTATCCGCTGTTGGTAAATTTCTTTCCTCCCCGTATATCAGCTTCTGGATTTATTTTATCCTTTCGGTAGCCTGTGCCACGATCTCATGGTACTGTGTGGAAGAACCTTTCAACAATCTCAAAAAATTATTTGATTATGTGCGGCCCAAAAAAGCAAAAAGTAAAAACCTCTAACACTCTCACACCCTCACACGCTCACACTTGTCTCGGCATCTTATACCCAAACATGATTTTCAACCGGATCTTAAACCAGTAAAAAAAAGTGGTTCTGCTGAAATGCATATCCATTGCCCTTTTTGCCTGCTCCAGTGCGACATAGGGCTTTTTATACAGGTGATAAATTTTATCTGAAGTCAATGCAAAATAAACCGATAAATGTTTTATGGTGAACCGTTTTGCCTCCGCACGCTGATGAAGCGGCAGGAATTCCTGTATAAGGTCCACTACCTTCAAAGCGTCTGTCATACTTTGTCCTGAAAGAAAATAGCGGCCGGTAATATTGTTCTGATGTACTCTGTACAGGGCCAGTCGCTCGGGACTATGGGCTACAGGATAATGGGCTGCAATGCGCACCCACATTTCCCAGTCCTCCCCATAGTGGACAGCATAAAAACTGCCGAGCTTTTCATAAACGGATCGCCGGACGACCATGGCAGGAGCCTGCACTAGCTGGGAGCGCGCAATCTGGTATAGCCAGTTGTCAAGCAGACCGGGTTTATTTAATAAAACATCGTTATCGTATAACCTGATATTTTTTTCATCTACGAAAGTAAATCCTGTAAATGCGGCACCGGCCTCGGGGAAAGCCGAAAATAATTTTTCGATTTCATTATAGAATCCGTTCCTCAGTTTATCGTCTCCGTGCAGTATATGAATATAGTGGCCCGTAGCCCTGTTCAGACAGGTTTCGAAATTGCGCAGGCTTCCCACATTTTCGGGTTGCCGGTAATATCCAACCCTTCCTTTGCCTGCCTCTTTCACCAGCGCTTCCACATCAGCATCTGTACTTGAGTCATCTACTACTTCAATCTGCATTTGAAAAGGACCGGGATCCTGTTGCAGGACGGAGAGGATATTTTCAACGAGGTATTGACTGCAATTGTAGGCAGGAATCATGACTGACCAGCGCGGCCGTTGTTTATTTTCCGGAACCGGTTTAATTTCCGGAGGGTGATTGGGTATACGTTCGATCATTACTGGCTGAGGTTTACCGGAAAGGAGGGTCTTACGACGCCGGCCCATTTACCGGACCAGCTGCCTGAATCCTTATAATCCTCCACATCAAATGATAAGCAGGATTCAAGATAGAAGAGCCGGATGATTGAATTTCTAACGAATGTTATAGAGATATAGTACAAGCCATCGTTCAAAAAATTTCCTGGAATGGCAGATTCTCCTTTCACTATCCCTTTTTTAAAGGAATAATTCCGGGACGCCACTTCGAAAATCATTTCACCGGCATTATTGAAAACCTGCAGGACCACCATGAGTTCACCAGCTTCCTCTACCTGGTAAAAAAATTCAAATAAAATGCGAAGGGGGGTTCGGACATCGATTACCTGAAACTGATTCTGATATTCCGGGATCAGTTCCAGTCTTTTAATCCGGATATTTTCGTTTCCCGGCTGTTCCGTTTGATTAGAATAGTCGACACCCAGAAACTGATCACGCGTCATTTTTCCATAACTGGCAAGAACAGATTCTGAATCGCCCGAAGCGATTATACTGCCCTTGTCAAGCACGATGGCCCGGTTGCATACATTCCGGATGGTTTGAATATTATGACTTACAAAAAGAATTGTTTTTCCTTCTTCTTTTGAAATCGACTTTATTTTATTTAGACATTTTTGTTGAAACTCCGCATCGCCAACAGCGAGCACCTCGTCAATAACCAGAATTTCGGGATCCAGATGAGCAGCTACAGCAAAAGCCAGCCGCACATACATCCCGCTGGAATATCTTTTTACCGGCGTATCCAGAAAACGGGAAACACCGGAGAATTCTATAATCTCTTCGAATTTCCGGTCGATTTCTTTTTTCTTCATGCCCATGATATGGCCGTTCAGATATATATTTTCCCTTCCGGTTAATTCACTGTGAAAACCGGTACCCACTTCCAGAAGACTGGCAATTCTTCCGTTACCGGAAATTCTACCGGAGGTCGGAAGTGTTATCCTGGAAATAATTTTTAATAAAGTGGATTTCCCTGCTCCGTTTTTTCCGATAAGTCCAAGCACTTCTCCCTGGTAAACATCAAAACTGATATCGCGTAAAGCCCAGATATATTCGCGGCTCTCCGTCTCCTGCGCAGGCTGCTTATGAAGCTTGCCCGCCCACCAGTCCTTCAGATCTTCTTTAATAGTATGGGAACCGAGCACGCCCAGTCTGTAATATTTGGAAATATGCGCTGCCTCGATCAGTTTTTTTGCCATGATTATATTACGTCCATGATTTGAATCTCCCTTTTATTAAACAGGATGACGCCGGTTATGAGGATAATAAAAGTGGTCAGTATACAGAGCATTAAATACGAGAGTGGAAGGGGATGGGGTTTAAAAAAAGAGGAGCGGAATATTTCTATAACCGGCGTCAGCGGATTCAGCCAGAAAATGAATTCATATTTCTTCGGAATCAGGGAAGCCGGATAAACGACCGGTGCCGCGAACATGAAAAGCCGTAAAAGGAATTGCATGATATTATCAAGATCCCGGTATTTGGCAGTCAGCACACTTACGATCAACCCGCATCCGAGCGCAAAACAGGCCGTGATCAAAATCATACAGGGGGCCAGCAATATCTGCCAGCTAAGATGTATGGTCGTGCCTTTCAGGGTATAGACTAAGCAGACACCCAGAAAAAGCAACAGCTGGATAGAAATGCGGAACGAATGAAAAAGTATACTGCTGAGAGGTACGATCAGCCTGGGAAAATAAACCTTGTTAAATATGTATGCGTTGTATTGAAAAGTATTCATGGTCGTCGTGATGCAGTCTGCATAGTATGACCAGATAATGATGCCCGGGAGATAAAAAAGTAAAGCGGGAATCCCGTCCGTAGGAATTTTTGCTACCCGGCTGAAGATGATGAAGTAGACAAAAGTGGTAAAAAGCGGTTGCAAAAAAACCCACACAGGTCCCAGGATCGTCTGCTGGTAGCTGGCTATGATATCCCGGCGGACAAAGCGGAAGATGAGATCCTTATATTGAAAAAGTTCACGCAGGTTGAATCGAAACCAGGCCCGGTGAGCCGATATTTCCCATTGCCAGTCTGCATTTTTCTCCATGTAAGCAAAAGTCCTGATGCGGACACTGAAAAGTAATCCATTTTCGCTGAATTGAGAAACCCGCGGGTGTCAGGAAATAACCTGCAGGTCAGGCAGGCATGTAGCGGGAAAATGGAATCAGGATTTGAAATTTTCCTGGGAGGAATTTTCAGGCGATCTTATTTTCGCCAGGAGGGTTTCTGAATCGAAAGGTTTGGCGAGAAAAAAATTAGCGCCGGCATCGTAAGCTTTATTTTCTACATCAGGTAGCCCTGACATGATATAAACCGGGGTGTCTTTCATGTAACTATTTTTCATCTCCCGGCATACATCCAGGCCATTTCCGTGGTCCAGTTTGATATCGAGCAGAATCAGATCCGGCTGCAAAAGTCCGACGGTTTTTAAAATTTCGTCGGCATCTGTCAGGGGACAAATCCTGCAGTGATAAGCCTGAAGCAGGAACCGCAGACCATGTAATAAATCCAGGTCATCCTCAACGATCATTATTTTTAACATGAGCAGTGTTTCTATATTATAATACTTATATGATGCCAAAAAGGTTGTTATCCATACAAATAACCACTGTTAAAAATGGGTATTTATATCTACAATTTTACCGAGCCTTTTTCCCAAATTAGGAATGAGATTAACCCCCTAAAAGTTCATCCAGTTTTTCGTCGCTGATATTGTCAGCATCGCGGGACAAGGGATTCTCAGTTTCTTCGAACGCATTAGAAGACCCCAGATGTTTATTAACTGGATTTTCCTGAATTTTCTTTTTGATTTTTTTTTATTGTCCGGATTATCTTTTGGTTCTTCCATTTTATTGATTCATTTGAATGACACCCACATCGGTCGGCTGGCCTTCCACTACTAAGACATCCTGCTTAAAGCTGTCCCTGTAAGGTGGTTTGCCCTCCAGCATTAGCGTATAATTTCCGGGTTTTACATTCGTAATCGTAAATCCACCCTGTATCACCGGACTATTCAGGGTATCGGTTTTGGAAATAAGCCAGGCCCTCGTTGCGCCATTGGCCGGTACAACCGAACCTTTAACCGGGCTGTTCCAGATATGCCTGAAAGAAGTGCAAAGACATACTGCCAGTCCGGCAATGAATAGAACGCCCGCAAGCGTTCTGGAATGTTTTGCCTTCATATTAAATCTTTAATAGCAATTATTATTCCCAATTACAGTCCTATATTCGAAAGGGTATGTCCGTTAAAATATTTCATATTGGCATTGCTGGTGCAGGCATATCGGGACTGATGGCCGGACTGGAAATTTTATCCGCGGGCCATGCCGTTACCATATACGAATCCAGGTCACGTGCAGGTGGCCGGATCCAGAGTCTTGACCTGGATGGGATCGTGGTGGAAACAGGCCCCGAATTTATTCATGGCCACCTGAAAGAAACAATCGGGCTCCTGAAGAAATACAATATCCGTTATGATCCGGTTTACGGAAAGAATTACGCTTCCAAACTGGGTATGCTAAAAGAAAGCACTGATTGGGATGAAGGATGGGATTCGCTGGTGGCAAAAATGAAATCAATAAAAGAAGACCTGCCGCTGGGTGAATTCCTCGAAAAAAATTTCCCCGGAAACCAGTTTCGTTCCCTGAGACAGACGGCTATTGGATTTGCAGAAGGATTTGATCTGGCAGATATAAAGACAGCCAGCACACGTGCCTTAGGCAGGGAATGGGAAAACGGGGAATCAGAACAGTATCGAATTCCCGCAGGATACGGAACCCTGATTGATGCAATGCAAAGAGAATTTGTACATGGCGGCGGGAAAATATTAATGGATCACCCGGTTGAAAGAGTGGACTGGAATTCTGATCAGATTAAAATACGCGTCGCCGGTAACCGCGAATTCATTCTGGATAAACTGATTATCAGTTTACCTCTGAATGCATACGATGAGAAAATATCAGGTTCCGAATCCATCGGGTTTAGTCCCGCTCTGAACGAAAAGAAAAATGCTCTCCGGTTAATCGGGTTCGGCACGGTTGTCAAAATAGTCATGATTTGGGATTCGGCGTTTTGGAAACAGCTGGCGCCGGAAGCGCAATTTATTTTTTCAGACTGTTTTATTCCAACCTGGTGGACGCAATGCCCGATGGACCTGCCCTTGCTGACGGGTTGGCTTGGTGGGCCAAAAGCCATGCGTTTTGCAAATGAGGAGGACGCTTTTTTTCTGGACAAGGCAATTGAAAGCCTGTCCGATATATTTTCTATTTCGTATGAAAATTTAAAAAAGGACCTGAAACAGTCACGCATTTTCAATTGGAAAAATGAGCCATGGAGTAGAGGTGCTTATAGTTATGCTCTTGCCGGAGGTAACAATGCGAAAGCCATTTACAGCGAATCCGTAGAGGACCGGATTTATTTTGCCGGTGAGGCTTGCTATGAAGGGCCTTTTCCGGGTACGGTTGAAGCAGCTGTCGTGAGCGGAAAGGAAACCGCGAGACAGCTGCTCACAGAAATTAAAAATAAATAAATGTGTAAAAATGTTTTAAACTTGTGGATAATATTTCCATAAAGATCTTCAGCAGACCTGTAAATTCACCGACTAAGTAACCCCTTATGCATTCAGTAGAAACTCCAGCCTTTTCAGAAAAAGGATTCGTTAGTACAGTTCATGTTCTGAAAACTGGTGAAATTATCTACTCCCTGCAGGATTTTTTAAAGATTGAAAGCCGGTTTTCCTGGGTGGATAAAAAATACCTTGTGACCAAGATCCTTGAGTTGCAAAAAAAAACCGATGATCGCAGAAGGTCATTCCTGGTGATCTATGAAGATGGTAACCAGATCCGGGAATATATCAATATGGATCAGACATTTCAGCCGCTTCCTTACTGCTGACTTTCACCTCTGATTCTTCATCCTCTTTCCTTACCAGATCGTTATCCGGTTCATTTTCCTTACTGCTTACTTTCACCTTCCGATTCTTCATCCTCTTCACGGACCAGCTCGTTATCCGGTTCATTTTCCTTCCTGCTTACCTTCACCTTCCGATTCCTCATCCTCTTGACGGACCAGTTCGTTATCCAGGTCATTGCCAAAAAGATCTCTTGACTGGGATTCTTCCTGCAGAAATTCACCTTCATTGTCTTTTTCGTCAAGACTTAAAGAACCAACCGGTAAATCTTCATCATCAGCCGAGCCCAGACTTTCATTCAGCAGTTTTTTTTCCAGCGGGCTTATATCGCTCTCTTCAAGGCTGTCAGATTCTTCCAATAGTTCATCGGCTTCCTCGTCTGAAGAAGAAATAGTAATATATCCCGGAAGCTGATCTATATTTTTTCCAGACCGTGTGGCTCCCGGAATATCTTTCAGTTCCGGCAGATTAAAAATGGCCTCGTCTGGCTGTAATTTTTCCTGGTCTGCCGCTGAATCGGTTAAGTCTTCGTTCAGGTGTTTTTTCTTTGTCATGATCATTCTTTAACTTGTACTGCTAAAATTTTCATGCCATCATTGCGATCCGCTTTCAAAGACGGATGGCATCCTTTTATAACTGCATACCGAAAACCATTTTATGAAAAAAATACTCCTTTCAACCTTCGTTTTAGTAGCATTTGTGTTTGTTTCCTGCGGCAGTTCTTCGGATACGCCGCCAAAGAATACAGATACGACTGTTTCCTCGGGTCCGGATTCTGCAGCGAATAATGGTATTATACCTCCTTCTGCTGCCCCGGGAAATGCAGGAAATTCTTCCCTGGCTGATACGACCTATAAGTCGAAGGATAGTTTAAAAAAATAGGAGCCCGGTTCTTTTCATTTATGGCGCGATTCATTCAGAGGTCCGAAAACGGCGTCATGTACATCAAGCTCATTTAGAGGTCTGAATACGGCGCCCTGTGCATCAAACATGGTTCATTCAGAGGTCTGAATACAGCGTCCTGTGCATGAGGACGCTTTCAATATGATTCACCGAAATATTATTTCTGTATTTCGGATCAGCAGAAATTGTTTTCCATTCCCTGCTTGCTCCAAAAGATTTCCAATGTTCCGACCGCGCGGCAGTGTCAGTAAATACAACCATATAATCCAGGTTAGGCATACGGCTTCCTGACAGGACATCTGCATAAAAAACGGCCTGGAAATCCAGGCGTTTGAATAGTGCAATTTCACCGCCCGCATTGAACATATCAACTTTTACCCGATGCAGTTCTTCTGTAGGACTTTCATAATTTCTCAACTCATATATAGCATCCGGATGTGATTTTAATATGGTTGGAATGAGTTTTGGCTGGTCAGGAAATGCTTCCATAAGGGTGGATTCCATTCTGATGAAAGGGTAATGATTGGTATCCGCATCAATAAATCCTTTTGCAGCGGCTGTATAAATGGGATCTAATTCAATATTAAGTTTTGATTTTCGCCAGACATCTACCGAGATATAAGGAATCAGCACGACGATCAGTTTGATTTCGCTTGTGTCATTTGAAATCGGTTTAAATACACCGATTTGTTTTATACCCAGGCGGTGCATCGCAGGCAGGAATGCATCCTTGAGATAATTATCGGTTTCATTGACCTGAGCAGTTGATTTCAATTTATAAACACGGAGTTCGTATGTTTCTCTCTGGCTATAACTAACCAGGCACATTGAAATCAAAACTATGAAACCGGCCAGGCGGACCAATTGTTTTTTCATTTATATACATTTTTAGATTTTATCCCAGGCGGTACTAAGGTAGCATCTCACCGCCGGAATCTGTGGCATTTGGCCGATAAATTTCAACCGCATTTTTTTAAAAAAAGGAAGGCCAGCCAGGGAAATTAAGTGAAAGTTTTTCCGGGACATGTTTATTCATTGAAATTTATTTCATCTTTGTTTATTAAATCGGATATTTTATGGGTGATACATTCCGGGAAGACCGATATGATAAAATGCAATACCGCCGCACGGGTCAGAGCGGTTTGCTTTTGCCGGCTGTTTCCCTTGGCCTCTGGCATAATTTCGGGCATATAGATAATCAGGAAACGGCCCGCAGCATTTTACGACTTGCCTTTGATAAGGGAATTACACATTTCGATCTGGCGAACAATTACGGTCCTCCGCCAGGATCTGCCGAAGAAAATTTTGGAAGAATATTTAAACAGGATTTTGTACATCACCGCGACGAACTGATCATATCCAGCAAAGCGGGCTGGGGTATGTGGCCCGGCCCGTACGGAGATCATGGTTCTAAAAAATACCTGGTTGCCAGTCTGGATCAGAGTCTGAAGAGAATGGGGCTCGACTATGTTGATATTTTCTATCACCATCGTCCTGATCCGGATACTCCGCTCGAGGAAACCATGCGGACCCTGGACCTGATTGTACGTCAGGGAAAAGCCTTGTACGTCGGTATTTCCAGTTATAGTGCACAGGAAACGGAAAGCGCTGTACTCATGCTACGGGCTATGGGCACACCCTGCCTGATACATCAGCCGAAATATTCCATGTTCGAAAGATGGATAGAAGATGGATTGCTGGATGTGCTGAAAGATGAAGGTGTCGGTTGTATTTGTTTTAGTCCTTTGGCACAGGGGCTGCTTTCCAATAAATATCTGAAAGGAATACCGGAAGGTTCCCGTGCGCTCAGTCATCGCGGAAACGGTGCCATTGATGAAACGGCGATTACACCGGAAAAAATTGCAAAAGCTGTCAGGCTCAATGAAATTGCAAAAAGACGCGGTCAGAATCTGGCGCAACTTGCCCTTGCCTGGGTACTGCGTCATGAGGCAGTCACTTCAGTGCTCATTGGCGTTAGTAAACCGGAGCAGCTAACAGAATCTATCGGCTGTCTGGAAAATCTGTCATTCAGCACCGGGGACTTGAAAGAGATAGATACTGTACTTAAGTCCTAGGGAAGTGTGGTGAATGTGAAATTGTGTAAAATATGTAAATGTAGAAATGAAATGACTAATGACAATGTGATAATGTGATTCAAATTACATTCTAAAATTGTTATTAAAACAATTACATTTTCATATTGTCATTAAAAATTTAATCTTCACCATTTCACATTCCTCACAATTCCACATTTACCAAACTTTACCAGGCTTCCCCGAGGTTTACAAAAAATCCGTGCGATCCCTGTCTTCCCCAGCCATAGTCTATGGCGATATTGGTACGGGAAAATTTGTTGAGTTTTATTCGCAGTCCCAGTCCGCCCGCAGGTGCGATGGATTGAAATTTCCAGGTATCGATATCAGAGAAACTTTCAAAATTGGCAAAGACAACCATGCCGAACAATCCGTTTCTGGTTAACTGGATGCGGTATTCCATTTCCGCATCCAGCATATTGTT
>Ga0157376_10001642_pt1 | contig 14845 bp, 11 predicted proteins | sample M45metaG_FD_121801 | JGI IMG/M metagenome (GOLD analysis project Ga0157376, IMG submission 121801) | Miscanthus rhizosphere microbial communities from Kellogg Biological Station, Michigan, USA - M4-5 metaG | ecosystem: Host-associated > Plants > Roots > Rhizosphere > Soil | place: USA: Michigan... | reverse complement strand
GAATTCAAAAAAATATTTTTCCCAAGTTGGTATCTCACTGTGAAAAGACTTTTTTAAAGGACCCCATATTTGTACAGTCAGATGAGTCACGGACATTAGTCGAGATGAAAGGAACCGGCGAAATATATAACCATTCATCTCAAAGATGTGCAACGCCAGACTCTTGATGACTTCAGTAATTCAATTATTAAAAACTAAAATCCATTCTATGGGAACATTTGAAAAAGGGTTTATGGGAGGATTTAGCGGAAAAGTCGGACCCGCGGTCGGCAGTGCCTGGAAAAATCTCAGCGTATTGCGTAGCAGGCCACCCCGTAAAAGGCGTGGTCAGCCTTCCGATTCGCAGTTGGAGCGGCAGGCGAAATTTACAGTCATCGCAAATTTCCTTCATCCGCTGACTGATTTACTCAACCGGACCTACAAAAAATCCGCATCAGGCGAAATGTCTGGTTACAACAAAGCCCTTTCTGTCAACAGCGAATTCCTTACAGGTACAAGTCCGGACTTTACAGTGGACTATGCCAAAGTGCTGTTGAGCAAGGGAGTTTTGTTAGATGCAACCTCGGCTGTAGTTACTTCTAACGCTGCAGGAAAACTGGTGTTTACCTGGACGGATACCAGTGCGTCAGATAGCAAGGCGCTTATTTCTGACATGGTGTTTGTTGCGGCTTACAACCCTGATTCGGGACGCTGGATCTTCGTTGAAAAAGCAGCAGCAAGAAATGCCGGCAGTTTTACGCTGGATGTGACAAATTTCAGCGGAAAACCGGTCCATACCTACGTCGGAGTGCTGTCAGCCGATCGAACAAGAGTCTCCACGAGCCAGTATACAGGCTCTGTAACGATTCTGTAAGAAGGCATGATTATTTCACCGGTAGTATGAATAAGGGCTGCCGAAAGGCGGCCCTTATATTTTCTTTAAAGACATGAACAATAGAAAATGAAAAAAAATAAAATTGGAGTAGTGGGAAAAAATCCGGCTTTTGCGGTAAATGAATATGGGATGGTTTTCAATGCGGCTTTACTTCCCAATGTATCCGGGGTCAGGGTACAAAGCAACGCGCCTGGGAATCTGATCATAACCTGGATAGATAATAGTTACAGAAAAATGGCGGAACCCTTCGATATTGTATTCTTCAGCGTATTTGAAGAAATATCAAACACCTGGGTTGACGTAACTGATGCCGCTTTGAGAATGGATGCTATCTGTTTGCTGGATGCATCCTGCTTCAAAGGGCAGGAAGTGGAAATTTTTATTACTGTTTGTTCGGAAGATGGAACCATTTTTTCCGACCCGCTGATATTAAAAAAGATCAGAGTCAGGAAATGAAGATTTAATTTCAGGAAATCTGAAAAAGAAGGTTCTTCAACAGTCTTTTTATCTGAGATGTTCATTTTCTATGCCTTCAATTCTTTTCTGAAGCTTTTCGGCCAGTAAATCGAGAAAATTAGTATTTCCGGTTTTCCGGGCCAGGATATCCTGAAATTGCCTGGGTGGATTGCGGAGATCAACCTCAAAAGCTTCCTCGAAGAATCCAAAAATGTCTTTCAGGCTGGCATTTCCGTTGTTGAATGATCCCTGCTCTTTTAGGGCATAGCCTATTTCTACAAGGCAAATGGTCTTATCTGTCCATTTTAATCTGGACCTGAATGATTTTTCCGGGATAGTTTTTTCCCTATTCTCTGAAATACTCAGGTGCATTTCCTGCTCCATTCGGGAATAGGCCAGCAGCTTAGCAATCAACGCACAGTGAATAGGGGGAGATTTCGGGTCGATGATGGGTCGGAGCGGATAAGTATTTTCACGGTTACAGGGACTATTACGCAGAAAATAATAGTTATCGAGATGGGTTTGTCCATCCCGGTAATATTCGTAGAACTCTTTATTTGTGCCTCTGAAGTTTTCCGCCTGAGAGTATACTTTGTCGGTGAATGTATATCTGCATGCCTGGGAACCCTGGTGACGAATTCGGTCCCATTCGATCCGGTCAGCGTAATAAATATGCAGGAAGAGTGTTTCCGGCAAAACGGATTTGAAATAGTGAATTTCCTCTTCCTCCGAATGAAAAGGGTAAGTGGTTAATTTCTGTTTGATTTTTTCGATTGTGTTGACGACTAATTCCAGGCGGGTGTCTGTCAGCAAACGCGGATCATAATTTCTGTCCAGTTCATCCAGTTTTGATAATAGCTCATTGTGTAAATTTTCTGTATACGATTTCATAACAAATATTTCAGGGTTAAAAAACGGTAACGACAATGTTTTTTCACGCCGTGAAATAATCGAAAAATCACAGCAAAAAAATATATTTATTATCAGCGAAAAATTGGGTGATTTTTGATTTTCAAACCTTGGTATTTATTTTAAGATGCTTTGGGTGATTTTGCATTCTTAACCCTTGACGCCATGGCGACTAAGTGTTTCCATGTATGTCGGTACCATTATTTTATTTTAGATGGATTGGGTGTTTTTCCTTTCTAAGACCTTGTCAGATTTATTTTTTCATCCTTGGGTATTTTCTCTTTCTCAAACCTTAGCACATTTATTTTCACTGAAACGTGCGGGTGAAAACACCAGGTTATATTTTTGGCTTTTCAATTATGCCGGTAAGATTTTCACAAAATATGGTTGGAGCATTTAATGAAAGCAAGCGTATTGCACAGACCAGCTTTTTTGAAACATATAGGCCGATCGTGGAAATCCGGGTTCAGGAGAAAATCGGCGACCTGCCGGGTTATGAGGATGTCGTAAATGATATATTTCTTGAAATGTTTAAAAAAGGCCCGGTATTTCAGACGCTGAAGAATGTTGAAAATTATCTGAAGAAAGTGATCTGGTCTAAGTGCAAGGATTTCAAAAAGAAAAAGCGGACGCCGGTAATCAAAATGGAAAATCTCCTGGAATTCAAACAGCGGATCGAGGACCGTGCTGCTCGTCGCGCAGAGATCAAAGAAAAAGCCCTGGTACTTCAGGATATGGCCTTGGAAATACTGTCTCCCCAGTGTAAAGAAGTTTTCTTATTGTTTTATATCCGGGGATACCGGCATAGGGAAATCGCAGAACTGCTTGGCATTTCAGAAAAAACCGTGGCAAGACATTTGGAGATTGCGCGTGCCAGATTGAAAATGGAAATTAAAAAAGACGGAGGGAGAATGTATTTTATCCAGGTTCTGTTACCCATACTCTGGGCTCAACTGAACGCTTAAAAAAGACTTTATGAAAGAAACAAGCAGAATAGGCGTCTTACTATTCCTGTATACAAGGGATGAATTGTCGCCCGCGGAAAAGGAGGAACTGGAGAGCTGGCGGAAACAGGATCCGGAAAACGAAAAATTATTTTTTCAAATGACGGACCCTGATTCCCTGCGGGCGGAGATGCAGGAATATTACGCGTCGCGTGACCGGGACTTTGAAAAATTAAAGGCGCAACTGCCCGGGCTTTCAGCATCCAGGCTTTCCGGATCAGTGGAAGGAGACTCAGACCTTTTTAGGGATAAAGGGCCGGAAGAGGAAATTTCATCGGGTGATTTCGAAAAGGAATATGCGGACTCCGGTTTGTCACCGGCAGACTATTGGAATTCCAGGCTGTCCGTTCTGGATGACGATGAACAAATTGATAAGGAGATTAATTCGGACAATAAACCCGTTCGGGATACATACGCGCCAAAAAAACCTGTAATTAGAAGAGGACGCACTTTACGCAGGTTTTTGCGTGTGGCCGCGGTGTTAGCGGTGATTGTTGTTGTCGATGAACTGGCGTTTGGTGATAAGTATGCAAACTACAAGGCGGAAATGATTTCTACAGAGGGTGTCAGATCTGATTTTAACCGTGGTTTTGCCGCCGGGGCGGCAGGTATAAAATTTGGTGAAACCGCAAAAGGAGAGCCGGTTTATATTGCAGCCAATGACCGTAAGAAAAGCAAGGACAAATTCTATACGCTGATTACAGCGCCGGGGGGAGAATTTATCCTTCAGCTTCCCGATAGCAGCATGATATGGATGAATGCAGCAAGTTCCATTAAATATCCCGCCAATTTCGATCAGGATACCATACGGATAGAAGTGGAAGGGGAGGCCTATATGGAGAGGTCAAAAGACAACACGCGCCACTATTTGATCGGCCGGATAAATACGGCTCCGGACAGGCAGAGTCCGGCGATTCAGATTCAGCCCTCATCGAAGATCAATATCAATACTTATCCGGGAAATGGTGACATGCTTGTTACGCTGATTCAGGGAGAAGCAGGCTTACAAAAATCAACAGAAAAAAATATTCCGCTTTCCGTGGGAGAGCAGCTGCTGACTTTAAACGACAGCCTTGCTAGTAACCGGACTGTCAACACGGATGAGGCAGTTGCCTGGAAAAACGGAGAATTCTATTACAAAGACGCGAACCTTCAGACTATGATGCCGGCGCTCGTCAATTGGTACGATATAAAATTTGAATATATCCCGCCTGTTCCGGATCTGAAATTTAATCTTCGGATTCCCCGGAGCAGCCCGGTTTCGGATGTTCTGGACAGTTTAAAAAAGCAGGGTCTTCGTTTTACAAAACAGGGTAAAACCATTACAATATGGAAACAACTACAATAAGTTCCGAGCATTATTTAAATACAGAAATGAACTGGGAAGTTGTTCATGTAAGTCATGCAGGCGGGGGGAAAATCTTATGGAACAGTTTGCCCGTAGAAGATCCTGATAACGACTTAGATCGGCTGATTAACGGTGTGTGTACTTTCCGCTGGAAGCTCATTGGAGGACGCAGGTTATGGACCGGTCGTATCCGCCCGGCCCGAAAAAGATTAAATGACGCTGCAGCCGGGTAAGGCGGTCAATATATTCCTGCGGTTTCCAGACCCTCACCCACGGCCTGGATGAAGTCTGCAGGCAGCGGTTGACCTGCATATATTTCCCATACTATTTTGATTCCGCCCGTCTTGGAGAAAATATCAAAAGTCTGCGTCGCATAGGTAATACGGAATACATTAGTCAGATTTGCCGTTCTCCATTCAGCGCTTGCGCTATAAGAAACACCTTTAAATACATAAGTGAAATCCATGAGTAAAAGTAAAGCCGGATGCGGCTTACCAATAGGGTGTTTTCACCCTTTTTTAGTAATATATTTTACTTATTCTTTTTTTTGAACGACTTCTGAAACTTCGCGACCTCCCAAATCAAAATCAATAGTTAGCATGGCCCATTTTTTTTCACAGGAGCTATTTTGACCTAAGAATTCCCGCAAAACGCTGAAATTAACATACTTACAATGCCCTCTGGAAGTTGAAGGAAGAAGCCAACAAAAAACTTCCATAAAGGTGAGTTTCCAGGCGATCAAAGCCGCCATGGCAAACCCGACCAAGAGCCTGCGGTCAGAGGGGTGAGACAAACAATGAACGAGACAAAGTTCATTGAAACTGTATGATAAATGCTATATATACTGGAATTTAATATATGCGATTAAGGTACCGGTTTATAGAAAACCAACGAATCGTTATTTCTGGCAATGACCAATATTTTACTCCCTCCGATGTAATTCAGCCATTTGGCATCTCTGCATTCCCCGATCAATGCGGGAAGCGCTGATATATACTGAAACTGATTTAAGTTATTGTGGTATGAAAAGAATGAAGGATTTAAAGCGTCGTATCGCCCCTCGTAAGGCATGACCCCATAAAAATTCCCGGATGCCAGCCAGGTCTTTTGTCCGTAGGCAGGGAAAGGAAGAAATGAAAATACCGGTGCCAGCTGAAGCTCTTCAGGTAAATCTTTTCTGATAAAATTTCCCTTTCCATCATTGATAAAACAGGCAGAAGCCAATGTTTCTGCTTTCAATTCTATTGCTCCATTCACCATCTCTCCTAAAAGATATTGAACTGTTTTTCCCGCCGCTTCATCATAACGGAGATGATTCTTTTTCAACACAGGTAATGCGAGCTCTAACTGATCCTTACCAAAAAAAGGATATTCCTTACCGCTTATTGCATAAGTCATAATTTGTTCCACGGATCCATTTCCATCGAAATCCTTTACATATAAGTTAAGAGGACCATCTTTCCCTGCATATAATTTCGAATTCTTTCCCCAGTTTCCAGCTAATATGTCCGGATACCCGTCATTGTTAACATCTGTTATACAGACGGATTGCCAAAGTCCGGATGAATGGCTGATCTCAAGCGGTGTAAAAATTCCATTATGGTTGAGAAAAATTTTTATGTTCATCCATTCGCCTGCAACGACCAGGTCATCCCATCCATCCCGGTTCACGTCGGTAAACGCAGCCGATGTAACAATTCCGGTCTCTTTTAGAGAAATGACCCCATCGCCCGCCAGAGTAAAGTGACACTTCCCGTCGTTGATCAGTAAATAAGCAGGCTCTTTTGTATATCCATATTGTTTGGCAATGGCCAATCCACCCACAAAAATATCAGGATAACCGTCCTTGTTGATATCCGCAATGGCAACACAAGACTTATTTTTTAAGATCGGGGGCAATGCATTTACCGCTTCACTAAAATGCCCATGACCATCATTGAGATACAAATGATCTGCCAGGTTGGGGTCGCCATCTTTGTATTCATTGCCGCCGGAGACTACATAAAGATCAGGATAACCGTCAAGATTCGCATCAAAAAATACCGCGTCCACACCTTCGCTTCCTTTGTTTTTGTTAAACAACAAGGTATCAGCCGGAATAAATTTTCCTTTCCTGTTTTGGATCATGAGACAGCCGGGCTGGCCCTTTGCACCGCAAACAAACATGTCATCTAATCCATCCTTATTGACATCCGCAATGGCTATTTTGGGACCTCTCGTGGATTCCATATGCGGTATCAGGTATTGTTCGTTAAAATCAATATAGGGATTCTCCTGATGCTTCCAGGTGTTGCCAGCCTGCCGGCTGATGTCTTCGACCATTGACTTCGGCTTTGGGAAAAACAGTTCATAGTTGAAATTCTCTTTGGCATCTTTGTGTTTTATGAGTATTTGCCGATTAGCGGAAACTTTTTTTAGGAGTTGGTAATGCTGATCCGGCCATACGATCAGCAGACTGTCTACTGCAGAAAGACTGTCCAGCCCAAAATGCATACGGGGTTCGGAGGAGGACATGAAACCTCTGGTGAACATCAGTTGCTGGTATTGCATTTTCTGGCCGGTAAACAAATAGGCTTTCACGCCAATACCAGACGTATTCATGTCCTCGCCTTTAAATGATAAGGAAAGATAATTTTTCCGGGGTGCATTATTTTTCAATATGACAGCCGGAGCATTCAGGCAATTGATCACTACATCCATATTGCCGTCATTATCCAGGTCCGCATAGGCGGCCCCGTTATAGTACCCATTCATATCGCCTATTCCCCAATCGCTGCTCATGTCCCTGAAATTTAAACGACCATTTCCTTTGAACACAAAAGGATGTGAAGAGCCATCCGGCATTTTTTCGAGCATGGCTTTTTGAAATTCTTCCGGGCTGCCATAAATCCGGGGATCCTTAAGATTTGAAAAGAACATCACGAAATCCAGATCCAGCGGTCGTTTTACAATACCGCTGGAAATAAATAAATCTTTATTCCCATCATTATCAAAATCAGCAAACAGAGGGCTCCAGCTCCAGTCTGTAGCTGAAATACCGCTGATCAGTCCCACTTCACTAAAACTGATGCCATCGCCGATATTTTTCTGGAGACAGTTTTTTGAATACTGGTTTTGATAACCATTGCGGGTGATTTTCTGAATATACGTATCCAGGTGTTCCCCGTTCCCATAAGTTTTTAACGTTTTCTCCTCTCCCGGTAACATATCTGCGGTAACAATATCCGGCCGGCCGTCGTTATTAAAATCCGCTATATCGTTACCCATACTGTAGCGGCTGTAATGTTTGAAATGGCGGGCGCCGCTTTCTGTAAATGTGCCATTGCCGTTATTAATGTAGTAATAATCGTTTTCGTGAAAGTCGTTTCCCACATAGATATCCTCCCAACCATCATTATTCAGATCAGCGACACCAATGCCCAATCCGTAACAAAGTTTGCTCTGATATATACCAGCCTGTGCAGAAACATCTATAAACTTTCGCTGACCATTTATCAAATCATTCCGGTAAAGCCTTTCGCCGGAGCCAGGATCATAGATTCTTCGCAGGCTCGTATCACCAATATTTTGATTGGGATGTTCCGACTGATTGAGGATAAAACAATCCAGATCCCCGTCGTGATCATAATCGAAAAAAACAGCCTGTGTAGAGAGTCCCGAAAAGTTCAATCCATAGGCAGCGGACTCCTCTTTAAAATGGCCATTGCCATCATTTATATATAGTTCATTATGGCCCTTCAGCCCATGCGTATTTGCTATGGCACACACATAAATATCCAGGAATCCGTCTCCGTTCACATCGGCCATGGTTACACCGGAACACCAGTCCGAAGTGCCTGCCACGTCTGCTTTCTCTGTGATATCCTGAAATTCGAACCGGCCTTTGTTCAGATATAGTTTATTATGCCCGGGACTGTTGGAAGTGAAATAAATATCGGGTAGCCCATCATTATTGATATCGCCTATAGCTACACCGCCGCCGTTATAATAATAGATATAACTCAGGATGCTCAGATTTTCTCTTTCCTCCAGATTATTGGCGAACCCGATATGTGTTCGGGAAGAAGGCAGGCTTGTAAAAAATGTATCGGGATGATGGCATGAAAAAAAAATCAATATCATTAAAAGTGGAGCTCCGTTGTATTTGCATTGAACCACCATAACATGCCTTGAATAGGAAAGCTATGAAAAAATCCCATTTACCCGTTTTTCCTGATCGTATTCACCAGCCGGAAAACGGTTAATTCATTATCCTCATAATCGATCAGCTTTTTGTCTTTTGAATACAGAAACATCGCGGGATACCTTAATGGATGGAACAATGCTATGAACTGATTCTTCGTATCCTGCAAAAGAACTACATTCTTTTGTGCCTTTAAACGCGGAGCATAACCTGAAATGAAATGATTGATTTTATTCTTGTCATCCAATGAGACCAGGCAGATGACCGTTTGCTGAAAGCATTTATATTCCTGTTCGATTTCGTGGATGGTACGCTGACAATGGTCGCAATCTGAATCAAAAAACATAAAGAACAGAATTTTACCGGCCGGTAAATCCTTATTTGTAAAAGTGCTTTGGTTCAGCCTTGAAAATTCAAACTGAGGAAGTGTTTTTGCAGGCGTTGTCTGTGCAAATGTTTTGCAAGTCATTAATAAAACTCCGATGGATGCTAACAAGATAATTTTCATTTCAACCTGTCTTATACTATTAAAGAAAAGGGGAGGGTAGAAACGCCCCCCTTAATAGTTGCCGTAACCAAAACGGACAACTGCTTATGCTTATACCAAAAACCGTAAAATGCTTTATTATTATTTACTCATTTGTTTTTACGGATGAAAGGTCCCATATTTTTAATGACTTTATAGTGACCATTCCTCCCGTTGCAAATGCAGATAAACCATACGCATCCGTATCCGGGAAAATATAGGTCGTGTATACTTTTTCACCACCGTTAAAAAATACCTCCAGGCTCGATTTATCAACAAGTATTTCCATCCTGATCGTTCCGGTTGGATTTTGCAGATCAATCGTTTTCCGTATGTTCTCTCTTCTTATTTTTTCGTCCCCGGCCAGGCTTCTGTCTACAAAGAACTGTTGCTTCACGGCATCATATCCAATCTTCGTTTCCATCAGTGATTTACCAGTTCCGTCTTTTTTTTGTGTAATGTTGAAACCGCCAACGGTGCCCGGACCAACGACTAGTTCAGCTTCCAGCCAATATGCATTTCCGGTAAGCATTTGCTGTTTGCCAATTGGAATTTCCTTATTACTGATCTCCACATTGCTCATTTCCATCAGCGAATTGTTTGATAATCCTGCCAGATTATTTTTAATCAAAGAGGTTGGTTGCTGAACGAGCCGGATTCCTTCTTTCGTTTCTTTCAAACTTAAATCTCTTGAGATGGACATTTGTCCTCTCCAAGGGTAAGTTGCTTTTGAGATCGGTACCATCCACCCTATTAAAACCTTTTTATCATCGGGAACATTATTCCAGGGAATTGCGGCATAAAAGCAGTCCCCATAATCCACGGTAAATATGGAATCTCGCGGATTGCTGTTCTTAAATTCTCCGCCGCTAAAGTTTCCGATAAAATATTGCATGAAAACACCTTTCTCACGACCGGCAGCAGACACCATCAGAACCCATTTATTTTTATCACTTTGCCCTTCAACAGGGAGTTGTATTAATGACGGGCATTCCCAATTGGCACCAGTATAACCTGCAGGACCGAACTCGCTCAATAATTTCCATTCCTTTAAATTATCCGAAGCATAGAAGCGGACTATATGATCTGTTGGCAAGGCAACCACCATGACCCATTTTTTTAATTCGTCATTCCAGGAAACATTCGGATCCCGAAAATCTTTTTTATGCAAATCAATGACCGGATTGCCCTCATAATTAATAAGTGTCATACCGCCATCATTACTATAGGCAATAAACTGGGATTCCTTTTTTAAATTGGGCTGGTCCGCTGTGTATATGGCAACGAGGCACCCCCCGCTTTTACAAAAACCGCTTACATTTTGTTTATCCCAGACAGCACAACCGGAAAATCTCCAGGTCGTGTCTTTATCAATGGTCTCCGGCATTGCAACTGGCAAGTGCTTCCAGTGAATCAAATCAGAACTGGTTGCATGTCCCCAACTCATATGACCCCATTTATTTTCAAATGGATTTTGCTGGTTGTATAAATGGTAAACACCATCCAGGTAAATCGGGCCGTTCGGATCATTGGTCCAGTTTTTCAGCGGTGTGAAATGATAAACCGGCCTCCATTGCGGCGTTGGTGTCTGATTATCCTGCGCAAAAATTCCTGTGCAGAAGGAGCTTAACAGAAAGAATATGTAAATACACTGTTTCATACAGTTTAGTTTTTAAACGGGGGAAAACAATCGCTGTTTTCCCGCCGTTCCATTTGCCATTTGTCGAAATCAAAAGAGATCAGTAGCCTTTATTTTGAGTATATAATCCGTTCGTAAATACGATCTGTTCCTGTGGAATCGGGAAATACTCGTGTTTATTTTTGGTAAAATTCGCATTGGCCAGGAATGCATGCCTCAGTTTTTCTGTCGCAAAAAATGTGTTCATCGTTTCAGCGGCAATACCCCAGCGGACCAGGTCAAAGAACCTGGGACTTTCCATCGCAAACTCAAGCCTGCGTTCCCATTGCAAAGCCTTTATTGCATTTGTCTGGTTCCACGTGATGTTTACCCCATCCTTATAAGTGTCGATTTTGTAATTTGAAGGATAAGTGCCATCTGTTTTTTTCACCAGCGGACTTATATTAGCCGCTCTTGCCCTGACCATATTAATAAGAGTCAGAGCTCCGGCCAGATTGCCCAAACCGATCTCGGCTTCTGCCCGCATGAGAATCACATCATCATAACGGATCACGTCCATATTTACAGAAGTTCCATAGAATGGACCCAGTTTTTTGAAGCATGCACAGGTAGCCAGTTGCAATTCCTTCATCGTACCAAAACCACCGTAATCTCCATTATCTCTTTCCCAACTGTGATCATAAGGAATCGCCGGATTATATTTATAAGGATGATTTTTAATGCCGACGGTATGATCGATCCTCGGATCTACTAATGCTCCATTGGTAGTCAGACTGTCATCTGTTAACACTACGGTATTGTAGGTATCGAATCTGGGTAATCCTGCAGGCGTGGTGCCAAAAGCATTAACAAGTTCCTGACTTGGAATATGGAATGCGCAGCAACCGTACTGGGGAGCACCGGCAAAATAATTCAGGCTCGTGGACATGTTTAACCGGCCCCCGATGGCTGTTCCGTCATTGATGGAATACTGTATGGCAAAAACAGATTCGGGGCTGTTATCATGACCGTCCAGAAAGTTAAATGCAAAATCCGGATTCAGGCTGTAGTTACCAGATGACATCACATCATTCAACAGGTTATCCACCTGCGTTAATTTTGGAATATCAATACCGGTTACGTTGTAGTTGTCATCTTGCGTGTATGCATGATAAAGGAGCGCTTTAGCCAGGTAGGCTTTTGCTGCCAATTGATTTGCCCTGCCCGGATCACCGGGTTGCGTGACCGGCAAATCATTGATCGCAACCTGAAAATCCGCTTCAATTTTTTGCCACAATGAATCATTAGACATGGTGTTTGGTGTCTTATCGATCTGATCGTTGGTAGCGTTCTCATCGAACCAGGGGATATTCCTGAACATGACCTTTAGAAAGAAGAACATATGGCCTCTTAAAAAATGCATTTCGCCGATCCTGACTGTTCTTTCAGGAAATTGGTCATCTTTAAGATTATTCAGTGCCCTGAGAGCTGCATTGCATCTGGAAATGGCAGCATAGGCCCTTATCCATGCACCGGGAAAACCAAAATCGCCTGCCCCGTTATTTTCCGAATTCACGAGATAAAATTGTTCGTATTTATCCATCTGCTGTTGATCATTCAATCCTCCTCCACCTTTATAGGCATCCCCACCACGTATGCTACCCCATTCCCAGTTGCTGGTGATAGGTGCATCCCACCAGTCATTAGCAATACCGGCATAAGCGGCGGTGGCAAGTCCGTCAACGGCCTTCGGAGAGGTGAGGCCGCTGGCTGATAACGCCCCCTGGGGTTGATAATCCAGATATTTTTTGCAGCCCGAAAAAATGAAACCTGCAATAATTATAAGGATTGTTATTTTATGACGTTTCATAATTATTTTTTTTGCATTTTTAAAAACTGGCATTGATTCCAAATGTGTATGAAGTAGGTACTGGCCAAACAGCAAATGAATTGGCTCTTTCAGGATCCTTACTCAAAAAGGCCTTATTCTTAAGAGCAAGCAAATCTTGTCCGGATATATAGATTTTTAAGCCATCCATTTTAATAGACTTTGCCACGGTATTCGGTAAATTATACGACAGTTGTACGTTACTGAGCTTGAAGAAAGAGGCATTTACATAGTAAAAATCAGAAGTTCTGTCGCCCCCGCTGGGGTTCAGAATGGACAAAGCAGGTGTGTTTGAACCGGGATTTTGAGGTGTCCATGCATTAAACACTCCAGGGCCATAATTATTTCTTGTATCAATAAATGAATTCATGAATTTGGCAGGATCAAAACCTGTTTTCCCTGCGACTCCCCTGCCGAATATGGACAAGTCAAAATTTTTATAATTCAATTCTACCCTGATGCCATATTCAAGAGTAGGAAGTGTAGTCCCAAGCCATGTCTGATCATTTGCATCAATCTTTCCATCTCCGTTCAGATCCGTATACCTGAGCGTTCCCACTCCTTTGCCGGGCTGGTCCGGGCCATCGTCAACTTCTTTCTGGCTTTGATAAATTCCGTTTGTCTTGTAACCAAAAATAGAAAATTGGGAATGTCCGATGATAGAATGAGCAGGGTCACCGGGATAAGCGGCCCGAACGGCTTCCGGTAATTGGGTAATCTTATCAACCCAATGGCTGGCATTAAACGTGATGGCATAGCCAAAACCGCTGGTTGCTCTTTTATGATAACCAATAATAAATTCCCACCCCTTCGTATTCTTACTGGCACCATTGAGATATTCCAGTTGGCCTTCGCCCACTGCACCGGCGACAGGTGGTTGAATTAATATATTACTGGTATTTCTGTTGTAATAGTCAAATGATCCTGATATTTTTTCACCGAAGAACCCAAAGTCCAATCCAATGTCTGTCTCAGTGGTTGATTCCCATTTAAGATTTGGGTTGCCCAGTTGAGTTTGAACAAAACCGGAAGGAAGTGTGCCTGTATTTATCCCATGCAAATCGTATGCTGTCCCGGTGTTAAGCCAAAGAGGAAAAGCACTGCTGCTTGTACCATAGTTTGAATAATACAATGTATAGGCAGCCAGATTTCCGATTTGCTGATTGCCTACTGTTCCTACTCCGGCCCGCAATTTCAGATTGGAAACAGCACTTATATTCCGAAAAAAATCCTCGTTATTGATCCTCCAGCCGAGTGTAAAGGCAGGGAAAACGCCATAAGGGTTATTTGTACCAAATCTCGAAGAGCCATCCCGCCGTACAGTAACAGAGGCAAGATATCTGTCAGCATAACTGTAAAATGCTTTTCCAAATTGAGATAACAACCGGAAACCCGTAGCAGAACCATTCACCGTTTGTGCACCGGAACCGGAACTCAATTGAAAATAGTTTACATCCTGGATGGCAAAATTTGTGTTGGCTGCTCCAAATGTGGAATAATCATCCTTCACCGATTCAATACCCAGCAACACGTTCAACCGGCTTTTGCCAAACGTCGCATTGTAAGTAAGGGTATTGGACCATGTAAATGTAAATTCCTTGCTTTGCTGCTGCGACATACTATTTGTTGAATTCACCGGTCCCTCGTCTCCCGTTTGTTTTATAACCGTTGCGAGACCATTGGAATAATCAAACCCAAGGCTCGTTCTGAATACCAGGTTCTTTACGATATCAATTTCGGCAAATAAATTTCCGAACATATTGAGAATATTTGTCGTATTAAACCTGTTAAGGAATTGCATATCCACAGGGTTGTTCCTGTCGGAATAACCTGCTCCCACGGGTCCACCGTATGTACCGTCAGTTTTAAACAGAGGTATTGTCGGCGCTAATGTAATAGCAAGGTCTCCGACTGCGGCTCCGCCTACATCGGTGGTGGAATTTACCTGGGAAGTTCTGGATAGCTGAAGATTTTCTCCAAATCTGAATTTTCCATTAAACCCCGTTGTATGTGAATTGATTCTGGCATTAAATCTCTGG
>Ga0157376_10001638_pt1 | contig 14859 bp, 7 predicted proteins | sample M45metaG_FD_121801 | JGI IMG/M metagenome (GOLD analysis project Ga0157376, IMG submission 121801) | Miscanthus rhizosphere microbial communities from Kellogg Biological Station, Michigan, USA - M4-5 metaG | ecosystem: Host-associated > Plants > Roots > Rhizosphere > Soil | place: USA: Michigan... | reverse complement strand
GGAACATCACCCAGCTGTGCGCGTGCGTGCCGCTGACCGGGATCCCGAACAGCTTGCCGGCGAGCACGTTCGACGTCGCGGTCGTGCCGCCGATATACGAAGCTCGCGCACCGGCGAGCCCGCCGTCGATGCCCTGCGCGCGGCGCAAGCCGAACTCGAGCACCGGCGTGCCGCGCGCGGCCTGGGTCACGCGCGCCGCCTTCGTCGCGACGAGCGTCTGGTAGTTGATCAGCGCCAGCAGCGGCGTCTCGACGAGCTGCGCCTGCGCGATCGGTCCGCGGACCCGCACGAGCGGTTCGTGCGCGAACGCGACCGTGCCCTCCGGCATCGCGTCGACGTCGCACGACCACCGCATCGCGCCGAGGTAGTCGAGGAAGCCCTGCGGAAACAGCTGCTGGTGCTCGTGGTCGCGCAGCGTCGCGAGGTACGCGAGGTCGTCCGCGGTGAACCGAAATCGCTCCAAAAACTCGAGCGCCGGCCCGAGCCCCGCCGCGATCGCATAACCGCCGGCAAATGGGGCGCGCCGGAACGTCAGGTGAAACACGGCCTCGCGATCGGCAACGCCCGACTTCCAGTAGCCGCAAGCCATCGTCAGCTGGTACAAGTCGGTCAATAGCGCCAGCGACCCGCCGTACACGTTCTCGAGGCCGTCGGTCATCTGATATCGTGTATTGTTTACACTAAGTCTGCCGATGTCAACCTCCGACCAAGCGGTCATCATCTGGGGCGAAGTCCTGTGGGACCTGTTTCCCGACGGAGCGCAGCTCGGTGGGGCGCCGTCCAACGTCGCCTGGCACCTCGGAATGGCCGGCGGGTGGGCCCGCCTCGTGTCGCGGGTCGGCGATGACGACGATGGCCGCCGCGCGATCGCCCGGCTCGGCGAGGTCTGCGATACGTCGCTCGTCCAGATCGACCCCGAGCGCGCGACCGGTGTGGTCGAGGTCACGGTAGAACGCGGCGAGCCTCGCTACAAGCTCGTCGCCGATCGCGCGTGGGAGCGGATCGCCTGCACCGATGACGTGATCGGTGCGCTCGGCGAAGCGAGCGTGCTGATCTACGGGACGCTCGCACAGCGCACCGCCGCCGGCCTGCAGGGTTGGCGCGACGGGATGAATGCGGCCCACGGCCGCTGTTTGAAGGTCTGCGATGTCAATCTGCGCAAGACCGCGAACGGTCCCGAGATCAACGAGAGCGTCGCGGTGCTCGCGGCGCTCGAGCGCGCCGACATGGTGAAGGTCAACGATCGCGAGCTCGCGTCGCTCGCCGACTGGCTCGGCTGGTCCGATCCGATCGCCGAGCTGCGCAAGCGGCCGCGCGTCGTCGCGGTCACGCACGGCGCCGATGGCTCGACGCTCTACGGCCCGGATCCGACCGCGCGCGCGATCGAGATCGCCGGCACGCCGGCGAAGCCGGGTGGCGACAACGTCGGTTGCGGTGATGCGTTCCTCGCGATCCTCGTGCACGGCATGACGCTCGGCTGGGACTTCGCACAGTGTGGGCGCGCGGCCAGTCGGTGGGCCGCGGCCGTGGCGGAGGTGCGTGGTGCAACGCCGTGGTTCGACGAGGAGCGCGTGGCGGATCTGCTCGAGCTCGATCGTGAGGATGTTGCGTGAGCGAGAACGAAGACAAGAACGAAGAACCGGCGAAGCCTGCTGACGTCGAGTCGACCGAAGCCGGCGAGCTCGATGCGAAGCCAGTCGAGACGAAATCCGACGACGCGAAGCCCGCCGCCGAAGCGAAGCCCGCGGCGACGAAGCCCGCGGCGACGAAACGTCCTGCTGACAAGGACATGTGGGACGAGGTCGGTCGCTGGGTCGCGAAGCACGGCGCCCTGCCCGCGCTCGGCTTGATCACGATCGCGATCGCGTGCATCCACTGGCACATCCTCGGCGGCGAGCCCGCCGGCGACGACCTGTCGTTCCACTTCGGCGAGAGCGCTCGGATCGCCGACTGCCTGCGCCACTTCGACTTCGATCTGTGGAACCCGAGCGCGAACGCCGGCTACGCGTCCGCGTACTACTACCAGGTGCTGCCGCAGCTCGCGTCGGCGCTCCCCGCCGCGATCTTCGGTCACCATCCGTTCTTCTTCTCGCTCAGCGTGATCCTGCCGCTCGTGTTCGCACCCGCGTGCGCGTATCGCGGCATGCGGATGATGGGCGCTTCGCCGTGGCAGGCCACCATCGCTGCATTCGTCGTCGGCTTCATGAACGGCGAGTCGCGCTGGGGCTCCGGCAACGCCGGCACGTTCCAGGTCGGCCTCTACACCCAGACCTGGGCGCTCTGCATGTTCCCGCTCGCGCTCGGTCACGGCGCGCGCTGGATGCGCGACGCCAAGGGCCTCGCACCCGCGATCGCGTGGGGCGGTGCCGCGTTCCTCTGCCATCCGTTCGCCGGCATCTCGCTCGGCGTCGCGCTCCTCGTCGCGTTCCTCGTCCGCGCGCTCGCCGAGTGGCGGATCTGGACCTCGCCGACGATGATCGGCGTGATCCTGATGTACGCCGGCGGTGCGCCGTTCGTGCTGCTCTGCGCGCTCGCGGTGATGCCGGTCGGTCCCGGTGCGACGCCCGCGCAACTCGTCGCGACCGCTGCCCTCGCCGCGATCGGTGCGGGCCTCTACTTCAAGTTCCGCGCGACCGACGAGCGCTGGCGCGATCCGCGCGTGCGCGGCGTCGAAGGCGAGCTCCATCGCTTCGTGATCCTCGGCGCGACGCTGATGCTCACGACCGCACCGGTGCTGCTGCCGCTCGTGTTCGATCGCGAAGGCTTCGGCGGCTTCCCGCACCGCGTCGGCGACGAGATCGGGCCCGGCTTCGCCGGCCTGTGGGCCTGGTACAAGACCGGTTCGATCATGGACTTCATGCCGAAGGATCTCGGCAGGCGTCTCCCGCTGCTCACGTACTCGATCCCCGTCGTGTTCATCTTCACGGTGATCAAGCGCCCGCCGGTGATGCGCTGGCTGTGGCCCGCCGGCATCCTCTACGCGATCTGGCTCGGGCTCGGCCCGCACGCCGGCAAGATCGGCGACGACCTCATCCCCGCCGTGCGCGCGCTCGGTGCGATGCAGACCGTGTTCGCGATGGGCATCGGCGCCGGCATCGTCCAGCTCGGCCAGTGGCTGTGGGAAGCGCCGTGGGACAGATGGTTCGGTCGTCCCAACGCGAAGCCGCTCGCGCCCGGCGAAGTGTCGTCGCTCGTCTACGGCGTGCGCACGATGCTCGCCGCCGCCGCCGCATCGCTCGCCGTGTTCGTCGCGTATCCCGGTGGTCGCGCCCTGCTCGCGCGGATCCACACGCTGCGCGACTACAGCGTCCGCGGCGACATGCTCGAGATCGCGAAGCTCCTCGGCGAGCAGCCGCAAGCGCGCCACCAGCCCGGCCCCGGCGCCGAGAACCACTGGTGGAACCTGACGCCGTACATCTATTACCGCGTGCCGACGACGCTCCAGATGGGTGGCGGCGGCCTCCAGGCCAGCCCGAACTACGACGCGCTGTGGACGCTGCGCGACTTCGCGAAGAACGCGTGGATCTACGACGCGCCGTACCTCGTGTTCGAGCGGACGAAAGGCGCGAGCCTGCCCGAGGGCGAGGTCGTCGCGCGCACCGACAAGTACGAGATCCGCAAGCTCCACGCGCCCGGCCTCGTCTCGCCCGTCCAGGTGATCGGCGTGCTGCCGCCGTACTACCGCACCGGCGAGCTCGGTCGGATCTTCGTCCTCGACTGGCTGCGCAGCGACATGCCGACGCACGATCAAGTGCTCGCGTACGTCGGCTCCGGCACCGCCGGTCCGCCGCCGCAGGGCAAGACCGTGCGCGCGTGGCGCCAGGACTCGCCCGGCGATGACGCCGACATCGTCGCCGAGGTCGAGACCACCGGCCCGACGACGTTCTGGGTCCACGAGAGCTGGCACCCGCGCTGGCATGCATTCGTCGACGGAGAAGAAGTGCCGGTGCGCCGCGTGACGCCCGACTTCCCGGCAGTCGACATCACGACGCCCGGCAAGCACACGATCGAGCTCCGGTTCCAGCGCCCGATGTGGCTGCTGCTGTCGTGGCTGCTGTGGCCCGGCACCGCGCTCGCCGCGTGGCTGATCCTCCGCCGCCGCGCGCGCCGCGAAGAAGAAGCGAAGATCGCGCCCGCTCGCGTCGTCGAGACCTAGGTCAGCGACGTCGAATCGCCACATACCGACGCAGGCGTTCGTCGAGCTCCACTCCGTAGTTCTGCTCGACCCACATCACGCTGATCTCGGTCTCGCTTGCGAGGGCCAACGCCTTCGAAGCTCTTGGCGAGACAGCTCGATGACCGTGGAGGATAGGAGCACGCCAGCGTGGATCGCTTGGCAACGCGGTTGACTCCTCTGTCTGCCGTCGTCGGTAGATTGGAAGCGATCCGAGACGATCTTTCGTTCCGCGGGTTGCTGCCCGAGATCGCGTGCGATGATTTTTGGGATTCGCGCACTCGCCAGTAACGTCATCCTTCGCGCTCCACAACCGGTCCTTGCACCGCGACGTGTTCAGTACTCGTCGTCATATTGGACTTCCTGACGACGGGGCATATCGGGCGCAACGTAATGCTGCATGTGCGCGGATAGGACATCACAAAGCGCTCCGGTGATATCCGGAGCCATTCTTCATGCGCGAGAACAAATTCAAATTTCGTTCTTGAAGATCGCGATCGCGATCCGTTAGCGTGGCTTCGTTCGCAGGCAGCTCTAACGACGCCGCGAATTGTTCGGGGTGTTCATTTCAAGTTACGGCGGAGGCGTTGAATGAAGATTGCAGTCGCAATCAGCTGCGCGACGTTGTTGTTCGCGACCAGATCTCATGGCGATCCCGAGCGGCGGCCGAGACCATCGCTACCGTCGCAAACGGAGCAAGCAGCCGCTGCTTCCCAAAACGGCGAGGCAACGCCACCCCGCACCCCCTTCTCACCATACGAGATTGGGCCTGCGGGCACGCACGCGCTGAGCTACGACCAACTGTCGAAAGACGAGAAGGCACAGGCGGAGCGAGGTCGGGAAGCGCAGCTTCCGCCATCGACGGTCGAGGCATACGGTGCGGCTGTCAAAGCGGCCTCGCACCGCGCAACGCGTGAAGCAGCAGCGCACAAACTAGGACTCGAGCATCTCGAGCTCATTGGAGTTGTCCTGTGAGGTTCTGGCTACTTTTGTGCTTTGTTGTAGCCGCTTGCGCCGACTATCACTCGAGTCAACAGATTCAGTTCTCGTCGCTCTCATTCGAATTGCCGGACAGCTGGGCTGCGACGAGCACGTCCAACCCGACGTATCGCATGTGGGTACCAGCCGACAATCAACGGCATGAATCCATTGTTCTTATTCGTGCGGGTGTCGCCGCGGGTACGCCACTAGACAATGTTGGTCAGCTGCTCGAGGATGCCCAAGATGGACTCGGACCGAATCGACCAACTGCGACTGTCACCGCAATAGGCGCCGGACTTCAGGGTTCGCGAGTCGAGTTCGACTTCGTTCCGCCTGGAACGCGCGACACCTACCATCGTGTACACGCGCTGTTTGTCGATGGTGATTCCTTCATTCACGTTCTGTATACGGCCAAGAACGCCGAATCCGATCTGTCCACGTTTGCCGGCGTGCTTCGCACGCTACACGCGACCTGAGCGCCAGCTCGCGACTCGGTCAAGAAGGACTTCCTATGATGATGCGCCACGCGTCTATCGCGCTTGCCCTCATTTTGTGTTCGGCATCGACGAGCTTTGCCACGGAGATCTGTGGCAATGGCATCGACGACGACGGCAACGGACTTACCGATGAGGGTTGCTATCCGACGCTGACCTCCGGCGTCTGCGAGTCGCCACTCTCGTGTGACGATACCGGTGCGGTGAGCTGGGCCACGGGCTCGCTCCACTACACGTTGCCACCCGACGTCACCACCAATGTCCCCTACGGACCCGGCATTGGCTTCCGTCGCATCTACACGAGCATGTACACGCCCGGCACCGCACCCGCGTCGGTCAACCCGACGCCGTTCGGTCCCGGGTGGCAGCACAACTACTTGTCCTGGATCATCCCAGCGACCGCGGGTATCCCCGGCTCCTATGCGGTCTGGCATCGCGTCGATGGTCGCGATGTCTTGTTCACCAAGACCTCGACCGTCGGATCGTATGACTACTACACGCCGCAAGCGGGCGACCATGTCCTCTCGTTCAAGGTCTTCAACAGCGGCGCGGCGCCGACCTACTACGTGCAACTCCTCACTGGCGAGACCCTTGTCTACAACGGCGTCGGTCAGCTCAGTGAGATCTGGGACACCCTCGCTACGCCGAATAAGATCACCGTCACCTGGGACTCGACGACAAGCGGCAATGTTTCTAGCGTCACGGATGCATCCGGAAATCATCGTCTAGCATTCACCTATTCGAGCGGTCACCTCGTCACGACACAGCTCCTACATCATGCTGCAGGCGCGTGGGTCACCGACCACACGACCAACTACAGCTACAACTACTCCGTCACGCAGGACGCGACGAGTGGCTGGTACGTCCCGGCCAATGTGACGGAGTGGGCAAACCTGCTCGAGGGCACTGGCATCCCTGTCCCGACCACGGCGTGGGGATGTCAGGAGCTCTTCCCTTACGCGATCGTTGCGATCGTCGGTACGACGAACCTCGCCTACAACTTCGTCACCGGCGGTAGTGGCGGCAACGCGGTCTCCGGTTGGTCTCGCGTCGCCTTGGCGATCACCGACGGCACCACCTCGCACTGGCAAGCGACCAGCGGTGGATGCAATCCGGCCACCACCGCATGCACCATGTTCGCGTTAGTCGCCGTCACCAGCAACGGCGTCCTCAATTCCCAGCGTGACGTCTTCGGCATGGGCGATTCCAACGGCGAAATTGCCGAAACCAAGGTCGCTGCAGGTCCGCACGGATCGACGAGGATGGGGCCGCAGGCGTACTGGAACGGAAACACCTCGCCCGGAGTCACCATCGATGCCCTCGTGCATCCTTGGATCCTCTCGACGGATCCAGTCGCTGGCACGTCGACCATGTACGAGGAAGGGAATGCATCTACGCCGACGTGGACCACCGGCACGAGCACCAACGGCAATATCACGCTCGGTCCTGTCCGGTTGAGCTCGCAAGCGACGAGCTACCTCTATGCAGCGCAGTGGGTCGGCACCGCACTCACCGCAACGCAAGCCGCGACCCTGACCAATCGGATCGAGCACGGGCCGACTTCGCTTCTCGCCTCGGTCACGATTGGCGGCACCCTCGCACAGCAGTACACGTACGGGGCCGCTGGCAACCTCCTCACCTCGATCAACGACGCGACAAGCCAGCTCGTTTCCTTCTCGTATTCCTCGACGACGCTCGGCCGCGTCAACCAGGTCTCGACCCCCAAGGGCACGCTCGGCTACGAGTTTGGATCCGCGCGCACGGGCTGCTCTGCAGGCGGCCAAACGCTCCTTTACTTCAACCAAGGCAATACCACCTCGTGCGCGACCGACACTGACTGTGGCACTGGCTACATGTGCGGCGGTCAAACAGGGTCCGGTGCCACCGGCAGCTGCTTCAAGGCCGCACGTTGTCTCTCGCTCGCGAACGTTAGCGGCGAGACCGTCGTCACCAATGTTGGTCCCGTTGGTCCGGGTGGCGGCGCTTGTTCCGGTGCGTGCGCAGAGGTCCTTCAACATGTTTGGTCGCCCGCCACGGGATTAATCAATCAGGTTGGCCTCGAAGATTCGATGTTTGGCACCACCTCGTACGCGCTCTGCACCACGAATGGCTCCGGCTGCACGATGTCGCTCCCCTACCAGATCGGCTACGGCGACAACGACTCCGATCCCACCAACGGTGGGTGGAACCGCACCGAATGGATCTACTACGACTCCACGTACCCAGGACGCGTCAGCGAAGTCCGTCGCCCGAGCGACGTCAGCACATCTGGCACTGGTGGCCCGTGCAGCTACACAAACTCAAGCAACTGTGACCGGACCCTCTACCTCTACGGCTCGGACAATCAACTCGAGGGTATCGAGCACGACGGCTACACGCTCGACAACACTGGAGCTGTCACCTCGAAAAGCGTCGTACAGGATTATTATCGCGACTCACTTGGTCGCATTACAGACACCAAGGTTGTCTCCGGGCTTTTCACGTACGCGTGGTCGCACTTCGACTACTACGCTTCCACAGACCCGTATCCCAACATGCTCAAGGACGAGGTCGACTACACGGACCTGCTGCACTCTCTAACGACCCAATATCTCGTCTACGACGCTCATGCCGGGATGCCGACCACGATCCAAGAACCCGACGGCACGCTGAGATGTCAGACGTACGATCCCGCGTACGGCTACGTGTCGTCGTCGCGAATTCCGATGGCCGGCCAGACCGATTGCACCACCACCAACGCGGCCGACCTCACGACCTCGTGGGTCGTCGACACATGGATCGCGGGGAACCGACATGCGGGCTGGCAACGCGTCGCCGGCGTGACCAAGCAGCTCACCCAGCCTGACGGTTCCTGCGTGATCAAGACCGTTGATAGCAGGCACCGCACGTATCAGGTTCTTCGTCGTGACGACTGCAACGCGAGCTCGTCCGGAGACTATCAGCAGTACCAGTACACCCCCGACAGTCAGGTCTCTGAGATCGATACTTACGACAGCTCGGGCACGATCAAGAACAAGCAGATCTACAACTACTACGCCGGCGGTCAGCTCCAACAGGTCGTCAACCCAGCAAACACTTCTACGTATGAAGCATTTAGCTACGACGCAGCGGGACGCATGTATGAGGTTGACGGCGAAGCGAACCTGACCAAGTCCGTCCTGCTCTACAGCGGAGTTCCCGGCCGCGACAATCGCGTGACCGGCATCCAGAGCTACAAGGACGCCTCGACATACGACGAGTGGGACTTTCTCTATTCGTGGATGGGCGACCAGTCCCAGGTCACCGATGGCGACTCCAAAGTCACAGGTTCCAAGCGCGACGATTTCGGCCACATCGTCGAGACCACAACGCCAGATCTCCCGGGTCCGACACTGGGCGTTTATGATTTCGCCGACAATCTCGCGACCGCGATCGAAGACCTCGGCGGCGGCGCGAGCCAACTGACGCACACGTATACGTACGACTTCCTTCATCGTCGACTGATAACCGACGATCCGGGTTCGTGCGCAACCGCGGGTACCGCTCACGCCGAAAGCCAGCGAGCGTATGACTCGTTGCCCTCAGGTGTTAGCTGCCCGATGACCGGCGGCTGCAACCATCTCCAAGGTCGGCTCGCCTACGTTGAAACGATCTTGATGTGTTCATCCACGTACAACTCGACTGACGGATCGCTCGACCAGTTCACGTTCTACTCGTACGACACCGCAGGTCGCCTCGTCGAGGAATACATCACCGACGATACCGGTCGCATCGCGGACCAGGTCTACGCCTACACGAAGGACGGAGCTCTCGCGTCGATTACGACGCCTTCCGGTGCATCGATTTCGTGGACATACGGCTCGAGCGGAAACAACTCCGATACCGACCTCGTAACCTCGGTCACCCGTGGAACGACAGCAGTCATCGACACGATCTCGTGGTTTCCGTTCGGGCCGCTTCAGCAATACAATCAGAAGAACACGCTCTCCTCCACTGGTGTGCAGACCATGATCTCGCGCGACCTCGCGTATCGTGTCACCGACGTAAAGCAGAGTGCCGGCGCGACGACATTGTTTGATACCGCGCTCAGCGTCGATGCGCACGGGCGTGTCACCTCTCGCGCGTACACCGGCGCCGCCACCGGCGTCCAGAGCTCGTACTTCCTCTACGACCTGCAAGATCGTGTCACTTGCGAGACCTCGGACCTTCAGTCGACGTGTCCGTCTACCGGCACCGACATCAAGAACGCACACAGTCTCTCGCCTCCCTTCACCAACGCCGGCGACTGGAAGCGGCTCCTACGCCCCGTTCCTGGCAGCGGGGGTGGCATCGTCAATGACATCAACACCTCCGGAACGACCTACGGAACCTCGCACCAGATTACCGACGTCAACCAGAGCGATGGCACGACCGCCTTCGGTCACACTGCGTTCGCCTATGACACCCGAGGCAGCCGCAGCTCCGACGACAACACCTCCACCCTGACCCACGACGATCGTACGTACACCTATGACGGTCGTCGCAACGTAAGTAACGTCCGAGGTCAGTACTACACGGGCAGCGCGTGGCACTACTACGATGTTGAAAGCGCCTTCGATGCGCTCAATCGTCGGGTCTTCAAGTCGTTCTACGATGAGACCTCCTCAAAAACGGCCACGTGGTTTTTTTATTACGACCCCACCAATCGCCTCACCGAGGTCACCTACACACCCGACATCTCGGCGTCATCGACGTATTCGACGTTTCAGCTCATTTGGCTCCGTGAGCGAATCATCGCGTACTGGCAGACCGATTATCCCTCTGCAACCACGTCGAAGCGATACGTCGGCACCGACGAAACCGGCCGGCCGATCGACATGTGGAACTGGCCTGCCACCGGCGACACCACTCGTATCTGGGCCCTTAACCCGGACGCATGGGGCTTCGACCACACCGTCACAGGAAGCGGCGTCTTCCAACCGATCCTATTTGCCGGTCAGTACCAAGATGTCGAGACTGCCGCCTACGAGAATGATGGTGTCACTGTTCACCGGCCGGGGCTCGTGCAGAACGGCTCACGCACCTATGACCCCTTTACAGGAACGTACCTGCAAGTCGACCCACTCGGGGATCAGTCGTGGAGTAGTTATGTTTATGCTGTGAACGATCCGGTTGGAAAGAACGACCCCATTGGACTCATGGCAACCCAGTGTCTGAATCAGTGCGAACTGGATGGAGAGTCAGACTTGGAGAAGTGTGAAGTTACCTGCGCTGCGGGTGGCCCCGGTGGCGGAATGGGAGGTCCGGGCGGCGGCGGTGGTGGGTGCTACGACGCTAGTTGCAGTAGCTCTAGCGACCACGCGATGGGTCCCGACTGGGATACCACCGGGTTTAACGACGTGAGCGACCGCGACACCGGTTGGTATCGAGCTGATTGTTACGACGGCACTGAGGTTTGCGGCAAGAGCGGGCCATCGGCCTGGGATCACAACGAGTGTGTCGGAGGGCACAACATTTCGTCGGACGGTGTCTTCGGTGAAGTGGATCCACAGTCAAGTTGCGGTCAATCGGTTAATTACCCGCAATACTCGATCCCGAAGTCGTCGGCCGATGCGGATTGTTATGATGCTTGCTCGACGAGGTGCGACGCTCTACAGAATTCGGGACCGCAAGTAACCATATCAACAACAGAGACGATCGGAGAGGTCGAGGTCACAGGGTCTCTCTCAGAGCTCGCGTGTCTCGCAGGCTGTCAACGACAATGCAACCGATGATGCTCCAGCAGTAATGCGCACCTCGTTGCGCTGGTAGATGCGGCAGTCTGTCAGGCGCTACTTCTTCGCGGCCTGGACCGCTTCGTCCCCGCGAACACGGCTTGGGGCTCGGCCTGAAGCGTCGCTGACTCGATCCGACTTTCGGAGGTCCGGCACACGGGGGCGGCTCGAGGCGAATGCCGACCAGCTTCCGCCGGGCCGCACCGTGCGGCGGCTAGTAAGCTTGCGCCAGCTACTGCTGGCGGCCGATCACGACGACCGGGTTGATCTTTCCGACGTTGCCACCAGCCGGGTACGCGTACGACGCGAACCGCGATAGGCCCCACACCATGATGTTGAACGCACCACTGCTGCTCGCCGTGTGTCGTCCGTTCGTACAGGAACCGACCGGAGTATCGCCTCGCACCCCGACATGTACTGGCCAACGAAGAACGGCTGCATCGCATCCTGCGCGGTGACGGTGAACGCGAGCGTTGTCTCGAATTCGACGACCTGGCCGACACTCAACGAGGTCGGCGCGCCCGGCACGGCCGGATCGTAGACGAGCGTCGTTCCGTCGGCGGCGCCGATGAAGCGATACGGAATGGATTCCGGCTGATGATCCGGCCGCCGCGTCGCGTACGGCGGCGCGACATACTCGAATCCGAGAGCAGAGACCGGTGGCGTCATTTGGTGTCCGGAATCGCAACCGCCACCATCCGACGTCGCACTCGACACGCAGAGATATGCAGTACCACCGGTATATGAGATGGATTCGTCGACTCGATCACGCTCCCAGCCATATCCCCGGTGTCCTGCCACTCAACATACTGCCCAGCGTCGAAGGTGTACGTCGTGGCCGTGTTCGCAAGCGCGGCGGCGACACCTGTACCACCGGGTAACGTGACCTTCGGGGTGATCGTGACCGAGGTGACATCCATGGATGCAACGATCTGGCCCCATCCAGGGCCCATAGATTTCTCCGGACCAGCAGTGATGTAGTTCGTTCCCCACGCGCTTGTCGGCAGAAGCAGCTCGGCCCTCGGCAAGAATGACGAGGCACCACCGTAGGGCAGGATGTCGTACGCGCTAACCGGAAAGCTCGTGGTGATATGGAATGCCGTTCCCACACCAGAAGCAGCAGAACCGCCCGTGTAGACCGCTGCTCCGCCCGTCGTCGACACGGCTGCAGGAACCGGACACGCGATAGAAGTGCCGATGTTCTCCGACGCTGGGTCCGTAGCGAGAAAAGAACACCGACATTCGGGCTCGCGATCCCCGTCGGCGCCACCGCCGGCCACGCACCAGCGTTCACCGTGCCATCGGGTACGCGACCAAATTGCGCCGCGTCGTAGGACACACCACCGCGAGAGATGGTGACCACCGCGTCCTTCGGCCAGTTATTGGCCAGGAACACGGCGAAGCATGGCGGCTTATCCGGCGGGTAGAACGAGCGTGTCGCAACGGTGAAGTCGCAACGGACCGAGCCCTGGCTCGCCGCGGCGGCTGCGCATGCGGCGACGTACTGACCCGCGGCACAACCTGGTCATCAGGACAGGTGCCGATGACATTGCCGTTTGCATCGGTGACCTGGTGAAGATTAGAGCTGCACCCGCCGCCGGAATTGCTCCCAATGCCACTGCCACCGTCGACGTCATCACCGAAATCGTCGCCTCGCGTTCCCGGTCCGCATGCCACGACTAGTAATGCGAGGACGAAAAGGTGAGTCGCTTTCCCCCCTCGACCATATCCTTAGTCGAGTCGGTTCGGCCTTGGGATTGCTACTTCTTCGCCGGAGTCGCAGCCACGGGACCGCCCTCGTCCGCGCGCGGCATCGGGAGCACGAGCTTGAAGCTGCGCAGCATCCACGGCGTCGACTTCGACGCGCGCTCGAAGCCGAACACGGTGCGGACGCCGCTCGACCGCTCGAACTCGGTGACGGTGTCGACCGTCGCCGACGTGCCACCGATCACCTTCGCTTCGGTAACTCGTAGAATTCGTTTATAGGCGCCGAGCGCTTCTTGATGCTCGGCCTGGAGCGTCGCGAACTGGATCCGCGATTCGGAGGTCCGGAACACGGGGCTCGCGGCGTCCCAGACTTCGCCGGCCTTGCCGCTCCATAGCTTCTCGAGGATCGATTCGGCGGCGTCGCGGACATCGCACGTCTTGCGATCGCCGGGATCTTTGCACGCGGCGACGCGCTGCTCGCGCTGGGCCTGGGTGACCTTTAGATCAGGGGGGAGCTCGAGGCCGATGCCGAGCAGCTTCCAGCGGCCTTGATCCCAGTGGAAGCTGATCGAGCCCTTGCAGATGCCCTTCGCGTACGACGCGGTCAGCGAGACGCGACCGACGCGACCGGCCGGGCCGGAGGTCACGAGCGTGTCGTTGATCGCGGTGACCTCGTTGAACTTACCGAGCGTGGTGTTGAGGTCGGTCATCTCGTCGATGAACCGCTCCTTGCGGACCATCTCCTGGAACCGCGGCGACGACTTCTCGTAGACCTCGCCGATCGAGTCGGAGCCCTTGCCGATCGCGTGGAGGATCGATTCGGCGGTGGGCCGGAAGTCGGGGACGTCGTTGCCGTGGAGCTGCAGCCCGACGATCACGGCGATCCAGGTCGCGACGAGGACGAAGCCGACGATCACGCTGCGGACGAGCAGCTTGCCGCGCCGGGTCTTCGTCGCCGCGGGGAGCGCGTGGACCGACTCGCCGGCCTTGGTCAGGCCTTCGCCGATCTTTTCGCCGAGCCTGCCGATCGGTGCGCCGAGGAGCGGGACCTTGTTCGTGAGGTCGCCGAGCTTGGTGACGCCTTCGCCGAGCTTCGCGATGCCGTCGCCGAGGAGCTCGACACCACCGCTGGCGGCGGCGGTCAGTGCTTCGCGCGCGCGGTGGGCGCCGGACTGCGGCTCTTCGCTCGCGACGGCGTGGACGCGGCCGCTGGAGACGGGTGCGGAGTCGACGTCGCTCAGCTTGCGCGGGATCGGCAGCGATGGATCGGAGACCTGGACCTCGACGGAACCCGACGCCGGCATCCGCAGCGAGTTGTCGGACACGGAGACCTCGACGGATCCGGATCCTTCCGGATCGCGCTTCTCGTCGGGGTCGTCGGGCACGCTACGAGTATGACATCACGTCGGTGAAGAACCGCGCGACGAGGTTTTGCGCGACGTCGAGGCGATACGCGGCGGTCGAGCGGACGTCATCGATCGGCTTCACGAGTGCGTGGACCGCTGCGCGCGCGGCCTCGGCTGCCTTCGCCGGTGCGAGCCCGACGACGGCGCGCTCGGCTTCGTAGATCCGGATCGGGCGATCGGCGACCGCACCGAGCGCGACCCGCGCGAACTTCACGACGCCGTTGTCGAGCGAGATCACGGCGGCGCCCATCACCTTCGAGATCGACTGCGCGCGCCGCGTGCCGACCTTCTTCCAGACTCTCTTCGCACCGGGTGCGACCGGTGGCAGGTGCGCCGCGACGATCAATTCATCCGCCGCGAGCGCG
>Ga0157376_10001636_pt1 | contig 14863 bp, 10 predicted proteins | sample M45metaG_FD_121801 | JGI IMG/M metagenome (GOLD analysis project Ga0157376, IMG submission 121801) | Miscanthus rhizosphere microbial communities from Kellogg Biological Station, Michigan, USA - M4-5 metaG | ecosystem: Host-associated > Plants > Roots > Rhizosphere > Soil | place: USA: Michigan... | reverse complement strand
TGTCACGCCGAGGTAAGCCAGAGAACCCGATACGCGGTGTCGAATATCTTGCCGGAAGGTTGGCGGATGAACGAGCCGTAAGGCAGTCCCTGCAAGGCGCCTCGACGGTTTGGCATCTCGCCTCGGCGACCTTGCCCGCAAGTTCGCTGGCGGATTCTCTGGCCGCGCTGCAGCAAGAAGTGGCAGCGACGGTCCGGTTGTGCGAAATTGCTCGGGACGAAGGAGCGGAGAGGCTCATCTTCGCATCGTCCGGGGGCACCGTATATGGAGTTACTGACCCGCAACCGATTCCAGAAGATCACCTGAAGAACCCCATCTCCGCTTATGGTGTACAGAAAGTCGCAATTGAGATGTATCTCCAGCTATTCGAGCGCATTTCGGGGTTCAAGTCGTTCGTCCTTCGCATGGGAAACCCCTACGGCGAAGATCAGGATTGGAACAGGCCGTTCGGAGCTATCGCGAACTTTGTAAACCGCGCGGTGCGCGGCCTCGGGATCGAGGTTTGGGGTGACGGCACAGTCGTTCGTGATTACTTCCACGTCGAGGACCTCACAGATATTTTTGGAAAGATTGACACCTACAACGGGCCGTACCGAACATTTAATGTAGGCAGTGGTGAGGGCGCCTCCCTGAAGCAAGTGCTAAACATTATTGAAGCTCATCTTCATACGCCGCTGAATGTTTCCTATAGCGTCTCGCGCCTTGAGGACGTTCCATATAATGTCCTCAAGATTGAGCGTGCTGGCAAAGAGCTCGGGTGGACTCCACGAATATCGCTTCATGCAGGCATCCGACGGGTGCTGAATTCTGCTCTCAGGAACCGTGAAATGCGTGAGGTATTACTCGACACAGGCGATCCGCCTCAAAGGCGTTCGTAAATGCGGATCTTCAATGCCGGTAATTTAGCCTTTCGACCTTACCATTGGCCTTCAATGAAATACCTGCTGTTAGCTGCAATTTTGATAGTCCCTATTCCTATAGGGTGTGTCCGTGCACTTCCAGTTGTCCAGCAGTTCTCCGCGTGCCAGAACAATCCTGCACTATCAGTCGGGGGAGCGGGTTCGTATGACGCGGGCAGCGTTCGAGACAACGTAATTTGGTTCGCGCGAGGGCGAATCTGGACACTCTACACTGCGGCTGCATTCGGGGTACCGCCATATGATCCCACGATTGGGTTGGCGTCCAGCACCGACGGTTGTCATTGGGCGAAGCTTGGGCAGGTTGTCGTGCCCAACCCTGATTCTGCGGCATGTTCGGGCGGAGTGTTTTCACCGGCTGTCTACTATGACGCCTCTACTGATGTATTGACCGTGGCGGTTTCCTGCGTGTCAGACCCGGCGCATTGGTACACCGGCCCGATCGTCATCGCTGAATTGCAGGCCGAAAAGGGGGCCGATTGGTCCTCCCCGGCAAGCTACGTTTGGCAAAATGCTGGCACACCCGTTCTCACCTCGACGCAGAGTTGGGAGGGCAGCCAGGGCGTCTACGCACCCGGCATTCTGACAAATGGACCCAGGTTTTACCTCTTTTACTCTTCTTCCTCTGCAGCAGGACGCTATCAAGTTGGAATCGCCACGGCTTACAGCCCTCTTGGACCTTGGATGAAGAATGATCAGAATCCGATTACTTCCCCACATACGAACTGCGAAGAGCCGGCGCCAATCACGCTTGCTACGGCTGAGACCTACATGTTCTGTGATTCAGTACGAGTTGGTCGACATGGAATCAATACATTCCGCTTGATCAATCCCAATCTCTCCGATAAGCGCAGCTGGTCCAACCCAGGGATTTATGAGCTGCCCGATCGTTTGCCATGGAGCATGGGAGAAATTGGCAGCCAAAGTGCCGTGCAGTTACCCGATGGCAAGATTCTCATGACTTACAACGGCAAGCCGCGTGGAACGGACTCCGACGAGCGCTCGATTGGATTTGCTTTTGTGAAGATCCGGCCTGGAGCTTGATCCAAATACTCCGAAGGTCTCTGTAGTTGGGTCGCGTTTGCAGCCTGTCTCGCCCTTGCTGAGCTTGAACGGGATTGCAGTTCACCCTTGGATTGTGAACGATCCTTCGATGCGTCGCCGGTACCTCTAAAGGTGCTAGAATCCACCACATGAAATGTACCCTGATTTTTGCAGGGCTATTTACTTGTCTTTTTATTGGTTGCAGTCAGGCTCCCAATTTCTCCAAATCCGCCAGTGTGAAGACCAAGACGGCAGCCGCTTCCGCTCAGGACGTGAGAAGTTTTGGGGCGAAATGTGACGGCGTGACAGACGATTCGTCCGCAATTCTCGCCGCGCTCCAGAGTGGCCAGCCTGCAATGCTTCCGGTAGGGACATGCGCAATCAGCTCCGCAATCCTATTCGGTGGTGCGCGCATCGAGGGAGCGACTCTGACCGGATCAGTGTTGAAGTGGGTCGGACCTCCGCCGACAATGCCGATTGCGGTTACTACATCACAAGTGGTCGACAACCTTGCCACGGTCAATACCTCCACTCCTCATGATTTGTGGCCTCATGAGACGGTCGTGGTGCAGGGCAATTCGAATAGTGTGTTCAATGGCACGTTCCTTGTTGTGTCCACGCCTTCACCCACAAGTTTTACTTTTGCGTTGACAGCTTCAAATGCCACAGGAGTCGGCGGTCGCATCGGAATGTACTATATGGTCGATTCATCGCGGCAGCCAACCGGCGCCAAGCCTCCATTCATGGGATTCAATGCAGGATGGATCTCCGACCTGACGATCGATTGTAACTCCACTCCCGGACTTTCCGGGCTCTTCCAACTTGGGGACAGCGGAGATGCCATTAACCTCCACATCCAGAACTGTCTCGACGGTTACACAGCGGCGCAGACATACATGAATCCAATGAGCCACGTTGTTGTGGACAAGAGTACGGGGCAAGGTGCCTTCATCAAGAATCTCGGGGCCAATAACGGAGCAGCAACGGGCGGAAGCGTGTGGGCCAATGGCTTCGGCACCTATGGCATTCATATCCGAGGTACCGTCGGATCATTTGACTTGCTGTACGCGCAGCAAGGCTCCAAGACCGCAATTTATCCTTTCTACTTTGAGGGAGACGGACCGGGCGTAACCCGTTCCGGTACTCTTCAGTGTTCTTCATGCGTGGCTGACGGCGCTGGCGGAATCAATTCCTTCTACATCCGGCGCTATTATTTTCAACTCGATAGTCCTGCGGTTGCAACTACTGGCCCGTCACAAAATGTCTTTGTTTTCGACGATGCATGGGGCCAGGTGAATAACGCGGACGTTTATCCCATTGTGGCCCCCGGATTTTACACCTTCAAGTCATTGGGAAACTCCGCTGGACTGACTGGCCAGATCATCCTGGTCGGAGGAGGCGGCACAATTGACCCCATAGGAGCGAGTGATTTCTCAACCTTCGGATTCTCAACCTTCGGAGTCGCCAGGAATTCTCCAGTGGCCACAACGTCGATGCCCAACGGAACTGCGACGGATCCGGTACTCTCCTTTATCAGCGAGTCAGACCTGGGTTGGTACCGGGCTGCGAATGGAGTCATGGCGATCGCCTCGATGGGCAAACCGGTCTTCGCCGTTTCCCCGGGAGGACTCGGTGTGCAGACTAGCATCAACCTATGTTCCGATCCGGTGTATGGGCCTTGCGACGGCGGATTCAGCAGTCGGGGACCAGATGAACTGGGTGTTCTGGACCATAACGGCACGTGGGCCGGCGGCAGTTTCTCAATGAACATCCTGAAGCTGGGGGTCAATAGCAACGACACCGGGATTTCTAGGTATGCTCCCGGCCGATTCGCTTTTGGAAACGGCAAATTTGGCGACATGAGCGGAATAGTCTATGCCGGGAGCTATATTCAAACCGGAACTTCCGCTCCGACCGGCGCTGCGGTCTGTTATAAAGGCGACAAAAGTCTGGGTTATTGCACCACTCCATTCACTGGTACGCCGCCCACTTGCACATGCAAGTGATTCGACCCGATCGGTCGACTGCTTTCACGAAAAGCGTGCACCTCGCTGCTCCGAAATCCATCGCGCTTGTGCGAAAACTAGGAGTTCTCAGCGCGTCTCAGACGCCCACCGCCCTGTCGATTCCGGCCCGGCTATAGCCAGAGGAATCGCGAAACGACGCTTATTTCCGGCTCGGCGTGGAGTTGTGCTCAAGATCGCCAGGATGACACCTACGTCGAATCCACCATGTTCAATCACGGGCTGGAACATGTGAAGCATCATAAGAATGATCATGAATGCCGTGCATGCGCGCGTAAGCGTGGTCCATTCCGCCCCCATGATCAGCTGAAGGATATAGCCGTAGTACACGATCAGCAGGATGGCCAGAAGGACAGCTCCATAGCTGAACAGTTCTCCGAAAACCCCGATATCTGAAAGGAAGAAACTAGGGCCGAAGACATTCGAGAAGCCCCCGTTCCATTGCGCCCATAGGGCTCCATGAGGGATCAACAGATTCTTGGACATCACGGTATGAATTGTGTCAACTCTCAGGTTCTGCGCATTGCTCAGAAGCGTGAAAAGAAACACGTACTTCTCCCACATTCTTGACAACGTGCTCCATATGAATGGAAGCATTGCCGCGAAACACAGTCCAAGCGTCAGGCCGAGCCTTCGGAAAGCTTTCCCGTTGAGTATCAGCAGGAAAACGCTCGCTACCCCCACTGCCATGATTGTTTGCCGCCCTTGCTCAAGCACGATGACATAGAACACAAAAACGAGCCAAAGCGCAGCCCAACGAAGCTTGGGTGTTTCAACATATCGCGAAAGCACGTAACAAAGCGACATCAACACGAAGCCTGTACCAATGGGAGTTCTATCCGCGCGGGCGTCTGCCTCTGAAGCGAAGTTCTCAACCACCTCAAGCGAACTTACCTTCATATAGTAGACAAGGGCGTTGAGAACACAAAGCACACTAGCTCCCGTGACATAGTTCAACACGGTTCGTGCAGTGACGAGATTCGATCGAATGGCATATGCAACTGGGAAAAAAATCAGGAGGGAAAGAACTCTTCGCTCTTCAATCATCCCGGCATACAGAGGCTGCCGATATATAAGCCACGCGCCTCCTGCTGAGACCAGCATCACGAACGCTATGACAGACAAGATGAAAAGTCCAGTGGCCTCAAAGCTGAGCTTGAGCACCACTTTCGGAAAAACCATGACCCCAAAAAACACCACGAGTGCCGCTAAAAATGCTTCCTGGCCACCAGGGATCTCCACGAAATTGCTCTTTGTAAACCAAGCGCGTGAGTCAAGATAGAGCAATACGAAAAGCAGGATGCGAAGAAAGCTCTTGAAGAGCTTTGGCAGCACCTCGCTAGCCGTGTTGCCCGTCAAAGCTACGCTTGAGAACGCCATGTTTCGGCTGGGAATCCAGTTCTCAGACTATCATGTATGCAAGAAGGTGGTCTGATGTCCTTGGGCACTCCGAGCCGAGTCGCCATTGTTCTCGTAAACTTCGGGGGGGCGGCTGACACGATCGAGTGTCTCGAGTCTCTCTGTGCCCTCGAAAGCTTCCAGTCCGGAGAGAAAATTGTGGTGTTCGTGGTGGACAACGATTCGCCCGACGGTTCACTTGCGGTCCTGCGCGGTTGGTTGGAGGCAAGAGGAACCATTGTGCCGTCCACGTCGGATTGGCCCGAACGGGAAATCGATGGTCCGCACATATCTCTTCGGGTGGTCCTCGCCCAATCCCATGTCAATAAAGGGTTTGCTGCTGGCTGCAATCTCGGACTAGCTATAGCATTTCGGGATCCGTCGATTGCTCACTTCTGGCTGCTCAACAACGATACGACCGTGCATCCCTGCGCCGCAATCGAACTTCTCATCAGCTCCAGGCAACAAGCTGACCGGAGTATCTGCGGTAGCACCTTGCTTTATGACGACAACCATGAGGTTGTACAGGCGGCGGCGGGAGCGCAATACGTGCACCTCATCGGTCGGAGCAGGCACTACCTCAAAGGCAAGCGCGTCTCTGAAATCGAAGATGCGCCCTTGCCGGAGTTCGACTATATCGTCGGCGCATCAATGTTCTTTTCGCGCGATGTGCTCAATCTGATTGGATTTCTGCCCGAACGGTATTTTCTATACGTGGAAGAAACTGAATGGTGCACACGCGCGCGAAGAATGGGAATATCCCTTGATTGGGCGCGAAAATCCTATGTCTTTCACAAGGAAGGGCGATCAACGGGCGCAGAAGCGCGCTTCGCGAAATTAGGTGACCACGCCTTCTATTTCACATCTCGGAACAATCTGTTGTATACGTGGGACCACGCGCGCATTTACACGCTTCCAGTCACTATTTACACGTTACTCCTCGCCGTCTCCTATGCTTTCAAGGGGGATCTGGCGAAGCTAAAGATCGCATTGAAGTCGGTGCGAGACTTTTGGAGGTTGCGTAACCAACAGGAGAATCTCCTAACACCGCTATAGAATTGTTTAAGTCAATGAACATGCCGGAAGTTCTGATGTTTTCTTTCTGCCTGGTTCCATGTTATGAATGCGTCGAAAGAGAGCGAACGGCGAAAGATCGTCAATTTCTCGTCTGTCTGGGGACTTATAGTTCTACCTCTGCAGCCCATCCCCGAAATCTTACTAACTCAGCGGTCACAATGCATGTTGCTCGTCGCCTAGGAGTATTTCCACCGCCTCGCTCAGAGTAGAACAACTCATGTTGGCCAACTCTAGAGCTTTTTCGTCGCTGAGTCTCAGATGTGAACCACGTCCCGAGATAAGAACGGTGCGCATGCCGAGCTGCCTGCCGAATTCAATATCAGAAAAGGAATCGCCTATCATCACGCTGCTAGCAACCGTGATCTCAGGAAATTCTTGTCGTGCCTGCTCGAAAAGCCCGGGACTTGGCTTCCGGCAATCGCATTCGCCTTTGGGGTGGGGGCAAACGTAAATCCGATCGACCCGGGCCCCCGCAGAGCGGAGCGCGCTCTGAAATTCAGCATGGATCGTTTCAAGATCCGCCATGGAATAGAGGCCTAATGAGATGCCTCTTTGGTTTGTGACGATGACCACACGGATGCCGGCTTGATTGAGTCGGCGAATGGCTTCCAGAGACCCGGGTAGAAAACGAAAATCGCTCCAGTTTTTGACGTATTCGCCCTCAGGCATCTTCTCGTTCACAACGCCGTCGCGATCTAAAAACACTGTCTTCACGCTTTGTTTTGCAGATATGTTGGACGCGACGGACATCTTCATTATGATAACAACAGTCGTACGATCTGAATTAGCAAGCCAGACGGAACCCCGTTTCGATCTTGGCAATCGTCTCGCGATAGGAGTCTGGAAATGTCCAGCGCCCTCGATCCCCACATCATCTTCGGCAACGCCATTGTTGAACACATAGAGCTGGCGCGCAAACTTCAGGATCAACAGCCCGTCCTTGGAGCTATTGCCGCAGCTATGGCAGAGGCCATCCGTTCCGGTGGCAAGGTTCTTTGGTGCGGTAATGGGGGCAGCGCCGCCGACTCACAACATCTGGCAGCGGAACTTGTGGGCCGATTTCGCCGGGAGCGCCGAGGCCTGGCTTCCCTTGCCCTCACGACCAATACATCTATCCTGACTGCGGTCGGAAACGATTATGGCTTTGAGCATGTTTTCTCACGTCAGGTTGAGTCTCTGGCGAATCCAGGCGATGTGTTGGTGGGCGTGTCTACGTCAGGCAACAGCCAGAATGTCGTCAATGCACTGCAAGCAGCTCGCTCTCGACAAATCATATCGGTCGCGTTCACTGGGGAAGGTGGCGGCCAGATGGGCAAAATCGCCGAGTTTTTATTTGAAGTTCCGTCCGTTGACACGGCACGCATTCAGGAAATGCATATCCTGGCCGGCCATATGATCTGCGATTGGATTGAACTTGACTTTTCTACCACGCAGCAATCCCCGGTGGTGTCCAAAGCTGAGTTGTGATGATCGGCAGATCTTTCAGGGCGTGGAATCGTGCGCTGAGGTTGTTCGTTTCGTAAACCCGAGCACGTTTCGAAGATGACGGACTTTTGATGCGGTCTCAGCACCGCGCATAACGTACTCAAAACCTGCTTTTACTAATGCCACAAGAATTCCGAAGAACAGTCCCAGAGCGGTAGCTCCAATGACAATAAAAGTACGCTTTGGGAAGGAGGGTCTGTCGGGAGGAACGGCGGCGTCTACGACCTGAACAACTGCGCCCTGTTTGGCCTCATCCAGTTTGGCGATCGCGAATTGCCGCGCAAGGATATCGAAAATCGTTTCATTGTATTTCACTTCGCGCAATTTGCGCAGGTACTCGAGGGCAGCGGTTGGTACTTGCCCCTTAGGCACCATGAGACCCGCGTCGAGGTTAGCGGACCCGCCCAATTTGCCTAACTGGGTACGCAGGCCTTCCAACTCTTGCTGAGCCTGCACAAGCTCTGAGTTCTCAGCCGTAGCGTAGGTGCGCAGGGACTGGATCTCAACCTCCTTCGCCGCAATCTGCGCGCGAATAGCCGCGGCCGACTCGATGAGAGCGCGTGCTTGACTATCCAATTGAAATACGCCGGTTGTCTGTTCCGTTTGTTTCAAAGCCTCTTCGGCCCCGGCCAGGTTGTCTTTTGCTTGTACAAGTTGCCGCTCGAAGAACAGTCGGCGCTGCGAAGCCTCAGTGATCGCAAGATGCTCAGAGAGCTTTCGAAATTGATCCACATAACCATTTGCAAGTTCAGATGCGCGGTTTGGATCGCGATCCTCGATGGAGATATGAATCAGGCTATCTTTTCCGCTACCATCAACGGTGGCGTATTTTTCGAAAGTCTTACGAGCGCCGGAAGGATATTTCTCGTGATACTCCTGCATGAGTGCAAAACGCTGCACCATCGCATCTTCGACGGTTCGGCTCTTAAGCATACCAACAAACATGTCATTGGGATTCTTCAGGCCGAGACTGCCACCGGCAAGAGCTGCCATGCCCCCCACGTTCCCGAGCTGGGAGGTGAGCGCGGCGCTCATCGAAGAGTTCTGCTGCGGTGGCAAAAGTATCACCGTTGCGGTGTATCGCTTGGGCAGCACGAGGGAAAAGATGATCGCGAGGACAGCGAAGATTGTGGTGATCTGGAAAATTATGCGCCTGCGCTCGGCGAGAACGATCACGACATCCAGCAAGGATATCTCGGTATTGTCATTTCTATTCGTTCCGACCGTCGGAGGCTCGGGGGCAGGATCTGAGCGTTCCCTCGGTTCGTGGATAGAAACATCTGTGGACATGAATTCCTGCCGACTCTCGGGTATGGCGGTATCGCTATCACTATTCTACAGGCAGTGCGTGGAATGAGCTGTTCGTTGGACACTGTTATGAACAAGACCGAAAAACTGTCTGTGAGGTCAGGTAATGAGTGGCCGGTGTTCTTTCCGGCGCAATCCGTTCGCGTTCGTGGTGGGCCCATTGACCGATTCCTTCTGTTTGAAAAGCGGTCTGCATGGATAACGGCGTGCTCATGAGTTCTTGAGCAGGCGAATTCCTTTCTATCTCTTGGCGGCTAAACTCAGGCGCGTGACAATGAGCCTGAGTTAGCCGATGCGGAGTGTAAAACCCAATCCAGGATTGTGCTGGAGACAAAGCGGATTTGTTCCCCTGACAGCTCAGGATAGATGGGAAGCGCCAATACCTCGCGCGCCGCACGCTCGGAGACCGGAAGATCGCCCTCTTTATATCCAAGATTCTTGAAGCACTCCTGCAGGTGCAGCGGAACCGGGTAGTAAATCTCGCAGCCAATCTGTTGCGCATCGAGATGGGCCTTAAGTTCGTCACGATTCGGCACCCGGATCACGTACTGGTTGAAAATGCTCACTGAGTCCGGGCTGATCCATGGAGTTCCGATGGGGCTGCCTGCAAACTCCTTATCGTAGATGGCTGCGTTGCGCCGCCGGGCTTCGGACCACCCGCTCAGGTGAGGCAGCTTCACGATAAGGACCGCGGCTTGAAGCGGATCGAGCCGGAAATTGCCGCCTATCACTTTGTGATAGTACTTCGGTTTGGAGCCGTGCGAGCGCATGACAAGAAGCCGATCGTTCAGATCGGCGTCGTTCGTAACAAGCATTCCACCATCGCCGGCTCCGCCAAGGTTTTTGCTCGGGAAGAAGCTGAAGCAGCCCACGTTGCCGATGCTTCCGGCCTTCCGCCCCTTGTAAGTGGAAGATATCGACTGAGCGGCATCTTCGATCACGAAGAGCCTGCGGCGCTGGGCGATTTCCATGATCGCGTCCATGTCGCACATCTGTCCGTAGAGATGGACGGGAATGATGGCCTTGGTACGTGGAGTAATGGCACGCTCAATCAGCTCGGGATCGATATTGTAGGTGCGTGGATCGACATCGACGAAGACTGGCCTCGCTCCCGTGCGGGACACGCATCCGGCCGTCGCAAAGAAGGTGAAGGAAGTGGTGATCACTTCATCTCCCGCGCCGATTTCAAGCGCCATTAGCGCCGCCAGCAGCGCGTCGGTGCCGCTCGAGATGCCGACGCCGAATTTGCAATCCGACAGAGTGGCGACCTGGCGCTCCAACTCGGCAACCCTCGGACCGAGGATACACACCTGGGAGTCCAGCACCTCACCGATGGCTCTTAGGACTTCATCCTTGATGGCGGCGTATTGCACTTTCAGATCAAGAAGTGGAACTTTCATTGCATTCTTTCCTGAGGAGCTTTTTTAAGCGAGGACAATCTTTGCACGACCTTGACTGACATTCCGCGTCGCGTTTCTCGTGTCGATGATGAGCTTTGAAAACTTGACGATGTGATCGTAGTCAAAGGCGTCGTGATCGGTCAGGATGATAGTCCCATCTGCCTTCGCCATTTCGTCTTCCGTGAGTGTTTGCAGTTCGCTGCCACGCAACTTGCCGTAACGGTGCGATACAAAGTTTTTAACGTGAGGATCGTAATAAGAGAGATGCGCGCCGCGGTCGGCAAGAATCTTCAGAATCTTGATAGCAGGCGATTCGCGGCAATCGTCCACATTTTTCTTGTAAGCCAGCCCGAGCACGAGAAGGCGCGCACCGTTAAGACACACGCCATTGGTGCTGAGATAGTTTGTAATCCGGTTCACGACCTCGTAGGGCATGTTGGTGTTGACCTCTCCGGCAAGCTCGATAAAGCGGGTGGCGAAGTCAAACTCGCGTGCCTTCCAGGAAAGATAGTAGGGATCGATTGGAATGCAGTGGCCGCCCAGTCCCGGGCCGGGATAGAACGCCTGGAACCCGAACGGCTTGGTCTTGGATGCGTCGATAATCTCCCAGATGTTCAGGTTCATGCGCTGGCAGAGGAGTTTCATCTCGTTGACCAGTGCGATATTCACGCAGCGGTATATATTCTCGAGGAGCTTTGCCATCTCTGCTGCTTCGCAGGAGGAAACAGGCACGAGCTGATCGAAAACCGTAGCGTAGAACGATTCGAGGGCGCGGCGCGAAGCCGGGTCGTTTGCCCCAACCACCTTCGGGATCGTCCGCGCCGTGAAGTGCGGATTGGCGGGATCCTCCCGCTCCGGAGAGTAGCCCACGAACAATTCTTCGCCGATCTTGAGTCCGGACTTCTCAAGAATGGGAACAAGCACTTCCGTTGTGGTGCCTGGATAGGTCGTACTCTCCAGGATCACGAGTTGTCCCGGGCGCAGGTACTTGACCATAGACTCTGCTGTCATCCGGACCGCTGTGAGGTCAGGCTGTTTGGCTTTGTCGAGCGGAGTGGGTACGCAAATGCTGATGGTGTCGACGCTCGAAATCTGCGAGAAATCCGAAATAGCATTGAAATGCCCGTCCTTGCGCATTTCTTGAATGACGGATGACGGCAAGTGGCCGATGTAGCTTTCGCCGTTCATAAGCTTGCGGATCTTCGAGTCATCGATATCGAAGCCAATCACGTTGAAGCCCTGGCTTGAAAACAGGTGCGCCAAAGGAAGGCCAACGTAACCAAGGCCAATGATGCCGGTGGTGAGTGTCTTTGTTTCGGCCTTGTGGAGAAAGCTCTCCAGGTGATGAGTTTGAGCCGCAACAGTCATAGTGTTGCTCCTTAAGAGCCGCTCGTTGCGGTCAATCGGTCGAACGAGTGTTTTAGCGGATAGAGTTCTGACTTAGGAATTTCGGACTTCGCGGTCCTACAGATTTTGCGCCTGCGGTGCCGGGATACATTCAACGGGCGGTCCAACGCTGACAGAGGGTTCTGGATCAAATGGAGCAAAATACCACCGGCGGCATCAGGCCTGTAGATCAGAGAAAATCGTGCAGAATCCGAATAAGAATTAAGATTTAGCCTACCAAGCCGGAAGACCGCGGGTCAACTTATGAACCGTCATCGTCCTGATTCGACGATCGATTGCTGTTCCCGCTGTACTTGCCGATCTAAGTAGGGGTAATCGCGAAGAACGCTCGGCATCAGCACAATACCGGGACTTCGCGCTCCTTCCTGACACAGGCGCGACGCTGGACACGATCCAAATATCGGGGAAGCTCAATTGCTTCATAGACCAGGTAATGCCCTTAGAAACCGCAAGGACTAGAAGTCCACCTTGCGGTTTGGATACCAGGTGAGTTGAATGTTGGTGGTGGTCACCGTCTGCTGGGCCGGAAGGTAGATTGGCGCCTTGTAGTGCTCAAGAGTAAAGCTTCCATTGACCTCAAAATTCTGCCGAATGCGTTTCACAACCTGCACATTTAGATCGTTCAAAGTCGTTCCATACTCCGTTGTTGGGGTCGCGATGAAGTCTTTAGCCGCCTTTTGATTGCGGGCGCTCACCTGGATCCATTCATTGCCACTCAAGTGGTAGGTGATCCAGGCCTGTCCACCTTTGTCTTCGCGGCCGATCCAGTCGCCAAAAATTTGACCATTGTTCGTGTAGCCCTGCTTCTGAATGAACTCCCAATACATAAAGTGTCCGCCGTTACTTGTAGAAACGGGAGGATCGGTATAGACGCCTTCAGCACGAAAGTCTAGCTTAGGCACACCGGGAACGTGCGAGAGATATAGACCGCTGCGCCACGCTGCACGGCGGGGTGCGGCGATTGGCGAGACATCATCGTGCACCTCTCCGTCAGCGTAAAGCGTCAGCCACTTGCGTAGGAAGGGAAGCCGGTACGAAAAATCAAAAGCCCCGAAACGAGCTCCAGGATCGTTGCGGCCATTTTTTTCGTTGGGCCCAGTCGATCCCGGTCCTCCGGGAGCTGTCGTACTGAAAAAGCTCTTCAGAAATGTGTGGAGCGTAATTGGCCCATGGCCTTCGCCCCCCCAAATCGCAGTTCGCTCAAACCCAAATTCAAGATTGGCGGTTGGACGGAAACTTAGCTTCTCCAGGTGTACCCACGGATCGCCAGGATTGATCACATTGGGAATGTCTGGCGACGGGTTTGCCTCATATGGGGGGTTGGGCATAAACAGGTGCCCATGCAGTGGGCCTACCAGAAATTCATATCGGAATGGCCCAGTGATGTTAGAAAGCAGCGGGATGCGGAGCGGTTCGACGCGATTGATTTCGAACGCATAGATATTCTCGGCGTTATTTGAGTAGGCGAATGACGCACCCTGCGCAGGTCCGAGCCACTGATCGACCTTGCCAAACGAGATCTCGTGATTCCATACATTTGCAGAGATGTACGCTTCCATCACACGGCCATGCTCAGTGGAGGAGATCGGCCCCATTGGAATCGTGGCTTGCGGATAGTAATAAGTGGTCCGGCCGGTCGTCGGATCTGTATAGAGCGTCTGATCAATTGCCGAGAGCTCATTGGAGAGTGCACTGGAGTAGCCCGTCGCCGATGGCGCACCCTGAAACTCGGCCCGCGCATATAGCGTGTAACGCCCCGCGGTCACATAGCCACTGAGGCCTGAATAGTTGTTCAGGCCATTCTCGTAGGGCCGGCCATAATCGTTGACCTCCGTCGACCCAAGATGGAAGCTGTCCCCCAGGGGTGTACCGGAAATACCGCGAAAAACCAAGTAAGCGGACTCGAGACGAAGGTACTTCGGAGGCCCGGCACACGGATCAACAATGTCGGGCTTGAGTTCATGTTTGAGGGCGTCCTGGATTTGCTGCGCTTGATCAGTGGTGGAGCTCGGACTCGAATCCGCCAGTCGACCGTCAACATCGCTCAAAATCTCGATCACATTCTTCCGGGTCCACGGCCGCATTCCGACAAAAACGTGATCAACAAATCCCATGGAATAGAGGCGCAGCACCGCAGGATAAATCCAGCTATCGACGGGAATATATGGAGATCCAACGACCGCTTTATTGCACTCGGTCGCGATACTTGTTCGTTGGCCTGCTGTGTTGGTAGTGGCCGACTGGGCACCGGTTGGGATCTGACTTTGACCGTGCGCCTGGACAACAAGACTAGTAGCGACAAATAGCCCTACCCATCCAGCCATTCCAACCAAACGGCCCACTGTAGCTCGGCTCGACTTCCGACCCCACTTTACTGTCCGGGAAGCGTGACCCTGCGAGGGCGCTGCACGCTGGAGTCGCTTGTGGTAGACGCGCAGAAGCGTGCTTTCCGGGGTTCGCATCATAGTGTTGGAATACCTTATTACAACACAGGGTTCTCGTTCTCGAACATGCGAGTGCAAGAGTGTTTGGACGACGGTTGGGATGATCTTCCGGCGGGTGAATCTCTAGATGCCGGATCTCTTGCATCGACTATCTGCGACCATCGTGGCAGTTGAAAAGGGTGTAATGTTTTGCGCGATCTTTACAGGGCTCTCAGAGACTGAGACACATCTCTGCAGAAGACTTCGATTCTAACCAGCCTGCATCACAGAGGGTGCCTGGTCCAAGTTGATGTCGGTCCGGAACAGTTCGCAAAGGGTCTTTGCGTTGGCTTAATAAGCCCATGTCCGACCAAGGCGAG
>Ga0157376_10001635_pt1 | contig 14864 bp, 14 predicted proteins | sample M45metaG_FD_121801 | JGI IMG/M metagenome (GOLD analysis project Ga0157376, IMG submission 121801) | Miscanthus rhizosphere microbial communities from Kellogg Biological Station, Michigan, USA - M4-5 metaG | ecosystem: Host-associated > Plants > Roots > Rhizosphere > Soil | place: USA: Michigan... | reverse complement strand
TGAGCAGAAATACGGGATGGCATTCATGATTTTACGACTCTTTTACAAGCTATAAAGCAACGGTCGTTATTGCATACAGAACACAGGCAGTTTCTTTACTAATTTTCTGCTTAATAGAATATATTTGCAGTAATAACGCACGGGGTGCCATTTAACTGGCTGAGATTATACCCGATATACCTGATTTGGATAATGCCAACGTAGGGATGCAGGCTAAAAAAATTTTTAAGCTCCATTCTGCTGGCTCGTCCGCGGAATGGAGTTTTTATTTTTAATGAACTACAAAATATGGAACTGGAAAAAGCAAACTTTGAACTCATTCCTAAAAGTCAGCAAAACTGGCAAAACAGACCCGAATGGTTTTTTAACCGCGAGCATACAGATACTTACGAACAATGGTATGAGGGCAGGTACAAGCGTGCAGAAATATGGCAGAAGAAAATAATGGAACAACTTGTTTCAAAAGACACACGTTTAAAAACCCTGCTTGAATTTGGATGTGGCACCACCCGCTTCACCAGGTGGTGGAAAGAAATTGGCATTGAAGCTACCGGTGGTGATATATCACCGTTGATGCTTTCCCAGGCCATCCATCTTTTTGACGGCGATTTGGTAATGGCAGATTCTCATTATATGCCGTTTAAAGACCATAGTTTTGACGCGCTGGCATTCATCACCACATTTGAATATTACAAAGACCCTGTAAAAGTTATCCGGGAAGCGGCACGTGTTGGCAAATATGGAATTGCCATGGGTATGATGAACAGAAATTCTACCAAAGTAGTAAGAAGAAGGGTTCAGCAAATGTTTGGTAAAAATCCTTTCTATATAACAGCTACTTTTTATACGCCTGAAAAACTTACCCGGATCATTCATACAGCACTTAAAGGAAGATCATATACCATAGAATGGACATGTACCGGTCTTCCCAAATGGTTTCCTGTACAGCAATGGAGTTTGCCATTGGGTGATTTTTTTGGATTATATATCAAGCTAAACGATGTGGAGTAGATGAGCAGAAAGCCAGGAAAAATAGAACAACAGTTCTTTGAAGAATATATCCGGAACAAATGCGGTCGCGTTCGCCCGGAAGTGAGCATCGGTCCGCAGTTTGGTACAGATGTGTCCATCATTGATCTGCCTGGTGGTATGGCCATGGCATTGACCAGCGATCCGTTGTCGCTCGTTCCTTTACTCGGATTGAAAGAATCTGCCTGGCTCTCTGTTCAGTTAATGGTAAACGATATGGCTACTACAGGCTTCGCACCCATGTACGGACAATTTGTTTTAAACCTGCCGGCTTCTTTTCCGAAAAATGATTTCAGGATATATTGGGAACACATTCACCAGTTTTGTGCTGACACAGGTATTGCTATAACGGGAGGGCACACTTGTTTTATTGAAGGTCAGAACTCTACCATTGCAGGCGGAGGAACATTGATAACCATAGCTGCCAAAGACAAGATGCTGGTTTCGTCGTTTGCGCAAGCCGGGGATAGTATTTTAGTTACGAAAGAATCTGCGATCTTATCGGCCGCTATTCTTGCAATGTGCTTTCCGGAAACTGTGAAGAATAAAGCTGGCGCAGAAATATACCAGCTGGCCTGTCAGTCATTTTATCAAACTTCATCATTGCAGGATGCATTAGCTGCTGCCGATGAAAAAAATGAGCACCGTGATGTAACCGCCATGCACGATGTAACCGAAGGCGGCGTATTGGGAGCCATCTATGAACTGGCTATTGCTTCACACAATGGCGCGGTTATTTACAATCAGCAAATTCCTGTTGGCGAAGTGCAGAAAAAAGTTTGTGACGCGTTTGCGCTGGACCCAAGGTATTGTGTAGGCGCCGGTGCTATGATTATTACGTGTAAAAAAGGAACGGCTCCGGAGGTTATTGCCCGTTTGAAAAGAAAAAATATTGTCTGTGTGGAAGTGGGGGAGCTTAGAGAAAAGGCTGAAGGAATTAAAATAATGGAAGACGGCCGGGAAAAAGACCTGGTATATGCAGAGACAGATCCCTATTGGGCGGCATTTTTTAACGCATATAATGCCGGATTGAAATGACCGTACAAAAACGAAATATCGGTTCAGGTATTTACCTGGTCATTGATCCTTCAATGGCAGAAGCCATTATTATTGATAAATTGAATGGCATTCTCAAAGAAAAAATCGTGGCCGTACAGGTATGGGATAATTTTCGGGATGACGAAAATATAAAAGTATTCATTCAAAAAATATGTTCCCTATGCCATGCCAAAGATGTTCCGGTTCTTATTAACAATAGATGGGAGTATTTGATGAGTACTCCATTGGACGGTGTTCATTTCGATCATATTCCCTCAAACTATGATTCAATTCAGGCAAAGGTGAAGAAGCCGTTTATCAGCGGACTTACCTGCAACAATGATTTGTCGCTGGTGAAATGGGCCGCAATTAACTCTCTGGACTATATTTCATTTTGCTCTATGTTTCCATCCTCCACAGCCAACAGTTGTGAACTGGTAAACCACAGCGCTATACAGACAGCTAAAACAATTTTCAGGCATCCTGTTTTCCTGGCAGGTGGCATTAGACCGGAGAACATCAATAAATTAAAAGAATTGGATTACACAGGTATTGCGGTAATATCAGGTATAATGAGTTCAGATAATCCGGCCGAATCCATTCGAAAATACTACGAGCACCTAAAAATAAAATCATGAGAGCCGAAACGATAAAAAAATTGTGTTGCCCCTTTGACAAAGCCGATTTGGATCTAACGATTATAGCCCGGGATATTGACGGGAATATAAAAGAAGGTTTTTTGTTGTGCAATGAATGCAGGCATGTTTACCCAATAGCAAAGGGAATACCTATAATGAGCCCCGACGAATACCGGGAATTCAGGTTGGAGCAGCCCTTGCTGGATCGCTGGCAAAAATACTTTAACGGCAGGTCGGTTGATAATTTCCGGCTTGTGGAACCAGATAGTAAAGACAAAACATTAGGGGTGACATTATAGTCTTTTGCGCATGAGCCTGTTTGTGCGCCAATCTTTGCTAGTTATTCAAATCTTTTTGTTTTGAGAAAACCGGCTATAGCGTTATTATTGGGGAAGCGCGCCGGCCTGGTGGTGGTGATGGATAGTTTTATTTTTATTTGCTGCGCCGGTAAAAAGTTTTAGCGCGGCACCCATTTCAATAAAAAAACTGTTGGTTAATGATTCTTTCACGGGTGTCTGCTGGTCAAGACTATAATTCACCGGATTTACTGGAATGGCAAAATTTGGTGTAAGATAAAAACTCCATTTTTTCTGCTCATATTTAAACGGCACAGATAGTTCGTAATCCAGCACTGAAAACTGGTTATTATAAGAAACCTGCACACTGCCGCTGCCATTACTATTATTGCCAGAACCCGTTTTTTGCAGACGCCCCCTTCCTTTTCCGTTGCCAGTTGGAAATTTTCTGTTAAGGTAATACGAGGTATAAAAATGTTGCGTTCCGGCATTCACCAGTGCCTGTGGGGCTATTGAAAAATCACCTTCTTTTATTTTCCAGTCAAACTTATGACTGATACCAAAGTTGGCTGTCATATCGGCTTTTTGAGAAAAGAGCATGTCGAACCCGGTGCTGAAACTAATTATGCCAGCGTTCAACCCTGCGTAAAAGCCGGCATCGGCAGTTAGCTCCGATAACACGGCATAGCTGGCATCGCTGTAAAAAAATTTTGATCCGTACAAACCAGCGTCAATTTTGTCGCCGATAGAAAAATCATAACCGCCGTTCAGTGAAAATAAATCAATATGGTTTTCGCTGCCGGCGCTCAACAGGTATGCAAGTTCCGCGTTAATATAAGCACCGGATTTATGATGGTAACCAATAGACGGTCTTATATAGGAAATAACCGCAGAGTCTTTTCTGCCGCCATAAACAGCATTGCTAAGATAGTTTGCGGCTATTTCAACGTAAGAAGTTGATTCTTTTGCGGGGGCGGGTTTTGTTTGTCCCCAAACATTTACATTAAAAAACTGGGCAATCACTAAGAAGCACAGGCAGTTATGGTTGTTCATGAATACCGGATTGGATATGTTTGCACTTATAACGGCCGGCGGGTTAAAAAATTTTATATTTTCTTTTCACATTTTGAAATTACAAACAATACGGTGCTCCGTTCTTCAAAATCACTGTAATAGAATATGCAGACTTAAACTACATTAAGGTTATTTATTAACATTGTTTATTGGTCAAATTATTCTTTCAAGTCAATTTTGCCTCGTAAAAGGTCTAAAAAATTAAAAAACAGGCAATGAATTATCACAAAGAATTTTTCCGGCAATTTGTACAATTTATTAACACGGCAGACGAGAACCTGGCACTGCAACTCATAAGTCCGGCAGCAAAATTTCATGTTCCGGGGCAGGCTGACCCACTGCAAGGTCCAAACGGTTATTTAATGATTATTAAAATGATGCGTTCGGGGTTTTCAGATATTCAATGGACATCGGAAGAAATGATTTCGGAGGATGATAGATCGGCGATTCGGTTTACCATGCGTGGCACGCACGACGGAACTTTTTTGGGCGTTTCGCCAACCGGAAAATCTATTGAAGTGCAGGCAATGAATTTTTACCGGTTGGCAGACAAACAGATTATTGAGGAACGTGGACAGCCTGATCTATTTAGCCTGTTGCAACAGATTGGGTAGAAGGACAGTTAACTTTTAATTGGTCCATTTTTATTTACCTGGATATTATTGTCTCAGCACCTGTCTGGTAAATACACTGCCCGATCTGTCGGTGATGACAAGGAAGTAGAGACCTTTTGGATAGATGCTCATGTCGATAGTGGCTGTATTGCCGGTATATTTTTTAACCATGTTACCTGTTGCAGAAAACAGCGCCACCGCAGACAGCTCATGATTATTTGCGTTAATGAACAACTGATCCGACACCGGGTTGGGAGAAAGCGTTACGGGCCCTGGTTTTTGGTCAACGGTAACCAACACCACCGGGCTGAACGTTTGTGTTCCATCTATGTCCACCATACTGAGCCGGTAATAATCAGAACCATAACTGGGATGTATATCCGTAAAATGGTAGCTTGTTTTCAGGGTGCTGTTACCGGTTGCTTCTACTGTGCCCGCGGAAAAAAAATGAATGGCATCTGTAGAACGCTGAATTGTGTAGTGACTGCTATTGGTTTCCTGCGCTGTTTCCCATTGTAAAAAGATGCCCGCATCTGTTGAGTGTGCAACAAAAGAAGTTAGCGTAACAGGCGTTAGCAGGTTCTGCGCTTCTACCAGTAAATCATCCAGCGCGAAATCATTCCCGCTTACCTGTTTCACTGAGTTTGTCCATGAAAGATTCATAGTGGTTGAGCTTGCCGTCCATGTATATGTTTTGGTAACCCAGGAAGTGGTAACCGCGATGGCGGCAATTACCGGCGTGGCGTTTAGTGTTAGGCCTATAGACGCTGGGTTAAGCAGTATAGTGGACGGCAGTTGCAATAGACCGCCCATCTTATAGGAGATTTTGTATTGTTTGCCGATTGTAAGACCGGTCAGTGTCTTACGGAAAATTACATTATCCGTTGAAGGCACATTGGCTCCGGCAAGGTAGCCGCCATCGCTCCAGTACATAAGAAACCGGCCACCAGATGCATCACCAGGACTTTGCGTAGCCCCCAGGTTTGTATTGCTAACTTCCCAACTGCCGTTTATAAGACCATTCCTGGGGCCGAGGGGTACAGAAAGACAATTGGCCCAGTAAATATCGGCTCCCGTTGTATAGCAGGATTCATACGTAGCGCCGTTAAAGTTTTCATGCCAGATTGTTGTCCAGGTTTGTGCGGCTGCATTGTTGTTGATAGTTTGTAACAGGCAAAAAATAACCAGTAAATAGTTGTATACACGTTTCATGTTGGTACGGGTCAAGGGTTTCGGAATGACTTCCTATAGTTGGATCAAATACAAAAAAGGTTGTATAGCTGTAAGTCGTCTTAACAAACATTTTTGTTTTGTTCCGGCACTCAGTGATCAAACTGAAACCGGCCACAAATAAATAAAAAGCAGATGAGTAAAAAAATCATCTCTGCATGGGATGATGGCTATGTAGTACTACGTATGTTTTAATTTATAATATTTTTTTCATAGATAATAAAGCGATGTCGACGCGACTATGCTATATTATATTTTTGAATTTATCTGCAGAATTGATGAGAAGATCAATGTAGATATTAAATGCGCTTACCCATATCCGGTTGTTTGACAGAGGGTGAGCCCAGCAGTGAAATAAATAATTGCAAGACCGGCGTATTTCCTGGTTGTGAGATATGTTGATGGATGTTTTGTTCACCGGCCGGTTAGATGAGCCCCATGTCCATTGATTTCTTTAGCAGCGCGGCAACGCAGTTTACATCTAGTTTGGCCATGATATTTCTGCGGTGGGCAACAATGGTGTGTTTGCTCAGAAACAATTTTTTTGCTGTTTCCTCTATGGTTGAGCCTCTTGCGATATGCTGTAGTATTTCATTCTCCCGCTGCGTAAGCAAGCCTGCTTTGCTTTCCGCCATCATATTCATCATAGCGCCTCTCATATCACGGCTTATAAAATATTTGCCGGTGTCCATAATGGTAAGACATTCTTCCAGCTCATTCTTATCTGAGTTTTTTGATAAAAAAGAATCGGCCCCTGCCTTGTGCATCTGGAAAACAAGATTGGCATTTTTAATGCTGCTGATAACAGTGATAAAGATATCGGGGTATTGTGCTTTGATCCTGGCTATTTCACTCAGCGTATTTACATCGGGCATAATATAATCGGTGAAGAAATGCGAGATATGATTGGATGCAAGTAGCTGGTGTACCTCACCCAGTTTGTCGGTGCAGAAAACGCCTTCAAATTTATCAGTCTCTTTAATGAGGACTGCCAATGCCGATGCAAAAAGTTGATGGTCGTCCAGCACAAGGGCGTTTCGGTACACTTTCATACACAGATTATTTTAGAGAATCCCGGGCAGCAATTCTATAGCAAGGTAAAGAAATCTGAACAAATTTTATTAACAAACATCCTCCGAAAACATGCCTGCGCTGCACGCGCCGCACATTAACTGAATAGCTGCGTGAATTCATATAGTTTACAAATGATATATTGTTTTTCAGTTGATTTTTTTTAATATGTTATAATTGTGCGCTTCAACCGCCCGCATTAAAATCATCAATTCCCTGCAATTTCTTTAGACGGCATATGGTTTTACTAATGCTGGAATTTTCATTTCCTGTTGTTCACTATTACGCCTATCTTATTCATTCTTGTTGTTTTTAAAGGATGGATTTTTTTGAATGCCTGCTTATAACACCAAATATATATTCGGAAATACCTATTTGAACTACCAACATTTTGCTATTTTATACAGATGAATACGGCATACAGTTATTTACTGGAAGCAGGAAGCAAAATATTGTATAGCCGCATGGCAAAAGGATGCTATTTTATTTGATGACAAAATGCTGGTTCTTTGCGCTTTGCTTTTAGAATCAAAAAAAAATATTGTGAATCAGCAAGCGGCAGTTTTGTACAAGCATCATTTATTTACCATTTCATTCGTTGCATTGTTAGAGGAAACCCACCGGTTTACCCAAATCAGGGCCTGCCGGTCGATGGGAGAGATTGAACAGCTTATACGGGAAAAGAAAATCAGCCATTTGTTCATCGATTACCATTTTCTGCAGGCTGATATATTGTCTTTTGTACAGCAAACGGCGGCCATCAACAAAGATGTTTATGTGCTGGTTGTAAGTTCTGTGGAAAATGAGCAGCTTATCTCGCGGATACAGGATGCCGGTGCACACGCTTTTATCTCTAAAAAGTCAGGAAAAAAAGAGATTGAACAATGCCTGGCGTCTGTAAATAGCGGCAACTATTATATCAGTCCGGAAGTATTGAATACAGCATTGCGCCAGCATCTTAACTGGCATGGGGAACTATTTACTGCAAAGGAAATGGAGGTATTGCGCCACGTGGCAGCGGGTGACAGCAACCGTGAGATATCAGTTAAACTGAAGAGGAGTGTTTATACTGTCGTTACCCACCGGCGTAACATGATGAAAAAGGTGGATGCGGCCAATGTTGCAGTGCTTATCAAGAAGGCAATTGAAATGGGCATGCTATAAACATTTGCTGGGTGGCGCCGGTCTTATAGGCCAGATGGATCGTTGGCCTGCACTGCCAGGGCAGGGGAGCAGGGGATAGTAATTTTTACTTCAGTTCCTTGTCGGCATGATGTTATTTCAGCTTTTCCGCCAATGCTTTCCGCCCTGTTCCAGATAGATTTCAGACCAATGCCATTTCCAATTCCTGCTGTGTTAAATCCCCGGCCATTATCATTTATTTCCATGATGATACCGGGTATATCCCTGTAAATAAGAATGGTTATACTATCAGCCTGTGCGTGTTTGAGTATATTGGCAATTGCTTCCTGGATAATATACAGCAATTCAATTTTTACCTGCAGTGAAGTGTAGCGCAGACATTCGGCTTCAATAACTACATCTTTCCGGCGGAAATGGTGAGGAAGGGCGGTATCCAGCAGGTCGTTGATCTTTGATGCATAAACAGCATTTGTCAGCATGTTTTCATTATTGAACCACTGGTGACTTTTTTCTCTCACGTTTTCGTACACTTCCTTTAATAGCTGCCGCAGTTCTTCAAACTGCGCCCTCAATTCCGGGTCGGTAATTTTCCTTAAACAGGTACTAAGCCTGATCTGAATGCTGGCCAGGCTGGCGCCAAGATCGTCGTGTAATTCCATACCCAGTTTTCTGCGTTCATCCTGCTGCAGCATACTGCTTTTTTCTTCCAGTTCAGCAATCTGCAACTGGCTCATGATGCGGAGCCGGTCTATTTTCATGACAGCTTCCTGTTCTGCTGCCTTTCTTTTCATTTCCAGTTTTCGGTTCCTGTTATACAATAGCAGCAGGATTATCATCATAAATAGCAGGGAAATAACACCCGCTGAAATGGCCTGGTTTCTTTCTTTGCTGCGGATGATATTATTACGTTCAAGCACACGCAACTGTGCAAGCTGTTGTGAGAAATTGTATTTCTGTTGCAATTCAAATAAATGACCGCGATTCTGCAATAAGTTTAAAGAGTCATTGTACGACCGGCTCATTTCAAGATACGTAACCGCGTTCTTCCAGTTTCCTTTCGATTTATAATAGATGTACAGTTTTTCAGACAGCCGGCTGATGTTTGCATTTGCGTTGCCGCTTGGCCCTTTCTTCCGGAGGTAAAAGCCAATTAATTGCGACAGCAGTGCAGCGCCTTCATCCTGCCTTCCCGTAGCAAGAAAGATAAGGGCCCTGTATTTATTGATATAGGTGGTCATTGCGTTTTCATGAGCTGGAGCATTGCGGGCAATCTGGGTAAGCAGCGAGTCGCTTAAAAAAAGGCACCGTTTATAATCACCAATAAGAAAAGCATAGCCCACTGGGAACATATCATAGAGGTAATGGTGTTTCTTTTTTGTTCTGGCTGTTTCAATGAGTTCCATTGCCTTGCGGCCAAATGCGGGGTTACCGGTTATTTCATACAGGTTGAGGTACCGCCCGCATTTGGAAACCAATACGTCTTCTTTTTCGGGGTAGTAGGGTTGGTTTTCTTTTATAGTTCCAAACCAGGCAATGCTGCTATCCAGACTTGCAATTGTTTGTTCATATAACGCAAGGATGGCGTAAGGATAACTGATGCCGCTGTAAATTTCAGCTACGCCGATACTGTCTCTGTCAGCTTTTGCCTCCTGCAGACAGACATTAAAATACGCGATACTCTCTTCGTAATTACCTGAACTGGCATAGAGGGCGCCCTGTATTTTTTGCGCAGAATGCCTGAGTGTGGCATATTTTTTTTTGCCCTTTGTTTTATCCATTAAATAGTTGCAATAGCGTGTTGCTGCGGTAAAATTGGCTGCCGTTGTGCTATAGGAAGTAAGCTGGTGCAATACCGGAATGGAAATGCTGTCATTTTGATTGGCTAATACCTTCTCTGCAAGTCTGGAAGCCATACTGTCCAGTTCATCTGATACTGCCGGTGTTACATATCCTTCTGCATAAAGAAGTATTTTTTTCATCTCGGCAATGGTCAGATCTGCCTTGTTTAGCGGAACGGGTCTGCAGCTATCGGGGAGGAAGGCAACAAGTTTTTTGCTGATCTGCCCGCACGATTGCGCCGGCAATAAAAATAAATGAACAGCCGCAAGTACCATGAACTTTTGAAGAATGGAATTGAATTTCATAGTGAAGCTGGAAAGTTTTATTTTTTTGCAGGACCGATGCTTATTCACGGATCCCGATAAAATAGCATGATTTTGTTATATGACAACATGGTTAGCCATTGTACTTTTGATATACAAAGCTGTTGGGGTTTTACCAGAACAACAGTCGTCAATTAAAATCCAATATCCATCCAATCCTTTGAAAGCGCATCTCTACCCTTCAATCAGAAAAAGTGGGCCAGCCGTTGCTGGCCTTTCTTTTTTCATCACAAAGGATCAATTTTTTTCAGAGCGATAGTCCGCCTGCCGCCAGTCGATAACAACAACTTCAAAGCCGAAAAAAAAATCTTATAAATTGGGCTATATGAAATTTCTTCAGGCTAACAAAAATATTGTCAGCTGTTATATGGATAAATAGCATCACCAGCTAGTTTTCCTCATCTCTTGAGAGGATATCCATCCCGGCGCAGCGGTGAGATGAGAGATTAAACCAGGATTTTTATAAAATAACAAAAGTTTGCTATTTGCTATGCTCATAAGCCATGGTACATTTGATTCAACAAAACGTCTTAATATCTTTTATGCGAACCATCTGTTGAAAGTCAAATGTCCATTGTCCATTGAAAAACCGCTCTTAACCATCCATCAAAAAGAAAGGTCGGCATTGGCTGACCTTTTTCATTTGAGAGAGCCGGGTTTTGCGGCAAACAAGTTTGAAGGAAGTATGGCGGATAGCATGAATAGACTATTTTTTTGCAGGGTAGATAATTTGAATTTTACACAAATACATCAGCATGGCAAAAAAATTGGAAATACGGGCGCTTAAAACGATCCTGGTTGATGACCATCTGATGTTCTGTGAGGCAATAGGCGAGTTAATGAAGCGGATTTCACCGGAAGGTAATTTCCGTTATTTTAACAATGTTGAGAAAGCAATGGAGGAACTGCAAAAAAATGACAGTCACTTCCTGCTCTGCGATCTGCTGATACCCGGGGATGATGTAAAAAAATTTATCCGCAATGCCAGGACCCGTTACCCGGAATTATCCATTGTAGTGATGAGTTCTGTTTCTGATATTAATGTAATAAAAGAATGTTTTACGCTGGGCGCCAACGGCTACCTTAGTAAAGCCATCAGTTATTCCGAACTAAAGAAAGCCATGGAAAGTATCTGCAGGAATGGGGGATATGTAAGCGCCGACCTGGCAAGCAGATTGTTTACCGCTTACTTCAGGGCTTCAAAAGACAATCTTACTATAAGGGAGCTGGAGGTGTTGCGGTTGATTGCGGCGGGTCATACCGTAATGAAAACTGCCCAGTTGCTACAGGTTAGCCCTTCAACCATTATGACACACCGCCGCAGTATTATGACGAAACTCGACCTACATTCGGCAGCTGAAATAGTAAAATACGCATTTGAAAACAATCTTGTGTAACGAAGTACCTGAAGGAGAACTGCCATTATCATTTTCTTCTTTCTGTCTTCATATATTGTTCGTTGTACAGCAACCATTTGTGTTATTTTTCAGTCTTGATGGTGGCCGGCTTTTTTTAATCTCCGACACCGGCTGCAATTAAGTTTTTATTTTTTGCAATGAAAAGCAAGGGCAATACTGAATGCATGTTTGATTTTACTCATATATCTCCTCTGAGAATAATGCTCATCGATGATCATCTCGTGTTTTCGCAGGGAATGGCAGCATTGCTGGGTAAGCTAACGCCCGATTGTGATGTATCAATATTTACCTCTGTTCAAAAAGCCATGCAGGCCCTGGAAACCGGCACTTACCAGTTTGTAATATGCGATCTTTTTATCCCCGGCAGCAATGTAAAGGACTTTATTGCTGTTTGCAGGAAAAACTTCCCTGAATCTCACCTTATCATGCTTAGTGATAACATGGAAACAAACATAACAAGAGACCTGTTTGCCCGGGGCGCCCATGCATGCCTTAGCAAGACAGTTACCAGTAATGAGTTAAAAATAGCCCTGGGAAAAGCATACCTGGGAGAGCGATTCGTCAGTTCAGATTTGAAAAGCAAAACAGCCACCAGTTTTTCCGCAGCGCGAAACACCGAGCTCACCAAAAAAGAATTCGAGGTATTGCAATTGATTGTAGCGGGAAAATCGGTTGCACAAACTTCTGAAACTCTGTTTATCAGCAGAGCTACTGTAATGTCTCACCGCAGAAACATCATGTCTAAACTAGATTTGCATACCGCAGCGGAATTGGTGAAATTTGCCTTTGAAAACAACCTGGTCCGGAAATAACTGCGCAGCAAACTAAAGGACTTCTTATAAAAAAATGGCAAAAGGGTGTAGCAATAATACCAGGCAATGCCGGAAATCTTCCGGGAAAGTTTATTTCATATTATTAAAATGAAACTACTATCCGGATTGCTGTGGAATAGCCTGCTGGTCATATTTATTTCTCCGGCCATAAGTTATGGTCAACTGGATGCCAGCAAAGAAAAAGCCTGGAAAGATTTGCTTCAGCAGTATCATTCCGGTAAGATCAACGACACCCTTTATCTAAATGCAGCACAGGGTTTGGTAGAGCAATCATTCAGGGACACTGCGCTTCTGCAAAAGCTGGAAACATACCGCCAGATAGCCTGGAACCAGAGCAGCTACCAGCCCTACCGCGTTAAATATTATGCGTTTTTATCGAACAACGCCTATTATATTCATAGGGAAGGTACTACCATTTATTACATGCAGCGGATGGAGGATGAACTGAAAAAAGTGGAACCTTATTTGAATTCGTTGAACGAACCCAGGTATTTGCTGGGAATATATTCGCTAACAAATGGAAGTGAAAACAGGAGGATGGCTGAATTGGAGAAAGTCTGGCCCGTATTGATCGGCCTGCCAGCAGCGATGCGCAAAGTTGGGGCGCCTCCGGTTACCTGTGTGAATGCGATGACAATTTTATCTAATGCGGCCGAATTCTATACCGAAAAAAAGGACACTGCCAGGGTAAAAAGTATATTGAGCATAGCGGAAGCCATCCTGGATCTTATTACCAATAAATACCCGCTCGACCAGGGCAAAATGCAGCAATGCCTGTATTGGACGCGTAAGATACGGTACAATGAAAAAAAATTGCTTAACCAAACGGCAATAGCAAAAAAAATACTTGATACAATTTATGCAGACATTAGTGCTGCGAATGCAAAATCGAACCCGGGCTGGAGGGCGCTGGCCGAACGGGTCACCTTGCTGAAACTTTCCGGTTATTTCAGTGATCTGCATCAATACGACAGTGCAGAGTATTACCTGCAATTGCTTAACAAACGGCAACTTGAAAACAAGCAAGATGCCGGCGATCGCAGTTCCTTCCTTTTTAACTATGGCAAGCTGAAAGCAGCTACCGGCAATTATAAAGAAGCATATGAAAATATCCTGGGGGCTTATAACACCAGTGATTCGATAGCGGGGCTTAAAACGATAGACATTGCCAACAATATGTATGCCCAGAGTGAAGCGGAAGATGAAAGGAGGAAATTGGACGCAGCTGAAGCGCAAAAGAAACAGCGTAACATCACCATTACTATTGTCGCCGCCGCCTTACTAATTTTTATTGGTTTCCTGTTTTTGCAGATACGCAGAAAAGAACACGCCGCCAGAGACAGAATAGATAAGCTGAATTATGCCAGCCAGTTACAGATTATGGAACTGGAAGAAAAAAACAGGCTTGTTAAACAGGAAGAACAAAAAAGACTGGGCATGGATCTTCATGATAACCTGGCCGGTACCCTGGCTGCCATCAAAGTAAAACTGGAAAGCGAACTGGTAGACAATAACGATACGGAACAGGTTAAACGGCTTGGTCAAATCAGCAACCTGGTAACAGATATGTATAACAACGCCCGCAATAAAAGTCATGAATTGTATACCGGAACCAACGATGAACCGGAAATACTTTTTTCAAAAAGGGTTAAAATGATCGCCAACAACGGTTTGTCTTTGAATAAATATAAAATGGAAATAGAAATCGATGATATTGCCATGAAAAACATTCCCCTGAAGATAAAAATTGAGCTGCTGTATATCATTCGGGAAGCCATCACCAATATTATCAGGCATGCGGCCGCCAGCAGGATATCAATATTTATGTATGAAGATCTGCCGGGGCTTATCCTGCATATTGAAGATGATGGAAGAGGCTTTGATAAAAAATTGAAAAAAAAGGGTATTGGTTTACAAACCATCAGGGAAAGGGCAGCGCGGATTAATGGGAGTTTTGAGATTGCTGCCAGCACCAATGGCACAGAAATCAAAATTATAGCACCGGTTACCGGCGCAATGGAGGCTGGCGATGTATAAAACACCTGCCCATCCCTGTTATAAGAAATGATCTAATGGCCGGAGTATAAACAAGAGGCTGTCTCAACTTTGAGACAGCCTCTTGTTTATACGGAAATGTGCTGGTTGAGGGCGCGCTATTCAATAAAATGGAAATAAATAATAGAGCGAACCGCAGGAACAAAAAAGAGAGTCCTTCTGCTTTTAGCCTGGCTAATTGCTAATAACTAGCCAAAAAAACAGAAAACACTTATTCGCCAATTTCCTGCGAGCAAAAGCCGTTATTAAAAAAAAAGTCTGGG